>Ga0268386_10001359_pt1 | contig 16724 bp, 14 predicted proteins | sample RVTome_15_FD_200260 | JGI IMG/M metagenome (GOLD analysis project Ga0268386, IMG submission 200260) | Soil microbial communities from uranium-contaminated site in the Upper Colorado River Basin, Wyoming, United States - RVT150D86... ...
GTATGCGCCACACTCGGATCGGCTCGGTGCTTCCGAAGGTGACGCCGAGCTCGAACTGAGCGTCGCCTCCCCCGCCCTCCTCGCCGTTCAAGGGGCTGTCGGCGGTGTCGAGGAACAGGTCGCCGAAGCCGTACACCAGGTAGTCCGGACGCCGGTCCTGGCCTGCGACGTTGAAGGGCCGGCGGGCCGTCACGCCCAGACGCAGGCGCGTGAAATCGTCGGTGTGATCGAGCGAGCATTGCTCGACGCCCGCGTAGAGCAGCTCCTCGTAGAGCTGCCAGTCCGCGGCGCCGCGAGTCAGATCGTAGAGGCTGCGCAGGCCGGCGGCGTAGATGCGCTGATCGAGGTCACTGGTGCGGTCGCGCGCGATGCCCCCCTCGACGAACGGCTCGAGCCGCCAGCGTGGTGAGATCCTGACGCCGAGCATCAGGCCCGGCACGAAGCTCAGCGAATCGAGCGTGTCAGGAAGGCCAGTCTCGACCACGTCGGTCGGCTCGAAATCGAGGAATCCCAGCGTCAGGGGCAAGGTCAACTTCGCGCGAACGCGCGCCTCGGAATCGTGATCGAATTGGTAACCGAACGGAAGGCGGTACACCTGCAGTGTCCGGCCGGACATCGTGTACACACCCGACCCGAGCTGGTTCGCGAATCCGAAATCGATGAAGGCCTGCTCGGAGCGGGTGAGAGGAGCCTGCGCGTGCGCGGCAAAGCCGGCGCAAACCAGCAGGCAGGCCAGTGCGGTTCGCATGCTTGCGCAAGAGCCTACACGAAGCGCCAGGCTGAGTGCTTGCGGCGCTCTGCACCGACCGCTTAGGCTGGCGGCCCGCTGCGGAGGATCGACCTGATGATGCAAGAGCGATGCTCATGGCCAGGCCACGCGGTCGCGGTTGTCGCAACGGCCTGCGTCCTGACGAGCGCAACGCGCGCAGCGGACGACGGCGAAGCCGCGTTTCGCGAGCTCTATCGCGAACTGGTGGAGATCAACACGACTCTGTCCGAGGGCAGCTGCACGGTGGCGGCCGAGGCCATGGCCGCGCGCCTGCGGGCGGCGGGGTTTCCCGCGAACGCTGTCGAGGTGCTCGTGCCCTCCGACCAGCCGAAGGACGGGAATCTGGTTGCGCGGCTCGAGGGCCGGGAACCGGCGCTCGAGCCCATCCTCCTGCTGGCGCACATCGACGTCGTCGAGGCGAAACGCGCGGACTGGGAGCGCGACCCGTTCAAGCTGGCCGAGGAGAACGGCTTTTTCTATGCGCGCGGCGCCAGCGACGACAAGGCGATGGCTTCGATCTTCACCGACAGCCTGATCCGCCTCCGGAAGGAAGGCCATCAGCCCCGCCGGACCATCACGCTCGCGCTTACCTGCGGAGAAGAGACGTCGAGCGTTCACAATGGAGTCATCTGGCTGCTCGAGAACCGGCCGGAGCTGCTGCGCGCGAAGTTCGCGCTGAACGAGGGCGCGAGCGGTCTGCTCGATGCCAATGAGCGTCCGGTCGCGCTCGACATACAGGCGGGGGAGAAGGTGTACCAGGATTTCGCGCTGGAAAGTTCGAATGTAGGTGGACACAGCGCGCGGCCCGAGAGATCCAATGCGATCAATCAGCTCGCGGCCGCGCTGCTTCGGATCGCGTCGTACCAGTTTCCGATCGAGCTGAACTCCACGACCCGCGCGCACTTCGAGCACCAGGCGGCGATGGCGACGCCGGACGTTGCAGCCGACATCCGCGCGATCCTCGCGGAGCCGCCCTCTGCGGACGCCGCGGAGCGGATCTGGTCGCTCAATCCAGGCTGGAACGGGATGCTGCGCACCACCTGCGTCGCGACGATGATCGAGGGTGGACACGCGGAGAACGCGCTGCCGCAGCGCGCGAAGACGAACGTCAACTGCCGCATCCTCCCGGGCACGACGATCGAAACGGTTCAGGAGCAGCTCAGGCGGCTCGTGGCCGACGACGGAATCAGGATCTCGCTGCACGGCGATCGCGGAATCACCGCGCCGGTGCCGCCGCTGACGCCGCGGGTGCTGGAACCTGCACGGCGTGTTGCCGCGCAGATCTGGCCGGGCGTGCCTCTCGTCCCGACCCTGACGCCGGGTGCGACGGACGGCCGCCTGCTCAATGCGGCAGGCATACCGACCTACGGCCTGTCCGGTCTGTTCCACGACGCGGAAGGCAGCCGGGCGCACGGCCTCAACGAGCGGATACGCGTCAAGTCGCTGCTCGACGGGCGACGATTCCTGCACGAGGTCGTGAAACTGTACGCCGACGCGCCCGACTGAACGGCGAGCCGCAAAAGCCCGCAGCCCCGGTCGGGCTTGTCAGACCGCTTTCACGGGCGAGTCGATCGTTCGCTCGTTGCGCACGTTGCCGGTGTTGAGCGTGCTCACCGGCTCGAACAGCAGCACGTGCACCTCCTCGTCCGCGACCGGCAGATGCTCGACGCCCCGCGGCACGATCAGGAACTCGCCCGGATCGAGGTCGATGTCGCGATCGCGAAGACGCATGCGGAGCCGTCCCTGGACCACGAGGAAGAGCTCGTCCTCCTCCTCGTGGTGATGCCACACGAACTCACCCTTGAGCTTGACGAGCTTGACGTGCTGGCCGTTGAGCTCGCCCACGATCCGCGGGCTCCACGCCTCGGAAAAGCGCTCGAGCTGGTCTGCGATGTTGACCTTTTGCACGATCGTCCCCCGTCGTTGGCCGCGTCATGGCCGGTTGCCCTGGAGCGCGTTCAGGATCCAGAGCGCGACCGCAGCGAACAATTGTATTGCAGCGAATTCCATGTCGGGGTCTCCTTGTGCGCCACCATGGCGCAGGCGAATCATCGGCTCGGCGTGTTGCTGCGCTGCGTCAAGCGACTGACGATGCGATGACTCGAGCGTTGGTTCACACGGTAAACAAATGGATGGCATGGCATCACGAAACGGTCACAGGTATGGTCCGTCGGTGATCACGATGCTCGATGGCGCGCGGTTCGCCCGGCGCGCAATGGCCGCCTGGCTGGCCATTGCGATGCTGGGCTTCGGAGCATGTACCTCGCAGGCGGAGACCCTGCTCGTGGTACGCAAGTCCGCGGGTGCCGTCGATTTCGTTGACCCGGGCTCCGGTCTCACGCTCGACAGCGTTCCGGTCGGGTTCGCCCCGCATGAGATCAGCCGCTCGCCCGACGGACGGCTTGCCGCGGTGCCCAACTACGGCACACGGGAGAAACCAGGCTCGACACTCAGCGTCATCGACCTGGAACATCCCCGTGAGCTGCGGCGCATCGAGCTCGGCGCCTGGCAGCGGCCACACGGCGTCGTGTGGTACGCGGACGATCGGATTGCGTTGACGACCGAGGAGCCCGCTGCGCTGCTCATCGTCGATCCACGCGCGGGACGCGTCGTGAGCCAGACCGCGACCGGTCAGCCAGGCTCGCATATGGTCGCCGTGGCGCCCGGTGGGGCGCGAGCTTTCGTCACGAACCGGGTAGCCGGCTCGACCACGGTCCTCGATCTGGCCAGCGGCCGCAAAGTCGCCGACGTGCCCACCGGCAACGGTTCGGAAGCGATTGCGGTGACACCGGATGGCAACGAGGTCTGGGTCGCCGCGCGTGAGGCTGGAACGATCACGATATTCGAGGCGCGTACCCTCGATGTCCTGGCGACCGTTCCGGTGCCGGGCCAGCCTATCCGGATCGTGATGACGTCGAACGGCACGGCGCTCGTAAGCTGCGCGGAATCGAGCAAGCTCGTCGCGTTTGACGCGCGCGGCCACCGCGAGATCGGCCGGGTGACGCTCGACGTCCCGGTCTCAGCCGTTGCGCGGGAGCATGCGGGCGCGGGGCCGGGGCGCGGCGTCGTGCCGGTCGGCATCGTGGCTGACGGCGATGCAACGGCGTATGTTGCGGCGACCCGAGCCGACAAGGTCATCGTGCTCGCCCTGCCCGCGCTCACGGTTCTGCGCACGATCAACGTCCCGGGCGAGCCCGACGGGATGGCGCTCACCGCAACCATGCCGCAAGCTGCCTGTCATGCCTGCGCGGCGCCCGCTGATCCCTACGGGCCGGACCAGCCAGATTGAGATGCGGCCTTGCCCGGACGGGCGGACAATGGTGTCCGCTCGCCCAGCGCGCACGAGCGCAGCATTTTTCTTTCCGAAGGAAGCAGACCGATGCGAACAATCACCGCAATCACCGCCACCGGCATCGCCGGGTTGCTGGCTCTCACTGCGCAGGCACAGACGGCTCCGACACCCGAATCGACGCCTGCAAAGCCGCTATCGACGACTCTTGGACTGGTCGTGTTTCCGGCAAAGAACCAGACGAAGGACCAGCAGGCCACGGATGAGACCGAGTGCTACGCCTGGTCGAAGCAACAGACCGGTGTCGATCCGTTTGCGGCCCCGACAGCGACGCCGGCGCCTGCCCAGCCCCAGACCGCGGCTGCGGCCGAACAGAAGTCGGGCGGTGAGCGACTCCGCGGCGCGGCGCGGGGCGCGGCAGCCGGCGCGGTGATCGGCGAGATCGCGGACGACGATGCGAGCGAGGGCGCCTCAATCGGTGCCGCGGCCGGTGTCGTCGCCGGGGGCCGACAACAGCGAAAGACCCAGGCGCAGGCGCAGCAACAGGCGGCGGCGCAGCAGAAAGAGGCAGCGGCGCAGTCACAGCAGGCGACTGTGGATCAGAAGGCGATGTTCAACAAGGGATTCACCGCCTGCCTCGAGGCACGCGGCTACACCGTCAAGTAACGGCGGTCTCCAGCCGGCCCTCGATGCAGTTGCCGTAGAGCCGCTCGAAGTCCCGCTCGGTCATCGGCCGAGGGTTGCCGGCCGTCGATGGATCGTTGAACGCTTGCGGCGCGAATTCCGCCGCGTGCTCGCGGCGCACACCCAGACCCGACAACGTGTTCGGGATGCCGATCTCATCGCGCAGCTCGAGCAACCAGCGCCGCACACCGGCAAACGAATGCTCGGCGAGCCCGATCCAGGCCGCGAGCCTTGCCATCTTGTCCTCGATTTCCGCGCGGTTCCATTCGAGGACGTAGGGCATCACCACGGCGTTGGTCAGCCCGTGGTGCGTGTTCAGGTTCGCCGAGCAGGGGTGGCTCAGGCTGTGCATCGCACCGAGCCCCTTCTGAAAGGCAGTCGCGCCCATCGCGGAGGCGACCAGCATGTGCGAGCGCGCCTCGAGATTCGTGCCGTCGCGCACTGCCACGGGCAGCCACTCCTTGATGAGCCGGATGCCTTCGACCGCGATGCCTTCCGCCATTGGGTGAAAGTACGGCGAGCAGTAGGCCTCGAGATTGTGCGAGAGCGCGTCCATGCCGACCGCCGCGGTCACCTTGGTCGGCAGCCCGATCGTGAGCTCCGGATCCTCGATCACCAGCGCCGGCAGCATCTTCGGGTGAAAGATGATCTTCTTGGTGTGATCGCGCACATCGGTGATGACCGAGGCGCGACCGACCTCCGAGCCGGTCCCGGCCGTAGTGGGCACCGCGACGACCGGGGCCATGCCCTCGGTACGGACACGCGCGTACCAGTCCTCGCGATCCTCGAAATCCCAGATCGGCCGGTCCTGGCCGACCATCAGCGCAATCGCCTTTGCCGCGTCGAGCGCGCTGCCGCCGCCGAAGGCGATGACCCCGTCGCGCCGGCCGCTGCGATATGCCTCCACGCCGCCGCTCACGTTGGCCTCGACCGGGTTGCCCTGTACGTCGGCGTATACCTCGCAGCCGAGCCCGGCGCGTCGGCACGATTCCACCGCTGAGGCGATCATCGGCAGCGCTGCCAGCCCCGGATCGGTCACGAGCAAAGGACGCTGCATGCCGAGCGAGCGGCAGGCATCCGGCAGCTCGGCGATACGACCGGCGCCGAACCGGATCGCGGTCGGATAATTCCAGTTGCCGCGCAGTTTCCTGGCCATGTCAGGTCCTGGTGCGCAGGTGGAACGATTTGGGCCGCGTCAGATGCTCGTAGCCGATCGTCGACAGCGTGCAACCTCGTCCCGAATCCTTGACACCGACCCAGGCCAGCGCCGGATCGAGGTAATCGCAGCGATTCATGAACCAGGTGCCGACCTGAACCCGATCGCCGATCGCGAGCGCAGCCTCCTCGTCACCGGTCCAGATCGCAGCGGTCAGTCCGAATTCGCTGTCGTTGATGAGCGATATCGCCGCCTCGTCGGAGGCGACTTTCATGATGCCCGCGACCGGCCCAAAGATTTCCTCCTGCATCACGGGCATCGAGTGATCGACATCGAGCAGCAGTTGCGGCGCGAGGTACTGCCGCCCGCCCCGTCCTTCGCCGAAGTCGGAGCCCTTGAACGCCGGTCGTGCGCCGGCACCGATGGAGGTATCGATCTGCCGCAGTATGGTGTCGGCAGCCGCCGGTCGCACCACGGGACCGAGCGTCGTCTCCGGAGCGAGCGGATTGCCGAGCACGTAGCCGCGGGTGAGCTTGATCCATCCTGCGACGAAATCATCGTAGACGCGCTCGTGCACGTAGACGCGCTGTATGCCGCAGCAGCTCTGACCCGAGTTGAAGTACGCGCCGTCGACGAGGTTCTCGATGGCATGCCCGACGTCGGCATCGTGGCGCACGTACGCCGCATCGCAGCCGCCGAGCTCGAGCCCGGTGCCGACGAATCGTTCGGCCGCGGCGCGCTGCACGGCGTGACCACCCGCCACCGAGCCCGTGAACGCCACGAAATCGACCCGCGGGTCGCGGATCACGCGGTCGGTGTCATCGTGACCCATGTGCAGGACCTGGAAAACGCCCTCGGGCAGCCCGGCCTCGCGGAAGCACTCCGCGAACCGCTCCGCGCAGAGCGGCGTCTGCGCCGAATGCTTGAGCAGCACGACGTTGCCCGCGAGGATCGCCGGCACGATGCTGTTGACGGCGATCAGGTACGGGTAGTTCCACGCCGCCACCGTCAGCACCACCCCGAGCGGTTCCCGGCGCAGAAAGCGCGTGAACCTCTCCTTGCGACCGACGTCGATGTCCGCGATCGCCTCTGGCCCGATCTCGATCATGTGCCGTGCCCGCTCGAGTGTCCCGCGGACCTCGTTGGGCGCGTAACGAATCGGCCGACCCATCTGCCAGCTGAGCTCGGTGGCGATCGCGTCGCGGCGTGCCTCGAACGCGGTGCAGAAGCGCGTCAGGATCGCGGCCCGCTCTCCGACCGGCACTGTCCGCCAGCTCTCAAACGAACGCACTGCTCGCTCGAGCGCGTCCTCGATCTCCGCCGGGCTGGCAAGCGCGCGCTCGACGTACACGCTGCCGTCGACGGGGCTGATGGTGCGCTGCGTGTTCATCGGGACAGCTGCACCCAGGTCGGCGCGTGATCGCTCGGTTTCGGCTCGCCGCGAACCCACCGGTCCACGTTGGCATCGACCAGCCGCGGGGCGAGCTCCTCGCTCAGCAGCAGGTGATCGATCCGCAAGCCTGAGTTGCGAGGCCAGTGATCCCGGAAGTAATCCCAGAACGTATAGATTCGCTCCTCCGGGTGATGAGCACGGATCGCATCGGTCCAGCCCTGGTCCAGAAGTTTCTGGTACGCAGCTCTGCTCTCCGGCTGCAGCAATGCGTCCTTACGCCATGACTTCGGGTTGTAGATGTCGAAATCGGTCGGGACGACGTTGTAATCGCCCGCCAGGATCACCGGCTGGCGCAGCTTCAGCAAGGTTCGGGCATGCTCGTTCAACCGCTCGAACCACGCGAGCTTGTAGTCGAACTTGGGTCCAGGTTGCGGGTTGCCGTTCGGCAGATAGAGGCTCCCGACGACGATTCCATCGATCGCTGCCTCGATATAGCGACTGTGCGAGTCGTCCGGATCGCCGGGCAGGCCCCGTCGTGTCTCAACGGGATCCCCACCCTTCTGCAGGATCGCAACGCCGTTCCAGGAGCGCTGGCCATGCCAGATGGCACCGTATCCCGCGTTGCGGATCGCGAGTTGGGGAAAGCCGGTGTCGGGCGCCTTGAGCTCCTGAAGACATACGACGTCGGGGGATTCCTTGGCCAGCCACTTCAGGAGCGATGGCAGCCGCCCGTTGATGCCGTTGATGTTGAAAGTAGCAATCTTCATCGCTCACCAACAGGAATGCGCCGTCGCCATGGGCACGTCGCGTATAGTAGCGTAGGTTCGGCACGCCCCCGCTGAAAGTGCCCACCGACACCGCGCCCCGCGCAACCCCACTGCGGCCAGTGTCGGTGTCTTCCGGATTTGAAGTGCAGAATGCGCCGTTCATCGACGCATCGGTGGCCCGCAGGTCCTGCGGTTCTTCCTGCTCGCCAGTGTGTTCGCGGTCGCGCAGAACGTCATCGGCATCGCTGTTGCGCTGGCCTTTGGACTGCACCCGCTGTTCGGGGTGCAGGGTCCGTCACGCTGACTGGTGGCTCCTCGCCTTCGCCCCGTTGTTCGAGCAGGCTGGGGTCGCGGGCGCGGCATCGGTTGCCGTCGCCATCGCGATCGGCGGCATCATCGCAGGCGGCCTGGTGGGCGGGCCGGTCAGCACGCTCCTGATCGAACGCAGGAAGCTGGGAACGCCGCAAAGCTCCCGCGGCGCGGCGCCCGGGCGCTCCATCGCCGAGCTCGATCCGGACACGGCTGCTGCTGCGTCCACGGACGATGACGACGACGCATGGCCGATTCTCAAGAACCGGGTCGCGATCCTGGTCGCCATGTGGGCCGGCGCCTGCGTCGCACCGCTTCATCAATTCGTTCGGTGTCGTCACGCTGTCGCGGTTCCTGGTGATGGCCCTGATGACCCTCAAGCTCTTGGAGCCTTCGGGCCTGGTGCTGCCGCTGGTCGTGATCCTGCTCGTGCAGGTGCTGATCGCCGCGATCGTGGCGGCAAGCCCGGTGTTCCGCGCGATGGGCCGCAACTACGAAGCCGCGGTGATGAGCGGCGGCTTCATCGGTTTCATGCTCGGCACGACTGCCAATGCCATGCGGTCATGCGCGCGCTCGTCGAGCGCTATGGACCGGCGCCGCGTGCGTTTCTGGTCGCGCCATCGTCGGGGCGTTCTACATCGACTTCACCAATGCGCTGATCATCACGCTGTTTCTCAACGTCTTCGCGTAGAAAGGCCGGTCGCATCGAATCACACCTGCCCCTGATTGTCTCCGACGGCGCGGCGCGCCGATGTCGGTGCGGACGAGATCACCACGTATTGCGCATGGGTTTGTCTTGAAACGGCAACTAACTGCGGGTAGCGTGGCGGACGATCTGACGATTAGATCCGCGCGACGTCATCACCAGGGAGGGAGTTCCAATCATGAATACTTTGACAAGGAATTTCGTTTCGGCGGGGCTTGCGGTCGGATTACTTGCGTCGTCCTTTGGCGCAATGGCACAGGAATTCGGCTACCACGGTGAAATCGGGCCGGATTTCTGGAGCACGCTGAACCCTGACTGGGCTACCTGCAGCAGCGGCGAGATCCAGTCGCCTGTGAATCTTGCACCGCAGAGAAACTGGCCCAAGCTCGACATCAGCTACAGCGACTCGACCGGCGAGATCTTCAACAACGGGCATACCGTCGAAGTGGAGATCACCGCCGGTGCCAACACGCTCGTGCTCGACGGTGTCGCCTACGAGCTCTCGCAGTTCCATTTTCACACTCCCAGCGAGCACCGCGTGGGGGTACGCGGTTACGACATGGAGATGCACCTCGTCCACGCGAGCGCCGCGGGCACCAATGCGGTCATCGGCGTGTTTCTGAAGCGAGGAACGAGCAGCGGCGCACTTGCGCAGATATTTGCCGAACTGCCTGACATCGAGGAAGAGAACGTCCACTACGAAGTCGACGGGTCGTTCAAGCCGGCGGCTTTCCTGCCGCGATCCCGTGCGCATTCCCGCTACGCCGGTTCGCTGACGACGCCACCCTGCACCGAGGGCGTCCAGTGGGTCGTGATGAAAGAGGTGGTGACCGTGTCCGACGAGGACATGGCCCAGTTCGCGGCCCAGATCAGCTTCAACGCACGCTATACACAGCGCGCCGTTCCGGCGCGGCCGTCCGAGCCGTAAGCCCATCGGCCAGACAACCTGCTGGCGTAGGCGTTGCACCGCAAGAACGGCGCCCGGGGCCGTCGCCCCGTCCCGATCCTAGTGACGACCCACGGCTGTGTGTCGCTATTGACCGACGTTCCACGCGCAGACGCCCGGGGCTGAGCGCGTTACCTTCTACTGGCCGAGATCGAAGCCGTTTTCTATGGAAGGAAGCCCAAGGAGTACGACATGAACTCGTTAACCAAGGTTGCGGCGCTGGCCGCAGTGTTGTCCGTCTCTGCAGCGTTTGCGCAGGACGATCCCGCTACTCAGCCCAGCGCGCAGTCCAGCGAGCAGTCGGCCGACTACTCGAAGCTCGACGTGAATGGCGATGGAAACATCAGCATGGACGAAGCGAAGGCGGATCCGACGCTTTCAGCCAAGTTCAACGACCTTGACAAGGACGGGAGTGGTTCGCTCAGCACCACCGAGTTAAGCGCCGCGAAGAGCGAAGAGAAGTAACTCTGACAGCTCTCCGGGATCGTGGGCGGTGCAGGTGACTGCCCGCCCCGATTCCGTCAGATGATCTCGAAGTACCGCGCGAGCTCCCAGTCGCTGATGTGCTTGCGGAACTCCCGCTCCTCCCACTCGCGCGTCGCCGCGTAGTGCTCGACGAAGTCGTCGCCGAACCAGTCGCGCGCCATCTTCGAGCCCTTGAGCTTCTGCGCCGCATCCCACAGCGTGCGCGGTAGCGCAAGCCGCGCCGGAAACTTCCGGTCGTAGGCGCTGCCGGTGACTTCCGCCTCCGGCTCGATGCGGTTCTCGATGCCCCAGAGCCCCGAGGCAAGCGCCGCCGACAGGATCACGTAGGGATTCGGATCCGCGGCCGCGATGCGGTATTCGACGCGCTGCGACTTTGCGCTGCCGGGGATCACGCGCAGTGCCGTCGTGCGGTTCTCTGCGCCCCAGCTTGCTTCCGTCGGCGCCCAGAATCCCGGGATGAGACGACGGTAGGAGTTGATCGTCGGTGCGATCATCGCGAGCAGCTCCGGCATCAGCCGCTGCTGCCCGCCCACGAACCAGCGCATCGTGTCGCTCATCGTGTGCGGCTTGCCGGCCTCGAAGAACACCGACTCACCGCTCTTCGACTTGAGCGACATGTGGATGTGCCCGCTCTGCCCGGGCAGGTCCTTCGACCACTTTGCCATGAAAGTCGCCATCAGCCCGTTCTTCTGCGCAATCACCTTAGCGAAGGTCTTGAAGAGCGCCGCCTTGTCGGCCGCCGAGAGCGCCTTGTCGTACGCGATGGCGGCTTCGATCACACCCGGGCCGGTCTCCTCGTGCAGGCCCTCGATCGCCATGTCCATGTCGCGGCAGGTGTCGAGCAGCGTCCGATAGAAGTCGCTCCCGGCGCTGTTGCGGATGACTGAGTACCCGAACCAGCCGGGCGCCATCGGGGTGAGGCCCTGGTAGTTCTTCGCGCGGACCGACTCCGGCGTCTCCTTGAAGACGAAGAATTCGTACTCAAAACCGACGTACGACTCGTAACCCATTGCGCGGCCGCGATCGATCACGCGGCGCAGCAGCGCGCGCGGGCAGATGATCTCCGCCGGCGGCGCGAACTCGCCTAGGAAGAACAAGCCGCCGTCCTCGAACGGCAGGGACCGACAAGTATCCGGGAGGACGCGCACTGGCGCGTCCGGGTAACCAGTGTGCCAGCCCGTGTACTTGACGTTGTCGTAGATCTGGTCCTGGCAGTCCCAGCCCAGCACGACGTCGCAGAAGCCGAACCCGCCCTCGAGCGCCGACAGGAATTTCTCCCGCGACATGTATTTGCCGCGCATGATCCCGTCGATGTCGAAGGCGCCGACCTTGACGTGCGGCAGGCCGCGCGCCTCGACGATGGCACGCGCATCCGCCGCGCTCTTGACCTGGCGTGGTTCCATGCACCGCTCCGGACTGAGAGCAGCCCCGGGCCACCGACCCGGGGCCGTGTTACATCAGATCCTGGTCGTTCCGTAGCCTTCCCGCTCGGGATGGCCGTGCTCGCCTCTGGTGAGCGCGAATTCCTCCTCGGGTGAGAGCACGAGGCGGTGGCGGCCGACGAACGCGAAGTACACGAGGCCCAGGACATACCAGATGATCGATCCGTACACTCCGCCCCGGTACACGGGGTCCTGCAACTGGTAATAGATCGTCACCAGCGCGATCACCACCGTGACCGCCGCGCCAGCGACGCCGAGCGGGCTGCGATAGGGTCTGGCGATGTTTGGCATGACCTGCCGCAGGCGGATGAACGACAGGCCCTGCATCGCATAGGAGACCATCGCGCCGAACACGGCCATGTTGAGCAGCGTGCCGCCGATGACGGAGCTGCCGTGCTCCGCGCCGCGCACGAACCAAACGATCATCATGATTGCGAAGCCGATCGCCGCGCCGGTGTACAGCGCCATGTCCGGCACCTTGTGCTTGCCGTGCGTGAGCGACATGAACGGCATGTAGTACCCGGCTCGCGACAGCGAGTAGATCTGGCGTCCGAAGGCATAGATGATCGTGTGGAAGCTCGCGATCAGGCCGATGACGGCAAGGAACGCGAGGAGCTTCGCGATTCCGGTGCCGTAGATTACCCGGAATCCGTCCAGGAGCGGCTCGGCGGAGGTCGCGAGCGAGAACGCGCCATGCATCTTGTCCGGGTCGGTGGAACCGACGCCGGAGTTGAGGAACGTGATCAGGAGCGCCGAGACCATCAGGGTGGACATCCCCAGGATCAGTCCTTTGGGCATGTCCTGCTTCGGATCGCTGGATTCCTCGGCGGCGAGCGGCAGCTGCTCGATGGCGAGGAAGAGCCACACGGCGAACGGCAAGGCCGCAAGCGCGCCACCAATGCCGAACGGCAGCCACGCCCCGCCGCCCTCCGGCAGCTCGACCGCCTTGCCGTCTGGGCCGACGCCGATGTTGAGTGCCCAGCGGTCGAGATCGAAGTGCGGGATGGCACTCACCCAATAGATCGCGAGCACCGCGAGTGCACCCAGGGTCACCAGCACCGACACGCGGAACGAGAGCTCGACGCCGCGCAGGTTGAGGAACAGAAACACGGCGTACGACGCAGCCCACCACAGGGGCTGGGCCTCGACCGGCGTCTCGAAGATCGCGGTCATGTACGAGCCGATGAAGAACACGATCACCGCGGGCGTCAGGATGTACTCGATGCTCTCCGCGAGACCGGTGATCATCCCGCCCCATGGCCCGAGTGCGCTGCGCGCGAAGGAATACGCCGCGCCGGTGTGCGGCAGCGCCGGCGACATCTCGGCGATGCTGAAGATCAGGCCCCAGTACATCGCGGCGATCACGAACAGCGCGATCAGCATCGCGCCGAAGCCGTACTGCAGACCGAAGTTCCAACCGGAGTAATGGCCGGAGATCACGGCGCCGACACCCAGCGCCCAGAGCGACCATACGCGTGCATATCTGCGCAGACCGCGTTTGACAAAGTAGTCCTGGTCGGTCTGCGTGTAGGTCACGCTGCCGACGGTTTTCTTCTCGGCCATGTGGTCCCCCTTCTGTTTCTGAATTTTCGGGTGCGATCGGGCCCGCGGGAGTATAGGCCCAGTTGCCACGGCCTTCGACAGGCCGCGGATTTTCCTGCACTGCAACGAAACCCTGTGAAGCCTGATCGCGTCGGCGTCGATCAGTTGCCGATGGAATTGCGCGGCGACATGGAGTGAATTGCGCGCCCCGCGGCGCGCGGTTTCAACCGGACGCCGGGTCGCAACTTGCGAAACGGCAGCTGCGACGGGTCCGGCACGTTCGGGCCAGGCCCCGCGACGACCAGCACGCGGCTGGCCATCGCGCCAAAATCGGCGCGGAAGTGCACCGAGCTCTTCAGCAGTAGAACAGCATGGTCTGCCGACTCGACGCCGAGGTGGCGGAACATTGCCTGATCGGCGGCCTGCTGCTTGCGGCTCGCCACCGCGATGCGCACCTCGCCGCAGCGAAGCAGCGCCATCGGACCAAGCTCGAAGCGCGAGCCGAGATAGAACGGCCCGGTGCCCGTGAATCGACCGTCACCCAGAGCCTCCACTCGGTACTCCGCACGCAAGGGCGCATCGCCGGGCGTACCGGAGCGCGACCCCAGGCTCAAGGTAACGGTCGCACCCTGCCCTGCCTCATGGGCGCGAGCCGCCGCCTGCGCATCGCAGATGATGCCGGCCAGCGCGTGCTCGATCGGCGCCTCGACCAGCGCGCGGATCAGGCTCATGGTGTCGGCGTTGCCGCCCGCGCCGGGATTGTCTTGGGTGTCGACGAGGATCACCGGTCTGCCGCGCTGCGGGGACGCAGCCTTGACGATCTCGAGCGCACGGTCGATCGAGAAGATCTCGAGTGCGAACTCACCTTCCCGGCTGCGGACGCGCTCGGCGAGCATACGCGCGGCTGCGCGCGTGGCTGCAGGCCCGCGCCCGCAGGCGTAGACCGCGGGCCCGCATTCGGGAACGTCCGATGCGGGGAACCCGCCCGTGAGCCCGACCGCGACGAGCGGCGCACGATCGAGGGCAATGGCTTCGTCCATCAGGGAGCGCATCGGCTCGACCAGCGTCGACTGCGAGGTGAGCGGCATCAGGAAGTCGAGTTGCTCGAGTGCATGCGCAGGCCGCGGCCGGCCGATCAGGTCATGCAGGCAGCGCGCCGCGCGGGCGCCGCTCGCGGCCATGTCGACGTGGGGATAGGTCCGGAACGACAACAGCGCGGTGGCGAGACCCGCCATCTGAGGCGACAGGTTGGCGTGGAAGTCGAGACTCGCGACGATTGGAAGATCCGGGCCGACCACGGCGCGCAGTCGACGCAGCAGCTCGCCGTCGGCGTCGTCCACGTGCTCGGCGACCATGGCGCCATGCAGGTCCAGGTAAACCGCGTCGAAGAGCGCCTCGCCGCGCGTCAGTCCGGGCCAGGCATCGGGTGCCTCGAAATCCGCGAACGCCGCCTTGACGGGCGAGAACGTGTTCGTCTCGTGCTGGAACCCGCCGAACGCGATGCGTGGCATGGTGCCTCCGACCCGACGCGCTCGCCCCTAGTGCAACGTCACATTGGCCGAGGCTTGCGCATCAGGCACGCGAATGTCCAGATGGCGAGTGCCAGGTGTCCCAACGCCGCTGGCCAGAGCCCGATGCCGCGGAGACCGAGCCCAATCCAGCCATAGACGAGAAGCGCGGCGGCGACGACGTTGTAGAACAGCAGCCCGGACAGCAAGCCGCGCACGGGCGAACTTTGACCGTCGTTGCGCGTCGATCAACATGCAATACCGACGACGACCAGCGCCGCGCCGCCGATGCGAGCTACCAACGTTGCTCCGCTCTCGTTGAGCGCGGCACCGAGCAGCAACGACGCGACCAGCCTGGGAGCGATCAAGAGTCCTGCGCCGGTTGCGGCTTCAAGAGCGCCCGTGACGATGAGCAACCGCCGTGTCATCACTCGATCCACCCTTCCTGCACGTCTGCGTGCTGAAGTTTCCTCGCGGCGCGTCCGGCGTTTCAGCGACCACGCGGGCGGCGGCCGCCTTGCAGGCCACCCCGACTGGCGAACTGCCTGCTTCCCGTCTGCCGGGCAGAATAGTCGCGGTTCAGCTGCGACATGTCCCGCGAGCCGCTGGCCTGATTGGTTCGTGCCTGTGTAGACATCGAGCCCTGCTCGCGCGTCGAACTCTGCATCGTACCGGTGGACGTCTGCGCGGATTGAGGTGCGCCCTGCGGCCGAGTGGGTGTGTCGACGCTCTGCCACGAACCGTCCTGATAATTGGACCAGCCCTCATCGGTTTTCTTATAGACGTTGCCGTTTTGGCCCGCATACAGATCGCCACTGGCGCTCTGTGCCACCGTTGTGCGAGTTGCTCCCTGCGACACGGATGCTGCCTGCGCACCGGACGACGACTCGATCTTCGAGGCGCTCGAGGTTCCGCTGCGTTGCGTGCTGCTTGACACGGTATCGCCATCGCCGGTCGTGAACGACCCTTCGCGGGTCACTTCGCCAGCGCTGCGCGACGTTTCAATCGTTCCCGAGCCTCCTTCCGAACCAGTCATGCCGACGGTGCCTTTCCCTCCCGAGGCCTGGCCTTCGGTCTGCACCGATCGGCCGTTGGCGCCCTGAATCGTGCTCGAGCCAGTCAGTTGCCCGTCTTCAACCTGGCGTTGGGTCTGCTGCGACCCGCCCTTCGACGTCTCGCGGCTCACGCTCTGCGTCCTGTTGTCGAAGTCCGTGGTGCGCTCGGTGGTCACCGACTGGTTGCCACGTTGCACGGTGCGGTCCATCGAGAGCTTTCCGGAGTCTTCGTCGTAGTTCCGCGCCGTCTCCGTGTAGACGCCGGTGCGCGGGTTGTAGGTTTCCCCGTAGCTTGCCCACTCTTCGCTGTTCCACCCGGTCTCGACATATCCGTAGCGGCCAGTGCTCGGGTTGTATGCCTGGTTGTAGCTGGCGCCACCGTAGGGCCCGTAATACACCGAACGTGATCCGTACCCGCCGGTGGCCGGGTTGTACCAGCTGCCATACCCGTACGTGCCCCAATACGGGTAATAGGCCCCGTACGCGTAGTAGGGAGGGTAGTACCAACCCGTGCCGTACATCGCCACTCCCGCAACGACATAGACATTCGTGCTGTAGGACGGCGGATAGGTGTACACGACCGTGGTCGGCGTCGATTGATACACGGTCACCTGGGTGACGTGATAGGAAGGCGAGCTGGGAGGTATCGTGTAGATCGCGCTCGGCACGGCG
>Ga0268386_10001360_pt1 | contig 16724 bp, 14 predicted proteins | sample RVTome_15_FD_200260 | JGI IMG/M metagenome (GOLD analysis project Ga0268386, IMG submission 200260) | Soil microbial communities from uranium-contaminated site in the Upper Colorado River Basin, Wyoming, United States - RVT150D86... ...
GGCGCCTGGTCGTCTCGGCCGGGGGCCGGACTCCGTACCCGTGCGGAGCTTGCCGGCAGGCCTTGAGCGAGCTCGCCTCGGACGACCTGCCGATCACCGTCGTCACCGACGGTGGAGAGCGCCACGAGTTCACCCTCGGGGAGCTCCTGCCAAAACCTTTCCGCATGGAGTCGGGACGGTCATGAAGATGGGACGCGTGGTCGGCAGCGTCGTGGCGACCCGGAAGGACGAGAAGCTGGAGGGTCTCAAGCTCCTTCTCGTGCGTGACCTGGACGTGGACCTGGCGCCCGAGAAGGGGTACGTGGTGGCCGTCGATGCGGTCGGCGCGGGCGCGGCAGAGGTGGTGCTCTACGCGACCGGAAGCTCCGCCCGCCAGACGGAGGCGACCGATGGCCGGCCCGTGGACGCCGTCATCATGGCCATCGTCGACGAATACGACGTCGGCGCCGGGGTCGTCCGCACGTGACACGGAGCCTGGTCGCCCTCGTGACGTTGTGGGCGGCGGCCTGCACCGGGGACGGCGGCAGTCCGGTCGGAGACGATCTGCTGCCGGGCGGGGCACTGGGCGGCGACCTGGAGATCGTGACGATCTCCGAGTTTGAGCTGGCCGAGGACATCTCGATCTTCCCCGCCGATCGCGCCAACGCGGACCGTCTCGTCATGGCCCACGAGTGGCCCGATCCGAGCGGCTTCGAAGCCCGGCCGCTGATGCGGTTCTCGCTGACCGGGGCCGACAGCTTTCCCGACGACAGCGAGATCGTGGAGGCCTCGCTGCGGCTCCTTCTCGAGTCCGCGGAGGAACCCGTGGACCTCGCCGTCCACCGGGTGACCGCCGCCTGGACCGAGGAGGCGGCCACCTGGGAGCGTCGGGAGCTGGGCGTGCCGTGGGGCCAGCCCGGGGGCGATTTCGACCCCGTCCCCCTCGCCGAGTTCACGATCCCGGGCCGGGGAGAACAGGACTCGGCGGTCGTCGACTCGATCAGCATCCCGCTGCCGACCGACCTGGTGGTCGGCTGGCTGGGGGACGAAGTCGGGAACGAGGGCCTCGTCCTCATCCAGGAGACGCCTGGCGTGCAGGTCGAGTTCGTGTCGCGGGGGGCCGGGGGCATCAACGCAAACGGGCCGCGGCTCGAGTTCATCATCCAGCTGTCGGCGCCGGGAACCCCGGCCGCCGAGATCTCCATCCTGGCGCGGGAGGACACCTTCCTGGCCGATGGCGGCGAGCTTCCGGCCGGGGATCTGGTCGTAGGCGGGGGGGCCGACGTCCGCCGGCTCGTCCTCGTCCCCGACCTCGAGTCCCTGCCCACCGGCACCGTCGTCGCCAGTGCCCAGCTCGTCCTGCCGGTTGAAGGCGTGAGCCTCCCAGGCGACTCCATCGCCTTCGTGGCCGGCCGGGTGGCGAGCGAGTTCCTGGGCGACAAGACGATTCTCGCCGCCCCCGCCGGGTCGGACTTCTACGGTCTCGCTCCAGTCGTGAAGGACAGCCTGCCGATCGACTCGCTGGTCTTCGAAGGCCCTTTCCTCACGCGGGTGGTCCGGACCTGGGTGCGGAGCCCCGAGACCAACCGCGGGATGTTCGTGATCCTGGTCAACGAGACGGCGGAGTTCGGGGCTGTAGGCTTCCCCGGCCCCGACGCGCCAGCGGGGCGCAGACCGCACCTTCGCCTCGTCATCCTCCCGCCGGAGCGCTCGTGAGACGGCGAGCCACGGGCCCGGCGATCACGGCGGCTCTTATCCTCACGGCCGCCGTGGTGGGATCACCCGCGTTCGCCCAGGAGAGCGTGTTCAACCTGCCCCTTCCGGGTCTTCCCGCAACCGGCGAGAGCGTCCGGAGCAGGGGCATGGGCGGCGTGACCGCCGGTCTTCCCGGCGAGAGCTTCTCGCTCGACAATCCGGCGTGGATCGCCGACTTCGAGCGCGCCGGCCTCTATCTGTCGCTCCTGGGCCAGCGGACGACGGCCGAGGACGTCGATGCCTCGGGGGAGTTCGAGGACGTCGTCTTTCCGATGGGACAGGCGGCCGTCCCCGCCTTCGGCGCGGTGATCGGCGTCGGCTACGCGCAATACCTCGACTTCGACGCCGGGATCGAATCCAGCATCGTGTTCGAGGGCGACACCGTGCCCGCCGGGCTCGACTCCGAGGGCGGGGTCGGCGTGCTCTCCCCGTCGCTCTCCCTGCGCCTGGACGAGCGTACCGGTGTCGGTCTCGCCCTGGATGTCTACCTGGGGTCCCGTGAGGTCGTGCGGTCGGTGGCGGTGCCAGAGCCGATCGGGACGCGTGACACCCTGACCCGCGACTTCGGAGGGGTTGGCGTCGCGCTCGGGGTCACGCGGGACCTTGGCGGGAGCGCCCGCGTGGGGATCGCCTACCGGCTCCGCCCCGACCTGGCCACGGAGGTGACCCTGGCGATGGACCCGGACCTGATCGGCCGCGAGGCCGAGATCCGGCTCCCCGACGAGCTCCTCGTAGAGGCCTCCTTGCGTGTCTCGGACGGTCTCGCCGTGGGCGCGGCCGCGCGCTGGGCTGGCTGGGAGGGGACGCTCGACGAGGACCTGGAGCGTGCGACGACCGACGTCGGAGACGCGCTCGATCTGGGAGGCGGCCTGGAATTCGCCCCCCCCCGCCCGATCCTCTTCGTGGTCGGTCCCGAGGCTCCAGTGCGGATCGGCTACCGCTGGCGCCGGCTACCGCTCCGGCTGGACGGTGAAGCGGTCTCGGAGTGGACGCTGGGGCTCGGGTACAGCCGCGGCTTCGGTCGGCTCAGCCGGGTCGACGTGGCGATGGAGATCGGCGGGCGTGGGGACGTGCAGGACCACGGGGTGAGCGAGAGCTTCGTGAGGGTCGGCGTGGGGATGGCGGTGTTCGAAGTCTGGCGCCGCTTCGACTAGGCACGGGCGCTGAAGATGGCCGATATCCGCGTGGCCCTCCGACGGGCGACCCCACCCCTCCACGGACGGCGAGCATTTGACGACGCTCGTAGAGCGGTCTAGCTTGATTCTTTTCCGTCCATCAACCGGAACATCCTGCCCCGACGGGGTCCCGAGCCGACCCCCGACCCGACCGAATGCGTCATGACCTGAGGATACGCTGGGCGGTGGTCGCGCTCGCCCTGCTCGCCGCCGCCTGGTACCTGTGGCCCACCGTGCGCCTGTACTCCATGTCGCCCGAGGCCCGGCAGCACCTGCAGCAGGCCGATCCGGGAGCGTGGGACCGTCTCAAGTCCAGGGCCATCCAGCTCGGCCTCGACCTGCAGGGCGGCATGCACCTCGTCCTAGAGCTCGACGAGACCGGCCGTTCGTTCGACGACGAGGAACGGCAGGACGCGATCGACCGCGCGCTGGAGATCATTCGCAACCGGGTCGACCAGTTCGGCGTCTCCGAGCCTCTGATCCAGAAGGTGGGCGAGGAGCGGATCATCGTGGAGCTGCCCGGCATCCAGGAGGAGGAGCGGGCCAAGGAGCTGGTCCAGCGCACGGCCTTTCTGGAGTTCCAGATGGTGGTTGACGGCCGAGAGCTGACCGACCGCCTGCGGGACGTGGACGCCGCGCTGGCCGGCCGGCCGGTCGGCCGGGAGGCCGCCGCCGACACGACCCTCGCCGACAGCCTGGCGCCGCCGCCCCCGGAGCAAGCCGAACCCGACGCCGAGGATACGACGGAGTCGACCACGCTCGGGGAGTTTCTGGGTCAGGAGGAAGGGGAGCCCGCCGCGCAGCCCGGGGACGCGGACAACCCACTCTCCTCGCTGCTGCAGACCGAACCCGTGGGCGCCGAGGCGTTCAACCTTCTCGTCGACGAAACGCAGGTCGACCGGGTTCGGGCCATGCTTGCCGATCCCGCCGCTCAGCAGGCGATCGGCGCCGGTCACGAGTGGCTGTGGTCGGGCGATGCCACGGCGTTCGCCGACGGCCGAAGCTACCGTCGACTCTACCTGGTCGAGAAGGATCCCCAGATGACGGGCGAGGCGATCGCCACGGCGGCCGCCGGCTTCGATCCACAGCAGATGAACCAGCCGATCGTGACCCTGCGGATGACCGATGAGGGCGCGAATCGTTTCGCAGAGGTGACCGGCCGGCACGTGGGCGACCGTATGGCCATCGTCCTCGACGAAGTCGTCCGCATGGCGCCCAACATCCGGCAGCGGATTACGGGTGGCAACGCGCAGATCGAGGGCTTCGATTCCGTCGAGGAGGCGCGCGACATCGCCATCGTCCTCCGGGCGGGAGCGCTCCCGGCGCCGCTCGAGATCATCGAGGAGCGGACCGTCGGGCCTTCCCTGGGCGCCGATTCGATCGAATCGGGTCGGAGAGCCGGATTGCTCGGGATCCTGGCGGTCGCGGTCTTCATGGTCGTCTACTACCGTGCTTCCGGCCTCGTGGCCGACTTCGCCCTGGCAATCAACATCGTGCTGATCATGGCCGGGCTGGCCGGCTTCGGCGCCACCCTTACGCTCCCCGGCATCGCCGGACTGATCCTGACCATCGGCATGGCGGTGGACGCGAACGTCCTCGTCTTCGAGCGCGTCAGGGAGGAGCTGGCCGTCGGGAAATCCGTGCGCGCCGCGCTGGACGCCGGATACGAGCGTGCGTTCGTAACGATTCTGGACGCTCAGATCACGACCCTCATCGCAGCCGCCGTGCTGTTCCAGTTCGGCACCGGTCCGATCAAGGGCTTTGCCGTGGTGCTGACGATCGGGATCATCACGTCGATCTTCACGGCCGTCTTCGTCACGCGCACGATCTTCGAGACCTGGACTCGCAGGTCCGTGGTGCGCTCGCTCAGCATATGAGGCGGGCATGATCTGGCTGTTTCGTAACGCGAACTACCCGTTCCTGAAGTTCCGCAAGTGGGGCTACGGCCTGTCGATCGCCCTGACCGTGCTGACGCTGGTCTCCATTGTCGCCCACGGGGGTCTGCGCTACTCGATCGACTTCACCGGCGGGACGCTCGTCCAGCTCGATTTCGAGCGACCGGTCGAGCCTCAGACATTGCGGGCGATCCTGGGCCGGATGCCAGGGCTGGAGTCGAGCGAGGTGCAACGTTTCGGCGACCCCTCGGACGCGGTCATCCGGGCACAGGTGCCAGGCGGAGAGGAAGAGGTCTTCGGCGAGAGGATCGAGGAGCACCTGCGGCAGGCCCCGGAGCTTGCCGACAACTCCTTCACGGTGGTACGGACGGAGGCGGTGGGCCCGAAGATCGGGAGCGAGCTCAAGCGGCAGGCCGTCCTCGCGATCCTGTACGCCCTCGGGCTGATCCTCGTCTACGTCGCGTTCCGCTTCGACCTCAAGTTCGGGGTCGCCGCGATCCTGGCAACCACGCACGACATCGTGCTTTCGATAGGGGTGTTCTCGCTGACCGGCAAGGAGATCTCCCTGGCAGTCGTGGCGGCGTTCCTGACCATCGTCGGCTATTCGCTGAACGACACGATCGTGGTGTTCGACCGGATCAGGGAGGACCTCAAGGGGATGCGACGGGAGCCGTACGCCGACGTCGTCAACCGGGCCGTCAACGAGACCCTTTCCCGGACGATCCTCACGGGAGGCACGACCCTCATCGTCCTCCTTTTGCTCTTCTTCCTGGGCGGCGAGGTCATCCACGACTTCGCTTTCGCGCTCATCATCGGGATCGTGATCGGGACCTATTCGTCGATCTTCGTCGGCGCGCCCCTGGTGGTCGATTGGAAGGAGCGGATCGAAGACCGGGGTGCGGCGTCCGGATCCGATCCGAGGAAGCCCAGGAAGCGGAAGCAGCCGGCCTAGGAGCCCCGGTGGCCCAGCCCCGGCTCTTCGACAGCCACTGCCATCTCCAGGACCCCTCCTTCGAGGACGACCGGCCCGAGGTCCTGGCCCGCGCGAGAGAGGCGGGGGTAGGCGAGATCGCGGTCATCGCCTCGGATCCCGGGAGCGCCGAGGCCGCGCGGGTCCTGGCCACCGAGGCCGCGCCCGACGATCCGCTTCTCGTCTGGACCGCGGGACTGCACCCGCACGTCGCCGAGCGGTGGAACGACGGCCTCCGACGCGACCTGGAGTCGCTTCTCGACGCCGGTGCCGCGGCGGTCGGGGAGACCGGCCTCGATTTCCATTACGACCACAGCCCCCGTGACGTGCAGCGGGACGCCTTCGCGGAGCAGCTCGCCCTGGCGATCGCGCGCGACCTGCCCGTGGTGATCCACTCGCGGGACGCGGACGATGACACCCTCGACCTCGTCGAGAGGTCGGGGATCGCTTCGGAGCGAGTGGTCCTGCACTCCTTCAGCGGGAGCCTCGCGATGCTCGAACGGGCGGTCGAGGCCGGCACCTACATCTCGTTCTCGGGGATGGTGACGTTCCGGTCCTTTCCCTCCGAAACGCTCGTGGCGAAAGTGCCGGCCGACCGTCTCCTGGCCGAGACCGACGCCCCCTACCTGGCCCCCGTTCCGCATCGAGGCCGGCGTAACGAGCCTGCGTTCGTGGCCGAGACGGTCGTCAGGCTGGCCGGGATCCACGGCGTGGACGCCACGGCGATGGGCGCGCTCACCCGGGCGAACGCGCGGCGCTTCTACGGGCTGTCCGAGACGGCGGAGCACGCGGGGTGATCGCTTCCCGGCGGATCTTCCTACGCAACATCGACGGTCAGGACCACCTCGAGGTGTTCGTCGTGTCGGCGATCACCGCGATCCTCGCCATCCGTCTCTTCCTGCACCTGACCGGCTATCCCCAGATCGGCGGGCCGGAGCTCCACATCGCGCACCTCCTCTGGGGCGGGCTCTTCATGCTGACGGCGTTCGTGCTCCTGTTCGCCTTCCTGGGCAGCGCCCGCTTGCGCGTGGCTGCCATCCTGGGTGGAGCGGGGTTCGGGGCGTTCATCGACGAGGTCGGGAAGTTCGTCACCCGCGACAGCGACTACTTCTACGAGCCTGCCGTGGCGATCATGTACGTCACTTTCGTCGCACTGCTCCTGACCGCTCATCTGATCCGCGGACGCCGGGAGGTCTCGGAGCTGGAGTATCTGTTGAACGCCCTGCACCAGATGGAGGAGCTGGCGCGGCACGACCTCGACGAGGCCGAGGCGGAGCGGGCGCGATCTTACCTCGAGCGCTCCGACCCGGCGCATCCGCTGGTGGCCGGCCTGCGGTCCACCCTGAGCGAAGTCAAGTACCTGCCGCCCCGGGTCTCCGCGGTCGCCCGGACCCGCGAGCGGCTTCGATCGCTGTACCGGAGGACGATCCGGCTGCCGTGGTTCGACCGAGCCGTGATCCTCGTTTTCGTCGGACAGCTTGCCGTCAAGCTCCTGGTGGGGGCGGTTCTGGTGTACTCGTTCGGGTCGTCGCTGGAGGCCGTGCGCGATTGGCGGCTCGTCGGTCGACTGGTCGAGCGGACCGGCGATCTGTCGGGTCTCGAGATCGCCCAGCTCGTCGCCAGCGGCGTCGCCGGCGTCTTCGTGCTGCTGGGAGTCGCGAGGGTCGTGAGGGGAGCTCGGCTGGCGGCCTATCAGATGTTCGAGCGGGCGATCCTCGTCTCGATCTTGCTCGTGCAGGTGTTCAGCTTCTACGCCGAGCAGTTCGCGGCCCTGGTGGAGCTCACCGGGAACCTCGTCCTGCTTCTGCTCGTGCGCTCGATGATCCGGCTCGAGGAGGAGCGGCTGGAAACCTGAGCTTCGGTCGACGTGTCGCGCCGTCGGGGATCACGTCCAGAGAGGAGGGCGAGAGTATGCAGACGAAGGTCATCCGCACAGACCAGGCGCCGGGGGCGATCGGTCCGTACAGCCAGGGGATCGAGGCGGGGCCGTGGGTCTTCACGGCCGGGCAGATCGGGCTCGATCCACGGACCGGGGAGCTCGCCGACACGATCGAGTCCCAGACGGCGCGGGCGCTCGAGAACATCCGCGCCATCCTCGAGGCGGCCGGCTGCGGTATGGAACGGATCGTGAAGACGACCGTGTTCCTGCGCGACATGGGGGACTTCGCCGCCTTCAACGCGGTCTACGCGGAGATGATCGGCGATCCCCCGCCCGCGCGTTCGACCGTCCAGGTGGCGGGGCTCCCGAAGGCCGCCCGCGTCGAGATCGAGGCCGTAGCCTGCCGGGAGGCGTGACACGTCTCCCGGCGTCCGATCTGACAGCTCGCTGCAGGAGAGGCGATATTCCATCCCGTGAAGATGACCAATGACGAGATCACGCGGCTGACAGAGAAGGTCCGCTGCGCAGGTTGAGCGTCGAAGCTGGGTCCGGAGGACCTGCGCCGCGCGCTCGCAAGCCTGCCGCGGCACGACCCAGATCCGAACGTCCTCGTGGGCACCGACACCTACGACGACGGCGGAGTGTATCGCCTGAGCGACGACCTGGCCCTGGTCCAGACGGTCGACTTCTTCACGCCGATCGTCGACGATCCCTACGACTACGGCCAGATCGCCGCGGCGAACGCGTTGTCGGACGTGTACGCCATGGGCGGGACGCCCCGGACGGCGCTGGCGCTCGTATGCTGGCCTCCCTCGGGACTCGAGCCGGAGATCCTGGGGGCGATCCTGGCCGGCGGTGCGGAGAAGGCGCTCGAGGCGGGCTGCCCCATCATCGGCGGCCACTCGATCCAGGACGAGGAACTCAAGTACGGCCTCGCGGTGACCGGCACGGTACACCCGGCACGGATTCTCACCAACGCGGGGACCCGGCCGGGAGACGTCCTCGTACTCACCAAGCCGCTCGGGACCGGCGTCCTGACGACCGCGCTCAAGCACGGGGCAATCGCCGCCGCCGAGCTCGCCCCGGCGGTTCGGGCCATGAAGACGCTGAACGGGCCGGCGGCCCGGGAGGCGCTCCGCTGCGGGGTGCGCTCGGCCACGGACGTGACCGGGTTCGGCCTGGCGGGCCACGCCGTCCAGCTCGCCGACGCCAGCGGCGTCACGCTCGAGATCGAGGCCGCGTCGCTGCCGCTGCTGCCCTCCGCCCTCCGGCTGGCGGAAGCGGGACACATCCCCGGGGGCGGCGAGTCGAACCGGGCCTTCTACGCCCCGCGCGTCGAAGTCCGGAGTTCGCCACCCGAGGCCCTGCTCCGGATCTTCTTCGATCCGCAGACGAGCGGCGGGCTCCTGCTCGCCGTCCCGGGGGGCCGGACGGACGAGCTCCTGGGACGGCTGGACGAGGAAGGGGTGGCGGCGCGCGTGATCGGCGCCGCCGTGGCCAGGCGTGCGCCGTCGGTCGTGCTGATCTGAGGAACCGGACGGCCAGGGTGCGCTCTCGAGAGGAGACGCGATGCCGACGATGACGATCCCGAGACCCGTCCGCGCCCCGCGCGGGACCCGGCTCCAGTGCCGGGGGTGGGGCCAGGAAGCGGCCCTTCGGATGCTCATGAACAACCTCGATCCGGAGGTCGCCGAGGATCCCGACCGGCTGATCGTCTACGGCGGCTCGGGGAAGGCGGCCCGCGACTGGGACGCGTTCGAGGCGCTGGTGGCGACCCTCCGCGATCTCGCCGACGACGAGACCCTGTGCGTCCAGAGCGGCAAGCCGGTGGGCGTGTTCCGGACGCACCCGGGGGCCCCGCGCGTCCTGATCGCCAACGCGAACCTCGTGCCGCGGTGGGCGACCGCCGACGAGTTCCGACGTCTGGAGGCCCTCGGGCTCACCATGTTCGGCCAGATGACCGCCGGCTCGTGGATCTACATCGGCTCGCAGGGAATCGTGCAGGGGACCTACGAGACGTTCACGGCCCTGGCCGAGAGGCACTTCGGTGGCTCGCTACGGGGGCGCTGGGTCCTGACGGGAGGATGTGGCGGCATGGGCGGGGCCCAGCCGCTGGCGGCGACGATGAGCCAGGCCGCGTGCCTGATCGTGGAGGTCGATCCGCGACGCCTCGAGCGGCGTGTCGCCACGCGCTACCTCGACGAGGTCGCCCCCGACCTGGACGCCGCCCTGCGACGGGTCATCGACGCCGCGCGGAGAGGAGAAGCCGTGTCGGTCGGGCTGGTCGGGAACTGCGCCGACGTGCTTCCCGAGATCGTCCGCCGGGGGATCGCTCCGGACGTCGTCACCGACCAGACGAGCGCGCACGACGCCCTCGAGGGATACGTCCCGGCCGGCCTTCCCCTGGAGGCGGCGTTCGAGCTCCGGCGTGCCGACCCGGACGAGTACATCCGCCGATCGATGGAGTCGATGGCGGCGCATTGCCGGGGCATCCTGGACCTCCGGGCGGCAGGCTCGGTGGCCTTCGACTACGGCAACAACCTGCGCGGCCAGGCCAGGGACGCGGGGGTCACCGACGCGTTCGAGATCCCGGGCTTCGTCCCCGCGTACATCCGCCCGCTGTTCTGCGAGGGGAAGGGGCCGTTCCGATGGGTCGCCCTTTCGGGTAGCCCGGCCGACATCGCCACCGTCGACGCGGCGATCGGCGAGCTCTTCCCGGACGACGATGCGCTGCAGCGGTGGATCCGGCTGGCCTCCGAGCGGATCGCCTTTCAGGGCCTGCCGGCAAGAATCTGCTGGCTCGGCTACGGCGACCGGTGGCGGCTCGGCGAGCGGATCCACGCGCTCGTGGCCGACGGCACCCTGGAAGCGCCCGTCGTGATCGGCCGCGACCATCTCGACACGGGCTCGGTGGCTTCGCCCTTTCGCGAGACGGAGGGGATGCTGGACGGCTCCGACGCGATCGCCGACTGGCCGGTCCTGAACGCGCTCCTGAACACCGCCAGCGGCGCGACTTGGGTCTCCTTCCACCATGGCGGCGGCGTCGGGATCGGGAACAGCCTGCACGCCGGCCAGGTCACGGTCGCCGACGGGACCCGGGAAGGGGCGGCAAGGCTCGAGCGCGTGCTCACCAACGATCCCGGCCTCGGGATCGTCCGACACGCCGACGCCGGCTACGAGCGGGCGATGGAGACCGCCCGCAAGCTCGGCGTCAGGATCCCGATGGCGGAGTGAGCGAGGCGTCCAGGAGGGCCGTGGGCGCCGACCTCCTCGTCACCGGGATCGGTCAGCTCGTCGACTTCGGGTCGGGCGGCCCTTCGGACCCTCCCGAGGTGGTCGAAGACGCGTACGTCTGGATCCGGGAGGGGCGGGTCGCGGCCCGCGGCCCGGCACGCGAGGCGCCGGCCGACGCGGCCGGGGCGGCCCGGCTGGACGCCGCCGGCGGCGTGGTGCTGCCCGGTCTCGTCGACAGCCACACCCATGCCGTCTTCGGCGGCACCCGGGAGCACGAGTTCGAGCGCCGGCTGGCGGGAACGACCTACCAGAAGATCGCGGCGGCCGGCGGGGGGATCGCATGGAGCGTGCGCGACCTCAGGGCGCGCGGCGACGACGAACTGCTCGCCCTCGCAGCCGACCGTCTGGTCGAGTCCGTGCGGTGGGGGGTCACGACGGTCGAGGTCAAGTCGGGCTACGGCCTGACCGTCGAGGACGAGCTCCGGTCGCTCCGGATCGCCCGCCGGCTCGACCAGGGGCCTCACCTCCCGCGGGTGGTCCCCACGTTCCTGGGCGCCCACGCGGTGCCGCCCGAGTTCGCGAGCGACCGGGCCGGCTACGTCCGGCGGGTCGTCGACGAGATGCTCCCGGCGGTGGCCGAAGAAGGACTGGCCCGCTTCTGCGACGTCTTCTGCGACGAGGGGGCGTTCACGCCCGCCGAGGCCGAGACGATCCTCCTCCGGGCGGGCGAGCTCGGACTCGGGCTGAAGCTCCACGCCGACGAGTTCTCGGGTCTCGGGGGGGCGCGTCTGGCCGCTCGCCTCGGGGCGGTCAGCGCCGACCACCTGGTGGCCGTCGACGCCGCCGGCATCGAGGCCTTGGCCGCGGGCCCAACGGTGGCCACGCTCCTTCCCGGGACCTCGTTCTTCCTTCGCCTCGGACGCTTCGCCCCCGCCCGGCGGCTGGTGGATGCGGGCGCTACCGTGGCCCTGGCGACCGACTTCAACCCCGGCTCCTCGATGACTCAGAACCTGCTTCTCATGGCGGCGTTCGGCTGCTGCCTGATGGGGCTCCGGATCGACGAGGCGCTGCGGGCGGTCACCCGCGGCGGCGCGCGGGCGCTGGCTCGGGAAGACCTGGGCACGCTGAAGCCGGGGTCGGCGGGCGACCTGGCCGTGTTCGCGGTCCCGGACTACCGCCACCTGGTCTACCACTACGGCGTGGCCCACGTGGCCGCCGTCGTGCGAGGCGGACAGCCGATCGGCCCGGCTCCCGGACGGTCGAGCCCGGCTCCGGTTGGATGGAGACTCCCGGAAGCGGCAGATTGAAGGCATGAGCGCCTTCTGGCATCGCGGCAAGGAGCCGCCGGCCCGCCACGCCGACCCCGACCACGCCGTGGCCAGGTACCTGGAGGCGATCCGCCGGGCGGAGGTGGCAGGTTCGCCGGCGCCGGCCGCGGCGCTCAACGCGCTGGGCGACGCGTACGTCGACCTGGGCGACGGAACGCTGGCCGCGGACCACCACGTGCAGGCCGCCGAGGCGTACGCCGCCGAGTCGCTGTGGGACAACGCCGTGGCCTGCTGCCGGAAGGTCCTCAGAAGGGAGCCGGATCACCCGCGGGCGGCGCTCCTCCTGGGCCGCTACTACGCCGCCAAGGGGCTGCGGGCCGAGGCGGTGGACGTGCTCCGAAAGCTCGCCGACGCGGGCCACGAGGCCGGCCGCAGGCGGGACGCCTTGGCTGCGCTCGAGGAGGTCGTCCGGATCCTTCCCCGGGACGCCCGACTGCGTGAGCGGCTGGGGCGGTTGCTCCAGGAGGAGGGGCGACACGAGGAAGCGCTCGTGGAGTACCGGACCGCGCTGGAGCTCTGCCTCGGGAGCGGCGATCCAGCCGGCGCGGAGCACGCGCGGACGCGTGTCGAGGCGCTGACCGGAGCCGTCGAGGCCGGGAGGACCGCTTTGGGTGACGTGGCGCCGGCCACCGGCGGGACGGGCGCCGATCCCGGCGCGGACGATCGGGCCGCCGCCGGACGGGCGTTCGCGGAGGGGCGCTGGGCCGATGTGGCGGACATCCATCGCCGGCTGGCCGCGGGCGGCCGGGCCGGGGCCGACGACTTCGGCGCCTGGACCGAGTCGGCCCGCCGAGCGGGCCGCCCGGCCGGCGTCCTGGAGGCCCTCGAAGCGTCCGCCCTCTGGCACCTGGCCCGCGGACGGCCGGTCGAGGCACAGCGGGCGGCCGAGGAGATGCTCCTGGTCGATCCCGGCAGCCAGACCGCGTCGGCCCTCCTCGAGCGTACGACCTCCCTGCTGACGGACTAGAAGACATGACGCGCAGGAAGAACGACGGCGGGCGCCCCCGAGCCGGCGCTGAATTCCTGGAGCGGCTCCAGGAGGGCGTGCTGGTCGCTGACGGGGCGATGGGCACGCAGATCTACGAGCGCGGCGTGTTCATCAACCGCTGCTTCGACGAGCTGTGCGTGTCGAGTCCCGACATGGTCCGGGAGATCCACGCCTCCTACGTGGCGGCCGGCGCAGAGCTTGTCGAGACGAACACGTTTGGCGCCAATCGGGCCCGCCTCCTCGGGCATGGGCTCGAGCACCGCGTCTCCGAGATCAACCGGGCCGGGGCAGCGCTGGCCCGTGAGGCGGCGGGCGGCCGCGCCTGGGTCGGCGGCTCGATGGGCCCGATCGGGGTCGCCGGGCAGGTGGCGGGCGGCTACACCCCAGACGACATGCGGGAGATCTTCGCCGAGCAGGCCGCGGCGCTTCTCGAGGGCGGCGTCGACGTGCTGGTCGTCGAGACGATCTCGTCCCTGGTCGAGATGGAGGCTGCCCTGCGCGCCATCCGCGACCTGGACGGCGACGTTCCGGTCGTGGCGATGATGAGCTTCACGGAGGAGGGACTGACCCAGTCGGGCGAGCGGCCGGAGCTGATCGCGGTCCGGCTGGCCGAAGCCGGCGCCGACGTCGCGGGCGCCAACTGCAGCGTCGGGCCGCGCCCGATGCTGGATTGTGTGGCCCGTATGCACGACGGCCTCCAGCTGGCGCTCGCGGCGATGCCCAACGCAGGCCTCCCGCAGTCGGTCGAGGGGCGGCTGATCTACGTGGCGGGACCCGAGTACTTCGGCAAGTACGCCAAGCGATTCGTCCAGGCCGGAGTGAGGCTGCTGGGAGGCTGCTGTGGGACCACGCCCGAGCACGTGAGAGCGATGGCGCACGCCGTCCGGCGCTACGCGCCGCGGCCGCGGGCGACGATCGTCGAGACCGGGGAGATTGCCCCACCGGAGCCGGCGACGCCGCGAACCGGGATCCGTCCGACCACGCTCGCACAGAGGCTGACGGAAGGCCGGTTCGTGGTCTCGATCGAGCTGACGCCGCCGACGAGCGCCGACCTGGACTCGTTGGTCGAGGCCGTCCGCGGGATTCGCGATGCGGGCATCGACACCGTGAACATCCCCGAATACGCGCGAGTCTCGCCGCGAGTGACGCCGATCGCCATCGCCCACGTGCTCCGCGAGAACCTTCCGGTCGAGACCATCGTCCACTACTGCTGCCGGGACCGCAACCTGTACGGGATGCAGGCCGACCTGATGGCCGCCCACGCCCTGGACGTCCGCGACGTGCTGGTGATCACCGGTGATCCGCCGAAGGCCGGGGAGTATGCGGTGCCGACCGCGGTGTTCGATGTCGATTCGATCGGCCTGGTGGGCGTGGCCCGCCGCCTCAATCACGGGCTGGACGCCGCCGGGAAGCCGACCGGCGTCCCGCTCGACCTGCACGTCGGAGTGGGAGTGAACCCGGGCGCCGTTGACCGCGCGCTCGAGATCGAGCGGTTCCGTAAGAAGATCGAGGCCGGGGCCCGTTTCGCGATGTCGCAGCCGGTTTTCGACGCCGGTGAGCTGGCTCGTTTCCTCGAGGAACTCGGCTCCGTCCCCATCCCGATCCTGGCGGGGATCCTGCCGCTCCACTCCTACCGCAACGCCGAGTTCCTCCACAACGAAGTGCCCGGTATGCGGATCCCGGAGGAGATCCGTGATCGCATGCGACGTGTCCCGGGGCGGAGCGCGGCGGCCGTGGAAGGCGTCCGGATCGCCCGTGAGGCCCTGTCCGCCGTCCTCGAGGTCGAGGGCGTCCAGGGAGCCTATCTGATGCCCCCCTTCGGCCGTTACGAGATGGCGCTCGAGGTGCTCGAGGGGCTGGTCCCCGACGGGTGAGCGCCGACCTGCACACCCACACCATTGCCTCGGACGGGGCGCTGGCGCCGTCCGAGCTGGTGCGGCGGGCCGTGGCGCGCGGGGTCCGATTTCTGTCGGTCACCGACCACGACTCGGTGGACGGGGTGGCGGAGGCGCTCGCGGCGGCGCCCCCGGAGATGACGGTGATCCCGGGCGCCGAGCTCACGTGCCACGCCGGCGGACGCGAGGCGCATGTCCTCGCGTACGGGGTCAGCATCGACGATCCCCAATTCCGGGCCCTGCTAAGGGAGCTGGCCCTCCAGCGCGAGCAGCGTGCGCGGCGGATGGTCGAGCGGCTGATCGACCTCGGCGTCGAAGTCGAGTACGCGGATGTCGAGCGGATCGCGGCGGGGGCCACCATGACCCGGCCCCACGTCGCCCGCGCGCTCGTCGAGCGCGGCCATGTCCGCTCGCTGGACGAGGCGTTCGCGCGCTACATCGGCCGGTCGGGTCCCGCCCACGTCGACAAGCCCCATCGCGAGCCGCGACGGACGTTCGAGGCGGTCCGGCGGGCGGGCGGCGTCCCCGTTCTCGCCCATCCGGGGACGTTCCGCCGCGACGACCTGATCCCTGGCCTGGTCGAGGACGGGCTGGAGGGCCTCGAGGTCCGACACACGGAGCACACGGCCGCCGCCACGCGACACTACACGGCCCTCGCCCGCGACCTCGGATTGCTGCCGACCGGTGGCAGCGACTTTCATGGCACCCCCGGCCATCGGAGCCGTCTCGGGCGGCCGCGCGTGCCGGTGGAATGGGCGCTGAATCTCGTTGACCGCATCCGGGGGCGAGGTTAACCTAGCCGCCCGATGAGCCGCAGCGTCGCCCCCGAGCAGCTCGATCGCCCGTCGCTGGCCGCCATCCAGGGGCTCGTGCACGACGTGCTCGACGGGGTCCTCGCCCGGATGGGGGCGGTCCTGGCGAACGACGTTCCCTTCATCAACGAAGTCTCCTTCCACCTCAACCAGATGCGGGGCAAGTTGTTCCGCCCGGCGCTCCTGGCCCTCGCCAACCGCGTGGAGGAGCGGCCGGACTCCCGCGAGATTCCGCTCGGCGCGGTGATCGAGATCATCCATCTCGCCACCCTCGTCCACGACGACTCCATCGACGGCTCGAGCCTGCGCCGCGGGTTGCCCACCCTGAACAGCCGCTGGGGCCACAAGGTGTCGATCATCATGGGCGACTACCTCTACTCGAGGGCGATGGCGGAGATCACCAGGATCGGCGACCTGGAGCTGATCGAGCTCGCGGCGAGGGTCACCAACGAGCTGACGATCGGGGAGATGGTCGAGATCGCCCATCACGGCCGGCTTGTCGAGGACCCGGCGCAATACTTCTTCATGATCGAGAAGAAGACGGCCAGCCTGCTCGCCACCGCCTGCGAAATGGGCGCCGCGATCGGCGCTCCGGGCTGCCGCGGGGCGCTGCGGGATTACGGACAGCGGTTGGGGATGGCCTTCCAGCTCGTCGACGACATGATGGACTACGGCGGGGAGCAGTCGGTCATGGGGAAACCCGCCGGCTCCGACCTCCGCGAGGGACAGGTGACCTTCCCGCTGCTGGCGATCCTGCCGCGGCTCGACTCGCGGGAGCGCAGGACCGTCCAGGCGGTTTTTCCGAGCTCCGGCG
>Ga0268386_10001361_pt1 | contig 16720 bp, 14 predicted proteins | sample RVTome_15_FD_200260 | JGI IMG/M metagenome (GOLD analysis project Ga0268386, IMG submission 200260) | Soil microbial communities from uranium-contaminated site in the Upper Colorado River Basin, Wyoming, United States - RVT150D86... ...
GGCCGGATCGACTGCCGCCCAGGAGCTGGCCTTCACCATCGCCAATGGGCTCGCCTATGTCAGGGCGGCAGTCGACGCAGGCCTCGATGTGGATTCCTTCGCCCCCCGGCTCTCGTTCTTCTGGAACGGGCACAACGAGTTCTTCGAGGAGATCGCCAAGTACCGGGCCGGACGACGTCTCTGGGCCGGGCTGATGCGGGACGAGGTCGGCGCCAGCAACCCGAAGAGTTGGGCGATGCGATTCCACACCCAGACCGCAGGCTCCACCCTCACCGCCCAGCAGCCGTTGAACAATGTGGTTCGGACCACGATGCAGGCCCTCGCCGCGGTCCTCGGTGGCACCCAATCGCTGCACACCAACTCCTACGACGAGGCGCTGGGCCTGCCCACCGACGAGTCAGCCCTGGTCGCTCTACGCACGCAACAGGTGATCGCCCACGAGTCCGGTGTCGCCGACACCGTCGACCCTCTCGCCGGTTCGTACTTTGTCGAATACCTCACGGACCGTCTGGAGGAGGCGGCGCAATCGTTGCTGTCCCGGGTCGAGGAGATGGGTGGCGCGGTGTCGGCGATCGAAGAGGGCTGGATGCAGGCTCAGATCGAAGATGCCGCATATGCCGAGGCCCGACGTCAGGCCGACGGCTCGAGTGTCGTCGTTGGTGTGAACCGATACTCCACCGGCGGCGGTGAGGCGATCCCTGTGCTCGAGGTAGACCCGTTGCTGGAGGAGGAGCAACGGCGACGTCTGGCCGGGTGGCGGGCGGGCCGGGACGAGGCGGCCGTAGAGTCGGCACTCGACGACCTCCAGGACCAGGCGGGCGGAGAGGGCAATCTCCTCTCACCGATGAAGGACGCCTTGCGCCACGGGGCCACCGTCGGCGACGTTTCCAATCGTCTGCGTGCCGTGTTCGGTGCCTACCGTCCGGGGTGAAGGAGCGGTAATGAGATGAGCGACACGCGGAGACATCTGGTCATCATCGGGGCGGGCCCGGCCGGCACCCAGGCCGCCACCACGGCGGCGTCGAAGGGTGGGCGTGTCACTCTCGTCGAGAAGGAGATCGTCGGCGGAGCGGCCCATCTCTGGGACTGCATTCCCTCGAAGACGATGGCTGCCGCCGCACTGCGCCACTCGTCGGTCCGCAACGCCGCCAAGCTCGGTCTCGCAACCGAGCCGACCCGGGTGGACACCGGTGTGCTGTCGGGGCGGATCAAGGCGATAACCGGGGACATCAATCGAAACTGGTTGGAACTGCTCGAGTCGCAGGCGGTGGAGGTGATCTACGGCCAGGGCCGGTTCGTGTCCGACCGGGAAGTCTTCGTCGAGACGGAGTCGGGGGAGCGTCGGGTCGGATTCGACCGGGCGATGGTCTCAACCGGCTCGGCGCCCCGCGTTCCCGAATGGGCCCCGGTCGATGGGGAGAGGGTGCTCACGACCCGGGACTGTTACGACATGGTCGACGTTCCCGAGCACATCGTCATCATCGGGTCCGGGGTCACGGGCGTGGAATTCACCCACATATTCGAGAGCCTCGGCTCGAAGGTGAGCCTCGTCGTGTCGCGTCGCCAGATCCTTCCCCATCGCGATGCCGAAGTCGCTGCGGTCCTCGAAGAGGACTTCTTGGAGCGAGGTGTCCATCTCGCCATCGGGGCGCGCGCGGAGAAGATCGACCTCGACGGATCCGGTGTCTCCGTTTTCTGTGATGACGGGCGGGTGCTGCATGGCTCGCACGCGCTGTTGGCCGTCGGATCCATCCCCCTCACCGATGGCCTCGACCTCGAGGCGGCCGGTGTCGCAGCCACGGACGGATACATCGAGGTGGACGAGTTTCAGCGAACGTCGGTCCCGCACATATACGCGGCGGGCGATGTCACCGGTCAGATGCCCCTCTCCTCGGTGGCCTCCATGCAGGGGCGGAAGATCGCCCGTCACGCCCTCGACCTCCCCGTGACGCCTCTCGACTACTCCAAGGTTGCCGAGGCCATATTCACCGAGCCCGAGATCGCCTCGGTCGGGCTCGTCGACGTGGAGGCTGCGGCGCAGGGCCGCAAGGTGCGCACGATGAAGGTGCCATTCGCCGCCAACGCCCGCTCCGTGCTCCAGCACTTCACCAGGGGTTTCGTCAAGCTGACCTCCGACCCCGCCACGGGTGTGGTGCTGGGCGGGACCATCGTTGGCCACCGCGCCTCCGAGCTGATCGGTGTCCTCACTCTCGCCGTCCAGGCGGACGTGACCGTCAAGGAGCTGGTGGAGACCCTGATGGTCCACCCCTCGATGACGGAGGCCATTTCAGACGCGGCTGAGTAGGCGGTCTTACCGGAACCTCAGGTTCCCTGACCCGGATATGGGCAGAACCGTCTCACGTTCGTGGGCTGGTCCGCCTCGCCGGCGAACCTGAGACGATTAGACCCGAATGCGGGCCGCAGAAGCTGAGGTTCGCGGAAGTCCTACTTGACTATTGCTATCACCTGACCGGGGGTCACGGTGTCGCCCGGTTGGACCCTGAGGTCGACGACTTCGCCCGTGGCCGGTGAGCGGACCTCGTTCTCCATCTTCATGGCTTCGAGGACGCATATCGGGTCGCCTTCGCTCACCGAGGCCCCGGCCGCGACGTGGACTTTGACGATCGTGCCTTGCATCGGCGCCGTCACCATGCCATCGGAAGGAGTGCCCGGCCCGGTCAGCTGGAGCTTCGGTGGCCTCCTTCGGATTGTCCCTGTCAACGGCTCCGGCGCCCAATAGCTCACCGCGAAGCGACGGCCCCCGACCTCGACCGTGATGTCTCGTCGGGACAGGCTCTCTTCTTCAGGGAGCGACGGAGTGGCGTCGGGGTCGCCGCCGCCGAGGTCGACGTTCTCCTCCATCCACTTGGTGTGGTGCGTCCCGTTGATGAAGTCGGGGTGATTCAAGACCGCCAGGTGGGCAGGGATCGTCGACGCCACCCCGGTCACCCGGAACTCCTCGAGGGCCCGCCGGCCCTTTTGGATGGCCCGGGGGCGGTCCGGCGCCCAGACAACGAGCTTGGCCAAGAGATTGTCGTAGTACTGGGAGACGTTGGTCCCGGGTTTGATCCAGGAATCGACCCTGACCCCAGGCCCGGCAGGCTCCTGCCACTCCACCACCTGTCCCGGCGTGGGGAGGAATTGGTTGAACGGGTCCTCGGCGTTGATGCGGAACTCGATGGCGTGACCCCTGGGCTCGACAGTGTCGATGGTCAACTCCTCGCCGGAGGCAATCCTGATCTGCCACTCGACCAGATCGTGTCCGGTGACCATCTCCGTGATGGTGTGCTCGACTTGGAGTCGGGTGTTCATCTCGAGGAAGAAGAACTCACCGGAGCGATCGACGAGGAACTCCACTGTCCCGGCATTCACGTATCCGCAGGACTTGCCCGCGGCCAACGCGGCCCGGCCCAGCGCCCGGCGTTGCCTGACGGTGAGGCCCGGCGATGGCGTCTCTTCGATCAGCTTCTGATGTCGCCGCTGTACCGAGCAATCCCGCTCGCCGAGGAAGACACCTTTGCCCTGTTTGTCGAATAGGACCTGCGCCTCGACGTGCCGAGGCTGGTCCAGGTACTTCTCGACGTAAACCTCGGGATTGCCGAAATAGGCATCGGCCTCGCGTCTGGCTCCTTCGAACGCATCGTCGAGCTCCTCCGGCCCACGTACCACGCGCAACCCCTTGCCGCCGCCCCCATGGGCGGCCTTGATGGCGACCGGGTAGCCGAACTGCTCGGCGAGGGAGGCCACCTTCTCGACCGAGGTGACCGGGTCGGTGACGCCGGGAACGGTCGGCACACCGAACTTCTCCGCGTTGCGTCTCGAGGTGATCTTGTCTCCCATCGCCTCGATGGCGCTGGCCGGAGGGCCGACCCACACGATCCCCGCCTCACTGACCGCAGCGGCGAACTTTGCGTTCTCGGAGAGGAATCCGTATCCGGGGTGGATGGCTTCGGCGCCCGAGTCATGGGCGATCTGGAGGATCTTCTGTTGATTCAGATAGCTGTCGGCGGCAGGCGCAGGGCCGGCGTTCCAGGACTCGTCCGCCAGGTCGACATGGAGGGCGTCGCGGTCCAGTTCTGAGTAAACGGCGATGGTGCGAATCCCCATCTCCCGGGCGGTGCGGATGACCCTGACCGCGATCTCGCCGCGGTTGGCGACGAGGAGGCTTTTCATCACTGAGGGCCGTTTCCGTGCTTCTTCGGGGGGAGGGTCTCTCGCTTGGTGCGGAGGACCTCGAGGGCGCGGACCAGCTTGTAACGGGTTTCCCGGGGTTCGATCACCTCGTCGACGAGGCCGAGCTCGGCGGCCACGTAGGGGTTGTTGAACCGCTCTTCGTAATCGGCGATCAGCTCGGAGCGGACCTTCTCCGGCTCCTTGGTGGCGCTGATCTCCCGGCGATGGATCACGTTCACCGCCCCCTGGGCACCCATCACCGCGATCTCGGCAGATGGCCAGGCGAAGACCAGATCGGCCCGAATTCCGCGGGCGTTCATGACCAGGTAGGCGCCGCCGTAAGCCTTCCGGGTGATCACCGTGATCCGGGGCACCGTCGCCTCGCAGTAGGCGTAGAGGAGCTTGGCGCCGTGACGGATTATCCCGTGATGCTCTTGCTCGACGCCGGGGAGGAAGCCGGGCACGTCGACAAATGTGATGATCGGGATGTTGAAGGCGTCGCAGAATCGGACGAAGCGCGCTGCCTTCTCGGATGCCTCGATATCGAGCGTTCCGGCCAGGACGGCCGGCTGATTCGCCACCACACCGACGGTGTGTCCGTCGAGACGTCCAAACCCCACGACGATGTTCCTCGCCCACATCTCGTGCACTTCGAGGAACTCACCCCCATCGAGGACGGTTTCCACCAGCTCCACCATGTCGTAGGGCTGGTTCGCCGAGTCGGGGATCATCGAGTCCAGCGAATCGTCGATGCGGTCGGGGCGATCGGTAGGAGCGAAGTAGGGGGGCAGCTCCATGTTGTTCCGGGGCAGGTATGAGATGAGGTACCGGACCGCCTCGAGTGCGTCGATGCCGGTTGGGTAGACGAAATGGGTCACACCCGACTTCGAGGCATGAGTGGCCGCCCCGCCCAGCTCCTCCATGGTCACCTCCTCACCGGTCACCGCCTTGATGACGTCGGGCCCGGTGATGAACATGTGGCTGGTCTGGTCGACCTGGAACACGAAGTCGGTGAGAGCGGGGGAGTAGACGGCCCCTCCGGCGCACGGTCCCATGATGACCGAGATCTGTGGGATGACCCCCGACGCTCTCACATTGCGCTCGAAGATCCGCCCGTACCCGTCGAGAGAGGAGATGCCCTCCTGTATGCGCGCCCCGCCGGAGTCCTTGAGGCCGATGACCGGCGTTCCGGTGTCGAGGGCCATGTCGAGGACCTTGCAGATCTTGTCTGCGACAACTTTGCTCAGGCTGCCGCCGAACACGGTGAAGTCCTCGGCGAAGACGAACACGGGGCGGCCGTCGATGGTGCCGTGCCCGGTGACGACCGCGTCACCGAGGGGACGCTTGTCCTCTATCCCGAAGCCCGACGACTGGTGCCGGACGAATTGGTCGATCTCCTGAAACGAGCCTTTGTCGAGGAGCGCGTCGAGCCGCTCTCGGGCCGTGAGTTTCCCCTGCTCGTGTTGACGGGCGATCGCTCGCTGACTTCCGGCGTGCAGGGCCTCCTCGCGAAGCTCCCTGAGCCGCTCGATTCGCGCCTCGGTCCCCAAGACTCCTCCGTAACCTCACACATTCCGACTCGTCAGGAGACGAGATGGCTACACCCTATTTGCAATTGTGGGCGGAAGAGGTCGCATCCACCCAGGACGTGGCCCGCTTCGAGCTGGACCGGCTGCCGGTGGTCGTCGCCGCCCAGCGACAAACTTCGGGTCGAGGAAGGGGCGGAGCGTCATGGTTATCGGCGCCACGTGCACTTGCGGTCTCTGTCGCTTTCCACCATTCCGATGAAGATCTTCGCCCTTTCTCGCTGATGGCGGGTGTTGCCGCGGCTCGCGGTCTGGAAGGCGTGAGCCTGAAATGGCCCAACGACTTGATGGCCGATGGGGCCAAGGTGGGTGGGATCTTGGTCGAGCGCGCCGGCGAGATCGTGATCGGGATGGGGGTCAACCTGTGGTGGCCCGACGCCCCCGACGGTATGGGCGCTCTTCATGCTGACGACCCAGGCCCCGGGCTTCACCTCCAGGTTGCCGGGATCTGGGCTGCCGAGTTGATGCGTCTCATCGAAGAGGACGGCTGGCCGGTCGACGAGTATCGGTCACTCTGCTCCACGCTGGGCAAGGAGATCTCTTGGGAGCCGGAGGGTCGGGGGACCGCGGTCGACATCACGGGTGAGGGGGCCCTTGTGATCGAGGTCTCCGGGGAGCGCGAAACCCTCAGCTCTGGCGCGGTCAGGCATCTCCGTGACTAACCCAGGTCGACCTCCGCCGCGGGCGGGAGCGTCGCCTTGAAGAACTCGACGAGCCGGGGGTAGGCGTCGCCGGCTGCGTCGGCGTTATAGCCATCGGCTTCGATGTCGAGGAATGAGTGGCCTGCTCCTTCGTAGAGGAGCCATTGGCCGTGGTCGTTTCGCCGTTGTGCCTCGTCCACGGTGGATGGTGCGATCAGCTCGTCGGCGGCCCCATAGAGGCCGAGGACCGGCACAGGGAGGTTGTCGAGATACGAGGCGACCTGGTACTCGCGTTCCTCGTCGCCGGTCAGCGGCGCATAGGAGACCGCGACGGACTTGACCCAGGACCGGGTCGAGGCGCTCACGATGGCGAAGCGGCCGCCGACATCGATGCCGAGGATCCCGAGGTCACCGCTGACGGCCCAGCTGACGTCATTAGAGACGACGAATTCGTGGATCTCGTCCAGATCCATCAATGCCCGACGATCGGACAGGGCCTCATACGCCTCGTGCGGATTGCCCTTCTGGCGGTAGAAGTCGAGCCCGATAGCGACGATCCCCCAGCGGGCGAGCATGCGACAGAGGTCCTTCTCGAACCCGGACCGGCCCTCGATCGTGGGGAGCACGAGGACGACCGGGAACTGACCCGCGACGTCGGGCCGGGCCAGATACTGAGTGCGAAGACTCGACCCGATGGGCAGGGGCCAGCCTCCGTACATGATCGGATGGGTTCCTTCGTGCGCCAGTACTGCCATCGGCGGGCAGGTTAATTGGTACTTGGTACTTGGTACTTGGTACTTCGCCAGAGCGTGACACCGACTACCAAGATTGCCGAGGAATCACGGAACCGGTCCCTAGCCTGACGACGTCTCACCTCCCGAAGATGGCCTCATCCTCCCCACGACACCTTGCGCCCCGTCGCGGGCTGCCGAAATGGCTGAAGATCGCGATCATCGGCCTCTTGGCGGTGGCCAGCGTGGGCGCGCTCGCCGTCTTCTGGGCGCTGGACACCGGTCAGGACGTGCTCGCTCTGGCCACGAGCGACAGAGAGGTCGTCAGCGAGCTGAGTGCGGCCACCGGCGACAATCTGACGTTTCTCGTGGTGGGGAGCGATTCTCGCGAAGACCTCGATGACCTGGCGTTCTTCGGCCAGGCAGCCGGGGAGCGGGGTGATGTGATCATGCTCGTGCGCCTCGAGCAGGCCACTGGCGAGGCACGGATGCTCTCCATCCCCCGGGATCTATGGGTGGACATTCCGGGCAACGGCGAGGGCAAGATCAATGCGGCCTACTCATACGGCGGCCCTTCGCTGATGGTGCAGACCATCAGGGAGAATCTCGGGATCGAGGTCAACCACTACATCGAGGTGGACTTTCTCGGATTCATCTCGTTGGTGGACGAGTTGGGCGGCATCGAGATGAAGTTCCCTTACCCGGCTCGGGACGCCAACTCCGGACTCAGTGTGGACAATGGCACCCAGATCCTCGACGGCGAGCAGGCGCTCGCCTTTGCCCGCTCGAGGAAGTATCAGGAGTATCAGGACGACAGGTGGGTGAGCGTGGATGCCAGCGACCTGGGTCGGACCCAGCGCCAACAGGAGGTGGTCCGGGCCATCCTCACGCAACTGAAGACCCCGGGCTCCATCACAGAGGCGGGGGCCATCGCGGGCTCCATTGCGAAGCACATGACCATCGACGCCACCCTCGCCGAGTCTTCGGTCGCTTCTCTGGCCTGGGACTTCCGCGGTCTCGTCACCGGGAGCATCGACGGCGAGACGCTTCCGGTCTACGGCGACACGGTCAACGGCGCCTCGGTGGTGATGGCTGCGGAGCCGGAGGCAGCGGCGATGATCGACGGCTTTCTCTCCGGCGTGATGACAATGGAAACGGCTCCTTTGCGGATTCAGGTCTTGAATGGAAATGGCGTTGCCGGCGCCGCTTCGGCGATGTCGGAGAGACTGGCCGAGTCCGGTTTCGAGATCGCCGGTGTCGGTAACGCCGACCTAAGGGACTACGCCACCACGACGATCCTCGTCCCGAACGGGAGCACGGCTGGAGATCGGATCATCGGGCAGATCGGCTTTGGTGTAGTTCAGATCGGTTCGGTCGATAACGGATACGACGCCGTTGTGATCGTCGGTGCCGACGCCTCCTGATCGCAACGCGTCGCGATCTACCATGGGGGGTTCAATGGACATAGCAATCATTGGGGCCGGTTACGTCGGCCTCGTCACCGGGGGTGGGCTCGCCAATCTCGGTCATCGAGTGCGTCTCGGCGAGGCGAATGCAGAACGAGTGGAGCTTCTCCGCAGTGGCGGAGTACCCATTTATGAGCAGGGCTTGCCGGACCTGTTGTCACATGCCACCGAGCGTGGCCTCCTCAGCTTCCACACCTCGAACAAAGAGGCAATTCACGGCGCCGCCTTCGTCTTTCTCGCCCTGCCCACTCCCGAAGGAGAGGACGGGCGGGCCGACCTCAAGTACGTCCATGCGGTTGTGGACGAACTCGCCAACGAGGTCGCAGAGGACACCATCTTCGTGGTCAAGTCCACGGTGCCACCCGGCACCGTTGCCTCACTGCGCAAGCGCCTCGCCGACCTCGGCAGCTCGGCACGCATCGTCTCCCACCCCGAATTCCTTCGTGAGGGCAAGGCGGTGGATGACTTCCTCGAGCCAGACCGCATCGTGGTGGGCGCCTGGGAAGAGGTCGATGCAAAAGCGGTAACCGATCTCTACCGAAGCCTCGACGCACCCCTGGTGATCACCGATCCCACGTCGGCGGAGATGATCAAGTATGCCTCGAATGCATACCTGGCGGCCAGGCTCACCTTCGTCAACACCCTGTCCAATGTCTGCGAGGCGGTCGGTGCCGACATCCTCGATGTCGTCCGCGGCCTGGGGATGGACCACCGGGTGGGGCCCCATTTCCTCCAGCCCGGGCCCGGTTACGGCGGCTCTTGCTTCCCCAAGGACACGCAGGCACTGATCGCAGTGGCCGAGGACGCCGGCTATGACTTCGAACTGCTCCGAGCGGTCATCGAGGCCGACGAGGAGCAGCGCCGGAGGGTGGCGGACAAAGTCCGGCAGGCTGCCGGTGGTGGCCTGCGAGGACGGCGGGTCGGCATGTGGGGTGTCGCTTTCAAGGCTGGCACCGACGACGTGCGAGAGTCGCCTGCTGTCCGGATTGCCTCCCTGCTCCAGGCCGATGGCGCCGAGGTGGTGGCCTACGACCCCGAGGCCACGACCGATCTGCTCACCATGGCACCCGACCCGATCGCCGCGGTGACCGAAGCCGATGTTCTCCTCATCGCCACCGAGTGGCCCGAGTTCATGACGGTGGACATGGCTCACGTCGCCAAAGTCATGCGGGGGCACCGCGTGGTCGACGCCCGCAACATCCTCGATCCGAAGAAGGTGCGGGCCGTTGGGCTCGACTACTGGGGTCTGGGCCGTCCTGGAGCGTAAGAAGTACTGGGTATTTGGTACTTGGTACTTTGACTCATCGGAACAGGTCCTCTTCGGGCGGGCGAACCAGATCCTGGCCCCGTCCCTCACCGCGCGGCCCCTGGTAACCACGGATCAGAGCAGCGGGGATCCCGTCCGCCTTTCCCATCACCAGGTCGGCCGCGGCGGCGAGCTCGTCGGCAACTGCGATCTCGGTGACCTCGAGCTCTCGCCCGGACCAGTCCGTGCTGCCCCTCAGGTCGATCACGGCCTCGAGGCCCGACACCCCGATGGCGATGTCGGTCAGGCCGCGTCGCCAGGGGCGCCCGAAGGTGTCGGAGATGATGACGGGGATGTCGATCCCGAACGAGCGATCGAGGCGCACCCTGATTCGATGCGCCGATCGGTCGGGGTCCTCGGGGAGAAGGATCATCGTCCCCGGCTCGGCATTTGACCGGTCGATTCCTGCGTTGGCACAGATGAACCCGTGCTCGGTTTCGGCGATGATCAGGTTGCCCCGCCGTCTCACCACGGTGACGGCTTCGGATTCCACCAACGCCCGCTTGAATTCCTCCTCATCGCCTTCGATGGCGACAACCCTTCCCTCCGCCTTCGAGACGATTTTGTGCGTGACCACGAGTAGATCCCCGCTCACCGGGTTCAGAGGAGCGAGCGCGCCGGCGAGGACCTCGGTGAGATCGTCGCCCGGATGGACGGCGCCGATCCCCGTCAGCGGAAGGACCTGAAGGGTCACAAGCTCAATATCGCTCTGGCCAGTTTGGCCGCATCGTCCGGATCGGCGATCCGCGTCTCGCGCGCCACCACGCCGACACCATCGATTTCACCTTCATCGGCGCGGTCCGTGACGTCGACAACCAGTGTGTCGATCAGGCCCTGGTAGGCGGCGATCACCGCGGCCGAACCTGATCCGAGACCGAGATCGGCCATCACCACGTCCGCCGGCCCTTTGAGGGTGCGGCCGCCGATCAACGGGCTGACCGCGATCACTTTTCGGTGACGCCGGACCGCCTCTTCGATCGGCTCGATGGCGAGGATCGGCCAGATGGAAAGTGGGGGATTCGATGGGCCGATCACCAAGACGTCGGCCCGATCGATCGCTTCGACGACACCGGGAGCGGGAGTGGAGTCTCCTGCGCCCTCGAAATCGAGCTCCCTCACGTGATCCCGGTGTCTGCGATCCACGAAATACTCCCGGAAGGTGAGCCTCGTCCCGTCGGTAGTGGTGACCATGGTCCGGACCGGGTCGTCGGAGGCGGGCAGCACCGTGGATCGAATCCCGAAGTCGGCGCGGACAGAGTCGGTCACCTCGGTCAGCGTATGACCCAGGGCCAGGCGATGGCTGCGATAGATCTTGAGAGCCAGGTCGAGGTCGCCGAGCTGGAACGAGTTTTCGACACCGAATCGGGCGAGTTCCGTGTTGGCAGTGAAAGTCTCGTCTCCACGCCCCCAGCCGTGGGGGCCCTCGACTCCGGCGAGTGTGTAGATCATGGTGTCGAGGTCGGGAGACACGTAGAGCCCATGGATGGGGAGATCGTCCCCGACATTGACGACAACAGTGAGATCGACGTCCTCGAGGCTGTCGAGCCCGCGCCCAAGACGAGCACCACCCACGCCGCCGGAGAGCTCAACGACCCTGGTCACGGCCCTCGATATTGCTCAGCGACGCGCTCCGGTTCACAATGTCCTCCCGCATGACAAGTGCTTCAGCTCCGCAGATCGCGGACGAATCGACACCCCTGGTGCCACCGGACGCGCCCCGAGTGAAGGTGATCGTCACCCTGGTTGAGGGCGCCGACCTCGAGGCGGCCCTGGCCACCGTGGAGCGTCAAGTCTATGAAGGCATCCACGAGGTGGTCGTCATCGGTGAGGCCAACGGCGATTTGCCCGGCGGGGTGACACGTATCGCCACGCTGGAAGAGGCCATCGCGGTCACCGGTGCCGAGGTCGACTATCTGTGGATCCTGCACTCCGATGCCAGGCCCCGGCCCGATGCGCTGGCAGCTCTGGTCTGGGAGCTCGACCGGAACGAGGCCTCACTCGGCGGTTCCAAGCTGCTCCTCGCGGGAACCCGAGATGAGCTGGAGTCGATTGGGAGCGCAACGGACGTATTCGGAGACCCCTATTCGGGGCTGGACGAGGGTGAGATCGACCTCCAGCAATACGACGTTGTCCGCGAGGTGGCGTTCGTGTCCTCCGTGTCGATGTTGGTGCGCCGCGATCTGGCACAGGGCCTGCGAGGCCTCGACGAGCTCCTCGAACCGGTCGCTGCCGGGCTCGACTTCTCCCAGCGGGCACGTCTCGCCGGGGGACGGGTGATAACCGTCCCTTCGTCGGAGGTCTATCACCAGGCCCGGTGTGAGGAGCGGAGCGCAGGATGGAGGGAAGAAGCCGGCCGGTTGCGGGCGATGCTCAAGGCATATCGCCCAATCACCCTGCTCTGGGTGGTCCCGTTCGAGATCCTCGTATCGGTTGTCGACTCGCTGGCCAACCTGATCCTTCTTCGTTGGAAGGTAGGTGCACGTCATCTCATTTCGTGGCTCTGGAACATCCGGCATCTGCCTTCGACAATCTCAGAGCGCCGTCGCTTTCGACAGGTCCGGGCCGTCGGTGACGAGGAGTTGTTCAGGTTCCAGTCGAGGGGCTCGGTACGTCTGCGCGAGGTCGGCTCGGAGCTCACCGATCGCGTGCTCTCGGTTTTCGACGATGACCAGGCGCTGGCACGCGGCACCAGACGGATCTGGTCGAGCCCTGGGATCTGGGGCGCTCTGCTGGCCGCGGCCGTGGTCGTGGTCGCCTCATGGTCGATCTTCTTCAACGGCGTCCCCAACAGCGGATTCAACTTCCCCTTCGAGCCTCCCACTGTGGCGCTCGACAGGTTCTTCGCCGGGTGGAACGACGCCGGGTTGGGCACGGCGGATGCGGTGCACCCGGCTTCGGGGTTCACGGGGCTGATCTCCATGTTGTGGTTCGGGGCGGAGGGCGCTGCTCGAACAATCGCCACCATTCTCTTTGCCGTGCTGGGTGTCCTGGGAATGGGCCGGCTCGCCGGCCGTCTCGGATTCAGAGGGCCTGGCCGATATCTCTCAGGCCTCGTGGTGCTGGCCGGCCCCGGGACCGCGGTCATCGTGGGTGCCGGGTCGTGGCTGGCTCTTGGCGCAGCGGCGGTGGTGCCATGGGCGGTTCGGGGGGTCATCCTCCATCCCGAGGATCGGGCGAGACGCTGGCCGACCCACATCGGATGGGCCCTGCTCTGGACTCTGCTGCTCACCGCCGTCTCGCCACTGCTCGGTGTCGTCCCGATCGTCGCCGCGGTGCTGTGGCGTCTGGTGGGCGGGAGCCGGTCCTCGCTTCGTCTTGGCCTGGCCACCCTGCTGGCGGGGGTGGTGGCTGTTGGCTTCGTGTACGACGATCGAGAGTGGCTGCTCGATTTCGATCGCCGGCTTGGACTGATAGTTCCCGACTGGTGGCCCGTCCTGATCGCTGTCACCGCGGTGCCCATCATGCTCGTGGAGGGCCGCACCCGACGGCTCGGCTTCTTCGGGGCGATGATCGGCCTGGGTGGCCTTCTCCTGGTGCGGCTACCAATCGGGGGGCCGGGGGTGGAGGAGGCAGCCCTGGTCCTCGCCTCTTTCGGCTCGGCGATCCTTGTTGCCTCGGCCCTCGACCGCCTCAGCATCGAACCCCGCCGGCTCCTGGCGTCGATTGGGGCCGTCGTGATGCTCGTCCTCTCCGTTGCCGGGCTGGCAAATGGCCGTCTCGGCCTGCCCGCCGATGACATCAACGACCGCTTCGGTTTTGCCACGACGTTGGCCGAGCAGGGGAGTCCAGGGCGAGTGCTGGTGATCTCGGCCGAGCGCAGTCTCATCCCCGGTGAGGCGCGGCCGGGCCCTGGCATCTGGTACCGAACTCTGGACGGTCATGGAACCACTCTCGACGAGGTGTGGCTGCCCGAGCTGCAGTCCGGTGATGTTCGTCTCGCCGAGGTGATCGACCGCATCGCCAGCGGCGCCGATCTGCGGCCCGGGGCGCTGTTGGCCGAGTTCGCCATCGACTGGGTGGTGGTGGAGGGCGCCGAGACTCCGTTGGACCCGATTCTCGACTCCCAGGTGGACCTCACCCCAACCCCACTGATCACCGGGGCCAAGGTGTTCGAGAATCCCCAGTCTGCCGCCATTGCGGCCGTCGACGAAGACCTCGTCTGGCACCAAGAAGGGACTGGTTACGCAGGCGCACCATCTTCGGATCCTGTTGCGATAAGGGTCAACTACTCGCATGGTTGGGCCCCGCAACCAGCGCCGAATGACTGGTACACCCTCGTGTCTGCTGTAGACGGGCAGGCGACATTCTCGGCGACGGGATACCTGTCCTACGCTCCTTACGCCGCCGCCCTGCTCCTCGTTGCGGCGATGGGCCTCGTGGCCTGGGGAAGGGCGCGACGATGATCAAGGCTCTTCTCGCCATCCTGGTCGCCGCCCTGACCGTCGGAGTGTTGCTCATCCCGAGCCCCGCGCAGCCACAAGCCGACGAAGCCGCGGCTGTCAACGCGCCAGCCGTTGCCGTGTGCCCGGTGGAGGAGGGGAGTGGTCGGACCACGACCATCGGAGTCGCGACCGCGGTCAACGGCGAAGGCCGCTTCACCGCCTTTGCCGCCGGCGTGTCTGCGGGATCGACCACGTTCTCGACCGGAGCGTCTGGCTCGGCTGCGATTCCGATCGCCGAGATCGCCCCGCTGGGCACGGCCGCTGGTCTCGCCGAGTTGCCGGGGCAAGACGTGGCGGCGGCATCTGTGCTCGTGGGTGCCCAAACGGCCGCCGTCGAAGCCTGTCCCCGCACACCCATGCAGCAATCGTTGCTCGCCGGCGGGTCCACGGTGAGTGGCGAGCGGTTCCAGGTCCAGTTGATCAACCCGTATGCCGGGGAGGCGACGGTGGATCTGATCGTCCAGTCGGAGTCCGGCCTCGAGGCTGCTCCGCAGCTGCGAGGGATCTTGGTGCCGTCACGCTCATCTGCGGTGATTGATCTAGCCGAGCTGCTACCCGGAAGACAGTCACTCTCCATCGCCATCGAGGTGGCAAGCGGCAATGTGATGACGGCCGGCCGATTCGATGCGGGCGCAGATGGTGCCCTCTGGCATTCGGTGGCGCCGGCGACCGACTGGTACGTCCCGGTGCCGTCGGGGGGACGCGAAGGCGAGCTCATAGTCTCGACAGGTGTTGCCGCCGAGATGACATTCCAAGTCGATGTTTATGGGGCGCAAGGCGTGGTCGAGGGGTTCCAAGAGGGCGTCGTGCCGAGCAGGGGGGCGACAAGCGTGCCGCTCGCCGACATGGGGCTCGATGGTGCCTCGGCAATCAGGGTGATCACGTCCCAGCCGGCGGCGGTGTTTCTGCGAGACATTTCTGAAGCGGGGGTGGCCATCACAAGTGGAGCGAGCACGACGGCTTCTACCTGGCTCCTGCCCGGTGGTGGATTGGCTCCGGGTGGGATGGGCAGCGCCGTCATCCTCAATGCGGGACTCGAAGAAGCTTCCGTTGTGCTCACCGCCCGACGAGCGGACTCCGTCGCCAGAGAAGTGAACGTCCCGGCCGGCACCGTCGTTCAAGTCCCGGCCATTGAGGGTCGCGCCAACTCGTACACGGTCGAGGGATCTGTCGATCTGGTCGCCTTGTGGGTGACCAATACCGACACCGGCAAGGCCGAGAGCATCGGCGTGCCGATCATCGATGAGTGAACTCTGGCTCCGGCTCGCGATCGTGGTCGGAGTCGTCGCCATCGCGCTCCTCATTGTCATCGTGATGCGTCGTCGGCCAGCAGCCTCGGGAGCTGTCGATCGTGTTGGGCTCGACCCGGGTATCTATCTGTTCACGTCCTCGACCTGCGCCGACTGCGAGGGGGCCCGGTCCAGCCTCGAGGACATGCTCGGCAGCGCCGGATACAACGAGATCGAATGGGAGAACGAGCCCGGCTTGTTCGCCGAGCTCGGCATCGATGCCGTGCCCTGCACCGTCGTCGTCGGCGATGACCGCTCCGCCTCGGTCCAACCCGGGATGCCCGATCAGGCCCTCCGAGGCTTGAATCCTTGAACAGACACGCCGCAACACCTACCGTTTCCGGCATGATTCTCAGTTGTGCCCGATGTGGCTCGCCGGCTGCCGCCGTCATGACCTTCTCCTATCCGAACAGCTCGGTCTGGATGGACGACCTCGTCAACGGCGTCGAGCGACATGGGTACGCCATGTGTGCCGATCATGCCGACCGCATGATCCCCCCGCTCGGGTGGACGCTGACCGATCGACGGACCGTCACGCGGCTCTTCGCCCCGCTCTCCGTGGCCTGATGGCCCTCGACCGCGATCTGCTCGACGCGGTCAAAGATCTCGACGAGCACGATCTCCGTCGGCTCCTGATCTTGACCCGCGCTCAACTGCAGGGCTCGGGTGCCCTCGGCACCGACGACCATCCCGAAGTCCATCTCCGGCAGCAGGCGGTGCGCTGCGGGAAGTCGGGCTGCACCCGATGTCCCCACGGCCCTTATTGGTACGCATATTGGACCGAGAACGGGCGGAGACGGAGCCGTTATGTGGGCCGTCTCCTCGACGATGAGGCATTGTTGTAGGGCCCCGACGGTCGTACCATGTGGCCCTCCCAGCTTCGAGACGAGATGAACTGTCCACAGTGCTCAAAACCTGATGTGATCGAGATCGAGCACGTCCTGCCCGACGGGACCCAGGTGCTGTTCTTCGCATGTCACAACTGCGAGGAGAGATGGTGGAACCGGGATGGCGAGGACATCGACATCTCGCAGGTTCTGGAGATCGTCCGACAGCATCGCGCGTGACAACTCCACGGTCTCTTGT
>Ga0268386_10001362_pt1 | contig 16703 bp, 13 predicted proteins | sample RVTome_15_FD_200260 | JGI IMG/M metagenome (GOLD analysis project Ga0268386, IMG submission 200260) | Soil microbial communities from uranium-contaminated site in the Upper Colorado River Basin, Wyoming, United States - RVT150D86... ...
TCTCGGTGCCGCTGCCGACTTCTGGAGCAAGGCGTTCGGCGTGCCGCCGAAAGCGCGAAGCTCCGTGGCCGACAGCAACTACGTCACTCTGGACATGCCGCCGGATGACCCGCACATCGAAGTGCAGAAAGTGAATCATCCTTCCCGAGTTCATCTCGATATAGAAAGTGACGACGTCGAAGCGGAGGTCAGGCGCCTCGAGGCACTGGGAGCTAAGAGAATCGGAACCGTGCGCGACTGGTGCGTGATGAAAGCGCCGACGGGGCAGCGCTTTTGCGTCGTGCCCGCAGAAAGCGCGCTGTTCGAAGCACGAGCCAAGGAGTGGTCTTAGGACTGCAATTGTTCGCGAAGGACAAGCTCGGCCGCATTGTTCGTGAAGCGATTGGGGCGCGTTTTCGGTGATACCTCGGGTCGTCCGTTGGCCTCAAGCAAGTGCCATTGGTTCATGATAATGCGGTCAGGCGCACCGTAATGCCCGCACAAAAACCGAGGCTATTAAGTTCGGCGCCTGAGTTCGAGTTGCTTGTCTTCCAGTTCGGTCCAGCGCTGTATCGTCTGGTCGAGCGATGCGTGGCTGTCGCGGAGTTGCTGCAGGACCGCTTGCACTTCTTCCTGCGGGCGCGCGTAGAAGTCCGGAGTTGTGATGGCCTCCTCGAGGCGCGCAACTTCGAGTTCGAGTTGCTCGATCTGCCCGGGGAGCTGATCGAGTTCCCGTTGTTCGTGATAGCTGAGCTTCGTGGCTGAGCGTGGCGCTGGTTGGCGCGCAGCGGCAGCGGGAGTCGCTTGTTCCGGTTGCTCGGCCTTTGGCGTATCCACCTCCGCAAGCGTCTTTCCCTGGCGCAGCCAGTCGCTGTAGCCGCCGACGTATTCGCGGATACCCTCGGCTTCGAACACGATGCTGCTGGTGACAACGTTGTCGAGAAACTGGCGGTCGTGGCTGACGACGATCAGGGTGCCGCTGAAATTCGTCAGGCGATCTTCCAGCACCTCCAGTGTTTCCATGTCCAGGTCGTTGGTCGGTTCGTCGAGCACCAGCAGGTTGGCCGGCTTGGTGAAGAGTTTGGCCAGGATCACGCGGTTGCGTTCACCGCCCGACAGCGCCTTCACCGGCATCATCGCGCGCTTGGGCGAGAACAGGAATCCTTTCAGGTAACCCACGATATGCCGCTCGCCGCCGCCCTGGGTCACATGGGTGCGCCCTCCGGCGACGTTGTCGATTACCGATTTCTCGGGATCGAGCGACTCGCGCAACTGGTCGAAATAGCCGATCTCGAGGTTCGTGCCGTGCTTGACGGTGCCCGATTCGGGCTGGATCTCGCCCAGCAGCAATCTGAGCAGCGTCGTCTTGCCGACGCCGTTGTTGCCGACGATGCCGATGCGGTCGCCACGAATGATGCGGATGGAGAAGTTGTCGATCAGCGGCTTGTCGTCAAAGCCGTAGCTCACGTTCTTCGCCCGGATTACCTGACGACCCGTCTGGTCCGCCTCGTCGATTTCGATGCGTGCAGCCTGCTCCCGGGAAACCCGCCGTGCGCGTTCTTCGCGCATCTTCTGCAGCGCCCTGGCGCGGCCTTCGTTGCGCGTACGTCGGGCCTTGATTCCCTGGCGTATCCAGACCTCTTCCTGCTGCAGCTTCCTGTCGAAACGCGCGTTCTCCAGCGCCTCATCTTCGAGCGACTTTTCCTTGCGCGTCACGAAGTTCGCGTAATCGCCGGGCCAGCTCGTGAGCATGCCGCGGTCGATTTCGACGATGCGCGTCGCCATCCGCTGCAGGAATGCGCGGTCATGCGTGATGAAAAGAACCGCGCCGTCATAGCTGTACACCACAGTTTCGAGCCACTTGATGGTAGCGATGTCAAGGTGGTTCGTCGGCTCGTCCAGCAGCAGGAGATCCGGCTTCTGCACCAGCGCGGTGGCAAGGGCGACGCGCCGGCGCCAGCCGCCGGACAGCTCGTTCATCTTCCTGTTGCCGGGAAGTCCGAGGTCCGTAAGCATTGCATCGATCCGCTGATCGAGGCTCCACCCGCCGTGCACGTCGATCCGCTGGTGCAGCGCTTCGAGTTCGCGCAAGCCCTGCTCATCCAATGCCTGCTGCGCCCGTTCGCGGTAGTCATTCAGCAGCGTCTGGACGCTCGACAGGCCCGAGCCGACCACCTCGCGAACGGTTCGATCCATGCCCTCCGGAAGAGACTGTGCCAGCTGGCTGACGATGAGGCCGCTCTTCCGCACGATCTCGCCATGATCAGGCTGCACTTCGCCGGTGATCAGCTTGAGAGTGGTGGATTTGCCCGCGCCGTTACGGCCGATCAGGGAGATACGCTCGCCTCCCTCGATTGCGAAATCCGCACTGGTCAGGATAGCCTGATCGCCGAAGTCGAGCGATACCTGGTCGAACCGGATGAGCGTCATGAAGTTCCGCGGCTTGCCGGGTTGCCGGCGCGACGAGCAAGCATACACGGAACGGGACGAACGCCCGTAAGTTGCTGGAGGTGTTGTTGCAGATTTCCTTGTATGCACGTAATGTGCTGATAAATAACGGCCACGGCGGATCCTGGGTGATACGGAGTGGATGAGCAGCGACTGATCGATATCGAAGTGAAGCTTGCACACCAGGAGCAGGCGCTGGATGAGATCAACCTGGTCCTCACGGATCAGCAGGCGCAGATCACCCGTCTGGGGCAGGTCTGTCAATCGCTGGCAGACAGGCTGCGTGCAGTGTCCGGAGTATTCGGCACGGAGGCGCGCGATGACGAAAAGCCGCCGCACTACTGAGCCTCACTCGTGGCCGCCGTCGCAGGCCATGCAGATCGCCTGGGCCGCCGTCTTCGCCGTTGTTTTCGCCTGGTCCGCGATCGGTCCCAAAGACTATCCTACCTGGTTCGTCGAGGTCCTTCCGGCCGTGATCGGTGCGGGCATTCTGTGGTTCACGCGAAACCGCTATCCCCTCACGAGTCTCCTGTATGTCCTCATACTGGTTCACTCGATCGTTCTCATCGTCGGCGGCCACTACACGTACGCAGAAGTTCCGCTGTTCGACTGGATCCGCGATACGTTCGGCCACACTCGCAACAACTACGACAAGGTAGGCCATTTCCTGCAGGGCTTCGTTCCCGCGATCATTGCGCGCGAGATCACTATCCGAAAAGCCGTTTTCTCGACTGACCCATGGCGGAACACATTCATCGTCGGCATGTGCATGGGCATCAGCGCGTTCTACGAACTGATTGAATGGGCGGCTGCCCTGCTTTCCGAGGAGGCGTCAGAATCTTTTCTCGGCACGCAGGGCTATGTCTGGGACACCCAGTCCGACATGGCATGGGCGATGCTGGGGGCAATTCTCGCCCTGCTCCTGCTCGGTCGGCTGCACGATCGCCAGTTGCGCGCGCGCCCATGGCGAAGTGCTCCACGAGCCGGCGGGGCCTGAGAGTTACATTCGCCACGCGGGTGACGTAACGAACGCATGTCCGAGACTTACGCAATTGTCGCCGCCACCAGGCGGCACCTGCTGGACATACCGAAACTGGAGCAGGCGGCCGCGACCGCGTTTCCGGAAGAGGATCTGCCGGTAGCGCTCCGCTTTCTCGTGACAGACCGCGATACCCTGAGCGAGGCGCAGCAGGAGGGCCGCCTGTGGATTGCCCTGGACCGGCAGCAGCATGCCGTAGGGTTCGCGCTCGCGGAAGTGCTGGATGGCGAGGCGTACCTCGACGAAATCGATGTCCATCCGCGGCATGCACGCCGCGGCATCGGTACGCGTCTCGTCAATACGGTCATCGGCTGGGCAGAGAGCCTGGAGTTTACGAGCATCTCGCTCATTACGTTCAGGCACCTGCCGTGGAATGCCCGCTTCTACAAAAAATTCGGCTTCGTACCGCTGGCGCCTCACGAGCTTTCGCCGTCAATGTCGCAAATCCTCGAGGAGGAGGCACAGGCGGGCATCAACGTGGCCAAGCGCGTCGGGATGCGTCGCATGCTGCAGCGATAGCGCCGGCGGCCTCGACCGACTGGTACGATCCACAGATGACGACGAAACGTTGCGCGTTCCTCACGATGGACGATACCGCGGGCTGGTCGATCGATGCCGATCTTGCGATTCCGCCGATGAAAACTCTGGGGTGGGAGATCGACACGGTGCCGTGGCGGGCTCCGGGCGTGGACTGGGACCGCTATGACGCGGTGTACATCGGCACGCCGTGGGACTATCCGCAGGACGTCGCGCGTTTCATCCGCATGCTCGAGCAGATCGACAGTTCCCACGCGGTGCTGGTCAACGATCTCGGGCTCGTGCGCTGGGGGATCCCGAAGACCTACCTGCGGGACCTGCAGGCCCGTGGCGCCGATATCGTGCCGAGCGTCTGGTGCGATGATCTTTCCCCGGGCCGGATCAACGGGTTTTTCGATGCGCTGTCGAGCGACCGCATCGTAATCAAACCCGTCGTGAGTACGAATGCGACGGACACGTTCCTGCTCGACCGGGACGATGCCGTGGAAAACGAACCTGAGCTGTTGAGCAAATTTTCGGGACGCGAATTCGTCGTGCAGCCGTTTATCGAGAACATCCGCACCGAGGGCGAGTTCTCGCTGTTCTATTTCAGTGGTGCTTATAGCCATGCCATCCAGAAAATACCGCGGTATCGCGACTTCCGGGTGCAGGAAGAACACGGTGCAAGCATTGTTGCCGTGGAGCCTGAGGCATCACTCATCGAGTGCGCGGACAGAATTCTGAAGCTTGTCGAGCCGTCGCCGGTGTATGCGCGCTGCGATCTGGTTCGCGGGCCGGATGGACGCTTCCTGTTGATGGAACTGGAACTGATAGAGCCGTCGATGTACCTGCGCATGCATCCTGACGCGCCGGCGAGGTTCGCGTCGGCATTCGACCTTTACGTTCGCGAAAAAACGAGACCCGCGGCGGGCGGCCTGTTGCAACGGTAACCGCCTGCCGTCCTTTGCGGCGGGAAAGGATTTGTTGCATCCTTCCGGCCACCATCGGCGCGAGCCGGCAAACCGGACGGTACGGACGTGTCAATCCTCGTTGCAGTCAACCTGCTTATCTTCGGCCTTCTGATCGTTCTGCTGTCCCGCCTTCGCGGACCGCGGTTCTCACTTTCGCAACGCATCCTTGCCGGCCTGGTTACGGGAGTTGGGTTCGGCCTCGCCTTACAGGCGACCCAGGCGAGCCACCCGGAGTCGATCGAAAGCACTCTGGTCTGGACCAACGTGGTGGGCGAGGGCTATATCAACCTGCTCAAGATGATCATCATGCCGCTCGTCCTCGTGATGATGATCGCAGCTGTCGTCCGCATGCGCGAACTCGCGACGCTGGGCAAGATCGGCGGCATGGTGATTGGCATCCTGGTGGCTACGACGGTGATTGCCGCGCTGGTCGGCGTCGGCATCGTCAACGTCTTCGGCCTGACCGCCGAGGGGCTGACCGAAGGCGCGCGGGAGCTTGCCAGGGCAGAAGCGCTGGTCGCGCGGCAGGAGACGCTTGCGGACCTGACGTTCGCAGACATGCTTCTGCGCTTCATCCCGTCGAACGTGTTCTACGACCTGACCGGCGCGCGACCTACATCGGTGATCGCGGTCGTTTTGTTCGGCATCCTGTTCGGCATCGCTGCGCTGCAGGTCGCGAAAGACGATCCGGAACGCGGCGTCTCCATCACCCGCTTCGTCGAAACGGCACAGTCGATCATCATGAAACTGGTGCGCCTCGTAATGGCGCTGACGCCGTACGGCATCCTCGCCCTGATGACGAAAGTCGTCGCCGACTCCAGCCTGACGGACATCCTGCAGCTGCTGACCTTTGTCGTCGCATCCTACATCGCCATCGCGATCATGTTCGCCGTGCACGCATTGCTGTTGCGGCTGAACGGCGTCGGCGTCATCGACTACTTCAGAAAAGTCTGGCCCGTCCTGACGTTTGCATTCACCTCGCGAAGCTCGGCGGCAACGATTCCACTGAACGTCGAAACACTGGTGGACGACCTGAAGGTGCCGAGCCCCGTCGCGAACCTGTCCGCCACGTTCGGCGCGACCATCGGCCAGAACGGGTGCGCCGGTATCTATCCCGCAATGCTCGCGACGATGATCGCCCCCACCATGGGCATCAATCCGCTCGACCCCGGCTTCATTGCAACGCTGACGGCCGTCGTTGCCGTCAGCTCGTTCGGCGTTGCCGGTGTGGGCGGCGGCGCGACCTTCGCGGCGCTGATCGTGCTCCCCGCAATGGGCTTCCCCGTCACCCTCGCGGCCCTCCTGATCTCGATCGAACCGCTCATCGACATGGCCAGGACGGCGCTGAACGTCAACGGCTCGATGACGTCCGGCGTCATCACGGGCCGAACGCTGAAACGCTCGTCCTACGACTGGCAGGAACCTGCAGTCGAGGAGGGAGCTCCTACGCCCGTCTGAAGGAAGGTGCACGGCGTTGGCCACGAACGTTCAGGCGGAATCGCAGCCGGAGTCTGGCCCGGGGGGAGGGCTTTTCAGGAACGCCGTGAACTCATCCATGGGGGCACGCGGAAATGGACTGCATCCAGAACGTTAAGTGACGACGTCGAAGTTGCGTCGCAAACATCCTTGTTTGCGACGATCCTGAAAAGCCCTCCCCCCGAGCCAGACTCCTTCGATGCGTTGTGCCGTTCGTGGCTTGAGACGTAGTGGTGCCCAGGATTGAGGCTGATCGTGACTGCGATACGTGGTGGTCCCCAGGGATTGGCACCCCCGCGGCCGACACTTCGCTAACCACGGTCTCAACCGTTCCTGAATGACGCCCGCGCAGTCGCCTGCCTCGTGACTACCGCGCCACGCGTTTCTGTTTCTTGCGGCGCACTTTCGTCAGCAGGGGCTGCAGGTACTGCCCGGTGAACGATTCGGGAGTATCGGCCACTTCTTCGGGAGTGCCGGTGGCGATGATGCGGCCGCCGCCGTCGCCGCCTTCGGGCCCGAGGTCGATGACCCAGTCGGCCGTCTTGATGACGTCGAGGTTGTGTTCGATCACGACGACGGTATTGCCCTTGTCGCGCAAGCGGTGCAGGACGGTGAGCAACTGCTCGATATCGTGGAAGTGCAGGCCGGTGGTGGGCTCATCCAGTATGTAGAGCGTGCTGCCGGTATCGCGCTTCGACAGTTCGCGGGCGAGCTTGACCCGCTGTGCCTCGCCGCCCGAGAGGGTCGTGGCGTTCTGCCCGAGACGGATGTACGAGAGTCCGACGTCCATGAGCGTTTGCAGTTTCTTCGAAACGACGGGGACGTTGCGGAAGAACTCGGATGCGTCCTCGACCGTCATTTCCAGGACTTCGTTGATGTTCTTGCCCTTATAGCGGATTTCCAGCGTCTCCCGGTTGTAACGCTTGCCGCGGCATACGTCGCAGGGCACGTAGATGTCCGGAAGGAAGTGCATTTCGACCTTGATGACGCCGTCGCCCTGGCAGGCCTCGCAGCGGCCGCCTTTGACGTTGAAGCTGAAACGGCCAGGCATGTAGCCGCGCGACCGCGCTTCCTGGGTGCCGGAGAACAGTTCGCGGATCGGGGTGAACAGCCCGCTGTAGGTGGCGGGATTCGAGCGAGGTGTGCGGCCGATCGGGCTCTGGCTGATGTCGATGACGCGGTCGACGAGCTCGAGCCCGGAAATGCTGTCGTGCGGCGCCGCGTTGCGGCTGGTGCGATTCAGCTCGTCGGCGACGGCCTTGTACAGCGTGTCGTTGACCAGCGTCGATTTGCCGGAACCGGAGACGCCGGTGACGCAGGTCATCAGCCCGAGCGGTATCGATACGTCGACGGCCTTGAGGTTGTTGCCGCGCGCGCCGGCGATGCTGAGCTGTCGTTTGCTGTTGATGGGTACGCGCTGTTCGGGCAGCGCGATCGAGCGCCTGCCGGACAGGTACTGGCCGGTGAGGGATTGCGGGTTTCGCTGGATCTCCTCGGGCGTCCCCGCGGCGACCACGCGCCCGCCGTGCACCCCGGCACCGGGCCCGAGGTCCACGACGTGGTCCGCAGCGAGAATCGCTTCCTGATCGTGCTCGACCACGATGACGGTGTTGCCGATATCGCGGAGGTGCATCAGCGTGCCGAGCAGGCGCTGGTTGTCCCGCTGGTGCAGCCCGATGGACGGTTCGTCGAGTATGTACATCACGCCGACCAGGCCGGAGCCGATCTGGCTCGCGAGCCGGATGCGCTGCGCTTCGCCGCCGGACAACGTTTCGGCGCTGCGGTTGAGCGAAAGGTAATCGAGCCCGACGTCGCTTAAGAAACCCAGCCTCTCGTTGATCTCCTTGACGATTCGCGCCGCGATTGTTGCGCGCCAGCCCTGCAGTGTCAGCTTCGCGAAAAAGTTGCGCGCGTGTCCGACGGACATGTTGCTCACTTCGGGCAGGGACAGGTCGGTTATGAACACGTTGCGTGCCGCGCGATTGAGCCGCGTTCCGCTGCATTCCGGGCAGGGCTGGCTGTTGAGGAACCGACTGAGTTCCTCCCGCACGGCCGAGGACTCGGTTTCGCGGAACCGCCGTTCGAGGTTCGGCAGCACGCCTTCGAAGCGGTGCCGCCGGCGTATTTCCAGTCCGCGGGCATTCGCGTAGTGGAAAGAAATTCTTTCCTTGCCGCTGCCGTAGAGAACGATGTTGCGAATCTTTTCCGGCAATTTCCGGTACGGCGTCTCGATGTCGAACCCGAAATGCTCCGCGAGGCTCTGGATCATCTGGAAGTAATAGACCGTCTTGCGATCCCAGCCCCGGATGGCGCCCCCGGCGAGCGAAAGGTCCGGGTTTACGACAACCCTGCCCGGATCGAAAAACTGCTTGACGCCCAGGCCATCGCATCCCGGGCAGGCGCCGGATGGATTGTTGAAGGAAAACAGCCGCGGCTCCAGCTCCGTCAGGCTGTAGCCACATATATTGCATGCGAAGCGATCGGAGAACAGCAGTTCCTCCCGTTTGCCATCTTCCATGAAGGCAATCTTCGCAATGCCGTCCGCCATGCGCAGGGCGGTTTCGAACGACTCGGCAAGTCGTAGCCCGAGGTCGGGCTTGACCTTGAAGCGGTCGATCACCGCCTCGATCGAGTGCTTGCGCCGCAGGTCGAGCTTCGGTGGGTCGTCGAGTTCATAGACCTCGCCGTCGATGCGGGCTCGGATAAAGCCCTGCGCCTGCAGGTCCTGCATCAGCTGCACGTGCTCGCCTTTGCGCTCCTGCACGACCGGAGCGAGCAGCATCAGCCGCGCTCCTTCGGGCAGAGCGAGCACCTGGTCGACCATCTGGCTGACCGTCTGCGCTTCCAGTGTCACGCCGTGATCGGGACAGCGCGGGGTGCCGACCCGCGCGTACAACAGGCGCAGGTAATCGTAGATCTCGGTCACCGTGCCGACCGTGGAGCGGGGATTGTGCGACGTGGACTTCTGTTCGATCGATATCGCAGGCGACAGCCCGTCGATATGGTCGACGTCCGGCTTTTCCATCATCGACAGGAATTGCCGCGCATACGCCGAGAGTGATTCGACGTAACGACGCTGACCCTCGGCGTAGATCGTATCGAACGCGAGCGAAGACTTGCCGGATCCCGAAAGACCGGTGAACACAATCAGCTTGTCGCGAGGCAAACTCAGATCCAGGTTCTTGAGGTTATGAGTTCGCGCGCCGCGGATGTCGATGTATTTCATAGGTGAGGTTTTGCGGTGAGCGCAGGACAACCTGCTAATATACGCCGCCGCTTAAGGCAGGCGCAAAAAGCGGATACGTCCGGATTTAAGGACACCAACCGTTGCCGGCCAGGGAAATCAGTCAGCTTGTGAATCATTCTCGAAGCACTGATGAATCAGTGCGTTATACCGCGGCCGCGCAAAGCTTCGGCGACCGCCAGGCCGCCGGCGCATGAGCGAGACAGAGGAAAAATTTCTTGCGGTGATGCAGCCGCGCGAGATTCGCGCGACGGCAGTCATTACGACCATTGCAATGCTGCGTTTGTTCGCATTATTTGCATTGTTACCGGTAATGGCCCTGTACGCGGGCAGCCTGGAGGGCGCCACGCCGACGCTGATCGGTGTTGCAGTCGGCGGTTACGGGCTGACCCAGGCGTTGCTGCAGATACCGTTGGGAGCGCTGTCGGATCGCTTTGGGAGAGCGCCCGTCATCCTGCTGGCCCTCGCTGTTTTCGCGTCCGGCAGCATTCTCGCGGCTACCAGCGCGACCATCCACGGCGTCATCGCCGGTCGCCTGCTGCAGGGCGCCGGCGCCGTCTCCGCCACATTGACCGCATTACTCGCGGACGTCACCCGGGCGGAGATCAGGACCCGTAGCATGGCCGTTTTCGGCATCGGCATCGGCAGTACCTTCCTGCTGGCGCTCGTCTCGGGACCTGCCATTGCCGCGATGAGCGGTGTGCGGTCGTTGTTCTGGCTGGGCGCAGCGCTCTCTGTCGTCGCGGCGGCGATGCTGCGTTTTCTCCCGCCCGATACCGGACGTGGAAGGGGTCGCTCCCGGGCTCCGATCCGTGCTGCCCTGAGGCCTGAACTGGTTCGCCTCGACTTGTACATTTTTGTTCTGCACGCGTTGCTGGCTGCGAGCTTCGTCGCGTTGCCGTTTCTGCTCGAGAGCCAGGCGGGCATTACGGTCGACGCCCAGTGGAAGATCTATGCCGGCGCCCTGGTCGTGTCACTCGCCGGCACGGTGCCACTGATCCTCGCCGACGAACGGCGCGGCAAGGCCAACACCGTCACCATCGCAATATTGCTGCTGGGTGTCGGCCAGGCATTGCTGGCATACGGCGCCGACGCCGCAATGCCGGTGATCGCCGGACTGGCGCTATTCTTCGCGGGCTTCAATTTCCTCGAAGCCGGCTTGCCGGCGCGCCTGTCGATACTGTCCGACGAGCGAATTCGCGGCGCCTCGCTCGGCGTATTCTCGAGCGCCCAGTTCGCAGGCATCTTCGTCGGGGGCCTGACCGGCGGCTGGCTGCTGGAGATGCGGCCGCCCGACGAGGTATTCCTCGTCTGCGCGGCAGTGGTCGCCGTCTGGCTGGCAGCGGAGCGTGTCCGCGTGTCGAGACGCGGCGGAAGCACCTGACCACGCAGCATTATTCATGAACGCGAAAACGCCCACTTCAACCCTTCATGAATAAGGCGGCCCCCCAGCTCACCGGCCCGGCATGCCTGAGAGCAGTCTGTTTTTGACGCGGGCTGAAGTCTTTCCGATCGATGGCCGGCGAGCTCCGGGGGTTCCTTTTCAGTCGCTCCACGAAATTCGCTTGGTGAAAAGGAACCCCCGAAGCTCACCGGCCCGGCATGCTGAGAGCGCTCTGTTTTTGCGGGGGGCTGAAGTCTTTCCGGTCGTTGGCGGGCGAGCTCCGAGGGTTCCGTTTCAGTCGCTCCACGAAATTCGGTGAAAAGGAACCGACAGGGTCCGATATGCTGCTGAAAACGACCAGAAATCGAAGGTGGCTTTTGATCCCCCAGGCTCTACAATAAGCAGCCCTCGCAGACCGGGCCTTGTAATCTGCCCGGCGTTGCGTTCAAACAGTCCAGAAGATCGCCCCAGAGGATAGGCTATGGCTCGCGGAGTCAACAAAGTAATCGTTATCGGCAACCTCGGACAGGACCCCGAGACCCGATACATGCCCAGCGGCTCGGCCGTAACCAACCTGCGTATCGCGACCAACGAGTCGTGGAAGGACAAGCAGACCGGCGAGCAGAAAGATCGTACCGAATGGCACAGCGTGGCCATGTTCGGCAAGCTCGCGGAAATCGCAGCCGAATACCTGCGCAAGGGTTCGCAGGTATACATCGAAGGCAAGCTCAGGACCCGCAAGTGGCAGGACAAGCAGGGCAACGACCGTTATACAACCGAAATCGTGGCCGATGAAATGCAGATGCTGGGCGGCCGCTCCGGCGGGGGCGCTCCGGCCATGACCGATCCTGGCACCGAATCTGCGCCGCGACGTTCTTCGCCGGACGATTTTGACGACGATATCCCCTTCTAGAATGCGGGGCGCGCTTCGCGCGACTCGAGCCAAGCCGTGACCAGCAAGCTCTACATCAAGACCTACGGCTGCCAGATGAACGAGTACGACTCGCAGAAGATGGCGGACGTACTGCGCGCGTCACACGGCTTCGAACTGACGGCGGTGCCGGAAGACGCCGACCTGCTGCTGGTCAACACCTGTTCCATACGCGAGAAAGCACAGGAGAAAGTGTTCTCCGAGCTCGGTCGCTGGCGTGAGTTGAAAGAACAGCGCCCGGGGCTTCTCATCGGAGTGGGCGGCTGCGTCGCGAGCCAGGAAGGCGAGGGCATCAATCGGAGGGCGCCATACGTCGACCTGGTGTTCGGCCCGCAGACCCTGCACCGCCTGCCGGAGATGCTGGAGGAAGTCAGGGCAAAAGGCCATCCGGTGGTCGACGTGTCCTTCCCGGAGGTCGAGAAGTTCGATTGCCTGCCGGAACCTCGCGCGGAAGGACCGACCGCTTTCGTGTCGATCATGGAAGGCTGCAGCAAGTACTGCACGTTTTGCGTGGTCCCTTACACCCGCGGCGAAGAGATCAGCCGGCCGCTCGATGACGTCATCGCGGAGATCGTCAGCTTGGCCGGGCAGGGCGTTCGCGAAGTAAACCTGCTCGGGCAGAACGTCAATGCATACCGCGGCGAGACGTTCGACGGGCACGTCGTGGACCTGGCGACCCTGATTTACTACGTGGCCGCAATCGACGGCATCGACCGCATCCGCTTTACAACGTCGCACCCGGTCGAATTCACCGACAGCCTGACCCAGGCCTATGCTGAAGTACCGGAACTCGCGAATTATCTGCACCTTCCGGTGCAGCACGGTTCCGACCGCATTCTCGCACGAATGAAACGCGGCCATACGGCGCTCGAGTACAAACAGAAAATCCGCAAGCTGCGCGAGGTGCGGCCCGACATCTCGCTGTCTTCCGATTTCATCGTCGGCTTCCCCGGCGAGACCGAGGCGGATTTCGAGGCGACCCTGCAGCTGATCGCGGAGCTCGGCTTCGACCAGTCGTTCAGCTTCATCTACAGCGCGCGCCCCGGCACGCCCGCCGCGAGCTACGTCGACGAAACCCCGATGGCGGTGAAAAAGGAACGTTTGCAGCGGCTGCAGTCACTGGTGAACGCGCAGGCCCGAGCAATCAGCGAAAGGATGATCGGCACCACGCAGACCATCCTGGTAGAGCGACGTTCGAAGAAGAACGTGCAGCAATTGGCCGGTCGCACCGAGAACAACCGCTGGGTCAACTTCGACGGCGACGATTCCTGCCTCGGCCGGTTCGTCGACGTGGTAATCACGGAAGCAATGTCCAATTCCCTGAGGGGCCGCCTGAGTACGGCTTCAGGCTACACGGAAATGCCGCGAACGGTAGGAGCGCTGCAGGAGCCCGCATTGCGGGCGACCGCGTGGATGAAAGGCCACCCTGACAAAATGTGAGCAATGCGCTATTCCATGTGGCAAAACATCAAGGTAGGCTTGCAGCTAACCAGTCCCGCCCCCATACCCGGGTCAGGACGAAAGAGAGGTCGAATAACCCACCATTGAACGCTGTAGAAATATCCCGGGACGTAGTCCTGGAACCCGCCGACAACAACCGTCTGGCCAACCTGTGCGGACAGTTTGACGAGCACCTGCGACAGATCGAACGCCGCCTGAACGTCGAAATCGCCAGCCGTGGAAACCGATTCAGAATCACGGGTCAGCCGGGCGCCGCCCAGCTGGGGTCCGACGTCATTCGTTCGCTGTTTCAACTCACAGGACAGGAGCGCCTCGACCGCGAGCGCGTGCACATGTGCCTGCAGGAGTCCGTAATGAGGGATGCCGAAATCTCGAATCAATCCGTAAAGAGCAGCGTACCGAACCGGGGCAATGGCTCGCGCGAATCTGAAAGCGGCGAAATAGAGATCCAGACGCGTCGCAAGCTGGTGCGTGCGCGCGGCGCCAACCAGCGGGCCTACCTGAAAGGCATCCGGGAGCACGACCTCGCGTTTGGCATCGGGCCTGCCGGCACCGGCAAGACCTATCTTGCCGTCGCCAGTGCGATCGATGCGCTCGAGAACGAGGAAGTGCGGCGCATAATCCTTGTCCGTCCGGCGGTCGAAGCGGGCGAACGGTTGGGCTTCCTGCCGGGCGACATGTCTCAAAAAGTGGATCCGTATCTGCGCCCGATGTACGACGCACTGTTCGACATGATGGGGCCCGAGCAGGTTGCGCGCCTGATCGAGCGGAGCGTCATCGAAATTGCGCCGCTCGCCTTCATGCGCGGCCGCTCACTGAATGAATCGTTCGTTATTCTCGACGAGGCTCAGAACACAAGCCTTGCGCAGATGAAGATGTTCCTTACGCGCATCGGCTTCGGCTCGCATGCCGTCGTGACGGGCGACATTACGCAGATCGACCTGCCGGCAAACGCTGAATCCGGGCTGAAGAATGCGATCAAGATCCTTTCGGACGTAAAGGGCATCGCTTTCACCTACTTCACGCCGGGCGACGTGGTTCGTCATGAGCTCGTGCAACGAATCGTGGAAGCTTATGAAGCTGACGGCAATGGATCGCAACAGCCGTCCAGCGCCTGAGGGAAGCATTTGCATCGTGTGTTCCCACGGCAGCACCTGCAGGCCGGCATGACGGCCTCCGTGAGGGTGGAGCTGCAGCGAGCCATTGAGGTCGCGAGCCTTCCGGAGCCCTCGGAAATCCGGCGCTGGATCGAAGCGGCGGTGGAAGCATCTGGGGATGGCGGTAACCGTCCTTGCGACATCGTTGTCAGGGTTGTCGACGAGCAGGAGAGCCGCGACCTCAATTATCGTTACCGCGGCAAGGACCGGCCTACGAACGTGCTGGCATTCCCGGCAGACCGGGGCGTCATTCCGGGCTTGCGGGCGAGCCGCCGGTGGACTCTTGGTGACCTGGCGATCTGCGGTCCGGTGGTCGAGCGGGAGGCCGCGGAGCAGGGCAAGGCTGCGGCTGCGCACTGGGGCCACCTGCTGGTCCACGGGACCCTGCATTTGCTGGGTTACGACCACCGGACGCAAGTGGAAGCCCGGGCGATGGAGCGCCTGGAAGCCGGAATCCTTGCCGGGCGCGGCATCGGCGATCCGTACGCCTGAGTCGCAACTGCTACAATATCGGGCCCGACGGTCAGGAGACCACACGACTTTAATGAACGACAAACCGCCAAGTACCGGCGGCACAGGGTCAACCGGAATTTTGAAGCGCGTTGTCCGCGCCATCAAAGGGGATCCCTGGAGCCGCGAAGAAATACACGATTTACTGCAGCAGGCCGAGAGCGTATTCGACCCCGAAGAGCAGAACATGCTGCAAGGCGTTCTCGAGGTCGCGGAGACGCAGGTTCGCGAGGTCATGATTCCTCGCTCCCAGATGGTCGTGCTCGAGCGCAACCAGACGCTCGACGAAATGCTCAAGGTGATCATCGAATCCGGCCACTCGCGCTTTCCCGTCATCGGTGACGACCGGGACGAGGTTCTCGGGGTATTGCTCGCCAAAGACCTGTTGCGCTACTTCGGCAACGGGAGGGGCGCGGAACTTCGCATCGAGGACTACCTGCGGCCGGCTGCGGTCATTCCGGAATCGAAAAGGCTGAACGCCCTTCTGAAGGAATTTCGCGACAGCCACAATCACATGGCGATCGTCGTCGACGAGTACGGCGGAGTCTCGGGCCTACTGACGATCGAGGACGTTCTGGAAGAAATAGTCGGCGAGATCGACGATGAGCACGACCGGGAAGAGGCTGCCTGCATCCAGCCTGAATCAGACGCCGACGGGAGGTCGACCTGGCTTGTGCGCGCCCTTACCCGTATCGAGGATTTCAACGAGTACTTCGATGCGAACCTGCCCGACGACGATTACGACACTACCGGCGGACTGGTAATGCATGAGCTCGGACGATTGCCGCGCCGTGGAGAGAAGCTCACGTTCGGCGGCTTTGAATTCCGTGTCCTCAAGGCCGACCGGCGTCGCATCGACACGTTGCAGGTGCAGCGGGAAATCCAGCCTGAATGATGTAGCATCGTTGGCTTTGCGCCTGCGCGGTCTCCGCAAGCACTGACGACAGTGTCCGACGACTCTAACCCATCGCGCCACCTGCTCGAGGTGCGGCCGGCCATTCTCCGGCTGGCCTTTTTTGCCGCAGGCGCAGTGTTGACGATCGCGTTCGCGCCGCTCGGTCTCTACGGTGCGGCGCCCCTCGTCATCTTTCCGCTCCTGACCGTATTCCTGCATGCCCAACCGCGGGAAGCAAGGCGGTACTCCTTCTGGTTCGGTGTCGGGCTGTTCCTTTTCGGCACGTACTGGCTTTACACGTCCATCCACGTCTTCGGGCAGGCGCCGTTGTGGATCGCGGTACTCCTCATGGTCGGCCTGGTCGTGATCATGGGCTGGTACTTCGCCGCGATTGGCTGGCTGGTCACCGTGCTCGCGGCCGGCAGTCCCTGGCGGCTCGTGGCGGTTGCGCCGGCGGGCTGGGTCACGGTCGAGTGGTTTCGAGGCTGGTTCCTGACCGGCTTCCCCTGGATGAGCCTTGGCTACAGTCAGATCGACTCGCCGCTGGCCGGCTGGCTGCCGCTGCTCGGTGTGTATGGCGTTTCCTGGCTCGCAGTGCTGAGCGCAAGCGCCTTTTTCGTCGTCCTGAACCGCCCCGGGCGTGAGCGGCGGATTGCCGTCGCCATCACATTTCTTCCCTGGCTCGTCGGGGC
>Ga0268386_10001363_pt1 | contig 16700 bp, 13 predicted proteins | sample RVTome_15_FD_200260 | JGI IMG/M metagenome (GOLD analysis project Ga0268386, IMG submission 200260) | Soil microbial communities from uranium-contaminated site in the Upper Colorado River Basin, Wyoming, United States - RVT150D86... ...
CGACAGGAGCAGCGGCACGATGATCGGGGTGAGCAGGCGGATGTAGGTCACGCCGACCTCGAGCGCCGTCACCAGGGTGAGCACGACCGCGACCCGCACGTAGGTCCGGACCGAGGCGTGCTCGTGGACGGGTGGCGCCGGCGGCGTGTGCGCGCTCATGGCACCAGATAGACCACCGTGAAGATGACGATCCAGACGACGTCGACGAAGTGCCAGTAGAGACCCACGACCTCGACCTTGATCGCGTCCCGGGTGGTGAGCTGGCCGCGTCGCTCCAGGATCCACAGCGTCAGCAGGAGCGCGATCCCGAGCGCGACGTGGCCGCCGTGGAAGCCGGTCAGGACGAAGAACGTCGAGCCGAAGAGGTTCTGCTGCAGGGTGAGGCCCGCGTGCACGAACTCGGCGAACTCCCAGACCTGGAAGCCGAGGAAGACCAGGCCGAAGAACGCGGTGCCCAGCAGCCACAGCCGGGCTTGCCGACGGTCGCCCCGCTGGACGGCGGCCAGGGCCAGGACCATGAGCAGGGACGACATCAGCAGGTCGAAGGTGGAGATGGTCGTGAGCGGGATGTTGAGGATCTCGGCCGGGTGGGGCCCGATCACGCTGCGGCCCTTGTAGGCCAGGTAGGTGGCGATCAGCGTGCCGAAGAGCAGGCACTCGGAGCCGATGAACACCCACATCGCGAGCTTGCGGTGGTCGACCCCCAGGTTCCCAGTCTGGTCGGCGTGGGCAGCATTGCGATGGTGCTCGAGGGCGAAGGCCCAGGCGGCGGCCACGAGGATCGCGGCGCCGGCCACGACGACGGCGAGGTGGATGAGCGCCCCGGCTGCGGCGAGGGTGAGGCCGGCCGCCGTCAGGATCGGCCAGAACGACGGCGAGGGCACGTGGATGCCGTGCGGGTCGGGGACCGCGGGCAGCGGCGCCGGCTTGCGACCGCGGCTGTCGCCGTGCTTCTCGCGCCAGAAGCTGTCGCGCCCGTACACGGGCGGGATGGTGTCGAAGTCGTGGACGGGCGGCGGCGACGAGGTCCGCCACTCGAGCGTGCGCCCGTCCCAGGGATCGGCCGGGGCGAGGGCGCCGTGCCGGAGCGACCGCGCCGCGAGAATCGCGAAGAGCAGGATCGACAGCGCGATCCCGAAGGCGCCGACGGTGGAGACGAGATTCCAGAACCCCCAGCCGGTCGCCGCGCCGTAGGTGTAGATGCGGCGCGGCATCCCCGCCGCGCCCAGGTAGTGCTGGGGGAAGAACGCCAGGTTGAAGCCGGCGAAGAGCAGCCAGAACTGCACACGCCCCCACCGCTCGTCGAGGAAGCGGCCGGTCATCTTGGGCCACCAGTAGAAGGCGCCGGCCAGCAACCCGAAGAGGCTGCCGCCGATCAGCACGTAGTGCAGGTGCGCCACCACGAAGTAGGTGTCGGTCTGCTGCAGGTCGACCGGCGGCGAGGAGTGCATGATGCCGCTCAGCCCGCCGATGGTGAAGAGCGCGATGAGGCCGACCGCATAGTAGAAGGCGACAGTCGGGCGCAGGTGGCCGCCCCACAGGGTGGCCAGCCAGTTGAAGATCTTCACGCCGGTCGGGATGGCGATCAGCATCGTCGCGATCGAGAACGCCGCGTCGGCCACCGGCCCCATGCCGGCCGCGAACATGTGATGGCTCCACACACCGAAGCCGAAGAAGCCGATCAGGATGCCGGAGTAGATCACCACCGGGGCGCCGAACAGCGGCTTGCGAGCGAAGGTCGGCAGCACCTCGGAGACGATGCCGAATGCCGGCAGGATCAGGATGTAGACCTCCGGGTGTCCGAAGATCCAGAACAGGTGCTGCCACAGGTGCAGGTCGCCGCCGGCCGCCACGTCGTAGAAGTGGGTCCCGAAGAAGCGGTCGAACATGAGGAAGATCAGCCCGACCGTGACCGGCGGGAAGGCCAGCACGATCAGGAACTGCACCGTCAGGGTCATCCACACGAACACCGGCATCCGCATCAGCGTCATGCCGGGCGCCCGCATGTTGAGGATGGTGACGATGAAGTTGACGCCCGCGATGATCGACGAGGCCCCGAGGACTTGAAGCCCGAGCACCCAGAAATCGATGTTCATGCCCGGTGAGTACTGCCGCAGCGTGAGGCTCGTGTAGCCGAACCAGCCGCCGTCGGGGGGGGCGCCGACCAGGAAGCTCGCGTTGAGGAAGAGGCCGCCGAACAGGAAGATCCAGAACGAGAGCGCGTTGAGGCGAGGGAACGCCACGTCGCGGGCGCCGATCATCAGCGGCACCAGGTAATTGAAGAAGGCCGCGCTGAACGGCATGATCGCCAGGAACACCATCGTGGTGCCGTGCATCGTGAACAGCGCGTTGTAGGTGTCCGCGCTCACGACAGCGCTGTTCGGCTGGGCCAGCTGCAGCCGGATGATCAGCGCCTCGATCCCCCCGAGGAGGAAGAAGGCGAAGGCGGAGACGCCGTACAGGATCCCGATCCGCTTGTGGTCGACGGTCGCGATCCAGGAGAGCAGCCCGGTGGCGGCCGGCGCCTGCGCAGCCGCGTCCTGCCGGAAGAGCGCGGTCTCGGGCGTCGCCACTACTTCAGGCTCATCAGGTAGGCGGCGACCGCCGTCGCCTCGGCGTCCGTCAGATTGAGGTTCGGCATCTTCGCGCCGGGCTTCAGTGCCGGCGGATTCTTCAACCACGGCACCAGGTGCTCGGGGTCGTTGGGCCAGAGCCCGGCGCCGAAGAGGGCGCGGCTGCCGAAGTGCGTGAGGTCGGGGCCGAGGACGCCGGCCGAGACGCCCCGGATCGTGTGGCAGCCGACGCACGCGGTGCGCGCGTAGATCGCCTTGCCCTCGGCGGCGGTGCCTTCGGGCTCGGCCGGCGGCGCCGTCTGGGCGGTGACCCAGCGATCGAAGGCCGCCGGTTCCTCGACGATCACCCGCAGCCCCATGTTGGCGTGGGAGGCGCCGCAGAACTCCGCGCACTGCCCCCAGTACTCCCCGGCCCGCTCGGGCGTGAGCGTGATCAGGTTGAGGCGGCCGGGCACGACGTCGCGCTTGCCGCCGAGCTGGGGCACCCAGAAGCTGTGGATCACGTCGGGGCCCTCGAGGGTGAAGACCACCGGCCGTCCGACCGGCAGGTGCAGCTCGTTGGCCGTCACGACGTCGAGCCCGGGGTAGCGGAACTCCCACCACCACTGCCAGCCACGCACCGTGACCTGCAGCGCGTTGGGGGGCGCTGCCGCGCCCTGGGTACGGAAGATGACCTGGATGGTCGGGATCGCGATGACGAGCAGGACCAGGGCCGGCGCGATCGTCCACGCCAGCTCCAGCGCCGTGTGGCCACGGATCTGGCGGGGCAAGCCGTCAACGCCCGGTCGCTCGCGGAAGCGGAGCAGGATGACCGCGAGGGCGACCGAGACGACGACCGCGATGACCACGCACGCCCACGTGATGATCGAATAGACGGACAGGATCGAGCGGTTCAGGTCGGAGCGGGCCACGAGGGTGGACATCGGCCCGTCGAACGCGCAGCCGCCGGCCAGCACGGCCGCCGCGAGGAGCGCAGCGCGCGCACAGATCGACCCGTGGTCGCTGGGCCGGGGGGTCACGAGAATTGACGGTATCGTGGGGCCCCCGTCTCTGCAAGCGCCGGCGCCCCGCCGGGACTTCGGGGCGCGACGAGCGGGCCGGCGCCGCTACGCCGCCAGCTCGAGCAGCGCGCGGAGGAGGACGTTGGCACCGCGCTCGATGGCCTCCGCGTCGCTCGTCTCGTCGACGCGGTGGCTCTTGCCGCCCCGCGAGGGAATGAACAGCATCCCCGAGTCGGTGACGAGGGCCAGGTTCTGGGCGTCGTGACCGGCCGCCGAGTAAAGGGTGGTGCAGCCCAGGCCCAGGTGCGTGCAGGCCGTCGTGACCGCGGCCTGCACGCGCGGCGCGCACGCGACCGGCGTCGTCGCCGAGGTGCGGCGGATCTCCACGCCGATGCCACGGCGCTGGCCGATCTCCTGGGCGAGCGCCTCGCACGCCTGGGCCAGCCGCTCCAGCGTCCCGGCGTCGGGGCTGCGCATCTCGTGCACCAGCTCGGCGCGCCCGGGCACGATGTTGCTCACGCCGGGGTGCACGTAGACGACGCCGATGTTCGTCACGCTCCGCGCGCCACCGTGCTCGACCACGTGATCGCGCGCGCGCAGCGAGTAGTCGGCCGCGGCCAGAAACGCGTCGCGCCGGCGCTCCATCGGCGTCGTGCCGGCGTGGTCGGCCTGCCCGGTGAAGATCAGCCGCGTGCGCCGCACGCCGACGATCGAGTCGACGACGGCGATGGGCACGCCCGCCTCGTCCAGCCGCGGGCCCTGCTCGATGTGCAGCTCCAGGTAGGCGTGCACCGCCCCCTTCGGAGCGGCGGCCTCGGGCGCCCGGCTGGCGTCGAAGCCGGCCCGCGCCATCACGTCCACCAGGCGCTCGCCGTCCACGGCGGCCATCGTGGGGATCGCGGCCGGCTCGAGCCGCCCGCAGAAGGCGCGCGAGCCGAACAGGCTGCCGTAGCGGCCTTCCTCGTCGCTCCAGGCCGCGACCACGAGCGGCCTGCGCGGCGTCGCCCCGGCCTCGCGGATGGCGTGGAGGCACTCGAGCCCGGCCAGCACGCCGAGGGCACCGTCGAGGATGCCACCCTCGGGCACCGTGTCGATGTGCGAGCCGGTCACGACGGCCGGTGTCTCCGTGCTGAAGCGCGAGGCGCCGAGCCCGCCGAAGACGTTGCCGGCGGGGTCCACCCAACCCTGGAGGCCGGCGGCCCGGATCTCGCCGAGCAGCCACGCGCGCGCCTCCTCGTGGGGCGGGCTCCAGCAGGAGCGGGTGACTCCACCTCCCGGCAGGGCGCCGAAGCGGGCCAGGGCGGCGATGCGCGCGTGCAGCCGGGCGGCGTTGACGGTCGTCATGGCCGAGGAGTATAGCCTTGACGTCGGCGCCGAGCGGTCCCTAGAATGAACCACCGTTCAGCGTCGTCCCCACCGGCAGGAGGGGCCCCGTGGATTTCGCGTTGACTCCCGACCAGCAAGCCTTTCGCGAGCGCGTGCGTGCGTGGCTCGAGGCCAACGTTCCACCCGGGTGGACGTCGCTCGGCTCCACCGAGGTGCCGCGCGCGGCCGCCTACGAGCTCATCCGCCGCTGGCAGGGCAAGCTCTTCGAGGGGGGCTTCATCGGCGTCACCTGGCCCAGGGAATACGGCGGTCAGGGGCTCACCTTCGTCGAGGAGATGATCCTGCACGAGGAGATGGCGCTCCGGAAGGCGCCGCCGATCCTCAACATCCTCGGCGTGGGCATGGCCGGTCCAACGATCATCGCCTACGGGACCGAGGAGCAGAAGAAGCGCTATCCCGCCAAGATCCTCTCCTGCGAGGAGATCTGGTGCCAGGGGTACTCCGAGCCCAACTCCGGCTCTGATCTCGCATCGCTGCAGACCCGGGCGGTGAAGGACGGGGATTACTACGTCATCAACGGCCAGAAGGTGTGGACGTCGCTCGCCCACGTGGCCGACTGGATGATGCTGCTCGCGCGCACCGACCCCAGCGCGCCCAGGCACAAGGGCCTCACCTACTTCCTGCTCGACATGCACGCGCCCGGCGTGACCGTGAAGCCCCTCAAGCAGATCACCGGCGACGCCGAGTTCAACGAGGTCTTCTTCGACAACGTGCGCGTGCACGAGCGCCAGGTGCTGGGCGAGGTCGGCAACGGCTGGGCGGTCGGCCTGACAACGCTCATGTACGAGCGGCTGGCGCTCGGCTTCGGTCTTCAAGTAAGGTTGCGCATCGCGCTGGAGTCGCTCATCGATATGGGCCGGCGCGTGGAGAAGACGGGCCGCGCCGTCACCCGGGACCCGCTGCTGCGCCAGAAGCTCGCGCAGCTCTGGATCGACACCGAGGCGCTCAAGTACACCGGCGCCCGCGCGATCACCCGGCTGCTTCGAGGCGAGCTGCCGGGGCCGGAGGCGTCGGCCGGCAAGATGAGCTGGGTCGAGACGCACCAGAGGCTGCAAGAGCTGGCGATGGAGATCGAGGGCCCGTACTCGCAGCTCATCAAGGGCTCCGACCGGGCGATCGACGGGGGCGTGTGGCAATACGGCTTCCTGCGCTCGCGCGCCAACTCGATCGAGGGCGGGACGACGGAGATCCAGAAGAACATCATCGGCGAGCGGGTGCTGGGCCTGCCGAAGGGGTAGAGGGAGAGCGGCATGGACTTCGGATTCAACCAGGAGCAGGAGCTTCTCCGGGCGACGGCCCGCAAGTTCTTCGAGAACGAATGCGCCTCCGAGTTCGTCCGCGCGCGCATGGCCGAGCCGGCCGGCGTCACCGACGACTTCTGGGCCAAGCTGGCCGAGCAGGGGTGGCTGGGTCTCATCTATCCCGAGGAGTACGGCGGCACCGGCCTGGGCTTCGTGGATCTCACCGTCCTCATGGAGGAGATGGGCCGGTCGGTCATGCCCGGGCCGTTCTTCTCCACGGTGCTGCTGGGCGGGCTGACGATCCTCGAGGCCGGCTCGGCGGCCCAGAAGACGGAGTGGCTCGGCAGGATCAGCGCGGGCCAGGCCAAGGCCACGCTGGCCTTCACCGAGCCCAACGCCCGCTGGGACGCCGCCGCCGTCACCGCGACCGCACGCGAGAGCGGCGGTGCCTTCACGCTGAGCGGCACCAAGCTGTTCGTGCCGGACGCCCACCTGGCCGACATCCTCGTCGTCGTCGCCCGCACGCGAGAGGGCCAGCGGCCCGAGGAGGGGCTGAGCCTGTTCCTCGTTCCCCGCGGCGCCCGGGGGGTCGAGGTCAAGCTGCTGCCGACGATGGACCAGACGCGCAAGCTGTGCGAGGTGACCTTTGCCGACGTCACCGTCGGCGCCGATGCGCTGCTCGGCCCGAAGAACGGAGCCTGGGCGCCACTCTCCCGCGTGCTCGACCGTGCGACCGTCGCGCTCTGCGCCGAGATGTGCGGTGGTGCCCAGCGCGTGCTCGACATGACCACGGAGTACGCCAAGATCCGCATCGCCTTCGGCAAGCCGATCGGCTCTTACCAGGGCGTCAAGCACAAGGCCGCCGACATGCTCGTCGAGATCGAAAATGCCAAGTCGCTGACCTATTACGCGGCGTGGGCGGTCGACGAGAACGTACCGGAGGCGCCGCTGGCCGCCTCGATGGCCAAGGCCTACGTCTCCGATGCCTTCCGCCGAGCCGCCGGCACCGGCATCCAGCTCCACGGCGGGATCGGCTTCACCTGGGAGCACGACCTGCACCTGTACTTCAAGCGCGCCAAGTCGTCGGAGTTCACGTTCGGCGATGGGACGTGGCATCGCGAGCGGGTGGCCCAGCTGATCAATCTGTAGCCATGCCCGAGCCGTCGCCTGCCCCCGCCGTGCCCCGGCCCGCCGCGTCCGTCGTCATCGTCCGGGAGTCGCCGCCCGGCGCGGCCGAGCCGCTCGAGGTCTGGATGATTCGTCGCCACGAGTCGATGAAGTTCCTCGGCGGTTACTACGCGTTCCCCGGAGGCCGCGTCGACGCGACCGACGGTACCCCCGAGGCGCTGGCCTGCTGCCACGGCATGGACGCCGCGGCGGCGGAGACGACGTTCCCCGGTCACGACGACGGCCCCGCCCTGGCGTTCTGGGTGACGGCGGTGCGCGAGCTGCTGGAGGAGAGCGGCATCCTGTTCGCCTGCGACGCCGGAGGCACGCCCATCGACGGTCGCGCCCGCGCCACGCGCGAGCTCGTCGCCGGCCTGCGCAAGGAGCTCATGGCCGGCACGCCGCTACCGGCGCTCCTGGCCCGACAGGGCTGGCGCTTCGACCTCCGCGGGCTCCGCTATCTCTCCCACTTCATCACGCCCATCTCGAGCCCGATCCGCTTCACCGCGCGCTTCTTTCTGTGCCGGGTGCCCGCCGACCAGCCGCCCGCGCTCTTCACCGAGGAGACGTCGGAGGCGTTCTGGATCCACCCGGGCGAGGGCTACCGCCGGTTCGTCGCCGGCCAGATGAAGATGGCCGAGCCGGCGGAATACGGGCTCGGCTATCTCGCCCAGTTTCACTCGCTCGACGAGCTGTGGGCCGCGCACGCCGACGGTCGCCACAAGTTCCATGGGGTCGTCGACCGCGTTCACGCCTTCTGGAAGGACTTCGACTGGAAGCAGAATCGGTTTCCGACGTAGACGCCGTAGAAAAAAAGCGAAATCTGCTCTCGCTATCTACAAGCTATACACATTCCCGCAGTGACATCTGCGTCTGCTCGTAAGTTCGTTTTCGGCGCACTGGATATTAGCAGTGCGTGGAGAGACGAGAGGACCCCCGGCCGAGCCTCCAGGTGGCTTATCAACATGCCGGACTTCGATGCCAAGCGGGTTACGCTCGCCGAGCTCATCGACACGCTGCTGAAGGACTCGAGGTGCGAGAGCGCCGGTCGATTGCGGACATCCGGGCCGCGCTCGCGAAGACACAGACTTACCTCACACGCTGCCTGCCGGGAGCCGGTGACCACCATGACAGCCCTTGTCGGAAATAGGCAGGCCCCTTCTGATACTAATTGGTGCCGCTGACTCTGAGCCGTAGGAGGCTCAAACATTGAGCACTGACGCTCGCGACACCCAGATCGACCTTACTGGTCAGGTGGCTCTGGTGACGGGAGGAGGCGGGGGCCTCGGCCGGGCTTTTGCGCTTGCTCTTGCCAATGCCGGCGCACGGGTGGCCGTGACCGCACGTACGGCAGAGCTCTTGGCCGAGACCGCTGAGCTCATTGAGCGTGGTGGGGGGCGTGCGCTCGCTATTCCCGGCGATGTGACCGCGCCAGACGCCGTCACACGTGTCGTTAGCACCGCGGAGTCGCAACTCGGACCGATCGACATTCTAGTGAACAGCGCCGGTGTCGTGGGCCCCTTGGGGTACGACTGGCAGGCCGATCCGGAGGACTGGTGGCGCACCTTCGAAGTTAACGTGCTGGGCTCCTACCGGTGTGCTCGCGAAGTCTTGGCCGGCATGGTTTCGCGTAGGCGGGGCAGGATCGTCAATGTCTCCAGCGGCGCCGGGTTCAACCGACTCCCCCGAATGAGCGCCTACTGCGCCACCAAAGCGGCGGTGACGCAGTGGACGAAGATCCTGGCGGAGGATACACGGGCCCACGGGATTGCGGTGTTCGCCTTCCACCCTGGTGCCGTGCGCACGTCGATGCTGGCGGGCTTGACCGAGTCACCCGACGTCCCGAGAGAGGTTGGGGACATGTTCCGTGCCCTGTTGAAGCAGGGGCGAGACACGCCGATCGAACGCTGTGCCCAGATGCTGCTGTTCCTGGTCTCGGGAAGAGCTGACGCACTGTCAGGTCGTTTCATACGTGCCCAAGACGACGAGGACGAGCTGGTGCATCGCTTAGAGGTGATTCAGCGGGATGACCTGCACACCGTCACTCTGCGTACGTAGCCGCGCCCGGCGTGAACCGCGCGTTTGGGCCTCGCCCGGCGGCCGCTCAGCGCCCAATGCGGTCAACCCCCCAATCTCGATCGTCTTGCGGATAGCCCGCCTGGACTGATTCCTTGGTGAGGTCACGCGCGATCCGGCCTTCGGCCGCCAGCCAGGCGACGGCATCCGCCAGAGACTCGCGAAGTGGTCGCTTCGGCAGCTCGAGCTCACGTTCTGCCCGCGAGCTGTCGAAGGCCATGGAGTGCCGGGCCAGGCGTACGCCCGCCAGAGGAGCGGCGGGCCGCCGTCTGGTCACCAGATCGGCTGTCACCTCGGCCACAGCGGCGACTGCCAGGGCGAGCCAGTACGGGATGCGCCGGCGCGGCATGGAGAGGCCGGTGAGATCGCGCAGGCAATCGATCAGCTCGCCAAGCCAGATGTTGGTGCCGCCGAGGATGTAGCGGCGTCCCACCTGTCCGCGCTGAGCGGCCAGGAGGTGCCCCGCCGCCGCGTCCCGCACGTCGACCAGGTTCATCCGGAAGTCTAGATAGGCCGGAATCGTGCCGTTGAGCAGGTCGACCAGCATCCGGGTGGGCGGCGTCAGCCGATAGTCGCCGGGGCCCACCGGCAGCGTCGGACTGACGATGACCACCGGCTGTCCTCTGCGCGCTGCCTCCCACGCGGCTTGCTCGGCGAGCAGCTTCGAGCGGCAGTAGGGTCCCGGCATCTCCTCCAGCACTGGCTGCGCCTCCTCGTTCACCAAGCCCGTGGCCCGACTCGCGCTGGCGAGAATGGACTCGGTGGAGGTGTGGACGATCCGCTCGAGGTCATGCCGCGCCGCCTCCTCGAGGAGCACACGGGTACCGACGACGTTCGTCTCGTGAAAGTCGCGCTTGCGGCGTGCCCACAGCTCGGGGTTCGCCGCCAGATGGAAGACCCGGTGCATGCCGTTCATGGCCGCCCGCACGACGCTCGGGTCGCACACCGATCCTCGGACGACTTCGGCGTGCCGCGTAAGCGCGCCGGCCTCGCCGATGTCCAGCACCCGCACACGATCGCCGTGTTCCAGCAACCGCTGGACGAGATGGCGGCCGATGAAACCGGCGCCGCCGGTGACGAGCGAGTTCATCGAGCGAGCCCGGGATGCGCCTCGAGCATCCGTTCGGGGGGCGTGAGCGCACCCGGGTGTCCCGAGAAATGTTGCATTAGCGGACGGTGGAGGTACCCGGACATGAGCCCGAATGATCGCATGTGACCTCTGGGCCTACAACGGCGAGTTCTTATCCCGTGCCGGCTTCCTCGCCCTGACTCAGCCGTCGCGTTTACGAGATCGACCCGCGGCGGCCAGGAGCTGGGCTCTTGCGAGCGCCTGGGGCCGGACGAGAGTCTGGACCCTCACCGAGGTCGCCTGACCAAACGTGACCGGAAGCGACCTCCGTCTCGTCCGGCTGCCGCGGCGCCCATGCGATACACTTCGCTATCCACCTTGTCGCTGCGAGATGCCTAAGGGGACGAACTCGATGTCTAACCCGGCATGGTCTCGGATGGCGTCTGACCGATCGTTCCCTCTGGAAGGCCATCCGCTGGCCGACGTGAGCCGTGGCTAACGCGGTCAGCGCATTCCTGGACGACACGATCGGCGCCGGCGCCGGCGACCGTCCCGCCATCGTCACGCCGATCGAGAGCGTGACCTATCGTGAGCTGCTGGCGCGCGTGAGTCGCGCCGGCAACGCGCTGCGGGGGCTCGGCGTGGAGCCCGAGCAGCGTGTCGCCCTGCTGCTGCCCGACGGGATCGAGTGGGTGGCGGTGTTCCTCGGCGCGCTCCGCATCGGCGCGGTGGCGGTGCCGCTCAACACCCGGCTGCCGGCCACGGACTGGGCGACGATGCTGCGCGACAGCCGGGCCCGCGTGCTCGTCGCCGATGCCGCCCTCATGGCCCGGCTGCGCCCGGCGCTGGCCGACCTGCCGCACCTGCGCGCGGTCCTCACGACCGGGGAGGGCGCGACGAGCTTTCAGGCGCTGCTGGCAGCGGCGGTGCTCGAGTGCGTGCCGGAGCCGGTGAGCGGTGACGACATGGCCGTCTGGCTTTACACCTCGGGGACCACCGGCGGGCCCAAGGCGGCCGTGCACGTCCACCGAAACTTGCTCGCCTGCCGCCACTACGGCGTCGACGTGCTGCAGGCGAGCGAGCGGGACCGGGCGTTCGCGACCTCCAAGCTGTTCTTCGCCTACGCGCTCGGCAACGCGCTGCTGATCCCCTTGTACGTCGGCGCTCCCACCTACCTCGACCCCGCGTGGCCGGAGCCTGCCGGCGTGCTGCGCGTGCTGCGGACCTTCGAGCCGACGCTGTTCTTCTCGGTGCCCACCTTCTACGGGCGCTTGCTGCGCGCCGACCTGCCGGCGGACGCCTTCCGCTCGGCGCGAGCCTGCGTGTCGGCAGGCGAGCGACTGCCGCCCGAGCTGTACTTCGCCTGGCGCAAGCGCTTCGGGGTGGAGCTGCTGGACGGGTTCGGTGCCACCGAGACGATCTTCATGGTGCTGGCCAACCGCCCGGGCCGGAGCCGGGCGGGCTCGGCCGGTCAGCCGGTGCCGGGCACCGAGGCGCGGTTGCTCGACGCCGAGGGTCGCGCGGCAGCGGACGGCGAGCCCGGTGTCCTGCACGTACGCACGCCTTCATCGTGCACCGCCTACTGGAACCGGATCGACGTCACGCGACGGGCGTTCGCCGGCGAGTGGTTCCGGACCGGCGACGTCCTGACGCGCGACGCCGAGGGGTTCTACTATCACAACGGTCGGGACGACGAGCGCTTCAAGGTGGCCGGCCAGTGGGTCGTGCCCGACGACGTCGAGGCCGTGCTGCGGTCGCATCCCGATGTGATCGAGGCCGGAGTGGTGAGCGCGATCGACGCCGGCGGCCTCCTCGAGACCGTGGCATTCGTGGTGCCGCGCAGCCACGATCACGCCCCGACGCTGGCCGAGGCGCTCGCCACCCACGCTGCCGCCAGGCTGCCGACGCACCAGCGGCCCCGCCAGATCCGGGTCGTGGGCGAGCTGCCGCGAACGGTCACCGGCAAGCTGCAGCGCTACGTCCTGCGCGAGTGGGCCGAGCACGGGCCGTGACGGTCGAGCACACGACACCACTGGCGGTGCGGTGGGGCGACGTGGACGCCGCCGGCATCGTCTTCTACCCGCGCTTCTTCGAGTGGTACGACCTCGGCTGCGAGGCGCTGTTCGCCGCGCTCGGCCTGCCGTGGCCGGAGCTGTTTCCCCGGCACGGCATCGTCGGCGTGCCCATCCTGGAATCGGGTTCGCGCTTCGTCTCCCCGGCCCGCTACGGCGACACGCTGGCGATCCGGGCGGTCGTGGCATGGGTGAAGGACAAGACGTTCCGGATGGAGTACGAGATCTCCGCCGGCGGTCGGCTGTGCGCCGCCGGCTTCGAGGTGCGTGCCTGGGTCAAGCCGCCGTCGGCGCCGGGCCAGTCGCTGCAGGCGGTGCCGATCCCGGAGGCCGTCGCCCGGCGCCTTCGGGGAGATCCGGCGTGACCCCGCTGGCCCGCGCGGTCGTCGTGCCGACATCGGCCGGCTGCCGTGACGCCGAGATCGACGCCATCGCCTGGATCCCGCGCTAGAGTAGAGGGCCCCGTGACGACGGGGGCTACAGGCGATCGGAGTGGAGGGGAGCAGTGATGGCCGGTCTCGACCGCGTCTACCTCACCGTGCACACGCCGCGCTACTGCACCTACGAAGCGGCCTTCGCCGGCAAGCTGGCGCATCCCGACTTCCGGGCCGTGCGCGATGGCCTGGTCGAGCAGGGCAAGGACGTGACCGCCGCCGCGCCCGACGTGATCGTCGTCAACTCCTGCCACCTGATCACCACGTTCCCGACGGTGATCGATGGCACCCCGCGTCACCGCGGCGTGCTGACGGCACAGGAGGCCCCCGACCTGATCCACGGCGTGGCCTACGACTTCGGCGGCGACTACGACCTCGCGGCCGCGCTGGTGGATCGCGGCACCTCGGCCGGCCTGCCCTGCACGCTGGCCAACGACGTCCACTACCCGCTCGACTACGGAACCGTCATGCCGCTCGTGTGTTACCTGGACAGGCTGCAACGGATCCCGGTGGTGCCGGTGTCCGTGTGCCTGTCGGCGGACCTGAACGAGGCGTTCGGCTGGGGCCGCCTCGTCGCGCGGACCACGCGCGATCTCGGGCGCCGCGCCGCGTTCGTGGCCAGCGGCAGCGTGTCGCACAAGCTCGTGCGCGGTCCCGAGAAGTGGCCGGCCGTGGCCGACCAGGAGCTCGATCACCGGTTCGCGAAGCTGCTGGCCGACGGCGAGTACGACCGGCTGTGGGCCTGGTTACCGGACTACACGCAGGCAGCCCAGCCGGAGATGGGGGGCCGACACCTCGCGATGATGCTCGGTGCGCTGATCGAAGCCGGCACCCGCTACGCGGCGACGGTTCACGCCTACGGGCCCTCGTCGGGGAGCGGCAACTACGTGATCTCGCTGGCGGGCTGACGCGGCCCCCGCCGGGCCGAGTGTCACCCTGTGCTAGAATCCCGCGCCACACCCAAGGAGGCCACCGTGCGCACAATCAGGAGCGCCATCGTCCTTGCCCTCGTCGCCGCGCTGCTGGTCGTCCAGGCCCGCGCCGCGGAGCCGGTCAAGATCGGGTTCATCACCTCGCTGTCCGGCCCGGCCGGCATCATCGGCAAGCACATGAAGGACTCGGTCGAGCTGGCGCTCGACCACCTGGGCCGCAAGGTCGGCGGTCTCGACACCGAGATCATCTATGGCGACGACCAGCGCAAGCCCGACGTCGGCAAGCAGCTTGCCGACGAGATGCTCAAGAAACACAGGGTGAACTTCGTCAGTGGCGTCATCTGGTCCAACGTGATGCTGGCGGTGGCGCCCACGGTGACGGGCGCCGGCACCATCATGGTGGGCACCAACGCCGGGCCCCACGAGCTGGCCGGCAAGATGTGCCACGAGCTCTACTTCACGACGTCGTGGCAGAACGACCAGACGCCCGAGGCCATGGGCAAGTACATGCAGGACCAGGGGCTCACCGACGTGTACGCGATGGCCCCGAACTACGCGGCCGGCAAGGACATGATCTCGGGGTTCAAGCGGTACTTCAAGGGCAAGGTCGTGGCCGAGGTGTACACCAAGCTCGGCCAGCAGGATTACCAGGCCGAGATCACCCAGCTGCGCGCCGCCAACCCCAAGGTGGTGTTCGTGTTCTACCCGGGCGACATGGGCATCCAGTTCCTCAAGCAGTACGCCCAGGCGGGCCTGCGCGAGCAGATCCCGCTCTACTCGGTCTACACGGTGGACGAGATCAGCCTCCCGGCGGTGGGCGACGCGGCGCTCGGCAATCTCGAGACGCGCTACTGGAGCCCGGATCTCAAGAACGAGGCGAACGCACGATACGTCGGCGACTTCAAGAGGAAATTCGGCTACACGCCGACGTTCTACGGCGCCCAGAGTTACGACGGGATCATGCTGATCGACTCGGCGGTGCGGGCGGTGAAGGGCGACCTGTCGAACAAGAAGGGCATGGTGGCGGCCATGCGCAAGGCCGACTTCAAGTCTACCCGGGGCCGGTTCACCTACAACCACAACCATCACCCGATCCAGAACTTCTACCTCCTGCGCTCGGTGAAGGGGGCCGGCGGGGAGATCGAGATGCAGATCCAGAAGACCGTGTTCGAGAACCACAAGGACGCGTACCACCAGGACTGTCCGATGAAGTGGTGATGCACGCCCGCGGGCGCGCCGGCAGGGGTGCGGGCCTCCCGCACCCCTTTCGTTTGACACCATGACGGGGCTCCTCGTCGTGGAGCAGATGCTCAATGGCCTGCAGCTCGGCGTCATGCTGTTCCTGGTGGCGGCCGGGCTGACGCTGGTGTTCGGCATCATGAACCTCGTCAACCTCGCTCACGGCTCGCTCTACATGATCGGGGCGTACTTCGGCGTGGCGTTCCTCGCGTGGACCGGCTCCTTCGCCGCCTCGGTCGTCCTCGCCCTGCTGGCCACGCTGGTGGTCGGGATGCTCGTCGAGGTGATCGCCCTGCGCACGCTCTACGAGCGGGATCACCTGGACCAGGTGCTGGCCACCTTCGGGCTGATCCTGTTCTTCAACGAGCTGGTCGCCATCGTCTGGGGCCGGGCCGCGCTCTTCGCCTCGGTCCCGCCCGCGCTGGGCGGGTTCGTGGAGCTCCTGCCGGGGCTCCGCTACCCGGTCTATCGCGCGGTCATCATCCTGGTCGGCCTGGCGGTGGCGCTCCTGCTCTACGTGGTCGTGAGCCGCACGCGAATCGGCATGCTGATCCGGGCCGGCGCCAGCAACCGCACGATGGTGGCGGCCCTCGGCGTGAACGTCCGGCTGCTCTACACGGTCGTGTTCGGCTTCGGTGCGGCGCTGGCCGGGCTGGGCGGGCTCATGGCCGGGCCGATCTACACCGTGCAGCCGGGCATGGGCGAGGAGCTCCTGATCGAGGTGCTCGTGGTGATCGTGATCGGCGGGATCGGCTCGATTCGGGGCGCCCTGGTCGGCGCCGTCGTCGTCGGCATGGTGGACACGCTGGGCCGCGCGTTCCTCAAGCCCATGCTGGCCACGGTCGTCTCGCCGACGGCCGCGGACAGCGCGGGCCCCGCGCTCGCCTCGATGCTCATCTACGTCTTCATGGCCGCCGTGCTCTACTTCCGCCCGCAGGGGCTGTTCCCGGCGGTCCGGAGCCGATGACCTCCCGCCGGCGCGCGCTCGCGATGCTGGCCGTGCTGACGGCACTGGCGGCCGTCCCCGCGGTCGCCGCGCTGATGAACGAGCCCTTCTACCTCGACCTCTTCCGGCGCATCATGATCTTCGCCATCGCCGCCGTCAGCCTGGACCTGATCCTCGGCTACGGCGGCATGGTGAGTCTCGGCCATGCCGCGTATCTCGGGATCGGCGCTTATGCGGTCGCCATTCCTGCGTCGCACGGCCTGCACAGCGCCTGGCTGCAATGGCCACTCGCGATGGCGCTGTCGGGCCTGACCGCGCTCGTCATCGGCGCCGTCTCGCTCCGAACCAGCGGCGTCTACTTCATCATGATCACGCTGGCCTTCACGCAGATGCTCTACTACATCGGCATCTCGATCGAGCCGTGGGGTGGGGACGATGGCATGCGCCTGGCGCGCCGCAGCGAGCTGGGTGGCCCGCTCGACCTCGGCGATCCCCACGTCTTCTACTACGTCGTGCTGGCGCTGCTGGCCGCCCTGCTCGTGGTCGGCGACCGGGCGATCCAGG
>Ga0268386_10001364_pt1 | contig 16696 bp, 14 predicted proteins | sample RVTome_15_FD_200260 | JGI IMG/M metagenome (GOLD analysis project Ga0268386, IMG submission 200260) | Soil microbial communities from uranium-contaminated site in the Upper Colorado River Basin, Wyoming, United States - RVT150D86... ...
CGGCAGGGCGTTTCGGGCCGACCGCAACCGGCCGGCGCCGTCCCGGTATCAGGTGAGACGAAACGGGGCCGCGCCGCGGTCGTAAACGAGAGGCAAACATTTGTGTCCAGGGGCGGGCCGGCTTCCCGTCCGCCGGGGCCGCCGGGTAGACTCGTCCGGTGGACCGAAGGTCTCCCGCGCGCCGCGCCGGCGTGAGCGTTCTCGCCGCGGGCCTCCTCCTCGGGGCGGGAGCGGCCCGGGCCCGTCCCGAGTCCTTCGCGGTCGAGCCGGAGGCGAGCCGGATCCGGATCGAGCTTCGCCGGTCGGGCCTCCTCAAGTTCCTCGGCCACGACCACACGATCGAGGCCCCGCTCGCCGAGGGCCGCGTCGAGGCCGACCTCTCCGACCTCCGGCTCTCCCGCGTCTGGCTGCGCTGGGACGCCCGGCGGCTCGCGGTGGTGCCGGGCACCGAGCCCGCGGAGGACGTGCCCGACGTGGAGCGCCGGATGCGGGGCCCCGAGGTGCTGGACGTGGACCGGCATCCCGCGATCGTGTTCCGCTCCTCGGCGATCGCGGGGGAGACCGACGGGGCGGGGCTCTACCGGCTGAAGCTGCGCGGAGAGCTGGAGCTGCGGGGGACCGGCCGCCCCGTCGAGCTGGCGCTCACCGTCCGCCGCGAGGGAGATCGGCTCTCCGTGACCGGGGAAGCCGACCTCCGCCTGCGCGACCTCGGCGTCGATCCTCCGTCGGTGGCCGGCGTGGTCAAGGTGGCCGACCGCTTCCGCCTCCGGTTCGAGGTCCGGGCCCGCCGCGTCCCCGAACCGCCGGTCCCCGGCGGCTGAGCCCCCGGCCGGCGGGGGCGGCGCGGTATGTCAAGAGCGTGCAAGACCTCGGCGCCGCGCCGAGAGCGCGGCCCCCCCGGTGCTAGACTGCCTCGGGATGTCGTTCTCGTCGAAGGAAAGGCCGCTGCCCTTCTCGCTCGTGCTCGGCACGCTGACCCTCGCCGGGCTCCTCGCCGTCCTCGCCAGCCTCCAGTACCACTGGCTCGGGCAGGTGAGCCGGGCCGAGGCCGAGCGCCTCCGGGAGGGGGCGCGCGCCCGGGCCGAGCAGCTCGCCCGCGACTTCGACCGCGAGGTCACCCGCGCGTTCCTGAGGCTGCAGGTGCCGGCGTCGGCGATTCGCGAGGAGGACTGGTCCGCCTACGCCGATCGCCACCGGCAGTGGTCGCGGAGCACCTCCCATCCCGGCCTCGTGCGGGACGTCCTTCTCGTCGAGGAGGATCGCCTGCGCCGGTTCGACGGGGGCGCCTTCCGTCCCGTGGAATGGCCGCCCGACCTCGAGCCCCTGCGCGAGCGCCTGCGGAGCGCCGGCCGCCTGGCGGGCCCGGCGCGGGACGAGCCTCCTCGGCGCCCGTGGCCCCTCGAGCTGGTCGACGACGAGATCCCCGCCCTCGTCATCCCGATCCCGTCCCGGGAAGCCGTCCCCCCGGGGCCCGGCGAGGGCGGCGCCTTCGTCCGGCTCGGCGGGTTCACCATCGTGCGCCTCGACCTGGCCTACATCGGCTCCGAGCTCCTCCCCGTCCTGGCCCGGCGCCACTTCGGGGGCGACGAGGAGTCCGACTACGCGCTGGTCGTGGAAGCGGGCCGCGGCCTCGGTCCGGTGGTGTTCCGGTCGGATCCCCCTGGGCCGGCCGGAGCACCCGGGGACGCCGCCGCGGGGCTGCTCGGCCTGCGGCTGGAGGACGCGAGCGAGCCGGACCTGCGGGCTTCCCTCTTCGGGCCCGTCTCCGCCGGCCGCCCGCGGGACCCGCGCCGCCCCCCGCCCGGCGGGAGGGGCGGCTTCGTATCGGGTGGGCTCGAGCAGGGCGCCTGGCGCCTGGTGGCCACCCACCGCCTGGGCTCCGTCGACCGCCTCGTCGCCGCCGCCCGCCGACGGAACCTCCTGGTGAGCGGGGGCATCCTGGTCCTGCTCGCGGCGAGCGCGGTCCTCATCGTCGTCTCCGCCCAGAGGGCCCGCCGGCTCGCCGACCGCCAGCTCGAGTTCGTGGCCGGGGTCTCCCACGAGCTGCGCACGCCGGTCACGGTGATCTGCTCGGCCGGCGAGAACCTGGCGGACGGGGTCGTCTCCGAGCCCGACTCGGTCAGGCAGTACGGCCGGGTCGTGCGCGACGAGGGACGGCGCCTCGCCGAGATGGTCGAGCAGGTGCTGGACTTCGCGGGCACCTACTCCGGACGCCGGGCCTGGGGGTTCCGGGCGGCGAGCGTTCCCGAGGTCCTGGAGGAGTGCCTGGCCGCCGCGGCCGGCGCGGTCCGGGACTCGGGGACTCGAGTCCACGCGGAAGTGGCCCCGGGTCTCCCCCCGGTGCGGGCCGATCGCGCGGCGCTCGGTCGCGCCCTCCAGAACCTGGTGCAGAACGCGATCAAGTACGGGGGGGACGGCCGCTTCCTCGGCGTGCGGGCCGAGGGGTCTACGCTGGCCGGGCGTCCCGCCGTCCGCATCACCGTCGAGGACCGCGGCCTGGGCATCGCGGCGGCCGAGGTGGCGCAGGTCTTCGAGCCGTTCTTCCGCGGGGAGGAGGCGGTCGTCCGGCAGATCCGCGGCACCGGCCTCGGCTTGAGCCTGGTCAGGCGGATCGCCGAGGCCCACGGGGGCACGGTGACCGTCACGTCCGAGCCGGGTCGGGGGAGCGCCTTCGCCCTCACGATCCCGGCGCTTTCACCCCAGGACGCCGAGGCCCCCCTGGAGCCCTCGACGGGCACGGCCGCCGCGGCTCGCTGAACACTGCCGTCCTCGCAAACGGACGGCGCGCGGCGCATCCACGGCTGCAAGTGCTTGAGCCGCCACTCCACGAGCCCGGCACGGGGGTTGCTTCCGGATCGGGCGATGACGACCGCCAACTCCCTCACCACCCGCCAGGAGCCGCCCTCGGCGCTCTCTCAGCTCCTCGAGCACTCGGCAGGCCCCGCGGCCGCTCCGGGCGGCGGTCCGGAGGAGCGCGGCCGGCTCGCTTCCAGAGGGAGCCTGCCCTCCCGGATCCTGCTCGTGGAGGACGACCCCGGGCTGCGGCTCACCCTCACCGACCGGCTGAAGAGCGAGGGCTACCGCGTGGACACCGCGGAGGACGGCGAGGCGGGTCTCGCCCGGGCGACCGGCCACCGGTTCGACCTCGTGGTCCTCGACGTGATGCTGCCGCGCAAGAGCGGCTTCGACGTGTGCCGGGAGCTGCGCCAGCGCGGGGTGGGGACCCCGATCCTGATGCTCACCGCCCGCGGGCAGGTCACCGACCGCGTGGTCGGCCTCAAGCTCGGGGCGGACGACTACCTCACCAAGCCCTTCGAGATGGCCGAGCTGCTCGCCCGGGTCGAGGCGCGCCTCCGGCGGAGCGGGGGGGACCCCCCCGCGCATCCCGTGCACCGCTTCGGTCCGGTCGAGGTCGACCTCCGGCGAGCCGAGGTGCGCCGCGACGGGGCGCCGGTGGACCTCTCGGCCAAGGAGTTCCAGCTCCTCCGCTACTTCGTCCAGCACCCCGGGGCCACCCTGAGCCGCAGCGAGCTCCTCGACCGGGTGTGGGGCTACGACGCGATGCCCACCACCCGCACGGTCGACGTGCACGTGGCCTGGCTGCGCCGGAAGCTCGAGCCAAACCCCCGCCATCCCGAGCTCATCCTCACCGTGCACGGCCTCGGGTACAAGTTCTGTCCCATGTCTCCGCGCGGCCCGATGGCGTAGCGGGCGGATAGGGCCGCGCAGGTCCGTTGAGCCGTGAGGTCGTCAGCCGCACCGCGTTGACAGCAGCCGGACCCGGCCCTACTATTGTCGTTTCAGTGCCACCCCGGTGCCGGAGTGGTGGAATTGGCAGACACGCACGTTTGAGGGGCGTGTGGAGAAATCCGTGCGGGTTCGAGTCCCGCCTCCGGCACCAACCCCCGGTCTTCAGCCGTCGAGCGCCTGGAGCCCCGCGAGCAGCAGCGGGGCGGCGAGGGCGTCCGGAGACGCCGCCGGCGCGAGCCACAGTCCCGCGAGCAGGACGACCGCCGCGCCGGCGAGGGGGGGAGCGTCTCTCCGGCGAAAGAGCAGGACGGCGACCATCGCGGTGAGCACCGGTCCCAACGCGAGCAGCGCGAAGAGCGGGGTCGCTCCCTCCGCTCCCCAATAGGCGAAGACGTTGGCGAGACCGACCCCGGGTCCGACCCCGGGTCCGGCGGCGAGGCGCGCGAGCCACGACGCCGGGTCGGCGACGATCGCCGGGCCGGCGAGGAGGCTGTAGGCGAGGAGGGCGCCGAGGAGCCCCTGCCACCAGGACCGGGGCGATCCCATGGCTTCCCGCGCGAGGCCCGGCGCCGCGAGGATCGCCCGGTGGTCGAAGGCGGCGGCCACGCCCGTCCCCACGCCGGAGAGCGCCGCCCCACGGCCCGTCCCGGCCCGGGTCGCGAGCCAGGCCCCGGCCAGCCCCGCCAGGAGAAGCGCGGCGGGGGAGCCGAAGACGGTCCCCAGGGCCAGCGGCGGGACCAGCCACGCGAGCCCGAGGGCCAGGACCATGCGGCCGGGCGCGGCGCGCGCGACGAGGATGCCCAGCACGAGGAGCGCCGCGAGGACGAGAAGCCGGGGGTCGCGGCCGACCGGCCGCAGCCAGCGGGCCAGGCTCGAGGCCCCCGCCGCCGGGTCCGGGCGGTCGGGGGTCAGCTCGCGGGGAGGCTCGAGGCGGAAGCTCGACGACCAGGCTTCGCGGCCGCGGCGCCCCTCCGCGGGAGGCGGCGCGAAGGGACTCCGGCCCGCGGCGAGCCGCGCCGCGTCGGCCCGCGTCCGCACCACCCACGCGTCCTGGGCGCGGGGAACGCCCGTGCGCTCTCCCACCCGGACCACCACGAGGAGGGGCAGGGCCACCGCCGCGGCCGCCGCCCCCGCCACGATCGCGCCCCGGACGGCCGCGCCCGACGGCAGGGCCGCCGTCGCGAGACAGGCGACGGCGAGTCCGGCGCACACCGCGGCGAAGAGCAGGCCCAGCGGGTCCTCGGTGAGGCCGGGCCCCGCCCTCGGGAGCAGCCACTCGGGGAGGCCGCTCGCCACCCCCGGGTGGCCCGAGGCCACCGCCTCGCGCCAGGTCTCCCGGAAGACGCCGTTCTCCACCGCCTCCACCGCGAGGGCGAGGAGGCTGAGGGGCACGAGGGCCAGGTCGGGCTCGCGCTTGAGCGAGAGGAGCGCGACCGGGAGGAGGACCGCGGCCGGGATCAGGTAGTTCGGGTGCACGACCCGGGAGAAGTAGAGCGTGGCCACCAGGGCGACCGCGCCGGTGAGGAGCGCGGCCTCCGCGGTGCCCTCCCGGAGCTGGCGCGCGGCGAGGAGCAGCCCGAGCGGGACGAGGAGCAGGTAGAAGGCCCCGAACGGCACGTGGTCCTGGAGGCTCGTCACCCGGCCGAAGTAGATGAGGAAGTTCGCGAAGCCGATTCCGGGAGTCCCCCCGAGAGGGTAGTTGTCGGCCCCGGAGAGGCCCACGTTGTACGCCACGATGTCCCCGTAGAACGCCCGGAAGTCGAGCGCGGCCACCGGGAGGACCACCCCGGCGAAGACGGCGAGGGCGACCGCCGAGGGGCCGGCGAGGCGGGCCCAGGTCTCCCGCCGGCCGAAGTCGGCGAGGCTGCGCGCCCCCGAGAGGAAGAGGAGGAGGAAGGGGGCGAACGGCCAGGCGAGCTGCTTGGTCGCGCAGGCGAAGCCGAGCACGGCCGCGCTCGGGAGGCGCTTCCCCTCCCGCGCGAGGAGGACGGCGGCCAGGAGGAGGGCCACGAAGACGAGGTCGTTCGCTCCGAACACCTGGTGCCACCAGACGAGCGGGTTGAGGGCCGCCACCGCCGCCGCGCAGAGCCGGGCGGGGGCGTCCCCGGGCAGGCGGGCCGCGAGGAGCGCCGCCGCCGCGTAGAAGACGAGGGTCACGAGGCGCGGGTCGAAGGCGCCGGGACCGGCCCGGGCGAGGAGGTGAAACGGCATCATCACCACGTGGGTCCCCGGCAGGTAGGCGTGGTGGCGAAGGATCGGGTTGCCGCCGTAGGGCTCCCAGAAGGCGGAGGCCCGGGCGATCCGGCCGAGGATGGTCGTCGAGTAGTCCGCGCCGTAGGGGCTCTCCCCGGACAGGATCTTGTCGAGGGCGAGGGGGAGCTGCACCACTCCCCCGTCCTGGCCGTAGGGGCGGTCGGTGGCGAAGCCCAACGCCACGAAGGCGGCGCTCGGGACCACGACGAGGGCCGCGCTCGCGAGGACGATCACCGCCCCCCGGGCCCGGGCTCCCGCGCCGAGGGCGGCCAGGGCGAGGTAGACGAGGGCGAGGAGGGTGGCGGCCGCCCCGAGGAGGAGGGCGATCGGGTCGCGATCGAGGTCCCCGCTCGGGCGGGGGGCGAGCAGGGAGAGCCAGCCCGGGAGGGAGGCGAGGCGCTCGTCGTGGAGCAGGCGCCAGGCGAGGACGCGAGGCGGGTCGTGGAGGAGGAGGTCCCGGGCGACGAGGAGGAGGAGGCCGGGGACCACCGCCCCGTCGAGGGGAAAGCGGCGGGGAGCGGCCAGCCTACTTCCCTTGGGTCGGCCCGACGTCGACCCGGGCGCCGCAGGAGCAGACGAGGCTCCGCACCGCCCACTCGATCTTGATGAGCCGGCCGCAGGCCGAGCAGCCGATGTAGTTGCCGGCTCCCCAGGTGGCCCGGGGCCGGGGCTGGCCGGGGGGCGGGTCCTCGGTCCGGTCGTGGAACGAGGGGCGCCGGGGGCGGCCCGTGAACGCCATGGCGCAGGTTAAGCCCCGGGCTCCGGGGGGTCAAGGCGGGCGGGAGGGCGGGAGGGCGGAGGGGCGGGGCGGAGCCGGTCCGGGCCCGCCCCGCACCCGGCTCAGACCTCGCGCAGGGGCGCGCTGCGCAGGCGGATCCCCACCGCGACGAGAAGGAGGAGTCCCGCGAACGCCCCGAGCACCACCGGGGCGCCGAGCGCCTTCACGAGGCCTCCCGCGGCGAGGCTCCCCAGGGGCATGCCTCCCCGGAAGCTCAGGCCGAAGATGCTGAGGATGCGGCCCCGCAGCTCGTCGGGGGCGTGCTCCTGGACGAGGGAGTTCAGCGTCGAGAACGCGGTGACCAGGCAGAAGCCCGAGGCCGCGAGGAGGGCCATGGCCGGCCACTGGCGCCCGACCGAGACCGCGGCCGCGGTGAACACGGCGTGGGCCATGAAGGCGGCGAGCATCAGGCGGCCGCGGCCGGGGACGCTCCCCCGATGGGCGGTGACCACCGCCCCCGCGATGGCCCCGAGGCCGAAGCTCGAGAGCAGGAGGCTGTAGCCGGCCGCTCCCGTCCCGAGGACGTCGCCCGCCACCACCGGCAGGTACGTGATGAGCGGGAAGGCGAGGAAGCTGCCCGCCGCCCCGAGCACGGTGAGGATGGAGAGGATCGGGCTGCCCGCCACGTGGCGGAGGCCGGCCCGCAGGCTCTCGGACAGGCTCTCCCGGGTCGCGGGGGGAGCGGGCGGCAGCTCGATCCGCCGCAGGGCGGCGATGACCCCGAGGAAGGACAGCACGTTGGCCGCGAAGCAGGCCCCCGTCCCCGCCCGGGCGAGGAGGAGACCCGCGACCACCGGGCCGATGGCCCGGGAGAGGTTGAACTGGAGCGAGTTCAGGGCCACCGCGTTGGGGATGTGCTCGCGGGGCACCAGGCTCGTGAGGGTCGCCTGGTAGGTGGGGGCCGATTGCGACTGGGCGACCCCGGTCAGGAACGCGATCGCGAGGATGGGCCCGATGCCGAGACGCCCGAGCGCGAAGAGGACGCCGAGGGACGCGGCCATCGCCATCTGGAAGACCTGCGACGTGAGGAGGATCCGCCGGCGGTCGATGCGGTCCGCCACCGCTCCCCCGACGAGCATGAACGCCAGGAGGGGCAGCTCGGCCGCGAAGGTCCGGAGGCCCAGGTAGAACGGGTCCCCCATCCGGGTGTGGATGAGCCAGGAGAGGGCCACGTCCTGGGTCCACGTCCCGATGCTGGAGAGGAAGGCCCCGATCCACAGGAGCCGGAAGCCCCGGAACGAGAAGGCGGCGAGGAAGCCCGACCTCAGCGCAGGCCCCAGCCCTCGATGGTCGGGAGTGCCTCGCGGTCGGTGGAGTCCACCCGCAGGGGAGTGACCGTCGCGTAGCCCTCCCGGAGCGCCCCCGCGTCGGTGTTCACGTCGGGGTCGGCGGGCTCCGTCCAGACGTTCCAGAAGTAGGTCTGGCCCTCGGGGGTCTCCCGTCGCTCGTACCGGTTGAGGCCGGTGCGCATGCTGTGGGGCACCGTCCGGACACCCTTGATCTCCCCCGCCGGGAAGTTCAGGGTGAGGAACGTGCCCGGGGGCAGGCCGCGGCGCAGGGTCTCGGCCGCCACCCGCCCCAGGAGGGCCGCGCCGGCCCGGTAGCCCTCGGGTCCCTCGGCCATCCCGGGCCAGGTCACCTGGCTGGCCGCGATGGCGGGGAGGCCGTCGAAGGCGGCCTCCCGGGCGGCCCCGAGGGTGCCCGAGACGTACACGGTGAGACCCGCGTTGTCCCCGCGGTTGATCCCGGACACCACGAGGTCCGGCTTCTCCCCGAGCAGCGAGGCGAGGGCGAGACGCACGCAGGTCGCGGGGCGGGCCTCGATCCGGTACCAGGCTCCCAGGGGCCCCTCGGCCGCCGCGAGGGGAGCGATCGGGGACAGGAGGATCGGCTCCCGGTAGGTGATCCCGTGCCCCACCCCGCTCTGGTTCCCGGCGGGTGCGGCCACCGTCACCTCGCCGATCTTCGCGAGCTCCTGGTAGGCGGCGAGGAGGCCGGGGGCCGCGATCCCGTCGTCGTTCGCGAGGAGGATGCGGGGTCGCCGGTCGGCGGCCCGGGCCTCTCCGAGGGCCCCGAGGCCCACCAGCAGAAGAACGATCGTGGCTCGCCGCATCCGCCCTCCTCCGAGCGTCCTATACTCCCGCCGTGTCCTTCGCCTGCCCCGGCTGCGGCGCCCTCGTCCCTCGCCGGCCCTCGGCCTGGGCCCTGCGCTGCCCGACCTGCCGCGCCCTCCTGCGGAGCCGGGCGCTGGACACGAGCGGGGAGAGCCCGGCCTACGAGGTGGAGGTCGCGGGACGGCCGGAGACGCGCCGCCGGGTGGAGGCCCCCTGGGACGACCGGGAGCGGCGGCGGCTCGCGAAGTGGCTCCTCTGGTCCTCCCTCGTCACCCTCGGCCTCGTCCCCCTCCTGTACCTCGCCGCCCGCTGCGGGCGCTGAGCGGCCGCTACTTCTTCCCCTGCTTCTTGGCCGCGCTCATCGCCGCCTTCTTGCGGGCCTTCCGCGCCTTCTCCTTCCGCTGACGGCGGCGGCGCAGCTCCTTCATCCTCTCGATCATGTGTTCGTCCTCTCCTCGCCCGGTCCTCTTTCGGACCCGGCGTTCTTGCGGGTCTCCGCGATCCGGCTGCGGATCATGCGGAGGTAGGCCCGGGGCACCTTCTGGACGAGCACGAGCAGCTCGCCCATGTCCGCCTTCACGTTGCCGGCCGAGCCGTTGTCCCCGTAGATCAGGTTCACCACCCGCCCCCGCACCGCGACCGGGAAGAGGGCCGCGTTCGTCCCCGGCCGCTTTCCGAGGAGCTTGAGGAAGCGCTGGTTCTCCTCCTCCGGCCCGAGACGGCCGATGAAGAGGGTCTTGGCCCGGCTGACCGTCTGGAAGACCGACGGGGAGTCGAGGGGGACCCGCAGGCTGGTCGCGAGGGGGCGGTCCATCCCCTCCCCCCCCCCCCCCCACCCGAGCACCCAGGGCTCCCGCACGATGAAGAAGATCACGCGCTTGAAGAAGCCCAGGCAGAGGGCGAGCACCGCCTCCACCACCTCGTCGCGGGTCGAGGCGGCGTCGATCCGGGCGGCTGCGGTCGCGACGTCGAGCGGCTCCTTGGGGGGGCGGGTGGCCGGCCGGTGGGTGTCGGTGAAGCGCCAGCGCTCGTCGACCCCGTAGTGGTCCCGGAGGAGCTGGATCATCCGGAACTCGGGGACGACCATCGGCCGGACGATGTAGCCGAGGGAGTAGCCGACCTGGGCCACCGCCGAGTGGTCGGCGGGATCGACCATGCCCAGGAACATCGTCTTGCCCCGCACCCGGCAGGGGAAGACCTTGTGCCGGGCCGCGAGCTTCTTGGGGAGCCGCTCCAGGGCCTCCGCGTGGACCTCGCTCACGTCGGCGGCGGGCACGCCGTGGGCCCGGGCCAGCGCCTCCCGCAGCCGCTCCTCGGTGATGAAGCCCAGCTCGAAGAGGTTGGTCCCCAGCCGGCCCCCGTAGAGCACCTGGTGCTGGATGGCCTCCTGAAGCTGTCGTTCGGTGATGACCCCGCGGTCGCGGAGGATGCGGGCCAGGATCGGCAGTCGTGAACCCCCCCGAGGAGTGGCCCATTGTATCAGCCCCCCGCCCGCCTTTGTCCCTCCACCGCGGTCGGCTATCATCCGGGTGGCTCGGACAGTGCCCGACCCCATCCTCCCCTATCACGACCGGCTGTCCGAGCTCGACAAGGAGCTCAACGAGAACGGCTGCCTCGGCCTCCTCGTGCTCGACGCCTCCCCGCTCGCCGCCATCGAGGATCAGTACGGCATCGAAGCCTACGAGGAGGTCCGGGGGCGCGTCTTCAAGATCCTCGAGGAGCAACGGGGGAAGGACTATCGCGCGGGGGACGTGCTCGCCCTGGACCGGCCCCGGGGGCTGCGCTTCGTCTTCTTCCTCGAGCGGAAGCGGCGGCGCAACGTGCCGTTCTCCGTTTCCGACCTGCGGGCCGCTCGGGGCCGTCTCGTGGGCTCCCTCCTCCCCAACCTCTCCCGGGCCGCCTTCCCCTACCTGAAGGTCAGCCCCCGCCTGGACGTGGGCTACGCGGTGGCCATCCACAACCCGCTCCTCCACCCCGGCCGGCTCCTCGAGCGGGCGGTCGCCGAGGCGGGAGAGCAGGCGGCCCACCAGCGGCGGAACGACGAGCTGCTCGTGCTCGAGCGGCTCCAGGACATCCTCCTCCGCGAGAAGGTGGTGACGGCCTACCAGCCGATCCTCCGCATGAAGGAGGGGACGGTCATGGGCTTCGAGGCCCTCTCGCGCGGCCCGCGAGGATCGGGCCTCGAGGCGGCCGACGCGCTCTTCGGGGCGGCGACGAGCCACCGCCTCCTCGTGGAGCTGGACCGGCTCTGCCGGCGCCGGGCCCTCCTCTCCTCGGGCCGGGTCCCCTCGAACGCGAAGATCTTCGTGAACACCCTCCCCGCGACCATGCGCGATCCCCAGTTCCGGGGGAAGCCCCTCATCGACTTCCTCGACAAGGCCCAGGTCGCCCCCGACCGGATCGTCATCGAGATCACCGAGAAGCTGGTCATCGAGAACTACGGCCTCTTCCGGGAGACCATGGCCTACTTCACCGACCTCGGGATGTCCTTCGCGGTCGACGACGTGGGGGCCGGCTACTCGGGGCTGGAGTCGATCGCCCGGCTCAAGCCGACCTTCCTGAAGATCGACACCGCCCTCGTGCGCGACGTGCACGCGAGCCCGGTGAACCGGGCGATGGTCGAGGCGATCATCTCCCTCGGCCACGGCATCGGGGCCCAGGTGATCGCCGAGGGGATCCACACCGAGGAGGAGACCCAGGCCCTGCGCTCGATGGGGGTCGACTTCGGCCAGGGCTACTACCTGGCCCGCCCCGACCCGGGGCCGGAGTAGTCACCGCCGCCGCGCCACACCCGGCCAGGCGCGGCGGCGGAAGGCAGTCCTGGCCCCGGAATCCTTCAGCCCCTCCGCGGGACCCTCAGAGCTTCACTTCCCGAGGCGTTCCGCGTGTCCTCATTCCGAGCCCCCCACCACGAACAGGCAGCGGGCCCGCCCGAACACCAGCTCGTCGCCGCTCCGCAGCTCGCGCTCGGCCACCACCGCCCCGTTGACCCGCGTGTAGTTGGTCGAGCCGAGGTCGATCACGAACCAGGTGGCTCCCCTCCGCTCGAGGCGGGCGTGGGAGCGGGAGACCAGCGGCTCGTCGATGCGGATGTCGGCGGCGGGGTCCCGGCCGACGAGGAGCACCTCGCGGTCCAGCGGGTACTCGGCGCGGTCCCCGTTGCCCTTCGCCCAGACGAGGCGAGCCGGCGCCTCCGGACCGCCCGCGCGCTCCGCCATCAGCTCCCGGCGCGCCGGGCGGCGAGGGGGGCCACCGCCGGCCCGTCGTTGTTGATGAGGGTGGCGTCCTTGAACCCGGCCGCCTCGCGGTAGGCGTCCACCGCCTGCGGGCGGTAGTTGAGGCGCTCGAGGGCGACCCCGAGGTAGTAGAGGGCGGTCCCCGGGGAGAGGCCGGGGCGCGCGGGCAGGGCGGCCTTGGCCTTTCCCAGGTAGCCATGCGCGGCCGCGAAGTCCTGGAAGTGCATCGCGCAGAGGGCGAGGTTCAGCCAGGCATAGGCGGCCTGCTCGGTGCCGGGGTAGCCCTCGGTCACGAGGCGCAGGTCCATCATGACCTTGTTGTAGAGCAGGTTGTCGTCGAAGAGGGGGATCTCCTGGGCGGTCTGGCCGACGGTCAGCTCGACGGCCCGCTCGCCCTGGGGTCCCCGCAGCTGGAGGGCCACCTTGTCCTTCGGCTTCTTCCCCTCGACGAGGGCGAGGAGCTCCGCGGTCCGGGTCACCGGCTTGCCGTCGGCCGCGTAGAGGACCTCGCCGACCTGCACTCCCGCCTGGGCGGCCGGGCTGCCGTTGACCACCCGCAGGACCGGCACTCCCTGGTGGAGGAGGGAGTCCACGGTGACGAGGCCGCTCCAGGGCCGGTAGCTCGTCACCTTCTGGTCGACCTTGGCGATGAAGCGCGCGTAGGAGGCGGCCTCCGAGAAGTTGACGTCCCACGCCTCCGCCTCGGTGTTGCCGGCGGCGAGAAGGTGGAGGGACGCCGTGCGCTGGAGCCGCTCCTCGGGCAGGACCGCGACCAGGAAGCCCTGGACCTCGAGGTCCTTGGCGAGCCGCTCGGTCACCTTGCGGACGAGGTCGGGGTCCGTCCCCGAGCCGGGCACCAGCCCCTTGCGGGTCACCTTCTCCTGGTCGAGGATGCGGTCCACCACGTCCTTGGGGGCGGGGATGAAGTTCAGGCTGGCGAGCTTGTCGAGGTTCTCGCGGATCTTCTCGTCGGCGTCCAGGAGGTTCCGCTCCCCCGCCGGTCCGTCCGCGACCACCCCGAGGAAGGCGAGGGTCGGCCGGATCGGGCAGTCCAGGCTCACCGCCTCGTCCTTCCCCAGCACGAGGTCCTTGATGAACCTCCCCGCCTGGTGCTTCACCTCCACCCGGACCTTGCCCGAGCAGACCCGGGGCAGCTCCTTGGGCGTCACGCCCTCGGACCTGCCGTTGATGAGGATCCTCGCCCCGGGGGGATCCGAGGTGAGCTGCAAGGAGGCCACGGACTCCTCGAGCCGGACCGGCTCCACCTCGTAGTCCTGGGGCAGCGCGGCGTCGAAGGTCGCCCGCGCCGTCTCGAAGCACTCCTTCCGGAACTCGATGGAGTGGCTCCCCAGGGGGAGGTTGGCGACCTCGGCCCGGGCGGAGGCGCGGCTGGGCTCGAGGCCCTTGGCCCGAACGACCTCGTAGAGGTCGGGGGGAAGGGAGCCCCCGGTGGCGGTCCGCCGCTCCCCGTCGATCCAGATCTCCACGTCGGCCGGCTCGGTGACGAAGTAGAGGTTGGCGAGGATCCGCTCGAGGGCGAACTCCAGGGTCTCGGTCGCCCGGGCGGCGACGCTGAGGGGGCGGGTCTCCGTGCGGTAGCCCACCCGGGCCGCCTCCACCGTGTACTCCCCCGCCAGCACCTCGACCGGGAAGAAGTCGGTGATGCCGAGCGGCTTCCGGGTGCCGTCGGCGGCGACGAGGGTGACCTCGGCCCCCGCCGGGCTCGACGAGGCGGCGACGTACCCGACGAGGTTGCGCTTGACCGCGTTGAAGAGGTCGACGATCTTCGCCGAGACCCTCTCCTTCGACATCGCGTAGTCGGGCTTGAGCTGGATCAGGAGCCGGAAGTTCTCGGAGGCCTTCTCCTGGAGGCCGATGCCGAAGTAGACGCGACCGCGGCGCTCGTAGGCCTCGACCAGCATCTCGATCCCCCGGGGGGGGAGGGGCTCCTGCCGGGGCAAGCCCTCGAGGCGCGAGATGACCTCGTCGTACATGACGAGGGAGCGGCTCTGCTGGGCCCCCTCGAACTCGACCCCCGCCCGGGTGAGCAGCTCCTGGGCCGCCCGCAGCTCCCGCTGGGCCGCCTCGGAGACGCCGGGAGCGGCAGGGGCGGGGTCCTGGGCGGCGGCGGATGCGCACGTCGCGAGCACGACGAGCACGGTGGCGGCGGCTCGGGGGCGGGTGGCCAGGGTCTTCCGTGTCATGTTTCGGTGCCTCCGTGTCTCGGTGGTCCCGCCTAGCGGAAGCGCAGGATCTTTCCCGCCCGGTCGTCGTAGACGAGCACTGCCCCGGTGGCGTCGAGGGTGAGGGCCTTGGGCCGCCGCAGCTCGGCGGCGGCGAGAGTGGCGAGGAGCTGCCCCTGGGGGTTGAACACGAGGACCCCCGCCTCCTCGTCGGCCACGTAGGTGTTGCGGAAGGGGTCGACCGCCACGTCGGCGGGCTTGCGCAGGCCGCCCGGCCCGATCGTGCGGAGCACCTTGCCCGTCTCGTCGAACACCCGCACCGTCTTCTCGTCCTCGTCGAGGAAGACGATCCCCCCCTCCCCGTCCACGAGCATGCGCGTGACCTTCCGCTCCTTGGGGTCGCGCTCGGGGAACAAGCCCTTGTACTCGAAGGCGGCGTCGTACCGGTAGACCTTCTTCTTCTTCTCGTCGGCCACGAGGACCGATCCCCCCGGGGTGACCGTGCAGGAGAGGATCCGCTCGAGGGACTCCGGGACTCCCGGCTTGTCCGAGGGGATCGCGAAGCTCCGGATGTCCCGGGGCCCGAAGCGGACCGCCGTCTTGGCCGCGACGACGAGCTCGAGCTTCGGGCCGAGGGAGAGGGCGCGCAGGTCCGCCCCCGCGAAGCTCGCCCCCATCTTCCCCGCGGGGTCGATGGGGACGACGCTCTTCGTCTTGTCCGAGGCGATCCACAGCGCGCCCGAGGGGGCCATGAGGATCGCCCGTACGTCCTTCAGCAGGTCGCCCGCCCCCGCGGCGAAGCCGGGGTCGAGGGTGAAGGTCGGCTTGCCCGTCCCGTGGAGGCGGTAGAGGGCGGTGATCCGATCGAGGGCCCGGGCCGCCCACTCGCTCTCCGGGAACCGGTTCCGGACCTGCTGGAACTCCTCCATGGCCTGGTAGGGCTCGGCGGTGAGGGCGAGGGCGTGGCCGATCTCGAACTGGGCGGCGGGGGCGGCCTCGCTGTTCGGGTACTCGAGGGAGACGCGCCGGTTCACGTCCACCGCCTCCCCGAACCGCCCGGCCCGGCGGTGGACGAGGCCCGAGGCCTGGAGGGCCCGGGGGACCCAGTCGCTCTTCGGGTAGAGGTTCCTCACCCGGGTGAACTGGGCGAGGGCGTCGTCGAGGTCGGCGGCGGTGGTGGCCCCGCCGAGGGTCAGGAGCCCGAGGTAGTAGTAGGCCCCGGGGGCCCCGTCGCTCTGCGGGTACTGCTTGGCCACCTGCTCGAAGGAGGAGCGGGCCTTCTCCGCGTCGCCGTCCACCTCCATCCGGTAGCGTCCGATCTCGAGCAGGGCCTGCCCGATCGAGTTGCTGCCCGGGAAGCTGGTCACGATGATGTTGAAGTTGTCGAGGGCCTGCTTCAGCTTGCCCTGGGCCCGGTAGGCGCGCCCGCCCTCGAGGAGCCGCCGGGCCTGCTCGTCGGCGTCCTCCTGGGCGAGGAGGGCGGGGACGAAGACGAGGAAGAGGGGGAGGAGGGAGAGTCGGCCTCGGGTCACGCTACTCCTTTCTTCCGGTCACGAAGGCGGCGGCGCCCCGCGGCACCTCGACCGCCTCCTGGCTGCGGGCCCCGTCGGGCCACTTGAAGCCCACGGTGTGGGGGCCCGCCGACACCGCGCGGTCGAGGATCGGCGGGTAGTCCACGAACACGCCGTCGATGAAGATCTGGCAGTTGTCGGGCATCGCCCGGACGTTCAGCTTGCCGACCCCCGGGGCCTCCACCGTGACCTCGGCCCCCCCGGTCACCGTCACCGGGACCTCCCGCCGGAGGAAGAGCGCGCTCGAGACCACGGTGAGGGTCTGGCGGCCCCCCGGCAGCGACACCCGGGGGGCGACCTGGTCCCGGGCGAGCACCCGGCCGCGCCAGAGCACGTCCACCGGGTAGCTCGAGGCGACCACCACCGTGCCGAGGGGTCCCGCGGGCTCGAGCTTCACGGTGATCTCGGAGGGCGCCTCGCCCGGGGCGAGCGTGACCTCCCGGGGGCGGTGGCCCTCGAGCCTGACCACGACCACGTGGGCCTCCCCGGGGTCGATCACGATCTCCAGGGGAGTGACGCCCTTCACGCGCTCGCCGTCGAGGAGGACGGCGGCGCCCGGGGGGTCGCTGGTCACGGGCAGGGTCGCCGACGAGGCCACGAGGGCGACCGACACCGGCTCGCCCGCCTCGAGGGGCAGCTTCACGATCCGGGTCTCCTCCCGGTGGCCCTCCTTGCGGAAGGTCAGGGTGACCTGGGCGGGCAGCGGCCCCTTCAGGACCAGCTCCCCGTTCGTCACCACCCCGGTCTCCCGGCCGTCGAGGAGGACGGACGCGCCCAGGGGCTGCGAGCGGACCGGCAGGCGCACCTCGGG
>Ga0268386_10001365_pt1 | contig 16683 bp, 13 predicted proteins | sample RVTome_15_FD_200260 | JGI IMG/M metagenome (GOLD analysis project Ga0268386, IMG submission 200260) | Soil microbial communities from uranium-contaminated site in the Upper Colorado River Basin, Wyoming, United States - RVT150D86... ...
CGCGCAGTTGCGAGGTCGGTACGTGCCTCATCGAGGACACGTCGCTCTCGTACCGCACGTCGCTTCCGAACAAGTTGTTCGAGTACATGCATGCCGGTGTGCCGGTCGTCGCCTCGGACTTCCAGGAGATGGGCGCGATCGTCCGGCGAACCCGCAGCGGCGAAGTCTGTGATCCCGCCGACGCCGCCTCCGTAGCCAACGCGATCGAGATGGTGCTAGCGGACCGCGACCGCTACGCTGCAGCTGCGCGACGAGCGGCGAGCGACTTCGTTTGGGAGCACGAGGTCGTCCCGCTCGTCGAGGCCTACCGAGACCTGGCCGCGGGGCTGTGACCGAGGCGTCGCCGGGAGTCGGCACCTGCCCTGTTGTTGCGCCCTACACTCGTCCGGTGTCCGCACTTGTCCCGCTCGACGTCCTGATCGCCACCGACTTCAGGTTCCCCGGCGGTACGACTGCGAGCATCGCCGAGGAGATCACGGCGCTAGCGCGTGCCGGCTACCGCGTTGGTTTGACGCAGGTCTTCGGCACGTTGGTGGCCAATCCGCGGCCCTTCGCCCCTCCCATCCTGGACCGTCTCGCCCGGCGCGAGGCCCAGCTCGTGCAGGCGGCCGACCGAGTCGTCACCCGCCTTGCCGTTCTGCGGCACCCGGCGGTTTTCCGGACCCCGCCGAAGCCGTTCCCGGCGGTCGATGCGGAGCACGTCGTGCTCGTCGCCAACCAGGCCGTCGCGACGGCGGCCGGCACGTCGTTCTACGACGTCGCCGGCGTCGACTCGGTCGTCAGCGAGCTCATGGGCAAACGGCCACTCTGGGCGCCGATCGGCCCGCTGGTTCGGTCTGGGCTCACCGGGACTGGCATCAACCTGCGTGACAGCGACTGGGTCAACGTCATCGACGTCGACGAATGGGCCGTTGACCGCCCGGGGCCGCGCGGACCGGTGCCGGTGATCGGCCGGCACAGCAGGGCTCAGCGCGGCAAGTGGCCGGTTACCAAGGACGCCATCCTCGGTGCCTATCCAGCCGACGGATCCGTCGAGGTACACATCCTGGGTGGCGCCGACCCCGCCAAGGTGGTGCTCGGAAAGGTTCCGCCGCAGTGGCACGTCCTGCCGTTCGGTGCACAGCACCCTCGCGATTTCCTCGCCGATGTCGACTTCGTCGTCTACTACCAGGACCCCGACTGGTACGAGGCGTTCGGTCGCACAGTCCTCGAAGGACTCGCCAGCGGGGCCGTGGCCATCACCGACCCCATGCTCCGACCGACCTTCGGCGAGGCGGCGGTCTATGCCACACCGGCCGAGGTCGGCGAGACACTTCGCAGTCTCCATGCCGATCCCAACGCCTGGCGCAAGCAGGCGGAGCGCGGCCAGGCATGGGTGCGACGGGACTATGGTCACGACTCGCAGGTCCGGCGGGTTGCCGAGGTCATCGGTCCACCCGTGACCGGCCGTGTCACGACTCGCCCCTGGCTGGGCCAGCCGCCGCAGAAACGCCGCAGGATCCTGTGCGTGAGCAGCAACGGCGCGGGCATGGGACACCTCACCCGCCTGCTGGCCATGGCCCGTCGAGCGGACCCGAGCGTCCAGCCCATTTTCCTCTCGGTGTCGAGCGCGGTCCCGGTCATCCGCCGCGAGGGCTTCCCCTACGAGTATTTCCCGTCCCGAGGCGCCCTCGAGGTCTCTACCGCGGACTGGAATCCGCTCTTCGAGCAACGGATGCGACAGGCACTACGGGTTCATCGTCCAGCCGCCGTCGTCTTCGACGGGACCTGGCCATACAAGGGATTGCTCTCGGCGCGCGAGGAGGCGCCCGACGCGCTGTTCGTATGGTCCCGACGCGGCATGTGGCGCGAAGGTACGCATGCCGAACATCTCGGGCTCTCCAGCCGGTTCGACCTGATCATCGAGCCAGGTGAGTTCGCTGCGCCGGCGGATCGCGGGCCGACGGCCGGCCGGGACGATGCGATCAGGGTGCGTCCCATCACGCTGCTCGATGACACCGACCTGTTACCGCGCGACGAGGCTGCCAAGGAGCTTGGCCTCGACCCGACCCGCCTAGCCGCACTGGTCACACTTGGCGCCGGCAACATCAACGACATCTCCACCGAGCTGAACAGCATCACGGCTGCCCTGCTGGAAGTACCCGACCTCCAGGTCGTGACAACAAGGCCCACGATCGCACGCACGGCCGCACGCTCGACCGATCGCGTTCACCAGGTCTCGTACTATCCGCTCAGCCGCTGCTTCAACGCGATCGACCTCGCCTTCGCTGCCGCCGGCTACAACAGTTTCCACGAGCAGATCGCCTTCGCCGTACCGACCGCCTTCGTCCCGAACGTGCTGACCCAGACCGATGATCAGGACGCCCGTGCACGGCATGCGGGCGAGACCGGCACTGGCGTGTACCTGCCTCAGGCCGAGGGCCCGGCACTGGCCGAGGCGGTCGCCCGGCTTACAGATCCGGACGCGCGTGCCCTCGTCGCCGACCGTTGCCGGCAGCTCTACCCCGGCAACGGAGCTGGCGAGGCGATCGCACACGTGCAGCACCTCATAGGCGTGCGAGGCGAGACGTGAGCGACCGGCAGCCGTTCGGTCGCCGGGTGGCGAAGGCGGCCACGCGACGCCTCCACACCGCGGTCTTGAATCGCCGCAGCGCCAGACGGGCCTTCGGGCTGCTCGGCCTGCACGTCACCGGAACCGGCACACCCATCTCGATGGGCGCATCGTTCCCACTCGGTTACGCCGCGGATGCACCGATCATCGTTCTCGTTGGGGTCGGGGTCAGCGAGGACGTGCTGCGGAGCAGTATCCGGCGGCTCGCTGATGTCCAGGTCGCGACCTCGGCCTTCCGTGTGCTCGTGATCACCGATGCAGCGACTTTCGAGCCTGCTCGTGAGACCGGCTGGGCGCTCGAGCGGATCCTCTCCGAACCCGAGTTCGACGCGGCCGCAGGCGGCGGATCCTGGCTCGGCTATGTCACCGACCGGGTGGCTGCCGCCGTCGAATCCTACGGCGCTTCGGCCGTGCTGCCGGTTCCGGCGCATGGCCTGGCAGACGCGAGCTGGGCATCGCTGCTCACGCTGGGATCGACGCCGCGTTAATCCGAGCGGCGTCCGCGGCGAAAGACATAGGTCGGGATCCACCGCCACGCCGACCGGCCGTATCCACGCCGCAGGGCCTCCCGCTTCCATCGCACTGCCTCGTCCCGCTGACGACTGGCCTCCTCGCGCCATACGTCGGCGTCGTCGGCGGCGCGCGCGAGTGCCTTAACCGCGCCGCGGTCGCCGGCCCGCTGATCCACCACCCATGACTCTGTGCTTAGGTCGAGGACATCCGAGCCCCATACATCGCCCAGCACCGCGTCGATGTCCTCCCCTGCTACGGCGACCCGGCGTGCTCGCGACCACGCCGCGGTCCTGACCAGCCGTCCGACGGAGACCCCGTCGACGTCAAGCCGCAACAGCCCTAAGCGCCGCTTGTCTGCATGGTCGATGATCGCCTTCACGGCACCCGGACGGACCGCGAAACGAGGGTCCAGTTCTATGCGGAATGCGGCCGGGAAGACCGAGTCCGGCGGCTTGTCGAGTAGCCGCACGCGAGGCTCTCCCCGGATGTGCTCGCGGATCAGCCGCAGGTCGAGGCGGGGATCGGCCAGCGGTGGCCGGTGGTCGCTCGCCACCAGCTCCCAGGGTGCGACCAGCGTGACCCGCAGATCGGCGACGGTGGAGGCGAGCAGCGCGTCGGCACTTGCCCGGCCCTGCTCGTACGAGGTGTCGGCCACGTTGAGCACGACGTCGACAAGCGGCACCGACCAGCTGCGGTGCGGTGCGTGGCGTCGGTAACGCGGGAGTGGCATCCGGTCGGTGACGAACGGGGCGTTGTAGCGCTTCACAGCCTCAGCATCGCGCTGGGCAGTAGACGCCCCGAGATGCCAGCTGATCGCATCTTGAACGGGAACGAAGACCGCGCCGGCCTGGGCCAGGCGATAGCCGAGCTCGGAGTCCTCACCGAGGCGCAGCATCGTGTCCATGCCGCCGGCTGCGAGGTAGAAATCCCGGCGGACGGCGCCACTCGCGCCGACGAATGCCCGAAAGCTCGTATGGTCACCGGCGCGCAGCGCGTCCGAGCCGTCGATCAGGTCCTCGACCCAGTCGTGGCGCTCCCACGTCGCGAACATACTCGCCATTGACGACGTCGCCGCACGAATCTGGGCGGGATTTAGGGGTGTCGGCTCCACGAAGCGCTTGTAGCCAATCGTCACGACATAGTCAGCGGTCTGCTGCCACCTCGCGTGCGCTGCCACCTCGTCCGGGAACGCCACCATGTCGGCGTCGAGCCAATGGATGACATCGCCTTCGGCTACGAGCGCCCCCGTGTGGCAGGCGTGTGCGCGACCCCAACCGTCCTCCTGGGCGCGGACCAGGCGCGTGTGCTCCGGGCGAATCTCCGGCAGCCGCAGCGGAGGCGAGCTGCCGTCGTCGACGACCACCAGCTCGAGCAGGTTCGACGGGTACGTCTGGCCGGCCAGCGCAGCCAGTGCCACATCGAGGGTTTCATGGCTCTGGTAGGCCGGCATCACCACGGTGACATGCAGCGTCGGGTCGGCGGGAGGATCGCCGAGGATCGACCAGTCGTTACCGCGCACCCGTGGTGTCCGGTCGGGCCCGCGGGCCGTAGGGCCGGTGTCGATCATGCGTCGGTCGAGGCCTTCTTCGCGTCGCGCCGGCTACCTGCCGGTCTTTCGAAGGATCATGACCTCTGAGGTGAGCCCACCCTCGGTGACGTGGCCGAACAGAACCCGGTCGCTTGCAATCAACTCGTAACCCTCGAACATACGCAGATAGCTTTCACGGACGACCGGTTCTTGAACGCCGACACCGGCGCCGGTCTTGATCGGCTTGCCGGTCGTGGCGTTTCGCAGCAGCACGTACTTCGCGCCCAGGCGGACGACCTGTTCGATGTAGTTGTCGACGACGTGTGGTTCCATCTCCTGGAACGAGATGAAATTGACGAACAGATTGACGTTACCCTCCAGCCGGGGCAGTTGCCATGAGCAGAGAACCGTCGCCCGGGAGAGGCCGTCGACAGGAATCCGCTTCAGCTTGCGGGTCGTGTCGTATCCACTGACATGGCCGGCTCCGAGAACCTGCCGCAGATACCACGTGGCGACGTACGCCACGGGTGGGATGTCGACGTCGACGTAGCGGATCTTCGGGTTCGCCGGCAGGAGAATTTCACCCAGGGTGCCGAATCCACCACCGATCTCGAGAACCGTACGCAGATCGGCGTCGGGAACGGTTCGCTTGAACAACACCAACCCACGCAGGTAGTTCAGGAACGACCGGGAGTACTTCTTGCCATCGAACTCGAACTGCTCGAGCGGATCGCCGTACGTGCTCTCGCTGACCCTTTCGAGGTGGGGCGCACCCGGAGGATCGAGCTCTGTGGCCACCGCGTGGTCGTACCACGCAATGTGGCGGTTCGTGACTCTGGTGACCAGCTCAGTACGACCGACGCTGCGAAGGAACGCCTCGAGCGACTGGGCAGCGGGCGATCGCTCGATGTACGTGGGCACGTAGAACGCCGTGGCGCTGGTATGGCGACGGAAGGAGGCTACGCCGTGTGCCCGAAGGTCCTTCATGATCGAGGCCATGCCTGACCGCCAGAAGACGGTGGGCTGGTAGACCTCCGGCGCGTCGTCGAGGTCCGCAACCATGCGGTCGAGCAGTCCGAGCGCCTTGTCCGTGCGGGAAATGGTCATGGACTCGAGCCTCTCGTGCCATGTCGGAGTGACAGCGCCGCTGTCCGTTGTCAGGTGCTCGTGTTCTCGGTGTCGTTGGACTTCTTCGCGCTCGACCTGAGCACGTGCGCAAGCCTGGACATCGGCACCCGGAGCGGCGCGGTGAGGGCCCGTCCGAGCTTGTAGCTGACCGAGGTGCGAAGCCGCTCGTCGGTACGGCGCAGCCGGACGAGCTGCCGCTCACGATGGATGAGCCGGCTGTCGAGCCACTCGACCTGGCCTCGCGCCGTCCGCAGCTCGTCGCGCAGGCGACTCACCAGAGCGAGCGACTCGCGGTAGCCGTGGACCTCGTCCTCGACCGCACTGCCGCCGGTTGTGGGATCTGCGAGCAGCGAGCTGACCCTGGCAGCCTCCTCGGTCGGAGACAGATCGTTGACGGCAGCTGCGATCTCGGCGTCGAGCCGGGCAGCGGTGAAGACGTCGTCCTGCGTGATGCCCTGTTCGGCCATGGCCAGCATCGTCCGAGTCAGCTGATCCGCGTTCAAGGTCGTCGGCCAGGGATGCCGATATCCGCCGTGAAGCAGCCGGGTCGCGAACCGCTGGAACGACCTCGTGAGCACCACGTTCAACGGCGCGGTGCCGTTGAACGACCAGCTCGGGTCGTGCAGGTCGAACTTGCCTTCGTACGTCACGACGTTGTCCGGGGTCGCGAAGACGTGTTGGCCCGACAGCGCCGGACGGCCGTCCGGCCCGGCGACCGTATGTGTGCCGAGCCACTCGACATAACCCCTGACCAGCCGGCGTACCTCACGGAGGTCCTGCCGGACCGTCATAGCCATCAGCAGCTCGTCGAGAAGATCGCCGTAGGCTGTCGACCCGTTCAGGAGGCCAACGTCGCGCTGGACCCGACCGAGGGCACGCAACTGGGCGCTAGACGCGTCGTCGAACGTCCGCCGCACCCAGCCGGACTCACCCTGAGGTACGGCCTCGTAGGCGACACTCCAATACTCCGCCGGAGCGTCTTCGCCAATGATCATCTGCGGCTCGAGGGCCGGTGTGCCGGAGTCGGAATCCGGGACCGGTCTGGACAGGAACGCGATCCACAACGGCGCCAGCTGAAGGCCCAGCCCGTTCTGCAGGGCGAGGCGGCTGAGGGTACCGGGGTCGCTGAGAACTTGGCGGCCGGCGAACCCCCTGCTGAAAGCGGCCTTGATCAGGGCGGTGACCGTGCCGCGGCACTGCGCGTCCTCGAATACCGGAGCGGCCACGGCGAGCGTCGGCCGTTGTGCCTCCGGGAACGCCCCGTAAAGCCCGTCCTCGACCAGACCGCTGCCGGTAATCCGGCGCCGCAGCTCATCCAGCCCAGGTGGGCGCGTCTCCTCGGCCAGGTCGCGCGGCGACCAGGCGTCGTCACCCCAGTCGCTCAACGGCGTATGTGTGTCGATGATCCGGTGGACGCCGAGTTGGTTCTCGACGCCCAGCGCCAGCCGCCCACCAGGGGCCAGCATGGCGGTGACCCGTTCGAATATCTCACCCCACGCCGTCTCGCCGGTATCGACGGACGAGAGCCGGTCAACACCGCCCAACGCAACCACGAGGTCGAACTGCTGTTCCGGCTGAAACTGCTCGAAGGCCCCGCAGTACACGTCGAGGCCCCGTACCTCGCTGTAGCGCCGAGCGATGTCCTGAGCGTCGCTGCTGGAGCGGACCAGGATCGACACCGACGAACCCTCGTCGAGGAGCACCCCGACCAGCCCAGGGTCGTGTGGCCCGAGGATGAGTGTCGTCTTCGCGCGCCCCGCCAACGGGCGCAGCAACGGCCAGCTCACCCGGCCCACGACCGCACCCTTGCCCGCGGTTGGCGCGAGATCGGACCACAGCAGCATCTCGCCGCCGACAAGGTGAATGCCGGAGACCGGAACGTCGGTTTGCTCGGTCACTTCGCGTCCGCTCTCGCAAGCTTCGACCAGCCGAAGACCTCGCGGATCTCCGCCGGCGAGGCGAGATAGTCCTGTCCGAGTTCGACTCGGGTGATCTCCTGAGCGGCCGTGATGTCGATCTCCTGTCCATGCAGTTCGGGCCATAGCCGCCGCATACGCGCCATCCCGCCGAAGGCCGGGTCCTCTTCCTGCAAGATCATCGGGTCACCGTAGACGGACGGCTCGCACCCCATGGAAATGCCATAGAAGATCGCGCTGCCCAGGCGGTTCGACGCGACCCGGCGGTGCCGGCGGAGCTCGGCCAGCTGCTTGTAGAGAAACCGGGGATCGGTGCCTTGATAGCTGCGGCCACGCACTCCGTGGCTTATCACCCTAAACCCCGCCTCTTCATATATCCGCCGGAGCAGCGGGTTGCGGAACTCGTTGAAGTACAGGCAGGCAGTCACGGGCCCCACCTCGACCTCGCGGATTTGGGCGATCAGGCGGTTGTGGTCGCCCAGGATCTGCTGGCCCTCCCAACCATGAAACGGGTACCAGATCGTTCCCTTGCGTTCCGGGGCGGGCTCGGGCTCCAGCGCCAGCAGATAGTTCCAGGGCGCGCCAACGACCATGTAGTCGCGGCGGCCCATCGACCAACCACGCCGGCGCGGACCGTCCGACCAGACGAACTTGGCCAGGCCCGGCAGAAGGTTGGTGCCCACTGCGAAGCCGTCCAGGATGTTCCAGCCGTGCTGGAGGTAGCCGAGAATCCTGGGCGGGTTCCTCTCGTCGACGCCCGCGTAGCGAGCCATGAGGTGAGCGTGCCCGTAGAAGTGGTTGGCGTGATGCACAGTCCGGTCACCGCATGATGGTCAGCAGAGATTCCACGACCCGGTCCTGGTCACGTTCTGTCAGGTCGGGGAAGATCGGCAGCGAGAGCTCCTCGGCGTAGAACGCCTCCGCGTTCGGGCACATCCCACGACGGTAGCCCAGGTCCTCGAAAACCGGGTGCCAGTAGACGGGGATGTAGTTGACCTGCACACCGATGCCGTTCTCGCGCATGCGCGTGAACACCTCTTTGCGGCGGCCGTCCAGGATGCGCACTGGGTACAGGTGCCGGATTGGGTCGACGTACGCCCTGGAAGTCGGCAGCCGGAGACCCGGGACGCCTGCGAGGAGAACGTCGTACCGTGCGACGATCTCGTCCCGCCGCCGCCTGAACCAGTCCAGCCTGCGCAGCTGGCTGACGCCGAGCGCGCACAGGACGTCCGGCAGGCGGTAGTTCAGCCCGAAGGCGTGGACCTCCTGATGCCAGGGCCCCTCGTCCGGGTAACGCAGCCGTTCCCGCTCGCGAACCAGGCCGATCGTCCGGAACCTGCGGGCCCGGTCGAGCAGCACTGGGTCGGCGGCGGCCACCGCGCCGCCCTCGGCGGTCGTGAAGTTCTTGGTCGGGAAGAATGAGAAGGTCGTCACGTCGGCGAGCTGGCCGACCGGCCGGCCCTTGTAGCTGGAGCCGATCGAGTGGGCGGCGTCGGCGAGCAACAATGCACCGGCGTCGTCGGCAACGGCCCGCAGTGAGTCGTACTCCGCCGGGTGCCCGGCGTAGTCGACAGCCGCAATGACCTTGGTGGCACCCGTGACCGCCGCCGCTGCAGCATCGACGTCGAGGTTGGCGGTGTCCTCCTCGACGTCGGCGAACACGACCGTGGCGCCGTGCAGCGCTGCCCCGGAGGCCGTCGCCACGAACGTCATCGGGGAGACGATCACCTCGTCGCCAGGCCCCACACCGGCGGCCGCGTACGCCACATGCAGGGCAGCGGTCCCCGACGTCACCGACACGCACGGAACACCCCCAGTCCAGCGCTTCAGCTCATCCTCGAAGGCTGTGACGGCGGGGCCGGTGGTCAGCCAGTCGCCACGCAGGACGGCCGCCACCGCGTCGATGTCCTCCTCGGAGACGGACTGCCGCCCGTACGGGAGCATCGCCGTCGCCTCAGACCCCGTTGGTGAGCATCACACGCAGATCGTCGACGCTCAGCCATTGGTCGTTGATGTCCGAGCCGTAACGGAAACCGTCGGGAAGCGACTCGCCTCCGACCGGCGGCGTGTATCCCCAGGTCGCGATCGTGGGCATCATCACGTACCGGTCCTCCAGCGCGACCGTCCGGCGCGCCTCGTCCGAGGAGATCATCTCCTCGTGCAGTTTCTCCCCCGGCCGGATCCCGATCTCGTGCGTCGGGGACCCCGGTGCGACGGCCTCGGCCAGGTCGACCACCCGTATGCTCGGAATCCGCGGGACGTAGAGCTCGCCGCCCTGCATGATGTCGAAGCTGCGGACGACGAACTGGACGGCCTGGCCGAGCGTGATCCAGAACCGGGTCATCTGCTTGTCGGTGATGGGCAGCGACTGGCCTTCGGCGGCCAGCTTCTTGAAGAACGGGATGACCGAACCCCGGCTGCCCATGACGTTGCCGTACCGGACCACCGCGAACCGCGTCCGGTGATTGGCCGCGTAGTGGTTGGCCGAGATGAACAGCTTGTCGGCGACCAGCTTGGTCGCGCCGTAGAGGTTGATCGGGCTCGAGGCCTTGTCGGTCGAGAGCGCCACGACCTTGTCGACCTCGGCGTCGATCGCCGCCTCCACGACGTGCTGGGAGCCGGCGACGTTGGTCTGGACATACTCGAACGGGTTGTACTCGGCCGTGTCAACCTGCTTGAGCGCAGCCGCGTGCACGACATAGTCGACGCGGTGCATTGCCCTGGTCAGCCGGTCGCGGTCGCGGACGTCGCCGATGAACCAGCGCAGCCTGGGATCGTCGGCGAAAAGCTGGCGCACCTCGTACTGCTTAAGCTCGTCCCGCGAGAAGACCACGACACGACTCGGATCGTGCTCGTCCAGGATGTGGCGGATGAAGGCCTTCCCGAACGATCCGGTTCCGCCGGTGACCAGGATGGACGAGTTGGTCAGATTGCTCACGTCTCGATGCTCCAGCGATTCTGTGCATGGCTTGTGTGACACCGGCCTGATACCGACCGGCGGCCCAGGCAGGGTATCGCAGCGCCCCACCCGGCCAGACATGCGACCGGGCCGACGGACGTCAATTGGCTATTGCGGGGCAGGCGGGTCGTTCCCTTCATCGATTTGGCGGATCGACCGTCCGCCAACGGCGAACCGAAGGTGGCGCCCCGCCAAGCTGTCCGGACGGGCGGCGCTCACCTCGACCAGCAGAGGAGCCGCCGCCAGTGCCGTCGACAACCTCAGTTCGCCGTGAGCGCGACGGTCGAGCCGGACGTCGACCGCTTTACCGGCAATGAGGGAGACCGCCTTGACCTCGAATCGGCTCCGCGCCAGGACGCGGGCGGTCCTGGTTCCCAGCTTGCGACGCAGGCCGCCGATGGTCTTCTGCCCGACCCGCCAGACCGCGGATCGCGCTCGGCGCACGGACCGGCCTGCTCCCTCGCGCTCCGCCTGTAGAGCTTGCTTGCCGGCAGCCGGCGTCTCGTAGTCCCAGTGGTCGGCCATCTTCCCGGTGACCGGCCGCGACACCAGGACAGGGCGAAGCCTCCGCCAATGCGTCGCAGTGGACGGTTCGCTTGCATTGGCGTTCACAACCAGCAGCCCACTGCGCGATATCCGGGCCGCGCCGGAGTCGTCACCGCGTAGGCCGCCCACGCTCGCCAAACCACCCCGTTCGTCGGCCCAAGCGCTGAGGTGGGGCCGCAGGGCAGGACCAGACCTGACGTCCACCCGGATCACATCGACACCTATCCCGACTGGGGCATACGGTGCCAGGCGGTCACGCGCCCACTCGGGAGCCGCCCCGTAGCCGTCGTCGACCTCGACGAGCACGAACCCGTCGGAGCTCACATCCGATGCATCGACGACGAGCGTCGCCCAACCCAGCGTGTAGACGCCAGGTCCGGTTCCCCTTCTGGACAGGAGCACTGCCTGGGTGGCGGTGTTATTGGCCCGGACCAGGAGCAGCCGGAGGTGACTCGGCTGCCGAGGCTGGATCTTCTCGGGGACCCGATCCTGCCACCACATGACCGAGAGCCGGTCATAGCGGAACCGAAACGAAAGGCGAAGCGGCTCTTCGGTCGGCTCGACGCGCAACCCCAGCGCACACCTGTCCTCGGCGAATCGACCCACAGTCTGCTCGCCGCGGACGAAGGCATCCACCAGGCCCAGCGATGGATCGTGTCCGCTCTTGATCTCACTCGGCGCGAGTAGGCGGTCCACCGGGCGGTCGAAGGTCGTGGTGAGCCGGACGTCGGCCATGGCGCGCCTCATGAGAGCACGGACGCCTCGACGTCGTCCGAAGACGACAGATCGAAGCGGGTTAGGAACGGTTCCCTGCGGTTCCACATGCGGCTCACCGCCACGAACGCGGGGTCGCCATCGGCCTCGACGTGGCGCATGTGGACTCGCAGGGACGTGAGCATGACCTCACCGTCCAGTTCGTCCCAGTGCGGGACGATCGGGCTGGCGACGTCGGCTCCCGACCGGTACAGCCAATGCCACAGCCGTGCCCTCTCGACCTGTTCGCCCGACAGAGTCGACCTGCCGTCCAGGGACGCTTCGATGTGCTCGTCGAGCAGCTTCCAGTAGGCGTCCTGATCGTCGGCGACAGCGGTGAACCCGCACGAGCTCCACTCCGACCAGCCAGCCTGGATGGCGGGGATTCCGTAAGCCGGCAGCTCGTTGCTCACGCTGCCACGAACCGTGACGCCCACGTCGACGAGGCTCCACATGAAATTCTTGCTGATCGTGTCGCTGGGTCGAAACACCATGTGCCGGTGGTCGCGATGATCGTCTGCGAGCCGCTCGAAGAAACCGGTCGTGTCATAGAGGGACTGCTTCGGATGATCGAGAAACAGCCAGTTGACCCGCCGGTCCTCTACGGCGTGGCGGGCGGTCTCCTCATACCACGCCGCCAGGTCATCGAAGGTCTCGACGTTGGTTCCTGGCGCGTCGGAAACGGCGTGGTTGAAGACACCGACGACGGGCCGGGACGGATCGAGCTCCAAGCGTCGAGCCGCCAGCTCCCGCACCTGCATGCGCTCTGTGGGGGTACGGAGGTCGACCGAGGCCGTCGCACCCCCTCGCCACCACGACGGCCGGCCCAGATTGCCCTTGGACCTCCATGCGATCAGTTCGGCGCTTCGTCGCAATAGGTCACGGCGCGGCCAGACATTGCGCTCGAAGGTCTCGCCGATCCGTCGAGTCAGTTGTGCCCGCATCGGCTCCCGGCCGTGTGCGTGCTCCGGATACCATGCGTAGGCCTTCAGCCCGCCGGTCGACTGGGTGTGGACGATGGGCGCGCCGAACCGCTGAGCTGCCTGGACTCCCAGGCCCCAGTGGTTGTAGTCGACGTGGCTCGTGACGAATGCCGACGGCCGCAATCTGTCGAACAGCTCCTGATAGGCCTCGGCGAGGCCTTCCGTACGGCGCCGAATCTCGGCAGCACCCGGCGCCTCAGTGGGATGGGGCAAGCCCAGCAGACGGCAGACCGTCGACTCGACGTTCCGTTGAAGGTCGACCGGCCGAATCCCGGGCCCGGCGGAGCCCGGGCGAGCGGGAGCCCAGTCCTCGAAGAGCCGGCCGGCGCGTGACGGATCGTCCACGTATCGATCCACGGCCTGGTGGAGGTCGACCACCTCGTCGGCGGCGAAGGCCTGCGCCAGCTGCCGGACCCTGGACACGTCGAACTCGGCGTACAGCGCGTCGAGCCAGAACGGATCGGTGCCCGTGACCACAACCAGTCGTGCCGGGATCAGCCGCCGCAAGGCGTTGGCCAGGGTCAGATTGCGGAGGGCGACGCGGATCTCCTCGTGCAAGATCTCGACCACGATGTACGTTGCCGCGGCGGGCGGAAGAATGTTGCTCTTCCAGTAACCTTTCGCAGATTCGCAGAACTCCGCGAAGACGCTGGAACTCGCGTTGAGCCTCACGTGGTCCTACTCAAAGTATGTGATCATGCCGCCGGGTCGCGTCGAACATATCCGACAACATCGGTCACGTGCCAACTAGACGTGGCGCCCGAGACACAGCAGACTCTCGGCCGGGCTGCCAGCCCAGTGGCTGGCGACATCGGGAGGTAGGAACATGGCCGCGACCACGACCGTGGACGTCGACGCGTTCTGGGAGGACGGATACCAGGTTGTGCGGAATGTCTACTCTGTACAAGAGATCCAGGAGCTCCGTGAGGACGCCTACGCATCCAAGGGGCGCGGGGGTGACCTGCTCTCCAACCCGCGGCTGCGGCGCGTCCTCACCGACGGGCGGTTGGTCGACATCGCCCGCCAGCTCCTGGGTCAGGACGAGATCCTCTACAGCGGTGACAGCAGCTTCACGATCAACTCGAACCAGAACGGCTTCCACAAGGACAACGCCGACCGTACCGACATCAACGCGCCGGACTGGCAGGGTCGCTACACGTTGCTGCGGTTCGGCATCTACCTGCAGGACCACTCAAGGCACACTGGTGGCCTGAACCTGCGGGCCAAGTCGCACAACACCACATCCTTGGCCGAGGGCAAGAACGTCTACGTCCAGACCCGCGTCGGCGATGTCGGCGTCTGGAGCCTGCGGACCACCCACAGCGGCAACGGCACGCTGGTGCGGTGGCCGCGGCAGGTACACCCCGAGCCCAAGGATGTGCACAACTACGCCAAATGGCGGATCGCGAAGCCCGACGGCGATCGGATCGCGGTCTTCGCGGCTCTCGGGCTCGACGACCATCACACGGCCCGCTACGTCGAGTACCTCAAGACGCGCACCTATATGGTCGGGATCTGGCGGAAGTCGGAGTACGACGACGAGGCCCTTAATGAGGCCGACAAGATCGGCCTGAACGTCAGGGACGTCCCGCGCGAGATCGAGGGCGACGACACGGTCGGGCAGAACGAGAAGTGGATCGCGCTGCCCTACTGACCGCTTGCTGTGTCGGCGGCAGATAGCATGACCAGCCGCAACCTGCCGCCGACTGCCGAGGGACACCGCCCGCCATGACCGAATTGGTCGCCGTCATCCAGGCGCGCATGGGATCGACGAGGCTGCCGGGCAAGGTACTGCTGCCGCTGGCCGGCGAGACCGTCCTCGGTCGGGTCGTGCGCGCCGCCCGGTCGTCCGAGCGGCTCGACGAGGTGGTCGTGGCGACGTCAACGGACACTAGCGACGATGCCGTCGCTGACGAGTGCGAGCGGATCGGCGCGCCGTGCGTGCGTGGCTCCGAGGACGACGTGCTGTCCCGGTACGTCGACGCGCTGGACGCCCACCCCTGCGACGCGGTCATGCGGCTCACGGCGGATTGCCCGCTCCTGGATCCGCAGATCGTCCGTGCAGTAGCCGGCATCTGGCGGTCCGGCGCGACACGCGACTACCTCTCCACGGGCCTTGTACGGACGCTGCCGCGTGGGCTCGATGTCGAAATCCTCCGGGCAGACGTGCTCCGCGCGGTGGACAAGGTGGCGACCGACGCGCACCGGACCCATGTCACGTCGTGGGTCTACACGCACCCGGACGACTTCCGGGTCATGGGCGTCGACTTCCTGCCGGTGCGAGAACACCTTCGCCTGACCCTCGACACGACGGAGGACTGGGCGCTGGTCGAGCGTGTCGTCGAGGAGTTCGGCCAGCGACAGCCGGGCATCGACGAACTCGCGAGCTGGCTCGACGCCCACCCGGAGGTGCGCGACCTCAACGCCGAGGTGACGCAGAAGTCCCTCGATGAGGGCTGACGGCCCGGTTCGGGTCGGCGTCCGATGCGACGCCGACGTGCGGTCGGGCGTCGGCCATCTGATCCGGTGCGTCGCTCTGGTCGAGGAGCTGCTCGCGCGGGGCGTCGAGGTCGTCTTCCTGTCACGCCTCGATGACGTGGGCTGGGCGTCGCGGCAGCTATCGTCCCGCGGCCTGAGGATCGTTCCGCCGGCGTCGGGCGCGGCGTATCTGGTTCGGCAGGCGCTCGAGTTGGGCCTCGCCGCCGTAGTGCTGGACGGGTACGAGCTGGACCCTGATACCGGCAAGGCGCTGCGCGAAAGTGGTGTCGTGGTGCTCGACGTCCTGGATGGCGATTTCGGCCGGCAGGAGGCGGACCTCTATCTGGACCAGAACCTCGGCGCGGAGCACGCGCCGTTCGACGGGCCGGAGGGTTCGGTCCGGCTGGCGGGCATGCAGTATGCATTGCTGCGCGAGGTCGTACGTGAGAACCGGCCGACCGCGCCACGACCCACCACTGAGCCAGCCGTCTTCGACATTGTGGCGTTCTTCGGCGGGACGGACGCGCACGATGCGGCGCCCGTCGTCGTGCCGCTGCTCCTCCAGACGGGCGTCGCGATGCAGGTTCGCGTGGTTGCGGGCCGCTCCAAGCTGGCGCGGCAACTGGCCGTGCTGCCCACGGAGGCCGGACAACGCATCGAGGTTCTCGAGCCAACGGACGACCTACCACGACTTGCTGCCGCATCCGACTTGGTCGTATGTGCGTCCGGCACATCCCTGTGGGAGATGCTCTGCGTCGGCGCACCCTCGGCCATCCTCGCCGTGACAAGGAACCAGGAGATCGGCTACCAGGCCGTGGTGACCGGCGAATTCGCGGTCGGACTAGGCAGGCTCGACCAGTTGTGCACCGACGATACGGCCCGTGTCGAGGCCGTAAGAAGCCTCGCCACCCTCCTGAGGAACCCGGAACGTAGAGCCCGTTTGTCAGACCGCGGTTGGGCCCTCGTCGACGGTCGAGGTCGCGAACGGGTCGCCGAGGCATTACTCGGAGTGGCCCGCCCGGCTTAGGGACGATGCGTTCGTCACGTCTCAGAGATGTCGGACGCGTTCGAGTCGAACACAACCGGCCCAAGCCCGGACCACGCGCCGAGCATCCCTGGTCACCGGACGCCGCACGAGATCCTAGTGGACTGTAAGAGTGCTTGTTTTAGTCTTTGATTGGTTGATCTTGTCGAGGAGTTCGTCGGCGGTCTTGGTCCAGGTGAACGGTTCTGCCTGTTCGTTCCAGTTGTCGATGTAGGTCTCGATG
>Ga0268386_10001367_pt1 | contig 16681 bp, 12 predicted proteins | sample RVTome_15_FD_200260 | JGI IMG/M metagenome (GOLD analysis project Ga0268386, IMG submission 200260) | Soil microbial communities from uranium-contaminated site in the Upper Colorado River Basin, Wyoming, United States - RVT150D86... ...
CAGCCGGAACGAGGAGGTCGTCACCGACGAACGCCTCTGGCTGCTCGCCGCCGTGGGGCGCCTCCGCGCGGCACTCCAGAAGCTGCAGCTGACCCTGGTGCGGCGGGCCGAGGAGCACCTGGAGACGATCCTCCCCGCGCATACGCATACGCAGCCGGCCCAGCCGATGCTGCTCGCCCATCACCTGCTGGCCCACGTCGAGATGCTCGACCGCGACCGGGGCCGCCTCGCCGATGCCGCCCGGCGCGCCGACGCCTCCCCCGCCGGTTCCGGCGCCGCCGTCGGGAGCGGGTTGCCGCTCGACCGCGAGGCGGTCGCGGAGCGCATCGGCTTCACGAGCATCACGGCCAACAGCCTCGACGCGGTCGCCGATCGCGACTACGCCGTCGAGCTCGCCGCCGCGGCCGCGACGGCGCTCCTGCACCTGTCGCGCATGGCCGCCGACCTCGTGAGCTGGTCGACGCCGTACTACCGCTTTGCGCGCATCGGCGACGGTCATGCCACCGGCAGCTCGATGCTGCCGAACAAGCGCAACCCCGACATCGCCGAGCTCGTCCGCGCCCGCGCCGCACGAGCGCAGGGCGACCTCGCGACCGTGCTCGCGGTCCAGTCCGGCCTGCCGCTCGGCTACCACCGCGATCTCCAGGAGACGCGCGCGCCGATGCAGCGCACCGTCGCCTCGCTCGAGCTGTGCCTCGCGGCGATGGACGAGATGATGTTGGGCGTCGCCTTCGACCCCGAGGCGATGGCCGCGGCCGCCGGCTCCGGCCACGCCCTCGCCACCGCGCTCGCCGAACGGCTCCTGCGCGCCGGGGTCCCGTTCCGCGACGCGCACTGGCGTGTCGGAGAGCTGGTCGCGCGCGCCGAGGCCGCCGGCTGCGATCTGTCAGCACTCCCGGTCGCCGAGCTGCGCGACGCCCTGCCCGAGCTCGCCGAGCTCGATCCCGTCGTCCCCACCCTGGCGGAGGCGATCGCCGCCGCCGACCTCCCCGGAGGGACCGCGCCGAACCGCGTGCGCGCCGCCCTCGCCGCCGCCCGCGAAAGGATCAGCGCCACATGACCGAGACCGTCGTCCTTGCCTATTCCGGGGGGCTCGACACCTCCGTCGCCGTCCCCTGGCTGCGCGAGACCCGTGGCTGCGAGGTCGTGACCCTCACCGTCGACGTCGGCGCGGGCGCCGCCTCGGACGAGGTGCTGGCTCGCGCCCTCGCCGGCGGCGCGAAGGAGGCGCTGGCGGTCGACGCGCGCGAGGCATTCGTCACCGATTTCGTGTGGCCGACCCTCCAGGCCGGCGCCCGCTACCAGGGCATCTACCCGCTCGCCACGGCGATCGCCCGCCCGCTCATCGCCCGCCTGCTCGTCGAGGTGGCGCACGACACCGGCGCCTTCTCGGTGGCGCACGGCTGCACCGGCAAGGGCAACGACCAGGTGCGTTTCGACGTCGCGGTCGCGGCCCTCGACCCGAAGCTCGCCGTCATCGCCCCGATGCGGGTGGGCATGGGCATGAACCGCGACGAGGAGATGGCGTACGCGGAGGCGCACGGCATCGAGATCGACCTCGGGCCGGGCTCCCCGTACAGCATCGACGTCAACCTCTGGGGCCGATCCGTCGAGGCGGGCATCCTCGAAGATCCCTGGACGGCGCCGCCGGAGGACGCCTTTGCCTGGACCGTCAACCCGGCCGATGCGCCACGCGAGGCGACCGAGGTCGTCATCGGCTTCGCGGGTGGCGTGCCGGTCAGTCTCGACGGGCACCGGCTCGATGGCGTGGCGTTGATCGAGGAGCTGAACCGGTTGGCCGGGTCGTACGGCATCGGGCGGATCGACCACGTCGAGGATCGGCTGGTCGGCATCAAGAGCCGAGAGGTCTACGAGGCGCCGGCGGCGGTCGTCCTCCACCAGGCGCACGACGCGCTCGAGGGCCTGACGCTCAGTCGCGAGCTGCTCGGCTTCAAGCGCCAGGTCGCCGATCGGTTCGCGACACTCGCCTACGACGGCCTCTGGTTCAGCGAGCTGGCCCGCTCGCTGCGCGCCTTCGTGACCTGGACTCAGAAGCACGTCACCGGCGAGGTCCGGATGCGGTTCGCGCCGGGGACCGCGGCGGTCGTCGGACGTCGGTCGCCGCACTCGCTCTACGACCTGACCCTGGCCAGCTACGGCGGCGAGGACACCTTCGACCATGAGGCGGCGGTCGGGTTCATCAGCATCTGGGGCCTCCCGGTTCGGACCCAGGCCGCCGTCCGCGGACCATTCGAGGATCCCGACGAGCAGCCGCTCATCGGCCGGCTGCAGACGGTCCGCCATTCGAGGGACGGTGGTGGCGGGAACGGCAGCGGAGCGCCGGTTGTCGCCACGGCAAGGGGCACAGAGGCGGAGCCGGCACCCCGCGCCACCACGTCCGCCCCCACCGAGCCGGCGCGGGTCGTGGCGACACTGACCGCCGGCGCCTCGTTCCAGCGCCGGGCACGGCTCGCCGACGTCGATGCGATCCTCCAGATCAACGAGCGCTTCGCGCGCCGGGGGATCCTCCTGTCGCGCACCCCCGACGAGATCGCGGAGGCGATCGGCACCTTCCGGGTGAGCGAGCTCGACGGCGAGGTCGTGGGCATCGCCGCGCTCCGCGCCTATGGGGACGGCATCGGCGAGCTCCGCTCACTGGCGGTCAGCGACACCGTCCAGGGCCGCGGGATGGGCGAGATGCTGGTCCGCGCGATCGTCCGCGACGCGCGCGACGCCGGCATCGGCCGCCTCTACGTCCTGACCGCCAACCCGGGCTACTTCGCGCTCCACGGCTTCGAGGAGCTGGCCTGGGACGACGTCCCCGAGGTGCTCGACGCCGATCGCGCCAGTGGCATCGCCCGCCGGCGCTGGAACACCGCGATGGTCCTCGAGCCGTGAGCGCCACGGCCCCGGCACGCCGGCTCGGGATGGCGCCACGGCACCTGCTCTCGTCCGCGGACCTCGACGCCGCGGGCCAGGAGCGAGTGCTCCACGCCGCCGAGACGTTGCGCGAGCAGCGCCGCCTCGGCCGGATCCCACAGGCGCTCGCCGGCCGGACCGTCGCCCTGCTGTTCGAGAAGCCGAGCCTCCGCACCCGCGTGACCTTCGACGTCGGCATCAAGCTGCTCGACGGTCACCCGGTCTACCTCAGCCCGGAGGAGGTCGGGATCGGCCACCGCGAGACCGCCACCGACGTCGGTCGCAACCTGAGCCGATGGGTGGACGGGATCGTGTTCCGCACCTTCGGGCATGACACGCTCGTCGAGCTGGCGTCGGTCGCGTCGGTCCCGGTGGTCAATGCGCTGAGCGACCACGAGCATCCCTGCCAGGCGCTCGCCGACATGCTGACCCTGCGGCAGCATCTCGGCGGACTGCGGGGCAAGGCGCTCGCGTACGTCGGTGATGGGAACAACGTCTGCCACTCGCTGCTTCTCGCCGGCTCGCTGGCCGGGCTGCACGTGCGCGTGGCAACGCCGCCAGGCTACGAGCCCGATCCCGCCGTGGTCGCCACTGCTGTGCGAGCTGCACAACGATCGGGTGGATCGGTCGAGATCAGCCACGCTCCGGCCGATGCCGTGACCGGGGCGGATGCCATCTACACTGACGCGTGGACGAGCATGGGAGCCGAGGCCGAGGCGGACCTCCGCCGGCTGCGGTTCGCCGGGTACCGCGTGGACGCGGCGCTCATCGCGCACGCGCCCGAGGCGCTGGTGATGCATTGCCTGCCGGCGCATCGCGGGGAGGAGATCACCGACGAGGTGCTCGACGGCCCGACGTCGGTGGTGCTCGACCAGGCGGAGAACCGGCTCTACGTCCAGCAGGCGCTGCTGGTGGAGCTCCTGACGACACCGACGCACTGACGAGGGCCCGATGACCACCACGCGACCGACGGAGGCCGATCCGTCCGGCGCCGTCGTGGGCGCTGCAACGGATCAGGAGGAGCTCGCCGCGCTGCGCGAGATCGTGCAGCTCGGGACGACCGCGCCGACCTGGGACGAGCTCATGCAGCTCATCGTCGACCGGTCCACGGTGGCCATGGGCGCCGAGGTCTGCTCGCTCTACCTCGTCGACCGCGACCGGGCCGGAATGACGCTGGCCGCCACGAACGGGGTCGATCGCCAGCACGTCGGCGTGGCGCGCCTCGACATCGGCCAGGGGATCACCGGCCTGGCCGCCGAGACGCGCGCCCCCGTGGTCAGTACGGACCTCGCCAACGATCCGCGCTGCGCCTGGATCCGCGGCGTCGACCACGAGCGCTTCACCTCGATCCTCGCGGTGCCGCTCATCGTGCGCGACTCCGTCACCGGGGTTCTCAACGTCAAGACCGAGGCACGGCGCGACTTCCCGCCGTCGGAGGTGCGTCGCCTCTCGACGATCGCCGGGCTCCTCGCCGGGCTGGTCGAGCGCCGCCGCCAGCATCTCGAGACGGAGGCGCAGCTCGACAGCCTGCGGAGCATCGACCACGCGCGCGCCGAGATCATCGCCGTCGTCACCCACCAGCTGCGGACCCCGCTCGCGGTCGTGCGCGCCTACCTCGACCTGCTGGCGGAGACGGCCGCATCGAGCGGCAACCCGGACGTGGCGGGCTGGCACGAGGCGGCGACCGGCCAGGTGCTGCGCCTCGACGAGCTGGTCAACGACGTGCTCGACACGGTGCGCGCGGACCGGCTGCTGACCGTCGAGATTCGCCCGTTCGAGGTCGGGGCCGTCATCGACGAGGTCCTCACCCGACTGGCGCCACTGCTCCGCCAGCATCGGCTGGAGCGCTATGCCGATGGACCGCGGGAGGCGCTCGGTGACCCCGCGCGGCTCGCCCAGATCCTGGAGCTGCTGCTCGAGAACGCGGCGAAGTACGCGCCGGCCGGCGCCACGATCGTGGTCGCCGACTGGACCGAGCACGGCGAGGTGCACGTGGCGGTCGGCGATGACGGCCCGGGCATCCCCGATGAGCTGCGCGAGAGCGTCTTCGAGCCGTTCGTCCGCATCGGTGACAGCGCGCAGCCCGGCGCGGGGGTCGGGCTGTTCGCCGCGCGCCGGCTGGCCGGGGCGATGGGCGGCCGCCTCTGGATCGAGGACAAGCTGGCTGGCGGCAGCCAGTTCGTGATCGCCCTGCCGGTGGCGGGGGGCGCGCGATGAGCGACGCGCTGCGCATCCTCGTCATCGACGACGAGCCGGCGATGGTCGGCGCCGTCGCGGCCCTCGTGGGAAGCGTCGGCCACCGGGTGAGCGCCGCCTACGACGGGAGCGAGGGCCTGCGCCGCCACGAGGCCGATCGGCCCGACCTCGTCATCCTCGACCTCGCCATGCCGGGGATGGACGGCCTCGCGGTGTGCACCGAGATCCGGCGTCGCGGGAACACCCCGATCATCATCCTGTCGGGTGAGGGCCAGGAGTCCGCCAAGGTCGAGGCCCTCGACGCCGGCGCCGACGACTACGTCACGAAGCCGTTCGGCAAGTCCGAGCTGCTGGCCCGCATCCGCGCGGTCACCCGTCGCCGGCGCGACGATGCCGAGCCGCCGCAGGTCGGATCGGTGCGCATCGATCGCCGGCGTCACGAGGCGTGGGCGAACGACCGGCTCATCCAGCTCACCCCGATCGAGTTCGCCCTGCTCGAGGAGTTCGTCGCCGCTCGCGGCGACCTCGTGCCGCACGCCGAGCTCCTTGCCGCCGGGTGGCCAGGCGAGCCGGACCCCGATCCGCTGTGGCTCAAGCCGCACCTCGCCCGGCTGCGCGCCAAGCTGCGCGCCACCGGCGCTGCCGAGCCGACCCCAGTCCGCGCGGTCGGCTACCGCCTCAGCGAGCCGCAGAAACCCGCTCGGCGCTGACCTCGACCGCCACCGCGGCGCCGCGCGGCCGCACCGCCAGGAAGCGCTCAGGGATCCAGTCGCGAAGCAGGTCGGCGGCGACTCGGCTGCCCTCGCCCGAGTGGGCGGCGACGAGCTCGCGCAGGATCCGCAGCTCCGCCTCGTCCGCGATGCCCGCCTCGACGCTCTGGTCGTTGAGCCGGTCACGCGTCGCGGGCATGTCCAGCAGGAACGCGCGCCCGCCGGTCATCCCCGCCCCGAAGTTCGGGCCGACCGATCCGAGGACCACGACGGTTCCGCCGGTCATGTACTCGCAGCCGTGCGCGCCGATGCCCTCGACCACCGCCCGGGCACCGCTGTTGCGCACGGCGAACCGCATCCCGGCGCGACCGACGATGTGGAGGGCGCCGGCCGTGGCGCCGAACAGGCACACGTTGCCGGCCAGGACCTGCGAGCCGGCCGTCGCCGCGCCGTCGGCCGGACGCACCACGATCGTCCCGCCCGACAGTCCCTTGCCGACGTAGTCGTTCGCCTCGCCGGTCACCTCGATCCGCATGCCGGCCACCGCGAACGCGCCGAGCGACTGCCCGGCCGAGCCGGTGAGGTCGTAGCGGACATGCGGCAGCTGGCGTGGCTCGGGCCGGCGTGAGAGGGCGCCGGCCAGGCGCGCTCCCACGCTGCGATCCGCGGGGGTCACCCGCTCGCGCACGACGATCCGCTCGCCCGACTCGACGCGCGCGGCGATCCGGTCGACCTGCCGCGGCTCGAAGCCACCGGCGGCCGGGCGGCCCGGGAAGGGCCTGCGGTCCCGCGGTGCCACCTCGCGCACCGCGGGCGCGGGGATCCAGCGGGGGCCCGCCAGCACGCCGCCGAGATCCAGCGCGCCGGTGACATCGGCGGCCAGCAGGTCGACGCGGCCGACGAGCTCACCGAGGGTCCGCACACCGACCGCGGCCAGCTCGCGCCGGACGTCCTCGGCGATCGCGGTGAAGAAGGCCACCACCTGCTCGGGCGTGCCGGTGAACTTCGCGCGCAGGTCCTCCCGCTGCGTGGCGATCCCGGTCGGACAGGTGTCGAGATGGCACTGTCGGGCCATGTCGCAGCCGATGGCGACGAGTGCTGCCGTCCCGAAGCCGAACTCCTCGGCACCGAGCGCCGCCGCCATGACGACGTCTCGCCCGGTCTGGAGCCCGCCGTCCGTCCGCAGCGCCACGCGGTCGCGCAGCCGGTTGCGCACGAGCACCTGGTGCACCTCCGACAGCCCGAGCTCCCATGGCAGGCCGGCGTGCTTGATCGAGCTCAATGGGGAGGCGCCGGTCCCGCCGGAGTGCCCGGAGACCATGATGTAGTCGGCGTGCGCCTTCGCCACGCCCGCGGCGATCGTGCCGATCCCGCCACCCGCCACCAGCTTCACCCCGATGCGGGCCGCGGGATTCACCGCTCGCAGGTCGCCGATCAGCTGGGCGAGGTCCTCGATCGAGTAGATGTCGTGGTGCGGCGGCGGGCTGATCATCGTCATCCCCGGCTGCCCGCGACGCAGTCCGGCGATGAACGCCGTCGCCTTCCGGCCCGGCAGCTGCCCGCCCTCGCCCGGCTTCGAGCCTTGGCTGATCTTGATCTCGAGCTGCTCCGCGCGCGCCAGGTACTCGGCCGTCACGCCGAAGCGCGCCGACGCGACCTGCTTGATCGCCGCGTCCCGGCGGTCGCCGTCCCCGGACGGCGCGTACCAGGCCGGATCCTCCCCGCCCTCGCCGGAATTCGCGGCGCCGCCGAGCCGCGCCATGCCGATGCTGATCGCCTGGTGCGCCTCCGGCGACAGCGCGCCGAGGCTCATCGCGGAGCTGACGAAGCGGCGCACGATCCGCGACGCCGGCTCGACCTCGACGAGGGGGATCGCCGGTCCGGCGGGCCGCAGCGCCAAGAGGTCACGCGGCTGGCGCGGCCCGGCCTCGGTGACCATGGCGCGGTATGACTCCAGGAGGGTCAGGGTGTCCTCATCGGGGGGACCGGCCAGCGCCTGCGTGGCCTTCACCACGCGCGGTGCGAACGCGTGCGCTTCGCCCGTCCCGCGGAAGCGGACGAGACCGGGATCCTCGAGGGACGGCGGATCGCCGCTCCACGCCCGCCGATGACGCGCGATCACCGAGCGCCCGATCTCGTCGGCGCCGACGGCGCCCGGCCATGACCCCGCGGCCGGGAAGCAGCGACGGACGAGCTCGGGGTCGAGGCCCACGGCGTCGAACAGCTGTCCACCCCGGTACGAGGCGAGCGTCGAGATCCCCATCCGCGCCAGCACCTTGCGCAGCCCCGCCTCGAGCGCGGCGATCGTCTTCGCGCGCGCCTCGTGTGGCTCGAGCTCCTCCTGGCCACGCGCCCCCGCGTGCTCCGAGGCGAGCTCGAGCAGCAGCCACGGGTGGACTGCCGATGCTCCGGCGGCGAGCAGCATCGCGAGGTCGTGGACGTCGAAGCACTCGCCGCACTCCACGACGAGATCGGTCCGCGACCGCAGCCCGGCGGCGAGCAGCGCGGCATGGACGCGTCCCGCGGCAAGGACCGGCGGAATCGCCGCCCGGCCGGGACCGATGGCCACGTCTGTGAGCACGACGAGCGGAACCTCCCGACGCGCGGCCGTCAGCGCCTGGCGAGCGAGCCGCGCCAGGCCATGGCCCATGCCGCGCGGACCACGGGCGACCGGCCAGGTGGCGTCCAGGACGACCGGGCGTCCGTCGTCGAGCCGTGCTCGCAGCCCTGCCCAGCCATCGGCATCGAGGATCGGGCTTTCGACGACCGCCACCCGAGCGCCCTCGGTGCCGAGGAACGAGGACTGCCGCCCGATGGCCATGCGCAGCGACATCACCGCCCGCTCGCGCTCTGGATCGATCGCCGGGTTGGTGACCTGGGCGAACGCCTGGCGCAGGAAGGCGGTCACGCGCCGGGGCCGGCTGGCGAGCGGCGCGATCGGCGTGTCGTCGCCCATGCTCCAGATCGCCTCGTGCCCCTCGGTGGCCATAGGCTTGATCACCTGGCGCGCGATCTCGGCGTCGAGGCCGAGCGCCACCCGTTGCCGGGCGCCGGTGGCCGTCATGGGAGTGCTGACCGGGACCGCCGCAACGGGGATCGCTGGCGGCTCAATGATGAAGCGGTCCGTGGTCGGACCGGCCAGGCGACCCGTGGCGGTGTCGACGACGACCATCTCGCCCGGGCCGAGCCGATGCCGCGCGATCACCTCGTGCCCGGACAGGTCCACGCTGCCCGCCTCCGACGAGACGACCACCAGGCCCTCGCGTGTGACGGCCATCGCAAGTGGCCGCAGGCCGTTGCGGTCCAGCAGGGCGCCGGCGCGCCGCCCATCGCCGAAGACCAGGGCCGCCGGCCCATCCCACGGCTCGATCCGGGCGGGCAGCGGCTCCGGTCCACCGCCCAGCCCCGACGCCGCCGGGATGAGCGTCCCCACCGCCTCCTCGATCTCCAGGCCGGCGAGGAGCAGCAGCTCCAGCGCGTCGTCGAGCGACTCGGAGTCGGAGCCCACCTCGCTCACCAGGGGGCCGGCGTCGACCAGCTTGCGCGCCCACGCGCCGCCTCCGAGGCCGGCGCGGCGGCCACGCATCGCCTCCCGGTTGGCGCGGACGGTGTTGATCTCGCCGTTGTGCGCCAGGTAGCCGAACGGCTGGGCGAGCCGCCATGACGGGAATGTGTTGGTCGAATAGCGCTGGTGGAAGAGCGCGTACCGCGCGTCGAGGTCGTCCGCGCGCAGGTCGGTGTAGTAACGCCCGAGCTCGTCGCCCACGAAGAGGCCCTTGTACACGACCGATGCCTCCGAGAGCGAGGCGACTGCCAGACCGTCGAGACCGGGGGTCGCGGCCGCCGTCGCGGCGATCGAACGGCGGGCGAGCGCCAGCGCCCGGGTGAAGGCGATCCCCGCCAGGCGACCCGGTGCGAGGACCACGGCCTGCCGGACGACCGGGGTCTCGCCAAGGCGCCGCCCGGCGACGAGCGAGGCATCCACCGGCACCTCGCGCCAGCCGGCCACGACCAGGCCCGCGGCCCGCACCCGGTCGGTGACGACGGCCACGGCCGCGTCGAGGCCTCGGGGTGGGAGGAAGCACATGCCGACGGCGACGCGCCGCCGCGGGCCGACGCGAACGCCGGCATCGGCCAGCATCCGGCGCCGGAAGCGTGCCGAGATGGGAATCGAGATCCCCGCGCCGTCGCCGGTGGCGTCATCGGCGCCTCGGGCGCCGCGATGCGCGAGGGCGGCGAGCGCCTCGAGCGCCAGGGCGACCGTGCCGTCCGAGTGGCGGCCGTGCGGATCGGCGACGAAGCCGACGCCGCACGCGTCGTGCTCGTGGCGCGGGTCGTACAACGGGGCGGCGATCGGCTCCAGGCGGGGCGATGGCATCGGTCCGGCGCGGCTCCAGTGCGAGTCGTCTCATCCTGTCGGTCGACGCGGGTCGTGTCGGCGGCGGGCCGGTTCCTTCTGCGGTGCGATGGGGAGCCGAACCAGGCGAACCGTCGCAACCGAATCGCAATCGTTGACAGCACTGGTAGGGTCGGAACCCTGATGTACCCCGATCACCACGTCCCGCACCACACGACGATGTGTATGCCCTGGCGGCCCCGCCGCCTGGAGGATGACGCCTGAGCGCCGCGTGACGAACGCACCCGTTCAGGACTGATCGGGGCCGCACCTTCTCCTCGGAGTCGGTGCGGCCTTTTCGTATCCAGAAGCGACGCGGACCAGCCGCAGCACCCCAACCCCCGGGGCCGCGTGTCCGTTCGACCACCGCATCCGCGCAACCCTGACCTCCTGCGGTGGTCGAACCGAAGGACCGATACGAACCATGAGCGACACCAACGGCAACGGCAACGGCAACGGGCACGCCCCCGAGCGTGCGTACCTGACCGAGACCCTCGCCCTCCATGCCGGCCAGCAGCCGGATCCCACGACCGGCTCGCGCGCCGTCCCGATCTACGCCACCAGCTCCTACAACTTCCACGACGCGGACCATGCCGCGCGGCTGTTCGCGCTCCAGGAGTTCGGGAACATCTACACCCGGATCATGAACCCGACGACCGATGTCTTCGAGCAGCGCATCGCCGCCCTCGAGGGCGGCGTCGGGGCGCTTGGCCTCGCCTCCGGGCAGGCGGCCGAGACGCTGACGATCCTCAACCTGGCGAGCGCGGGCGACAACTTCGTCGCGTCGACCAGCCTGTACGGCGGCACGTACAACCTGTTCGCCTACACCCTGCCGCGCTTCGGGATCGAGGTCCGCTGGGTGGAGGGCAACGACCCTGCCGACTTCGTCGCGAAGACCGACGAGCGGACGAAGGCCTACTACATCGAGACGATCGGCAACCCGCGGCTCGACGTGCCGGACATCGGCGCCATCGCCGATGCGGCCCACGCGCAGCGGCTGCCACTGGTGATCGACAACACCTTCGCGCCGATCCTGGCGAAGCCGATCGAGCACGGCGCCGACATCGTCATCCACTCGGCGACGAAGTGGATCGGCGGGCACGGCACCTCGATCGGCGGCGTCGTCGTCGACGGCGGCGGGTTCGACTGGGCGGCCTCGCCCCGATTCGCTGACTTCACCGAGCCGGATCCGTCGTACCACGGGGTGAGCTACACCGGCGCCTTCGGGCCGCTGGCCTTCATCCTCAAGCTGCGGGTCCAGCTGCTGCGCGACATCGGTCCGGCGCTCTCGCCCTTCAACTCCTGGCTGTTCATCCAGGGCCTCGAGACGCTCCCGCTGCGAATCGAGCGGCACAGCGCCAACGCGCTGGCGGTGGCGAAGTGGCTGGAGGCCGATGACCGGGTGGCGTGGGTGAACTACCCGGGGCTGGCGACCCATCCGACCTACGCGAACGCGCAGCGCTACCTCGCCGGCGGATCGGGCGGGATCATCACCTTCGGCCTGGCCGGCGGGGTGGAGGCTGGGCGCACGCTCATCGACAGCGTCAAGCTGTTCAGCCTGCTCGCCAACGTGGGTGACGCGAAGTCGCTGATCATCCACCCGGCTTCCACGACGCACCAGCAGCTCGACGAGGAGGGGCAGCGCGCCTCGGGCGTCACGCCAGATCTCGTGCGGCTGAGCGTCGGGATCGAGGCGGTCGACGACATCATCGCCGACCTCGACCAGGCCCTGGCCGCGGCCACCCGGGAGGGGGTCACCGCGTGACCCTGCTCCCCCTGAGCCCGGGCGAGCCACCGCTGCGCCTCGGTCCGTTCCGGACCGAGGCCGGCGTCAACTTGCCCGACCTGCGCGTCGCGTACCGCCGGGACGGCCCTCCCTCCGTTTCGGCGGTGCTCGTCGTGCATGCGCTCACCGGTTCCGCCGATGCGGCCGGCGACTGGTGGGAGCCGCTCATCGGTGCGGGGAAGGCCCTCGACACCGATGAGCGGCAGATCATCTGCCTCAACCTGCTGGGCTCGTGCTACGGCACGACCGGGCCGCGCGAGGTCCCCGACTTCCCGGCGGTCACGACCCGGGACTTGGCCCGCGCCCAATGGGCCGCCCTCGACGCGTTCGGGGTGGAACGGCTCGAGCTCGTGGTCGGCGGCTCGCTGGGCGGCATGGTCGCCCTCGAGGTGGCGCTCGAGCGACCGTCCTCCGTGGATGCGGTCATGCCGATCGCCGCGCCGGCGGTGATCGGCAACCTGGCCGCCGGCTGGAACCACATCCAGCTCCAGCTGCTCGCGCTCGACCGCGACCGCGGATTGGAGCTGGCCCGCCAGCTGGCGATGACCACCTACCGCTCCGAGGTCGACTTCGATACCCGGGCCGGCATCAGCTCGTACCTCGAGCACCAGGGCGTGAAGCTGCGACATCGGTTCCATGCCGGTGCGTACGCCGCGCTGGTGGGGGCGATGAACGCGCACGACATCGGTCGCGACCGTGGTGGGCTGGTGGGCGCCTTCCGCCTCCTCGCCGATGCGGACGTCGCGGTCACCGGGGTCGGGATCGAGGGCGACATCCTCTACGGCCCTCGACAGGTCCATGCCCTCGTCGACGCGGCCCTGACGGCGGGCGCGGATGCCGCCTACCGCGAGATCGCCTCCGACAAGGGACACGACGCCTTCCTGGTGGAGTGGGACCAGCTCAGCGCCATCCTCGACGAGGCGCTCGAGGGCTCTGCCACGGAGGGCCGGATCGCCGCCAGCGCGTAAGTCCCTCGGTTGCGCGGGCGCTGCCAGATGTGCGCCCCATGCACGTTAGGCGAACCAGCGGCGCTCCGAAGGCCTGTGTGGGCGCTGCTTGAGCGTGGACTGCATGCCTCGAGGCTGGCGAGCCGGGCCTGGACGCGCCTCGCGTGACTCCCGACGCAATTCTGTCAACGATCTCGCCCATCGGATATTTTCAGCGGCGGCGATGGGGCTCGCCGCAACCGCCCACGCCGTGGGCTGATGGCTCCTACGGATCACGACGTCCGATCGCGCACGGAGACCGCAACCTTGGCCCCACTCCTCTTCATCGGCGCCGGCGGCTTCCTCGGGGCCATCGCCCGCTACCTCCTCGACGCCCGCATCACGGCGTGGACCGGCGGCTCGCTGCCGTGGGGCACGTTCGCCGTGAACATGACCGGCTCGTTCGTGGTCGGCGTCCTCTTCGCGCTCATCGTGGAGCGCGCCGCGCTGCCGGCCGACCTGCGGGCGCCGCTGCTCATCGGCTTCCTCGGCTCGTACACGACGTTCTCGACGCTCGCCCTCGAGAGCTGGCGGATGGTCGAGGACGGGGCGTGGCTGTACGCGACCGCCAACCTCGCTGGGAGCATTCTCATCGGCGTCGCGGCGGTCGTCGCCGGCGTCAGCATCGGGAGGGCCATCTGATGAAGCTCGAAGGAAGCGGCCTGCTCGTCCGCATCTATCTGGGCGAGAGCGACACGTGGCGCGGCCGGCCCCTCTACCAGGCGATCGTCGAGCGACTGCGGGAGCGCGGGCTGGCCGGCGCGACCGTGCTGCGCGGGATCGAGGGCTTCGGCGCGAAGCAGCACTTCCACTCCACCCGGATCCTGAGCCTGTCGGAGGATCTGCCGATCCTCGTGGAAGCGGTCGACACCGAGGAGAAGATCCGCGCCGTCCTGCCGGAGCTCGATGAGATGGTGACCGACGGTCTCATCACGCTCGAGAAGGTCGACGTCATCACCTACCGGGCCAGCCCGCCGGGCGCCACCGGCTAGGCTGGGCCAGATGAAGATCACCCGATCCGCCGACGCCCCGGAGCAGCGCTTCGAGGCCGACACGTTCTCCGCGGCCGTGACCCGCCGCGACTACGGACCGATCGAGTCGCCGGAGGGCACGGCGCTCCTCGTCCGATTCCCGGCCGGCGCCCGCACCCACTGGCATAGCCATCCGACCGGCCAGGTCCTGTACGTGACCGATGGCGCCGGGCGGGTCGGCACGCGCGACGGCACCGTCGAGCGGATCGCGCCGGGCGACCTCGTCTACGCCCCGCCGGGCGAGGAGCACTGGCACGGCGCCGCGGAGGAGGAGCCGGTCCAGCACCTCGCGCTCTCGTTCGGCGCGACCGAGTGGCGCGAGCCGGTCGAGGGCTGACACACACCGCATAGAATCCCCCGATGACCGCCAGCACCGGGCGCGTCGTGGTCGGGATCGACAACGGCGGCACGAAGAACAACGCCACGATCCTGGACGAGGCCGGCCGCTTCCTCGTCGACCGGATGCACGAGGTCCCGAGCCGCGTCATGGAGGGGCCCGAGGAGGCCATCGAGGCGATGGTCGAGTCGATGGAGGTGGTGCTCGCCGCGACGGGCGTGGCCGGAACACAGGTCGCGGCGGTCGGGCTCGACACCCCCGGACCGGCCAGCGCCGACGGCGTGATCAGCAGCCTGGGCGCCACGAACTTCGCGCAGCCCGCGTGGCGCGGGTTCGACGTGCGGGGCGCGCTGCAGGCGCGCATCGGCCTGCCGGTCGTCTACAACAACGACGGCAACGCGGCGGCGCTGTACGCCCATCACGTCCACTTCGGTGAGCGGTCGGCGACCACCTCGTCGGTCTCGGCGATCGTCGGGACCGGGCTGGGCGGCGGCGTGATCGAGGCGGGGCACGTCATCCGCGGCGCATCGGGCCAGGCGGGCGAGCTCGGGCACATCCGGATTCCGCTGGACGGCATCCTCGCCGAGGATCAGCCGATGCCCACCTGCGCCTGCGGGCTGGCCGGCGACGTCGAGAGCCTGGCGTCCCTGACCGGGATCCTCCGCAACCTCCTCCCGTACTGGCTGACGAGGCACCCGGCGCATCCGCTGGCCGGGTTGCCGCTGGCCGATGCGGCAAAGGCAGTTCGCTCCTTCGGCGAGGAGGGCGAAGAGATGGCGCGGGCGCTGTTCGAGCAGCAGGCGGCGGCCCTCGGGCGGCTCTTCACCATCGCGGCCAACTTCACCGATCCGAACGCCTACTTCGTCGGCGGCGGCGTGGTCGAGGCCGCCCCGGCCTTCCGCGACTGGTTCCTGGATCGGGTGCGCGCCCACACCGAGCTGCGGACCGAGCAGGCGGCCGTCGCGGAGTTCGCGCTGGTGCCGGATCGCGACATGGCGGGCGCGCGCGGATCCGCCTTCGCGGCGCTGGATCTGCTGACCGGGACCTAGGCGAGGCCGAGCGTCGGAGGAAGGTCGACCGGGCGGAGAAGCTCCGGCCCGTCGCTCTGCACCCGGTTTACCGCCGTGCTGACCGGCCACATCCGCAGCGCCCCCTCCGGCATGGCGAGCAGCATCGGCGCGAGATCGGCGGGTGGCGTGGCGGGGTCGAGCCACTCGTCCAGCAGCCCCCGATCCAGGATCACCGGCATCCGGTCGTGGATGCGGGCCACGAGCGCATTCGGCGCGGTCGTCAGGATCGCCACCGTCGGTGAGGCGTCGCGACGCGCGCTCCAGATGCCGGCCATCCCCAGCAGCTCGCCGTCGGCACGGGGGCCGATGGCGTACGGCTGGCGCGGTGACGCGGTCCGGTCCCACTCGTAGAAGGCGTCGGCCGGCACGATGCAGCGGGTCGTGCGCAGGGCCGGCCCGAAGGCCGGCGAGTCCCAGGCGGTCTCCGAGCGGGCGTTGATCCACGACCGCCCACCATCCGCATCGGCCCAGAACGGACGGAAGCCCCAGGTGGCGGCAGCCAGGCGGCGCCGGTCGTCTAGCTGAAGCACAGGTCCTCGTCCGGGTAGGCGCCGAAGTAGTCGCTGATCCGATGCGACGGCTCGCCCTGGCTGAATCGACCGCACATCAGCGGCTAGTAGCGCCTCCCGCGCTGCCGGGCGAGGTCGAACTGGGCGGTGTCGGCGATCGCCATCACGGCCATCGTGCCGGCCTGGACCGGGTCACTGACGACGAGATCGGCGGCCTCGGTCACCGAGCCGACCATGTTGAGCGCGATGACCGGGACGCCGTGCTCGCGCAGGTCACGGACGGCGGCGGTGATCGCGCCGCCCATGATCGACCCGGCCAGGACCAGGCACCTGGCGCGCGGCAGGTCGGCCACCGCCCGTACGGCGGCGGCGATGTTCTCCTCGCCGACCAGCGGGATCGTGTCCACGCTGATCCGCTCGCCGCGCAGGTTGTGCCGATCGGCCTCGCTCACCGCGCCGAGCGCCACCTGCGCCACCTGGGCGCCGCCGCCCACCACGATGATCCGCTTGCCGAAGACTCGGTCGAGCGCGCGGGTCGCCTCCTGCTCGCGCACGTCGTGGACGCCGGCCAGGACCGATGCGAGCGCCTCCTCGCCGATACCGGCGACCTCGAGCTCGGCCTCGGCGACCCCGTCGTGGACCCGCGGCGTGGAGAGCGTGCGCAGCGACCCGCCGGCTGCGGCGATGGCCCCGACGATGCGGGCCAGGGCGTCCGGCGCATCGGTGAAGGTGACGCGGATG
>Ga0268386_10001368_pt1 | contig 16680 bp, 14 predicted proteins | sample RVTome_15_FD_200260 | JGI IMG/M metagenome (GOLD analysis project Ga0268386, IMG submission 200260) | Soil microbial communities from uranium-contaminated site in the Upper Colorado River Basin, Wyoming, United States - RVT150D86... ...
ATGGGCACCGCTTTTGAAGCCGTGGCTTGAAGTAGGACGTCTAATCATCAGATCTTCATGAGTTCGACCGCATTCATCCTGGCTCTACTGATCGCCTGCGGTCCCGGCCGGCAGGAGGGTCCGGCCTCGCGAGCGGACGGGGCGTCCGCTCAGGAGTCCACCCGTGCACGGCCGACCGTGAACGTCGAAGCGCTGCCGATCGACATCGAGAAGATTCAGCAGGCGCTGGCAAGACAGCCGGCAATCGTAATAGGGCACGCCGATTTCGATACCGATACCGGGCTGCCGACGTTCCGCACCTTCGTCGAGGCCCGGGAGCCGACGATCGACACGATCCTCGGTCCCGATTATCTGCGCGGACCCGTGCCCGCCGGGGCGATGAGCCATCAGGAGTTCCTGAACATGGTCACGCCGACGGATGTGCAGGGCTACGCCGCCTTCTCCAACGGTCAGGCCGCGACCGTGGCGCTTACGTCGTTCGCGCTGCAGTGGGGGCTCAAGACGGCGCTGGAGAAATTCCACCAGGCCCGGGACGACCGCGCGAAAGCAGCGGCCCGGAAGGAAGTCCAGGACGCGCTCGAGGCCCTGCGCCAGGCGCGTCTCGCGGCGGGCCTGCCCGTCAAGTAAGCCTCACTCGAGGCTTCCAGGGGATCTCATGAACCCTTCGATTTCCTCGATGGTCCGCGGCACGGTTGCGGAGAGCCGCTCCAGCCCCGACCCGGTCAGCAGGAACGAGTCCTCCACGCGCACGCCGATGTTCTTGTACTTGTCCACCATCGGCCCGACCCTCTCGATGAACGCAAGGTTCTCTACGGTGCGGGGCAGCGCGTCGAGCGCCGCCGGACGGACATAGATTCCAGGCTCGATCACGAAGGTCATGCCGGGCTCGAACGTGCGGCGCGTGCCGACGTCGTGCACGTCCATCCCGATCATGTGCATCACGCCGTGGGTTGACCAGATCTTGAACTGCTGGCCTTCCGGATCGGTGACGAGTCCCAGCCTGACCAGGCCGGCACGGAGCACCTCGTCGCACGCGGCCTGGATCGCATTCGTGCGTGCGCCTGCCACGGCCGCCTTCATCCCCGCCTCCTGGGCCGCCAGGACGATCTCGTAGATGTCCCTCTGTTCCTTCGAAAATGTACCGCTCACCGGATAGGTCCGCGTGATGTCTCCGGTATAGCCCTGGAAGCTACCCGCGGCGTCCACGAGCAGCAGGTCGCCGGGCTCCATGCGCCTGGCCGATTTCGTGTAGTGCAGAATCGTCGCATTCGGTCCGCTGCCGACGATGGACGGATAGCCCCAGCTCATCGCGCCGTTGCGGAGGTAGACTTCTTCGATCGCGGCCTCGACTTCGTATTCGTACCTGCCGGGCGCGGCGGCGCGCATGCCCGCTCTGTGCGCGTCACTCGAGATCGCAACGGACTTGCGCATCACGGCCTGCTCGTACGGCGTCTTGACCTGGCGCAGATCGGCCACGGTCGTCCGGACATCCTGGACGGTGAACCCGAAGAAGCGTTCGCGCAGGTCGCGTGCGAACTGACGGGCTGTTCCGGGCGGTGTCGAGAGATTGTTCTGGGGCTCGAGCAGCAGGGCGAGCCTGGCACGGCCGTCGCCGAGCGCCGTGAAGAACGTCTCGTACTCGTCGGCATTTCCGCCCGTCGCCCGGCGGGACAACATCGCCGCGATGAACGGCTCGAACCGGCTCAGCGTCATCACCGTCTCGATGCCGCTCTCCATCGTCGCCTCTGCCGGCGTGAGGCTGTGACCGTTCCAGTGCTCGCGCCGCGCGTCGGGCTCGCGGATGAACAGGATTTCGCGGCGTGTCGCGTTGCCCGGCATCAGGACGAGTATGGTCTCTTCCTGATCGATGCCCGTCAGGTACAGGAGATTGCTGTCCTGCCGGTATTCGTACTCGACATCGTGAGAGAACACCCGTGTGGGAGCGCTCCAGAATATCGCCAGCGTTTCCGGCGCGAGCTTCTCCATGAGGCGTGCGCGACGGGCTTTCAGATCGTCCTGGAGGGGCCCGGCGTGAGCGGACGCGGTCCCGGCGAGCAGCGACAGGATGAGCAGAGCAGTGCACCGACGGTTCAGCATGCGCGGATTTTATCATTCGCTTTCGCCCTCCCGTAATCGCGAGGGGGCTCCGCCTTCGCCCGTAATCCAGCGGGCTTCGGCGGACAAGTCTGGCGGACAGGTCCGGGGGATCGGTCCGAGGTGCGCTGTTCACCGGCGGGCGGGCGTGGTTCGCCGGAAACGCTCAACCTGGCGGGGTTTGCGGGCGTATCGTCAGGGTGTGGATACGGGGCGCGGAGCCTTTGCCGATCGTCTGCGGGACCCGGGTCTCGCGGATTGTGGATGGACGGGGACTTTCTCGGATCTTCACTGACGGGGGACGCATGTCCGATGCGGGGGATGGATCATGGCCGGGCGGGGCGAAGTCTGTGTGCGCCTGAGGCATAGGCCTCGTGTGATCGAACCGACGGCCGCGCAGGGTGTCGGGCGGGGCCGAACAGACCGGCCGGAGAGGCAATCATGAGGCAGAGCAGCAACGGGCCAGGGGCCTCGCCGGAGTCACGGGTGACGCCGCAGCTGCTGTTCGGCCTGTTCATCATCGCCGCCGGCGTGCTGTTCACGCTGGACAATCTCGGGATCCTGCGTGCCGACGAGTACACGCGGTTCTGGCCGGTCGTCCTGATTGCACTCGGCGCCCTGAAGCTGTCGCAGTCGCATCGCGGATCGGGCGCGGTCGCCGGGTTCCTTTTTCTGTTCATCGGGCTCTGGCAGCTGCTCGAGGAGCTCACGGACTTCCGGGTGCATCTCGAGGACATCTGGCCGCTGCTGCTGGTGTTCTTCGGAGGCTATCTCGTCTGGCAGGGCCTCTCCACGCGCGCCGCCTCGAGCCCCCTGCAGAACAGCAGCGCGACGTTGAGCGGCATGGCCGTTCTGGGCGCGTTCATCCGAGGCAGCAATTCGAAAGCGTTCCGCGGGGCGGACCTGACGGCGATCATGGGCGGCTGCGAGATCGACCTGCGCAACGCCGCGATCAACGGCGAGGCGACGATCGACGTCTTCGCGCTCTGGGGCGGCATCGAGATCCGGGTGCCGAACGACTGGACGATCGAGTCGCGCGTGATGCCGCTGCTGGGCGGCGTCGAGGACAAGACGCGCCCGCCGCAGGGCGCCACGGCGCACCGCCTCATCCTGCGGGGCTTCGCGATCATGGGCGGCGTGGAAATCAAGAACTGATCGATGCATCCCATCCTCGCGCGGCGACGGGTGCTCGCGCTCTATCTCGGGATCTGGGTGCTGGTGGGCGGGCTGCTCGGGGCGATGCTGGTGACGCAGGGAGCCCTGGACTGGATCGAGGCGTTGGTCGTCGCGCTGCCGCTCGCCACAATCTACGCGTTCATCTGCCTGTCGGCATGGTACGTCTCGCGCGGCATGCCGCTCGTGGCCACCGGTGCCGCGCGCATCCTCGCGACGGCGCTGACGGCCGCCATCCTGTCCGGCATCGCCTGGCTGGTGGTAGCGCGGTTCTGGACGGGGACGCTCGCCGGTCGCGGGTGGGTGAGGACCACCGGCGAGCCGACGGGTTTCGCCGCGCTGCTCTTCGGGCTGGGCGTGCTCCTGTATCTGCTCTCGCTCGCGGTGAGCTACGTGCTGGCGGCGTTCGAGGATCAGCGCGAAACGGAACGGCGCGCGCTGCAGGTGGAGGTCTCCGCGCGCGAGGCCGAGCTGCGATCGCTCAGGGCGCAGATCGATCCGCACTTCCTCTTCAACAGCCTGCAGTCGATCAGCGCGCTGACCGCCGCCGACCCGGCCGCGGCGCGCCGCATGTGCCTGCTGCTGGCCGAGTTCCTGCGCGAGAGCCTCGCGCTCGGCAGCGAGCATCGCATTCCGCTGAGCCGGGAGCTCAAGCTGGTCGAGCGGTTCCTGGCCGTCGAACGGGTGCGGTTCGGCAGCCGGTTGAACGTCCAGATCAGCGCGAGCGACTCGGGGGACTGCCTCGTGCCACCACTGCTGCTGCAGCCGGTGGTGGAAAATGCCGTCACCCACGGCATCGCGCATGCGCTGGAGGGCGGCACCGTGCGCGTCGAGGCGTCACGCTCCGGGGAGCGGCTGACGCTGGTGGTGGAGAATCCGTGCGACGCCGATCGCCCGCGCGGCCGCGGCGCCGGCGTCGGCCTCGCCAACGTCCGCGCGCGTCTCGACGCGCTGCACGGCGGGGAGGCACGGATGCACGTCAGAGAGGCGGAGGGCGTGTGGAGAGTGGAGTTGACAATGCCGGTTGAGTGAGCGGAGCCAGGGGAGACGGAGTTCGAGGGAGTCGAGGCGCGGAGTTCGAGGGAGCCGAGGCGCGGAGTTCGAGGGAGCCGAGGGGACGGAGTCGAGGGAGCCGAGGGGACGGAGTCGAGGGAGCCGAGGGGACGGAGGGAACGGGTTCAACACGGAGAAACGGAGGAACGGAGGCAGTGGGCAACACTCGCTTGGCGACGCGACCTGCAGCCCGGCTTCGCCGGGCTGACAAGGGCACGAGAGAGCGTGGATCAGAGCGCATAGGATTCGAGCGGCGCTCTGATCCACGCTCTCTCGGGCCCTTGTCCGCGCAGAGCGCGGCAGGTCGCGGCGCGGTCCACGGGAGGCGACGCGGTATTCACCTCCGCCCGTCTCCGTTCCTCCGTTGCTCCGTGTTGAAGATCTTCTCCGGAACTTCGTAACCTCTGTGCCTCTCATGACGAACGAGTCCCAACCCTTGCGCGTGGTGATTGTGGACGACGAGCCGCTGGCGCGGGCCGTCGTGCGCGAGTATCTCGCGAAGCATCCGGGGATCGAGGTCGTGGCGGAGTGCGGCAACGGCTTCGATGCGGTCAGGGCGGTCACCGAGCTGACCCCGGATCTCCTGTTCCTGGACGTGCAGATGCCGAAGCTGAACGGCTTCGAGGTGCTCGAGCTGCTGGGGCGGGAGGTGCCGGTCGTGTTCATCACGGCCTACGATCAGTACGCGATCCGGGCGTTCGAGGTGCACGCGGTCGACTACCTGCTGAAGCCGTTCAGCGAGGAGCGCTTCGCGGAAGCGCTCGACCGCACGCGCGAACGCGTGCGGAGCCGCGCGGGCGGGGCAGGGGACGACAGCGTGGACGTGGACGCCCTGGTGGCGCAGGCGCACCCGCGGCAGGGGCCGCTCGAACGCGTGCTGATCCGCGACGGCGCGCAGGTGCACGTGATCGCGGTCGATCGCATCGACTACGTCGAAGCGCAGGACGACTACGTCGGCTTCAAGGCCGACGGCCGGCTGTACCTGAAGGACCAGACGCTCGCCAACGTGGAGGCCTCGCTCGATCCGGCCCGCTTCGTCCGGATCCATCGCTCCTACCTGCTGAACGTCGAACGCATCGCCCGCGTGGAGCTGTACGCCAAGGACAGCCGGATGGCGATCCTGCGCGACGGCACGCGCCTGCCGGTGAGCCGCGCGGGTTATGCGAGGCTCTCGAAGCTGTTGTAATCAGCTTCCAGCTTCCAGCTTCCAGCTTCCAGCTGACCTGCCTGCATTCTTCGGACCGGCGAGTACTGGAGAACGGCGCTCGTCGGCTGGCTGATTGGCGCGTCGGATGTTGTTTTGTCCCGGTCGTCGCCGGGAATCGGCGACCACCTGGATTGCGGCCAGGATCCGGCGCCAGGTGGTGCTCGTGAAGCCGAGCGCATCGCGGTGATGCTGGTGAGCCCGCTCCACGTCCTACACCGGGAGCTCCGGCGTGGGATCGGGCGAGCGTCATCCCACCCCTCCACTTTCAGCCTCCAGCTGCACCACGGCCGGCGACCTGCGGCCCGCGACCGCGGCCCGCGACCGCGACCCGCGACCCGCGACCGGCGACCCGCGACCCCCGACCCCGCGACCCGCGACCCGCGACCCGCGACCCCCGACCCCGCGACCCGCGGCCCGCGGCCCGCGGCCCGCGACTTGACACCTCACACCCAATTCGTTAAACATCTAGTTAGTTAAATTAACCAACCAGTTAGTCAGTAAACCGATGCACATGCCGAGAGGACGCACCCCGCCGCCGCGGCGCCCCGGCCCCCGGGTCCGCGGGACGACCAGCGAGTCGTCCCGCCGGACGATCTTCGATGCCGCCGCCAGGGAATTCGCCGTACACGGCTTTGGCGGCACCAGCGTCGACCGGATCGCCGCCGCCGCCCGCCTCAACAAGGCGATGATCTATTACCACTTCGGCAGCAAGGCCCGGCTCTACAGCGAGATCCTGCGCGACATGTTCGCGGCTGTCGGCAGCCGGGTACGCCAGGTGGAAAGCTCGGCCGCGACTCCGGAGGAGAAGATCCGGAGGTTCGTCGAGACCATTGCCCTCGAAGCCGAAGCGCGGCCGCATTTTCCGCCGATCTGGTTCCGCGAGATCGCGGACAGCGGCATTCATCTCGATCGGGACACCATCCGCGAGGTCGCAGCAATCCTGACGATGCTGGCCGGGTTCGTGGACGCCGGGGTCCGGAGCGGGGACTTTCGGCCTGTCGACCCCCTCCTCGTCCACGGCGGCATCGTCGGCCCCCTGCTGCTGTTCTTCGCCAGCCGGCCGCTCCGCGAGCGCATGGCGCGCGCCGGGATTTCCGGCGCGGCGCAGTATCAGCGCGAGCAGGTGGTCCAGCACGTACAGGATGTCACGATCAGCGTCTTGCGGGGGCTCGGGGCGGCCGGGCACACGGAGCACGGCTTGCCTCGACGAAGCCGCGCCGCGACGAAGGCGGGCGACGTCCCGCGAAGCCGGAGGATCGGGTTACCGAAGGCCGCCGGCACCAGCGGGGACGTCAACCAGGGCAGAGGGCGGAGCAGGCGATGAGGCGAAGCGCGCAAACGGTCGGCATGCTCACGGCGACGGCGTTGGCCATGGTGGTCGGGAGTGCAGCCTGCGATGGCGGCGCAGGTGATGCACCGCTGCGGGCGTCGGGATACGTGGAAGCCACGGAGGTTCGCATCGCTGCCGAAGTAGGCGGCCGCGTCATGGAGCTCGCCGTACAGGAGGGCGATCGTGTGGAAGCGGGGCAGCTGATCGCCAGGCTGAGCACGACCGACACCGACCTGGCGGTCCGCCGGGCCCAGGCCGAACGCGACCAGGCGATCGCGCAGCTTCGGTTGCTGCAGGCCGGCGCGCGTCCGGAGGACATCCGGCAGGCGGCGGCGCAGGTGGACTCCGCACAGGCGGAAGTCCGGGCGGCCGAATCCGAGCTGCGGTCCGCGGAAGCCGATCTCGAACGGTTCGAGGCGCTTCTGAAGAGCAACTCCGGGTCGCGCAAGCAGCGCGACGACGCCGGGACACGGCGCGAGGTGGCGGCGGCGCGGCTCGAAGGGGCGAGGGAGCGCGCGCGCGCGGCGGCGGAAGCGTCCGCACGAGTACAGGCCGGCGCCAGGATCGAGGAGATTGCCGCGGCACGAGCACGAGTCGCGGCTGTCGATGCTCAGATTGCGGCGCTCGAGCAGAACCTCGCCGATGCCACGCTGACGTCGCCGGTGGCCGGGATCGTGACGTCGAAGCTGATTGACGCAGGTGAAATGGTCGCGCCGCGGACCGCGCTCGTGGTCGTGACGGATCTCGACCGCGCGTGGGCGAACGTCTACGTGGACGAGCCGGTCGTGCCGCGGCTCCAGCTTGGCCAGAAGGTGGCGATCCTCACCGACGCCGGACATCGGCTCGAGGGAACGATCACGTTCATCTCGCCCAGAGCGGAGTTCACGCCGCGCAACGTGCAGACGGCGGAGGAGCGATCGCGGCTCGTCTATCGGATCAAGGTGACCACCGACAACCGCGAGGGGATCCTCAAGGCGGGGATGCCGGTGGAGGCCGAGATCGCGGGGATCTGATGAGTGCGGTGCAGTTCGAAGCGGTCACCAGGAAGTACCCGGGCGTAACGGCGCTCGACGGAGCGTCGTTCGAGGTGCAGCGCGGCGAGATGTTCGGCCTGATCGGACCGGATGGCGCGGGCAAGACGACGGCAATCCGCGTGGCGTGCGGACTGCTTCGTCCCGACTCCGGTCGCGTGCGTGTGCTCGGCCGCGATCCCGTTCGCGAGCATCGCGCCATCACGGGCGTCGTCGGATATCTCTCGCAGCGCTTCAGCCTGTATGGCGATCTGACGATCGACGAGAACGTCGCGTTCTTTGCCGAGATCCACGGCCTGCGCCGGTACAACGCGGCGCGCGATCGCCTGCTCGCGATGACGCAGCTGACGCCATTCCGGGGGCGCCGGGCCGACCGGCTCTCGGGTGGCATGAAGCAGAAGCTGGCGCTCGCCTGCACGCTCGTGCACGAGCCCGACGTGCTGCTCCTGGACGAGCCGACGACCGGCGTCGATCCGGTCTCGCGACGCGAGTTCTGGAAGCTGCTGTCGGAGTTCCTCGCGAGCGGCCTGACGATCGTGATGGCGACGCCGTACCTGGACGAGGCCGAACGCTGCGGGCGCGTGGTGCTCCTGCACGAGGGACGCGTGCTGGCGCTCGCGCGCCCCGACGTGCTGCAGCACGCACTGGCGGGGCGGCTTCTCGAAGTTGCGACCGGCTCGACCAGGCCGCCGATCGATCTGCTCATGCAGGTGCCCGGTGTGGACGATGTGCAGGCGTTCGGCGATCGGGCGCACGTGCGGCTGTCGGGTGTGTCGCAGGCCGAAGGGATTGCGCGCGTCATCGCCGCGCTGGAGCGGGCCGGCATTCCGGTCCAGAGCGCCAGGCCCGTGGCGGCCTCGCTCGAAGACGTCTTCATCGATCTCGTGACGGGGCAGGGATGAACGATATGTATCGACGAGGGTTCGGTCTCGGTCTGTTGTCGCTCTGCTGTGCTGTTGGGGCGGCTGCGCAGGAAGTTGCGCCGCTCGCGCTGACGCTCGAGGAGGCCATTGCGCAGGGGTTGGCCAACAGCATGCGGATAGCAGAGCTGCAGGGACGCAGCGACGCCGCCGAAGCCGTCGAGGCCGGAGCCGGGGCGGCACGTCTCCCCGTCGTTGCGCTGCAGGGGGGATACATGCGGACGAATCACGTCGAGGAGTTCACCGTTGCGCAGCCGGGGCAGCCCCCGCGCGTACTGTATCCGGACGAGCCCGACAACTACCGCGCCCGCCTGGATCTGCAGTGGCCGATCTACACGGCCGGCCGGACGGGCGCGCTGGAGCGCGCCGCGCGCGCGGAACGTGCCGCCGCCGGGGAAGACCTGTCAGCCGCACGAGCCGATCTGCGGCTGGAGATCACGCGGTCGTACTGGGCGCTCGTGACCGCACGCGACACCGAGCGCGTCCTCGAGCGCTCGCTGGCCAGCATCGATGCGCACGTGCGGGATCTGCGCAACAGGCTCGAGCAGGGATTGATACCGCCGAACGAAGTGCTGTCGGCCGAGGCACAGCAGGCGCGCGAGCGGCTGCTCGCCATCGAGGCGGGCAACACGCGTGCGATCGCCGAGGCCGATCTTCGCCGCCTGCTCGGAGTGGAGGGCATCCGGCGGATCGAGCCGCAGGCGACCCTCGAGACGTCGCCGCCGCCTGCGCCCCGCGCGGAGACGCTGATCGAGCAGGCGCGCGACAGCCGGCCGGAACGGAAGGCGCTCGAGGATCGCGCCGCGGCGGCGCAGGCCCGCGTCGATGCCGTGGGCGCCGGCACGCGCCCGCAGGTCGGTGTCGCGGCAGGCTACGACTACGCGCGGCCGAACCCCCGTATCTTTCCGCGTGTGGGTGAATGGAATGACTCGTGGGACGTCTCCGTCAATGTCTCCTGGTCGCTCTGGGATGGCGGGCGGAATCGCGCCGAGCGCGCCGAAGCCGCGGCGGTGGCGAGCTCCGTCAAGGCGCGGGCTGCAGACTTCGACAGGCAGCTCGCGTTCGAGGTCACGCAGCGCCGGCTGGAGCTCGACTCGAGCCGCGCGGCGATTGCGGTGGCCAACACCGGAGTGAAAGCGGCCGTCGAGGCGCGGCGCGTCCTGGGCGATCGGTTCGCGGCGGGGGTGGCCACGAGCACCGAGGTGCTGGATGCCGAGACGGCTGTGATGCAGGCGGAGCTCTCGCTGACGCGCGCGCTCGCGAATGTGCGGCTGGCGGAAGCGCGGCTCGCAAGAGCGGTTGGACGGGACTAACGCGAGAGCTCGCTTCAGTTGGTGAGCGGCACGAGCCGACGGCACACACGAAGAACACGATGAAACGATGACCACGATGAAAACCCAGGAACAACTGCCATCGTGTCCATCGTGTCATCGTGCCCATCGTGAGTTCACGTTGTGCGCTTCATCAACCCAAGTGGGTATCGGACCTGGTCAAACGAAGAACAGGACACGAGGAGATCCGGAGTAATGGACTACCGCAGGCGGGAACTGATGGCAGAGCACGCAATCGAGGTCCGTCATCTCTCCCGGCGCTTCGGTCAGTTCCTGGCCGTCGACGATCTGTCCTTCGACGTCCGGCGCGGGGAGATCTTCGGGTTCCTGGGCAGCAACGGCGCCGGCAAGTCCACGACGATCCGGATGCTGTGCGGCCTGCTGCAGCCCAGCGAAGGCGTCGCGCGGGTCGGCGGCGTGGACGTGGGCACGGACCCGGAACGTGTGAAGCAGCGGATCGGCTACATGTCGCAGCGCTTCTCGCTCTACGAGCTCCTCACCGTCAATCAGAACATCACCTTCTTCGGCCGGGTCTACGGCCTCGATTCCACGCGGCTCGCGGCGCGCCGCCGGTTCGTGCTGGAGATGGCCGGTCTGGAGGGGCGGGAGGACGCGCTCGCCCGGGACCTGTCGGGCGGCTGGCGCCAGCGTCTCGCGCTGGGGTGCGCGATTCTCCACGAGCCGCCGATCCTCTTTCTCGACGAGCCCACCGGTGGCGTGGATCCGCTCTCGCGGCGGCAGTTCTGGCGTCTGATCGACACGCTGTCTCAGCAGGGCGTGACGGTGCTCGTGACGACGCACTACCTGGACGAGGCGGAGCGCTGCCATCGCGTGGCGCTCATCCATGCCGGCAGGCTCGCCGCGATCGGGACGACCGCCGAGGTGAAGCAGATCTTCGAAGGTCGTCCAATCGTCGAGGTGCGCGGCGCAGAGCCCGTGGACCTGATGCGCGCGCTGGATGGGATGCCCGAGGTCGAAAAGACCAGTCTGTTCGGCACGGCCGTGCACGCGGTGCTGGTGGATGCGTCTGTCGGGTCGGAAGCCATCGCGGCGCGGCTCAGGCAGGGTGGGCTGGCGGTCGACTCGGTGGAGGAAGTGCCGCCGTCGCTCGAGGACGTGTTTCTCGATGTCGTCGAGAAAGCCGGGCAGGCCGCGTGACGAAGGCGCTCGCCGTCTATCGCAAGGAGCTGCGGCAGATCGTCCGGGATCGCCGGACGCTGATGATCCTCGTGTTCGTGCCGGCGTTCTTCCTGCTGCTCTACGGCTACGCGCTGAACTTCGACATCAGGCACGTGCGCCTCGCCGTGGAGGATCGCGATGCCAGTTCAGAAAGCCGTGCGGTGGTGTCCGCGTTCGTCAACTCCGGCTACTTCGACCTGGTTGCGACGGTGTACTCGCCCGCCGACGCGGAGCGCCTGCTCGATCTGAACCAGGCGCGCGCGGTGCTGGTGATTCCCGAGGGCTTCGGCACGGAGATCACATCCGGGCGCCGGGCGCCCGTGCAGGTCATCATCAGCGGCGACAACGCGAACACGGCAACGACCGTGATGGGCTATGCGACCACCATCCTCCGGACCGCCGGCGCCGAGCTCGCGCCAGACAGCGGGGTCGCTGAAGCGACCGGCATCGGTCCCATCCGGGCCGAGCCGCGCATCTGGTACAACCCCGAGCTCCGCAGCACGCTTTTTCTCGTGCCCGGCCTCATCGCCTACATCGCGATGATCACCGCCGTGACCTCCACGGCGCTCTCGATCGTGCGCGAGAAGGAGAGCGGGACCATGGAGCAGGTGAGGATGGCGCCGATCGACACGCTGTCGTTCATCATCGGCAAGACCATTCCGTACTTCCTGATCTCACTCACTTCGGCCGGGCTCATCATTCTCGCGTCGATGCTTCTGTTCGGGATGCCGATGCGCGGGGATCCGCTGGCGCTGCTGGTCGCGGTCTCGCTGTTCCTGATCGGCGCGCTCGGAACGGGCCTGCTGATTTCGACCGTCGCGGACACGCAGCAGGTCGCATTCCAGATGGCGCTGCTGATCTCGCTGCTGCCGACGCTCATGCTCTCGGGCTTCATTTTCCCGATATCGAGCATGCCCGCGGCCCTCCAGGTCGTCACCTACGCCGTGCCTGCCAGATATTTCCTCGTCGCGCTCCGTGGCATCGTCCTGAAGGGGGCGCCGATCGCGCATCTGCTGCCTCAGCTGCTGGCGCTCGGGTTGTACGCCGCGGTCATGCTGGGCCTCGCGTCGCTGCGGCTGGCCCGGGAGCGCGCCTGATGCAAAGGCTGCGATTTCTCGTCTGGAAGGAGTTCCTTGAGCTGCGGCAGAACCCCCGGCTCTTCGGGCTCGTCATCGTGGCACCCATCATCCAGCTCACCATGCTCGGGTATGCGGCGACGACCGACGTCCGCGACGTGCCGGTGGTCGTGGCCGACGGCGATCGATCGAACGCGAGCCGCGAGCTGATCGCGAGGTTCGAGGGGTCCCGCAACTTCACGGTGACCGATATCGTGACGACCGTCTCGGAGATCGAGCCGTATCTGGAAAGCGGCCGGGCCTGGCTGGCTGTCTCCATCCCGACCGGATACGGCGCGGACGTGAAAGTGGGCCGGGCCGTGCGGGTGCAGCTCGTGGCCGACGGGACGGACTCGAACTCGACGACCGTCGCACTCGGCTACGCCACCAGCCTGATCGGCGGATACGCTCAGGAGATTCTCGCGGCCGCGGGAGCAGGTCCGGCAGTGGAGGGTGGCATCGACGCGCGGATCCGCGTCTGGTTCAACCCTCAGCTCGAAAGCCGCGACTTCATGATTCCCGGCGTGCTGGCGCTCGTGCTGCTCGTGATCACCTCGAACCTGGCCTCGATGGCCATCGTGCGGGAGAAGGAGCTCGGCACCCTCGAGCAGCTGAACGTCACGCCGTTGCGCCGCTGGGAGCTGATCGTCGGCAAGCTGCTGCCGTACGGATTGATCGGGCTCGTGGACGTGCTGCTGGTGGTGGCGGTGGCGGTGCTGTGGTTCGAGGTTCCCCTGCGCGGCAGTTTCGTTCTGCTGTTCGCGATGAGCGTGCTCTACGTCATGTGCACGCTCGGGCTCGGGTTGTTCATCTCGACGATCTCGGACACGCAGCAGCAGGCGATGATGACGGCGACCTTCTTCTTCCTGACGCCGATGATCTACCTGTCGGGGTTCATTTTCCCGATCGAGAACATGCCGGACGTGATCCAGCCGTTCACATACCTCATTCCGCTCACGTATTACCTGGTGATCGTGCGGGGGATATTCCTGAAGGGCATCGGGCTGGAGCTGCTGTGGCCCCAGGCGGTCGCGCTGGCCGTCTGGGGTCTGGCCATGCTGGCCCTTGCTGTGGCTCGCAGTCACAAGCGCGCGGGGTAGGGACGGTCTCGACTGTCTCTTCAACCTGGAGTTGGCTGGAGTTGAGCCGTGTTGTAGCGCAGCGCACCTTGCCCAGGCTCAATTTGAGTTGAGGCAAACGTGCTGACGGCCGCCACAACGACCACAACGGCCATGACGATCGACGTAGTTTTCTCAACGCCTTGTGATCGTCGTGTTCGTCGTGAGGATCCGTCGGCACGTACAGCGGTGTCAACACAACTGAATAGCGGTGAAGAGCGGGATACAGGGCCCCGTGAAGCCCGTCGCCCTCGAACGATCAGTGGCCGCCGAAGACCCGGAAGCCGCGTTTCTTCAGGCTTGCCGCGAGTTCGACCTCCATCCGCACGGCGTCCTCGAAAGGCATGGGGTTCAGGTGTTCGTACAGCGTGGGCACCAGCCGGACGCCGTACTTCCGGACGACCCGCGCCGCCTTCAGCCCGGCTTTGTGATTCTGGAACCGCCGCTCAGGCGTGAGGCCCGTCATGCCCACGTAGTAGCCGGCCTTGCCGTCTCCTTTCGGATTGCGCAGGAACACCACGTAGACGTGATGATGGCCCTTCTTCGAGGCTGACGTTTTCTGCTTCCTGGACACTCGATCCTTGATCTCGGCCATTGGGAGGGTTCCGATAGATCGGCTGTCAGCCCTCAGCTCTGGCCTCGATTCGGAGGGCCGATAGCGGACGGCGATTCGTTCACACGCTCACACAATACTGTCGATCGGTTCCAGGCCGGGCAACCGCCCGCATGCACACTGAGCCTCTGCCGGGCGCAATTGAGGCCGCACCGCGCACGTATAATTCGACTCGTGAGTGTCGTCGTTCTGGCATTGTGGCTAATAGGGAGCCTGGCGTTCACGATCGCACGCCGGGATCGGCAGAATCGCGCACCCGCGGTCCCGGTCCTGTTTCCGCACATCCACGACCGGACGAACGAGACATCGGCCGAAGGAGTCTCGGCGTCTTTGGATCCCGGCCTCAGCCGTTCCTGGCGGACGTTCGCGCCTATGGCGATCGGCACGGTTGCATTCGCGCTCTCCGTGGTTCTGCTGCTCGTCGACTGGACGACGAGACCGCGGCTCGCGGCGTCGACACATTCCCTCGAAGGGCTCATCCAGCCGGTCACGTCGGAACGCGGGGTGGAGGCGCTGCCGGCGTTGTCACCCGATGCCGGATCAATCGCGTATCGCTCCGGGGAAGACGGGATGGGCGACATCCTCGTGCGCGAGATTGACGGCGACACCGTACTGAACCTCACCGGACATATGAACGCGGACGAACGCGATCCGGCGTTCTCACCTGATGGCCGACAGATCGCGTTCAGGTCCACTTCCGGCAATGGCGGGATCTTCGTGATCGATCGGAACGGCGCCAGGGCCCGCCGGTTGACCAACTTCGGCGCGAGCCCGGCGTGGACTCCCGACGGCGGCTCGATTGTGTTCGCGACGCGCAGCAGCATGGATCCCCGGTCGTGGAGCGGTGTCAGCGAGGGCTGGATCGTCGACGTGAAGACGGGGTACTCGTCGCGGCTGACCCGCCACGACTTCCGGCAGCCCGCCGTCTCACCCGATGGACGGTACATCGCTTACTGGTCGTCGTCTCGGCCGCAACGCCAGCCTCGCGGGCGATCGACGCCGGGGATCTGGACGATCGGGATCAACGGGCGCATTCCGCGACCGGTGAGCCGCGGTTTCTCCATGGATTGGAACCCGGTCTGGTCGCCGGATGGTGAGTTCCTGTACTTCCTCAGCGACCGCGGCGGCCGGGTCGGCATCTGGCGTGTATCGATGGATCGGAACAACGGGACCTCCCTGGGCGAGCCCGTTCGTATTTCGGTTCGAAGCGACAATGCCGCGCATCTGGCCATCGCGAACGACGGGCGCCACCTCGCCTGGTCCACGCTCGAATGGCGCCCGACGCTGTTCCGCGTCGGATTCGAGGCGGATACGCGATCGACGACAGGGGATCCGGCAGCCGTCGCAACAGGGCCAGCATCATGGCAGTGCGCGGAGCCGTCGCCCGACGGCTCGCTCATCGCGTTTGCCTCCGACCAGCAGCAGCGGGACATCCATCTGCTGCGGGTGGACACCGGCGCGGTGCGACACGTCACGGACGATTCCGCCGCCGAGGGATGCCCGAGATGGTCTCCGGACGGCCGCAGGATCATCTTTCACTCGGATGCGGGTGGTCTGAACAGGCTGTGGGTGGCGGACGCCGACGGCACCGGCCTGCGGCTGGCCGCGAGCGCCATCGGCGGGCTCACCAACCCCGTGTGGGCGCCCGACGGTCGAGCGATCGCGGCATGGGACAGCTACACGGCAACGCTTCGTGTCATCCGGCTGCGCGAGGGCAGGGCACCCTCGTCCGAGACGCTGCCCGCGCCTCCCCATCCATTCACACCCGCAGCCTGGTCGCCCGACGGCACGCAGATCGCCGGCACGGCGGCGGGAGCCTTGTGGGTATACGGCCTCGCGGCGCGCTCGTACGAGCTGCTCCTGCCGGGGAGCTCACCGGCATGGCTCAGCAGCAACAGCCGGCTGATCTACGCGTCGGACGGACGGCTGATGATGCTCGATCTGCCGAGCCGCTATACGCGTGAAATTCTCATGATGCCCGACCTGCCGCTCGACGCGCCGTTCCTCTCGCCCGACGATCGCCACCTCTATTTCAACCGGAATGCCACGGAATCGAATATCTGGTTGTTGACGCTGCGGTAGGGGGCAAATGACCCGCTCGGACTCGGGGCTCGGGAGTCGAAACTCGAGACTCCACTTTCAGCTCGGTTTTCTTTGTTTTTCCTTGTTTCTTGATTTCCTGGGCTCTTGTCCTCCTGTTCCCGCTCTTCGATCAGCTGATCGCATTTCAGCCCGGTGAGGCGTTGATCCCCGTGTTCGAGCCTGACGCGCCGTTCGCCGCGGGGTGAACAGGAGGGTAGAAGTCCAGGAGGTCTGGGGTTTTCGTGTTCCTGCCTCTTGAGCTCCGGAACTCGACCCCCGAGCCCGAACCCCGAGCGCCGATCTATACTCCCCCCTTATGCGCACGAGAACACTCGCGATCGGGCTTTCGATACCCGCGCTCGGCCTGCTGCAGCAGGCGGCGACCTGAGAGCGCTCCGCCTCGGTTTCGTCGTTCATCGCTGCGTCCGAGCGCC
>Ga0268386_10001369_pt1 | contig 16669 bp, 15 predicted proteins | sample RVTome_15_FD_200260 | JGI IMG/M metagenome (GOLD analysis project Ga0268386, IMG submission 200260) | Soil microbial communities from uranium-contaminated site in the Upper Colorado River Basin, Wyoming, United States - RVT150D86... ...
TGTGCGCGCAGCGTTTTCCGGCCGCGGCCGGCCCTCACACGATCGGCATGGTCCTCATGAATCACGGCGTGTTCTCGTTTGGCGCGACCGCGCGCGAGTCCTACGAGCGGATGATCGCGCTGGTCCACCTTGCCGAGGACTACCTTGCGCGGCACCGGGCGTGGTCTCTGCCCGAAGCGAGGAACGGTGCGGCCGACGATCCGGTCCGCCCCCATCTCACGAAGTTGCGGCACGACATCTCTGTCGCTGCAGGCGCGCCGCTCATCATGCGCTGCCAACGCGATGCCCGATGCTTCGCGTTTTCACGCCGCGGGGACCTCCCGCGCATCGCACAGGGCCCTGCGACGCCGGACCACTCGATTCGGACCAAGCGATTGCCGCTCGTCGGGCGCGACGTCGAAGCCTACGTCAAAGACTATCGCGCCTACTTCAACGAGCATGCACCTCGCGCAAAGGAGCCCAAAACGATGCTTGACCCCGCCCCGCGGGTGGTGCTCGACCCTGAGCTGGGCATGTGCACCCTTGGCCGCACGGCCAGGGATGCCGCAATCGTCTCGGACCTCTACTTGCATACCATGGACGTGATTGACCGGGCGGAGCTCCTCGGCGGGTTCCGGCCGCTCTCGGCCAAGGATATTTTCGACGTGGAGTACTGGGACCTGGAGCAAGCCAAGCTGCGCAAGGGCCAGCGGCCGCCGGCCTTTGCCGGTGAAGTGGCGCTCGTCACGGGTGCCGCATCGGGAATCGGAAAAGCGTGCGTTGCTGCCCTGCTCGCCCGCGGGGCGGCCGTCGTCGGCCTCGATCTCAATCCAGCCATCACCACGCTGCATCAACGCGCGGATTTTCTCGGGATTCAATGCGACGTCACCAACGAGCCTGCCGTTCGCAATGCGCTGGAATCGGGCGCTCGTGCCTTCGGCGGCCTCGACATGCTGGTGCTGAACGCCGGGGTCTTTCCCGCGGGAACAAAATTGTCCGAGCTGACGACGGACGAGTGGCGCAGGGTGATGCAGGTCAACCTCGATGCGAATTTCGTCCTGCTGCGCGAGTGCCACGGACTGCTGCGGCTTGCGCCGCGCAAGGGCCGGGTTGTCATTATTGGATCGAAGAACGTCCCCGCCCCCGGCCCCGGAGCAGCGGCATATTCGGCGTCGAAGGCGGCCGTCAATCAACTGGCCCGCGTCGCGGCGCTCGAATGGGGCGCCGACGGCATCCGCGTCAATACGCTGCACCCTGATGCCGTATTTGACACCGCGAGCTGGACCGATGATGTGTTGCGGGCACGCGCCGCTCATTACGGGATGACGGTCGAGGAGTACAAGCACCGCAACGTCCTCAAGACCGACGTCATGAGCAGCGACGTGGCGGAACTCGCAGCAGAGATGTGCGGTCCGGCGTTCGCCAAGACAACAGGTGCGCAGGTCCCGGTCGATGGAGGCAACGATCGCGTCATCTGATCGGCGTTCATCGGCGGCGAAAATAACAAGTCGAGTTGCGACAGGGTTTTGCTTTTTGAGTAGATCCATCCGCGTTTATCTGCGGCTGAAGTTTCAGGACTGAATCGTGGCATCGTTTGACACTCTGCGCTGGCGCGACGGGAAGCTCGAGCTGATCGACCAGCGCCTGCTGCCCGGAGAGGTACGCTACGTCGCTTGCGACAGCGCCCAGGCCGTGGCGAACGCGATACGCAACATGACCGTGCGCGGCGCGCCTGCCATCGGCTGTGCCGCCGCGTATGGCATCGCGCTGGAGGCGACGCGGGTCTCCGGGGGTGGAGACTTCGACGCCCGCCTCGAGCTCGCCTTCCGGACGCTCGCGGAAAGCCGGCCCACCGCGGTGAATCTCTTCTGGTCGCTCGAGCGCATGCAGCGCAAGAGGGATGAGAACCGAGACGCGCCGCCTGCGCAGATCGCCAATGCGCTGCTCCGGGAAGCCCACTGGATCCGTGACGAGGACGTGCGCCTGAACCGCCGGATGGGCGGGCACGGAGCGGCATTGCTCGCTGACGGGATGCGCGTGCTGACGCATTGCAACGCGGGCGCGCTCGCCACCGCGGGCCACGGGACAGCGCTCGGCGTCATCCGTTCCGCCGTTGCCGCCGGGAAGAACATCCGCGTCCTGGCCGACGAAACGCGGCCGTTCCTTCAGGGCGCCCGCCTCACTGCCTGGGAGCTGATGCAGGATGGCATCCCGGTCACGGTGATTGCCGACAGCGCCGCGGGCCAGTTGATGCACCGTGGGGAAATCGACGCCGTGATCGTGGGCGCGGATCGTGTCGCGGCAAATGGCGACGTCGCGAACAAGATCGGCACGTACAGCGTGGCCGTGCTGGCGCAGCGCCATGCGATCCCGTTCTATGTCGCCTGCCCGCTTTCCACCATCGACCTGGCGATCGCTCGTGGCGCGGATATTCCGATCGAGGAGCGGGGTCCTGAAGAAGTCCTCGGCTACGATGGCCGGCGCTGGGCGCCGGCCGATTCGAGCGCGCGAAACCCGGTATTCGACGTCACCCCCGCGGCTCTGGTGACCGCGCTGGTGACTGAGAAAGGGATCACGAAAGGACCGGACTGCGAGAAGATTCGCCGCCTCTTCGACTAATGCTCCCATTGAGCAGGTTTACAAGGATTGCGGTACGCCTCGCCGGCGTCCTGGCCGTCGTCGCGCTTCTCCCCGGGTGCGCGACGTTGATAGAGTCCGTCGTCGACTCTCAGCTGTCGGACTACTTTCACCATGCGGGCACGCCACCGGTAGTCCCGGTCAAACAGGACCTCGCCACCCTCAAATTCTCCGAATACTGGACGGGCATTGTCTTCAACGGCGAGAAAATCGGCTTTTCGCGGCTCGAGATCAAGCCCTCTGCCGGAGAGCCGGGACACTACGAGGTGCAGTCAGAGGCGTCCTTCGTGTTGCGCTTCCTGGGTATCGAGAAGAAGGTGAACCTGAAGGCGTACGATACGGTCGGCGCGGATCTTACACTCGTCCGGTTCGCGTATGACTACGTTCTCGACGACAGCCAGATGAAGTCACGGGCCGCCTGGATGAGCGCGAGCTCGTCGCGACCATCGTGACGGGCGGAAAGCCTGTCGAACAGCGATTGCCGGTCTCGGGCAAGCTCTATCCCTCGAGCGTCATCGCCCTCTACCCGGTGATCCACGGGCTCGAACGGGGGCGCGAATACACCTACGACGTTTATAGCGGCGAGCTGCAGGCGGTCGCGAAGGTGACGCAACGCGTCGCGGCATACGAAGGGAGCCGCCTTTTCCACGGGAATGCATTCAAGCTCGAGACGCGCATGAGCGGGCAGCGCGTGCTGACCTGGATTGACGAACAGGGCCGACCGGTTTTCGAGCTGGCTTCGAGCGGAGTCATGATCTCCGCGCTCGAGGACGAGGAAAAGGCAAAACGCTACGTCGCGCTCGGTGCGCTCAACAAGCAGGAAACCCTGATCGATTTCAGCATCGTGCGGCCGGCTGAGCCGATCGCCAATCCGCGCTCGGTGTCCGCGATGACAGTTGCCCTCGCCGGCGCGGGCACGCCGCTGCCGTCCGACGACATGCAGCGCTGCGATCGCGACCGAGCGGAAATCGTCTGCCAGATCAGGCGCTCAGCGGCAGCAGCCGGCGGCCCGCCTGACACTTTGTCCCCCGCACCCCAGTACCTCAGCCCGTCCATTACCGTGCAAAGCCGTGACCCGGCGATTGGGAAAACGGCAGACGAGATTGTCGCGGGCGCAGCCTCCACCCCGGACCGTATCACGAGGATCGTGCGTTGGATGGACGCAAACGTCGAGAAGACTCCGCTCGATGTCTTCTCTGCCCTCGACGTCCTCGAGAAGCGCAAGGCGGAGTGCCAGGGGCATGCGTACCTCTATACAGCGCTCGCACGCGCCTCGGGAATCCCGACGCGGATCGTGAACGGGCTTGCCTACTCGGAGCAGTTCAACGGCTTTCTCTACCACAGCTGGGCGGAAAGCCTGGTCGACGGGCGCTGGGTGGCGGTGGACCCGACTTTCAGTCAGACCGCCGCCGACGCCACCCACATCAAGGTGGTCGAGGGCGAGACGCTGGCCGAGCTTCTGCCGCTGATGGAAGTCGTTGGAAAGGTAAAGATCCGCGTGCTCTCAGTCGAGCACCAGGCGCCGTAGCTACAAGGTAAGGCCGCCGCTGACCTCGATCACGGCACCGTTGATGTAGCTTGCTTCGTCGGAGGCAAGAAAGGCGAACGTGTTGGCGATCTCCTCGGGCCGGGCAAGGCGGCCGAGCGGCACGCGTTCCTCGAGCGCCTGAAGAACCTTGGCCGGTATCTTCCCGATGATGGGTGTCGAAACAAATCCCGGGCAAACGGCGTTCGCGCGGATTCCCTTGCGCCCGAGTTCGCGCGCCCAGGTCTTCACCATACCGATGACGCCGAATTTGCTCGCCGCGTAATTGGTCTGGCCGAAGTTGCCGTAGATGCCGACGATGGAGGAGGTGTTGAGGATCACGCCCGAGTTCTGCTTGAGCATCACGTCCACGACCACCCGGGTGCAGTTGTAGACCCCCTTCAGGTTGACGTCGATTACCGCGTCGAACTGCTCGTCGGTCATGTTCTTGAGGGTGCTGTCCTGCACGATCCCGGCGTTATTGACCAGGCAGTCGATGCGTCCGTAGCGTTTCATGACCGACTCGACCATCCGCGAAATGCTGGCCTTGTCGCGCACGTCGACCTGAAATCCCTCGGCGTCGCCGCCCTCGGCAACCACCTGCCCGGCCGCTTCCAGAGCCAGATCCGCGTTGATGTCGCATGTCGCGACCCTCGCGCCCTCCCGGCCAAACTTGAGCGCGGTCGCATACCCGATACCCCTGCCCGCCCCGGTGATGATCGCCACCTTGTCTTGCAGCCTCATTCGACGCCCTTCCGAAGAATGCCACCCAAGTGGTTGCGGCGCACAATCTAGCGGATTTTGGCGCGACGCACAATGACTTGCGCCATATCCAAGGTTGTGCGCCTGCCCTGCGTGAACTACGCCATTACTTGTGGCATCGAGAGAAAATTCTGGCGCAAGAATGGAACGAGAAATAGGATTAAATTTAAATCATATGTATGTGATTATAAGCATATATACACTTCTGTGCCGATTTTGACGCGATCGAACAGATCGATGACGTCGGAATTGTGCATGCGGATGCACCCGATCGATCCGGGACGGCCCATTTCGACCGAATCGGGGCTGCCATGGATGTAGATGTAGCGGCGCATCGTATCGACCTTTCCCAGACGGTTGAAGCCCGGCTCGCCGCCCGAGAGCCACAGGATCCGCGTCAGTATCCAGTCCCGCCCGGGAAAGCGCCCCGCCAGGTCCAGGGTATAGGCCTCCCCCGTCGGGCGGCGCTCGACGAAAACGGTGTTGGGCGGCTGGCCGGCGCCGATCTTCGCCCGGATGACATGGCGCCCGCGCGGCGTGCAGTAGCTTCCGTTCAGCTCCCCCGCGCCGTTTTTCGAGGTCGAGACCCGATAGCGCCTGATGAGGGCCCCGGCGTCATCGAGGAGATCGAGCGACTGGGACGAGATCCTGACTTCGATTCTAGGCATCGGCCGGTCTGCCGCGGCGGGCGCCGAAGAACGCCTGCAGCAGCTCGCGCGAGGCATCGCCCAACACGTTTGCGGTGACCCGCGTATGGTGATTGACGCGCGCCTCGCTGAAGACGTCGACCGCGCTGCCGCACGCGCCGGTCTTCGGATCGCGCGCTCCGAAAATGAGGCGATCGACGCGCGCATGCATGATCGCCCCGGAGCACATGACGCAGGGCTCCAGCGTTACGAAAAGGTCGCAGCCCGAGAGACGGTAATTGCCGAGCCGTGCCGCCGCATCCCGCAACGCAATCATCTCGGCGTGCGCACTCGGATCGTTGCTCGAAATGGGACGGTTGAATCCGCGTCCCACGATCTTCCCCGCTTTCACGACGACCGCGCCGACCGGCACCTCACCTGCCGCCTGCGCTTCGCGCGCCAGCTCCAGCGCCTGCGCCATGAACTCCTCGTCCGTCACGGTCGAGCCAAAGGATGAAGGATGAAGGATGAAGGATGAAGTGCGAGCTGACAGGCAACCTGCGCTGCACGCACCCGGCTCGAGCTACCCTTCCGCCTTCGGCCTTCCGCCTTCATCCTTGTCTTTTCATTCCCACTCAATTATCAACCCCAGGGCGTAAGGCTCTGGAGGAACGTGATTTTTGGGCGGCTGCATACGTTGGATACCGTCGGAATTACCGCCAACCCCGTGCTCAAGATTCGTCAGACAGTGTCTGAAAAATTAGGCCTGAACTCGACCGCATGCGTGTGCGAAGGGTGCGCTTCCCTTGCCGCGCCTCCGCGATCGCCCTGTCGGAATTACCGCCAATCGCCGAGGTGTGGGGATCTCGACGGCTAAGGGCGCTGACGCATGCTCTCGAAAGCGCATGTTACCGGACGGAGCGAGACCCTGCACCCAAAGCTAGACCATGGCTAGGTGCGCTGCCACACGGCCACGCTCGCGGTAGCGCATCCGCGCTCAACGGTTCAGCGCGATCTACACCGGGTCCCCGCGGTGCGCGTACAAGAATGGACACGCTACGTCAGCGCGTCGAGCCGCAGGTCTTTTCGAATCCCGGTGTCAAACAAGCCGGCGGGCGCGAATCGGCGCAGCATTCGCAGGCGGCCCGCGCGGACACCTGCCGTGTATCGGAGCTTCGGGCGTGCCGCCCTAGCAGCTTCGAGCACGACGTCGGCCACGACGCCCGGATCCTCGGCGGTGGCCATCACCTCCGCTAAGGTCCTGCCCACGGATGCGCGAATCTCGCGATACTCGTCGAGCTTCGCATCAGGCTCCACGAAGTTCGCGTCGAACTGCGTCTTCGTGTATGCGGGCTCGATGACCGATACCCGGATGCCCCTGGTGCGCAGCTCATGGTCGAGCGATTCCGAGTAGCCTTCGACCGCGTGCTTGGTCGCGGCATAGAGCGCCGCGTACGGCATCGGCAGGAAGCCAAGCACAGAGCCGATGTTGATGATGCGGCCAGCCCGTTGACGTCGCATGTGGGGCACGACGGCACGCGTCATCCGGACGATGCCAAAGAAGTTCGTCTCGAAGATCGACCGGGCCTGTTCAATCGAGCTCTCTTCCGCTGCGGCCGGAGCGATACCGAAGCCGGCGTTGTTCACGAGCAGGTCGATGCGGCCTTCCAAGCGCAGCACTTCCTTGACGGTGGCTTCGACGGATTCATTGCTGGTCACGTCGAGGGGCAGTAGCTCGAACGATCGTTGGTTCGCCTTGGCTGCGCGTCTGCTAGTGCCGTAGACCTTGTAGCCCGCCATCGCAAGACGTTCCGCCGTGGCTTCGCCGATGCCTGACGAGGCGCCTGTAACGAGCGCTGTCTTGCTCTGCATGATGTCCTTGCTTCCGATCTTCATGGGAATGCCTTTCAATGGTGGTGGTCGTGAACTCAGTGGACGTTCTGCTAGGCAGGGACAGGCTCCGCTCGAATCTCGCCAGCGGCGTGCTCGCCCTTCGCGACCGGCTTGATCTTGAACCAGATAGCGTACAAAGCCGGCAGGAACACGAGCGTGAGAACCGTCCCGCCGAAGGTTCCGCCGATCAAGGTGTACGCCAGCGTTCCCCAGAAAACCGAATGGGTAAGCGGAATGAACGCCAGCATGGCGGCGAGCGCCGTCAGAATGACCGGCCGGGAGCGCTGCACGGTGGCCTCGACCACCGCAGCGAATGGCGCCAATCCATCCTTCTCGTTCTGGCGGATCTGGCCGATCAGGATGAGCGTGTTGCGCATCAGGATTCCGGACAGCGCGATCAGCCCGACCAGCGCGTTGATGCCGAACGGCTGCTGGAACAGCAGCAGAGTGGGAATGACCCCGATGAGGCCCAGCGGCGCGGTGGCGAACACCATGGTCATCACGGAGATCGAGCGCACCTGAAAGATGATCGTGATCAGCGTAAGAGCGATCATGATGGGAAACAGCGGGGCCAAGGCGCGATTTGCCTTGCCGGATTCCTCTATGGAACCGCCCTGCTCGATCCGGTAGCCCGACGGCAGCTTCGCGATGACGGGCTGGAGCTCCTTCCACACGGCGGTCGAGACGTCCGGCGGCTGCAAGTCCTCGGCAATGTCGCCGCGCACGGTAATCGTCGGCGTCCGATCACGGCGACGCAGGATCGGGTCTTCCATGCGGATCTCCACGGTTCCGATCTGCGATAGCGGAATCCGTTGGCCAGCCGCTCCCACCAACGTGAAGTCTGCGATCTTGCTCGGATCGAGCCGCGCGCCTCCGGCAGAGCGGGCTACGACCTGTACCGAACGGATGTCTTCGCGGACATCGGTGATCGGGATGCCGCTTAGCAGGAACTGAAGCTGTTGGGCCACGTCGCTGGACGTCAAACCGATGCCCTGCAGCCTGTCCTGATCGAGCGCAAAACGAAGCGTGGGCACGCGCTCGCCCCAATCGCTGTTGGTCGTTCTCATCAAGGGGCTGGCTTGCATCACGCCGCGTACCTGCGCCGCGATGTCCCGAAGCTTGTCCGGGCCGGGGCCCATCACACGGAAAGCAACGGGGAAGGGCGAGTACGGGCCGAAGACCAGCTGGGTAACTCGCACGCGGGCCTCCGGCGCCAGGCCATCGGCCAGCACCTGCCGCAGCCTGAGCTTGAGCGCCTCGCGCGCCTCTTCGCTCTCGGTCAATACGACGATTTTGGCGAATGAGGGATCGGGTAGCTCCGGTGACATGGCGAGGTAGAAGCGCGGTGCCCCTTGCCCGACGTAGGCGGTAACGGTCTTGGCTTCCCGCTGCTTGGCCAGCCAAGCCTCCACCTTGGCGGCGGTGGCACTCGTCTGCTCGATGGAAGTGCCATACGCCATTTGCACTTCGACCAGTACTTCCGGTCGATCGGAAGTCGGAAAGAACTGCTTCTTCACCACGCCCATGCCGAGCACCGCGATGATGAACGCGCCGACCACACTCCCCGCGACCAGCCATTTGCGGCGAATCACAAGGCCTAGAAGCTGCCGGAAGCGGTTGTAGCGCGGCGTGTTATAGATCGCCTCGTGCCCCCCCTCGCGCTTCTCGATGTTCGGTAGGAGCTTCACCCCCAGATAGGGCGTGAACACGACAGCGACGACCCAGGATGCGATCAGCGCGATGCCGACGATCCAGAACATGTTGCTGGTGTACTCGCCGGCGGTCGACCTGGCGAAGCCGTTCGGCATGAAGCCGATCGCGGTCACCAGCGTCCCGGCGAGCATGGGCGCGGCGGTATGGCTCCACGCATAGGCCGCTGCGCCGACGCGGTCGTAACCCTCCTCCATCTTCACTACCATCATCTCGATGGCGATGATCGCGTCGTCGACCAGCAGCCCCAGGGCCAGGATCAACGAGCCGAGCGTGATGCGGTCGAAGTCCTTGCCGGTGGCCGCCATGACGATGAACACCGCGGCCAGGGTCAGAGGCACCGCCGCCGCGACGACGATGCCGACGCGCCATCCCATGCTGAGAAAGCTCACGAGCATCACCACGCCGAGGGCGGCGAGAAACTTGACCATGAACTCGTCGACGGCCGCGCGAATGTTGTCGGACTGGTCGCTGACCTTGGAGAGGCTCATGCCGAGCGGCATTTCCGCGTTGATTGCCGCCGCTTCCGCGTCCAGCGCCTTGCCGAGATCGAGGCCGTTCCATCCCTCGCGCATGACCACGCCGAGCAGCAAGCTCGGTTCGCCGTTGTTGCGGATCAGGAAGCTCGCTGGATCTTCGTAGCCCCGCTTTACTTCCGCGATGTCGGCGAGCTTCAGCGTACGGCCTTGCGCGGCGACAGGCGTATTGCGGATCTTCTGCAGATCGTCGATGGCGCCGTCCAGCCTGATGAAGACTTGCGGGCCCTTGGCTTCGATCGCGCCGGCGGGCGTCATGGTGTTGCGGCTGTTGAGCGCGGCGAAGATGTCTCGAGGGGACACGCCCAGCGTTGCCAGGCGGTCGTAGGAGAGCTCGACGAAGATCCTTTCTGCTTGCTCGCCGATAATGTTCACCTTCTTGACGCCCGGCACGTGCAGAAGGCGCTGGCGCAAGGTTTCCGCATCGCGGACGAGGTGCCGATGAGGCTCGCCCTTCGCCTTCAGCGCGTAGAGCGCGAAGGTCACGTCGGAATATTCGTCGTTTACCATCGGACCGATGACGCCGGGCGGCAACTGACGCGCCTCGTCGCCGAGCTTCTTCCGCGCCTGATAGAACTGCTCCGGGACATCGGCGGGCGGCGTGCTGTCGCGCAGGAACACCGTGGTGAACGCCAGACCCGGTCGCGTAAAGGTCTCGGTCCGGTCATACCAACGCAGTTCCTGCATCCGCTTTTCCAGCCTTTCGGCGACCAGCTCTTCCATCTCCTTCGCCGTTGCCCCCGGCCATGCCGTGACGACGGTCATCTGCTTGATCGTGAAGGAAGGGTCCTCCGCCCGGCCCAACATCAGGAAGGCCGCGAAGCCGGCGATGGAGATCGCCACGAGCAGGAACAAGGTGACCGAGTGCTCGCGTACGGCAAGAGCGGAGAGATTGAAGCCGCTCATCGCGGCCTCGCGCCGTTGACGGCCACGCTTCGCGCGGCCTCACTTTGGGGGAGTCGCACGTGCTGGCCTTCGTGGAGCAGATGCGCACCTAGCGCCACCACGCGATCGCCGGCCACGAGATTGCCGACGACCGAAGCCGCTTCGCTGCTGACGCCGGCGACTTGCACGGCACGCCAAGTGACCCGAGGCGTTTCCCCCTCGACCAGCCATACGCCGGGACCTTTGCCCGGATCGAAGATCGCACCTACCGGTACGTGCAGCGCTGGCTCGGACTGGCCGTTCGATATCTGGATGGAGATGGTCGAGCCGAGCGGCGCGTCTGCCAGCCGGCCCTCCAGCACGTACCGAGCCTCGAACGTCCGGGTGTGACGGTTTGCAGCGTCCGACAACTGGCGAAGCTTCGCCGGGCCCGTCAGCCCGCTTCCATACAAGGTCGCCCGGCCGCTGGATCCGATCGCCGGGCGCAGGGTTTCGGGGAGCTCAATGACCGCTTCGCGGTGTCCGGCATGCGCCAGACGCACGACGACCTGACCGGCACCGACGACCTGGCCTGGCTCCGCCAGCGTCTCGACGACCACGCCGTCCGCATCAGCAAGCAGGACCGCGTAGCTCGTCTCGTTGTGTGCAACGTCGGCCCGGGCTTCGGCCGCATTCAGCTCCGCTTTTGCCGCGTCGGCGGCAGCCTTCACTTTGTCGTAGGCTGCTGCTGAAACGAAGTTCGCGGAGACGAGGCGGCGGTATCGCACCTCGTCATCCGCAGCTTGGCGGGCGCGCGCCCTGGCGGCCGCAACGGCCTCCTCGTGCGCGCGCATAGCGAGCCTCAGATCCGTGGCATCGATACGCATGAGCGCTTGGCCGCGCTTGACGGTTTGCCCAGCGTCAACCAAACGTCCCAGGACCTTCCCGGGGACTCGGAATCCCAGGTCGCTCTGCACGCGGGCCGCGACGATTCCGGTGAACGAACGCTCTGACTGGACAGAGGTCTCGACCGTCTCGATCCGCACCAGCGGAGGCTGCAACCGCGGGTCAGTTGAGGATGAAGGGGCGTCACTGCATGCCGCCAGGACGAAGGGCAACACACCGACGAGGGTAAAGAAGGGAACATCACGCAGCTGCAGCATGGGAGCCTTCCGGGAATCGATAATTACGTCGGGCGTCGCGGCACGACGAGGTTGCCGACCGAAACCTGCACCGCCTCGCCTTTCTGATTCTTCGTCGTCGTTCGCACCTTGAGCAATCCTTGATGCGGCCGTGATTTCGACGGCCGTACCTCGAGCACTTCGCCCTCGACGTGCAACTCGTCGCCCGGGCGCACGGGAACCGGCCAACGAAACTCCTCGAACCCCGCACCGACGATACCGCCGACGGGTTTGAAGTCGCTCGCGACGAGCAGTCGCATCGTGAGCGCGGCGGTATGCCAGCCGCTCGCCGCCAGGCCACCGAATATCGAGCGGCGCGCGGAGTCTTCGTCCAGGTGGAACGGCTGCGGATCGAATTCCGCCGCGAAGGTCTTGATGCACTCCTTTTCGACGGTGATCCGTCCGGACACGTAGATCTGTCCGACCGCGAAGTCCTCGAGATATTTCCCTGTCATATCGGCGATCTCCTTTGCAGCGCGGCTGCCGCAGACCACGGCCACCTCAACGAACCGAACCAGGCGCCACCCGCGACGGCGGCCAGATTGATGAAGCCGGCGGCAACAAGCCCGACGCTTTGCACCAGGAAGACGTGCGAGAGCTCACCGGTCCAGCGCAGCACTAGCCAGCCGGCGAGCGCCGCGATCGCAAGGCGCGTCACGGCGCCGAGGAGCGGCCACAGCAGCCGGCCTGCGCCCTGTGACGCGAAGTAAAGTGACAACGCGAGGCCGAACATTCCATAGAAGGGCCCCACCGTCCGCAGGTAGGTCGCTCCCGCCTCGAGCATCTGCGGATCAGTGTCGAAGAGCGAGAGCCAGGCCGTCGGGAAGGCGGCGGCGCAAAGGCCGATCGCCTCGGTAAGGACGAAGGCCATGGCAGCGCCGATCCACGCGGTGCGCAAAGCCCGCTCGCGCGCTCCTGCACCGATGCTCGTGCCGACGATCGCGACCAGCGGGCCACCGAGGCCGAAGACGAGCGGCACGAGCAGGTATTCGAGCCGCGCGCCGGTGCCGTAGCCAGCGATCGCGGCCGGGCCGAACTCGCCGACGAACGCGGTGCCCATGATGATGGTGAGATTCGTCGTCACGGTGACAAGGGCGGCCACCGCACCGACGCGCAGGATGTCGCGAAAGAGCGGCCAGCGGAAGCGCACCGCGCGCAGCGACGGACGCAGCACACTCCATCCGCCCCACAGGTAGGCGACGAACGCGAGGCAACCGAGGACGTAGTACGAAAGGAGGGCCACCGCCCCGCCCGCGATCCCGAGCGCCGGGAACGGCCCCCAGCCGAAAATGAGGGCCGGCGACGCGGGCACGAGGATCAGGACGCCGACGCAGGTAACGGCGGCGGGGAACGCCATGTTGCCGGTACCGCGGAGGACGGCGCCGAGCGAGTTGAAGAGCCACACCAGCACCGCGCCGGCGAAAACCCAGTTCGAGTACGTCAGCGCGGCCTCGAGCGAGCGCCCGCTTCCGCCCATTGCCTGGTAGAGCCAGCGCCCGGCGCTGAGCATACCGATCATGAAGACCGCGCCCAAGCCAAGCGCGATGACCAGCGCATGTAATGCCAGCGCATTCGCATCCGCGCGGCGCCCGGCGCCGAGTGCTCGCGCGATCGACGAAGCGATGCCGCCGCCCATCGCGCCGGCCGACATCATCTGCATCAACATCACGACCGGGAAAACCAGCGCGACGCCGGCAAGCGCATCGGTGCCGAGCTTGCCGATGAAGTAAGTTTCCACGAGGCCTGCGGCCGCCTGCGCCAGCATGACCAGCATATTCGGCAGTGCTAGGCGCAGCAGCGTCGGGGCGATGGGTGCGTCGAGCAGGACACGGGTGCGAGGGTCCATGTTTATATGATGATCATCATATGTCGTGACAAAAAAACTAGCCGGCCGCCGCGCGAATCAGCTCGCGCGCTGCCTTGCGAATGCGGTGGGAAAGCTGCGCATCGTCTACCGCTCGCGCCAGGACCAGCGCGCCAACCAGGGTCGCGGCGATACCCATCGCCTTGTCATGAGCCGCGCTCCTGCCCCATTCGGGGAACTGACGTTCGATGAGGCCGATGATGTCCTTGATGCGCCGGCTCGCGGCGCGGCGCACTTCGGCTTGCTGGCGTGGCACTTCGCTCCCTGCCGCGGCGATGGCGCAGCCCTGCTCCGGAGCGGCCACGTGCCCGTCGGAAAGATAGGTGTCGACGAGCGCCATGAGCTCCTGGCCCGGCTTCGCCGCCGCGATCGCCCGGGTGAGGTGCTCGATCGATTCCGCACCTGCCTGGTCGGCGGCCGCCGCCAAGAGCGCATCCCGCGACTCGAAGTGCGCATAGAAGCCGCCGTGCGTGAGCCCGGCCTCCTTCATCACGTCGGCGACCCCGACGCCCTCGTAGCCGTGCTTGCGGATGGCGCGCGCCGCCGCGCGCAGAATCCGCTCGCGGGTTTCCTCCTTCTTGGAGCCGGGCTTGACGGTCGTCATATGATGTTCATCATATTCCAAAGCACAGGGCTCAGTCAAGCGCTGCTAGGAATACGTCTGCGTACAATGACTTAGGCCAATCTTGCTCGCGGTCTGGAACACAGGTTGGACCCCATGAACTCCTCGATTGCGCGTGCGCTCGGCACGGCAGCTGCGCAAACTGGGTCGCGAAAGCGCCGGGAGTGGAACCTCAGGAGGTCGAGCCTGTGCGGCGCAGGTCGTGCCCGCTGAAAGACTCGATCTCGCGCCCCTCCACGCTGAGCTGCGCCAGGATGAGGTCAATCAACCCGGTTCTGCGCGCGCTGGCGCCGATGGCGACATCGCTCCGCCCATAGATTCGCCAGACGGTGTCTGGCGAATCTTGCCGGTCAGCGATGCCAGACCTAGATTGCCGCGAGCCTCTCGAACGTATCCGGGAAGCGCTTCACGAGACTGATGAGCAAGGCCGCCTGGGCATTCGGTTTCGCCCGCCCCTGCTCCCAGTTTTCCAGAGTGCGCACGTTCGTGCGCAGATAAGCGGCAAACAGCCCTCTCGAGACTTTGAGCCGCTGGCGAACGCGTACCAGGTCCCGAGGCGTGACATCGGGAGCAGGTTTGAACTCGACCGCGTGCGTACGAAGGGTGCGCTTCCCTTGCCGCGCCGCTGCGATCGCCACCATGCCCTCCGTCAATTCGGCAAACAGATTCCGCTTGTGCGCACGAGCCCGATTGGCTCTCACCTTTGTCATGTCGCTCTCCTTGCTTCCAACTCCGCCTTGAGCATCTCCTTAAGTGCCTTGCGCTGCTTCGCCGTCAAATCGTCCATTTCGTCCTTGTCGTACAGCGTATACAGCCAGAACTGCATCCCCGCGCCCCACCAGTAGTAGATCACGCGAAGCCCGCCGCGCTTGCCCTTTCCACGCCGCCGGTCCGCAAACCGCATCTTGCGCAGCCCGCCAGTTTCTCGGATCACTTCGCCGGCTTCGGGATCTCTCATCAATTCCTGCTGCAACCGCCCGAAAGCTTCATCGCCCAGGTAGTCGGCGCGATGACGTGCAAACGCGGGAAGCTCGACAAAGACGGCATTCACGGCCAGATTATACGCAACCTACGTATATACGCAAGTAGCGTACCCATCACTCCCACTCGATTATCAACCCCGGGCTGTAAGGCCCTGTAGAGACGTCACTTTTCGGCGGTCGCATAAATTGGATACCGTCGGAACTACCGCCAGCTCAGTGCATGCGCCGACGGATCCCAGCCTCCGTGTCGTGGTCACTCGCTTCCCGTTCGTATGTTCTCACCAACTCCATCAGGAGTTTTGCGGCAACGTAGGGATGCGAGGATTGGAGCGCTTGACCCCACTTGCGGTACTTATCCGCCAGTTGCCGTTCCTGATCGCCCCCTTCACCACGCGATACAACGCCACGCGAATTGTAGACACCGGTGTGCGCGCCGCGCATCATGGCCTCCGATTGGATATCCTCCATCACTTGGCGCACCGGCTCACACGGCCATACCCCATCATTGCCGACCGGCGCGTTGGCGAGCAATTTACCTAGGCAGAGATCCGCGACTTCCGTGCGGCTTAGTTCGGCACAGGATTTACGAACCGCCGAAGTCCATTTGCCTAGACGATCCGCTTTCAATACACCGAGATCGTCGTAGCCAGGAATGCGTTCAATGGCTTCCAGCAGTTTGTAGCCCCGCTCGGCCATGTTCTTGACGTTCTCGGGGGGCACCTGGAGCTCGGTAGGATCGGCGTCCCCGTCGTTGCGCTTGTATGTCCAGGCGACGGCCTGAACAAACAGCTCGGGGTGCGCTTCAACGTACCGTTCGAGGTTCGGAATGCCGTAGCTGTTAGCGCGTTTGTCCCATCGCTGTGCCAGCACATCTATAAACGCGAACTCAAGGCCAGCCTTTTGATCGAGTGTCAACAGGGGACTGCTGTTCAGATGCTTGAAGGCTTCCTCAACGTTATGCTGTTCGAGCATATACTCGCCGGGCCGATCCCCTCCACCCTTCGCAACGTCAGAAAGCATCCGATAGAGCGTCTGTGGGTCGAGTTTCTCAGGATGGAATCGAACGCACGCGAATGCGGCGCGCGGCCGTCCCGCTTTGAGAAGGCGCTCGACGCCGTCGTTGGCCTCTTCATCGAAGTCACGAAACCAGTCAGGCACCACATCGGTCCAGTATTTGATGCGAGCCTCTTCGCCGAGCGCATCGACTAACCTCCAAGTGCCCCTCCCGAAAGGCGCGAGCAATAGTAAACGGACCATATCTTCCTCGGACAAGTCTGCTCCAACGGACTTCAGGATCTGTTCACGGTTTGCGCCGTTTGAAACTGCGCGCACAGCACCACTGATCATGTTTTTGTACGGATACCGGTTGGGGCGCTTTTCTTCTTGGCCTGTGCCGAGTCGTACTTCGCTTGCATCTCGAGCAGCTCGCTGCGCGGGTAGTTGAACGCCTTCTCAAGACGCGCTGCCATGTCGGCGGACAGCGCTGC
>Ga0268386_10001370_pt1 | contig 16654 bp, 14 predicted proteins | sample RVTome_15_FD_200260 | JGI IMG/M metagenome (GOLD analysis project Ga0268386, IMG submission 200260) | Soil microbial communities from uranium-contaminated site in the Upper Colorado River Basin, Wyoming, United States - RVT150D86... ...
GCGGCTCTCACCACACGACGCCGATGCCTACGAGCAGTACGGCCACGACCTCGATCGTGTCTGCCAGGCGATCAAGCCGGTGCTCGATACGGCGCCGCCGGACCTCTTCAGTGACGACCCGGAGGAGCTCGTCGCGCTGGCGGCGCTCGGCTCCCGCCTGCGCGGCCTCGACAAGCGGACCCTGCACAATGCCGTGAGGCTGCTCACCGGCAGCGCCGCCGACTTCCTCGACGACTACTTCGAGTCGCCACTGCTCAAGGGCTACCTGGCCTCGTCCGCGATCATCGGCTCGAAGGTCGGCCCGCGCTCGCAGGGGAGCGGCCTGGTCCTGCTGTTCCACTCGCTCGGTGAGCACGACGGCGAGTTCGGCAGCTGGGCCTTCCACAAGGGCGGCAACGGCGGATTCACCCAGGTGCTGGCACGTGCGGCGGAGTCGTTCGGCGCCGAGATCCGGCTCGAGGCCCCCGTCGAGCGCGTCCTGACGCGCGGCGGCGAGGCGACCGGCGTGGCGCTCACCGACGGTACCGAGATCGCCGCGGACGTGGTCGTCAGCGCGCTCGACCCGCGGCGAACCTTCCTCGAGCTGGTCGACCCGCGCGAGCTGCCGGACGACCTGGTCGAGGACATCCGGCGCATGAAGTTCCAGGGCGTCAGCTCGAAGGTCAACTTCGCGCTCGACGGCCTGCCGGCGCACCCGGTCCTCGGCGCGCGGCCGGACCTGTACCGCGGCTTCATGAACATCGGTCCGTCGATGGACTACCTGGAGCACGCCTTCGATGACGCGAAGTACGGCTGGTACAGCGAGCATCCGTACATCGACTGCGCGATCCAGTCGACAATCGACCCGGACATGGCGCCGCCCGGGAAGCACGTACTCTCGTGCTTCGTGCAGTACACCCCGTACCAGCTCCGCGAGAGCGACTGGGACACCGAGCGCGAGCCCATGGCGGACCGCGTCCAGGCGACGCTGGAGCGCCACTTCCCCGGGTTCGGGGATCTCGTCCTGCACCGCGAGGTCGTCACGCCACTCGACATCGAGCGCACCGTCGGCCTGTCCGAGGGCAACATCTTCGCCGGCGAGTTCCTTGCGCCGCAGATGTTCTTCTTCCGGCCTGCGCCGGGCTGGTCCCAGTACCGGACCCCGATCGCCGGCTACTACCAGTGCGGCTCGGGGACCCACCCGGGCGGCTGCGTGATGGGAGCGCCGGGCCGCCTGGCGGCCGGCCAGATCCTCGGCGACCGGCGCCGCGCCGCCGGCGACTGAGGGATACCCCGGCCCGTCAGCGCGATGCCGACAGGCGGCGATACCCGGATGCGTACCACAGCAATGGCTCCGCATCCTCGCGGAACCCGGCGGCCACGATCTCGCCGATGAAGATCGTGTGGTCCCCGCCGTCATGCCGATCGGTGAGGCGGCAGTCGAAGAAGGCGAGGGCGTCCTCCAGGATCGGCGAGCCCGTCTCCGCCTCGTGCCAGGCGGCGCCGCAGAACCCGGTCAGCTTCTCGGCCGTCGTCGGGCGGGCGAAGCACTCGGCCAGCGCCTGCTGGCCATCGGCGAGAACACTGATGGCGAAGGCGTGCGACCCGATGACGGCGCCGTGGGTCTCGGCCTTGCGCGCGACGCTGGCCATCATCAGCGGCGGGTCGATGCTGATCGACGCGATGGCATTGGCAGTCATCCCCGCCAGCAGCGGCCCGTGGCGGGCCGCGACGACGGTCACCCCGGTCGCGAATCGCGCCATCAGGTCGCGCAGGCGGTGTCGTTCGGGCTCGTCCATCGGACCGACGCTTCTCAGCCCGCCACGGGGGTGGCCGCCAGCCGCGTGAGCGCCACGAAGGTCCGGTAGAAGGCGTCACCGTCGCGTGCGTTGAAGCCGACGGTGCGTCCTCCGACGCGGACCGTGCCGGGCAGCACCGCGGCGTAATCGGCCTGGATCGGCAGGCGGAAGTCGATCTCGCCGTCGAGCGGCAGGGCCGGCTCGTACAGCGCCATCTCGTCCAGCCGCCCGAGCGCTCGGCGCATCCCCTCCCCGATCGCCTCCGCGGCCTGCGCCGGCGACAGCGAGTCCGCCAGGCTGTAACCGAGGCCGCGCTTGACGACGACCCGTTCCGCCCACGGCAGGAGGGCCTCCACCTCCCCGGCCAGCGCGTCGTCGCCACTGACGAGGATCACCGGGACGCCGTGGTGGCCGAGGCGGATCGCGTTCAGCGCCGCCTCGTTGTGCGACGTCCCGCCGACCCGCACGTCCATCACGGTGGCGGAGGAGTAGGTGTGCGCGATGACCCCGGTCGGATGGCCGGCACCGGCGTGGTAGGCGATGAAGGCCGCCGCGTCGAACGCGCCATCCGGCCCCGCCCCGACGCCCTGGGTCATGCTCAGCGGCTTGTCGCCGATCACCAGCCGCGCGCGCGGGTCGAGGTCCTCGGCCCGCAGGTTGCGCATCTGCCAGTGGCTGTCGTTCACGACCACCTCCCGCGCCCCGGCCGCGAAGGCCGCGTCGATCGCCGCGTTCGCCTCGGCGGCCATGAGCCCCCGGGCACGGTCGTAGTCCACCCGGTCGACCTCGCGCCCGTACGCCACCTGCTGCGGATGCGCGACGCCGGCGAGCCCCTCCATATCGATCGAGACGTAGATGCGCATCGCTATCGGTACCGCTCCAGCTTCTCCAGGATGCCGCTGGTGGTCGCCCAGTCCTCGGCCGTCGGCGTCTCGCCGCGGCGAAGGTGGAAGAGCGGGACGGCGTTCCAGCACGGGCCGTCCACGCGCGGCAGGTGGATGCCCAGGTCGCCGCGGTCGAGGGCCGCGACCAGCGTGGCGCCCTGCTCCCCGCCGCGCGCGAGCGCCCGGGTGAGCGAGTCGGCGAAGTCGGCGGGACCGCCGAACTCGACACCGATGCGCATGGCCGCCAGCCCGGTCGCCGGCACGCCGAGCGGATCGGTCATCCGAGCAGCCCCATCAGCCAGCTGAACGCAACCGCGGAGCCGATGACGGCGAAAGCGACCAGCAGCAGCAGCAGTGCCCCGCCGATGAGGCTCGCCCACGGCGGGACGCGGGACTCGTCGAGGACCACGTGCTGCGTCGGCACATGCCCGAGCGACCCGCTGCCGAGCCAGACGGCGAGGGCGTCGCCGTCGACTCGGACGTCGAAGTCGTCATCGAGCGGCATGACCACCAGCCGCTCCCCGCTCGGCAGCTTGTCGGTGGTCAGGAGGGCACGGCCGCGATGGGTCGGGTCGGTCTCGCGGATGAGCAGGGCGTGGTCGCCGGCGGCGGTCAGCGGCATCGCCTCGAGGCGGCCGGACCGGCCGATCGGCACGACCGGCGCGGTGGTCTCCTCCCCTGGACCGCTGCTCACCTCCACGCGGCCGATGGTATCAGCGAGGCGTATCGTTGCGAGGTGGACGAGCGTGATCCCCTCGCAGACGAACCGTTCTCCTTCCTCGGTCGGGCCGACGGCTCGATCGTGATCCACTACCGCGCGGCCCCGGTGGCCGTGCTGCGCGGCAAGGCGGCGGATCGATTTCGGACGCGCGTGGATGGCGCGGACGCGCGGGGGGCGCAGCAGCTCATGGCGCGCGCCACCGGCAACTTCCGGCGCGGCAACGAGCGGTAGGCGTGCGCCGGGGGTACCTCCTGGGGGAGTCCATCCGGCTGCGTGGCGCTGTCAGCGAATATATCAATAACGATATAACGGCTGACAGTGCGCTTCCGCCTTCTCAAGAGGGCGACCCGCCCGAAGGGTTCAGGCCACCCGCTTCGATTTCTTGCTGACGTAGTCGACGAGGACGTACTCGCCGAGGCGCTCCGGCTCCACGTAGAAGGCGCGGCCGCGGTTCACCCGCGACATCAGGTCGACGAACTCGGAGAGGTAGCGCGAGCGCTCGAGCATGAACGTGTTGATCACGATCCCCTCGCGAGTGCATCGGCCCACCTCGCGGAGCGTGGACTGGACCGTCCGCTGCGTCGGCGGGTAGGCGAACTCGACCTGGCCGCCCTCGATGTGGGCGGTCGGCTCGCCATCGGTGATGACGACGATCTCCTTGTTGCCGCCGGTGGATCGGCCCAGCAGCTGGCGCGCGATGATCAGCGCGTGCTGGAGGTTCGTCCCGTACTCGAACTCGTAGGGCGACAGCGTCGGGATCGCCTCCGGCTTCAGCTGCCGGGCGTAGTACGCGAACCCGACGACGTACAGCTTGTCGCGCGGGTACTTGGTGTGGATGAGCGTGTGGAGGGCCATCGCCACCTTCTTGGCCGCCGATGAGCAGCCGCGCAGCAGCATCGAGCGACTCATGTCGAGCAGCAGGACGGTGGACGAGGTCGTGGTCTCCTCGGTGCGGCTCACCTCGAAATCGTCGGGTCCGATGCGGACCGGCGTCCCCGCTCCCCCACGCGCCATGGCGTTGAAGAGGGTGCGATTGATGTCGATCGCGAACGGATCGCCGAACTCGTAGCGCTTCGTCTCGTCGGTCGGCTCGCCGCCACGACCCGGCGCGGGCAGCGCGTGGCCGCCGAAGCCCTCGCGACGCAACCGGCTGAAGATGTCGGTGAGCGCCCGCATGCCGAGCTTGCGCGCGGCACGCGGTGTGAGGTCGAGGCGTCCCGACTCTCGGTCCAGGTAGCCGGCATCGGTGAGGCTCCGCGTCAGCTCGCGGAGCTGGTCGAGGTCATCGATCGCGTCGTCGCCGGCGAGGTCGCGGAGGGCATCGGCGTCGACGGCGGCGAGGGCGTCGGGATCGCGGGCGGCTCCGAGCGCCTCCTCCATCGCGTCGTACTGCTGCTGGCGGTCGATGGCGGCGAGCGCATCGGCCAGGCCCATCGGCTCATCCCCCTCGAAGGGATACGGCTCGCCGAACGGCAGGTCGGGGCGGGCCGCCTGGAGGTTGCCGGCCAGGCGGGCCATGTCGATCTTCAGCCGATCGTCGCGCAGCAGGTCGTCCATGAGGTCGCGCAGCTCGTCGCGCATCTCGGGCGACAGGCTGTTCATCAGCGAGGCCATCTGCGACGCCTGGCGGTGGAGGTGCTCGATCAGCTCATCGGTGGAGCCGATGCCGGGCGGGAAGTAGTGCCCGTGCTGCGCCATGAAGCGCCCGAAGTCGTCGGTCGTGTCGGCGCCCGTGGCGTGCTTCTCGAGCAGCGCGTTGAGGTCGCGGACCATCTCCCGGATGCCGGCGAGGTCCTCGGGGGTCACCTTCTGGACGCCCTCCTTCAGCCCCTGGAAGTAGGTCTGGAGCATCTGCTGCCGCAGCTCGTCGGTCAGCTCGGTGAAGGCGTCGCGGGCGGCGTCGTCCATGAACTCGTAGTCGCGCAGGCCGTTGAGGCGGCCGGCGAGGGTGTCCGGAAGGGCGTCCAGGCGATTCGTGCGCTGCCGCGCCGTCCGCTGCAGCACCCGCTCGGCCATGCGGGCCCGGTCCTGGTCGGGACCCGGGACGGCGTCGAGCGCGCGCTGCTCAGCCTCGTGCATGCGGCGCGCGATCCCGGCACGCTCACGGTCGAGGATCTCGGCCAGCCGGTCATTGATCTCGTCGAGCACGCCGTCCAGGTGCGCGCGCTCGAGCTCCTCCTGCCGTCGGGCGCGGAGGCGCTCCATGATCCGCCGCAGCCCGGGGATGTCGCCGCCGCGCGTGCCCCGCAGGCCGCGCTGCATGAGCCGCTGGAGGGCGCGCCGCACGTCGCCCTCGGCGAGGATGTCGTCCGAGAGGGCGTCGAGCACGTCGTCCGCGTCGAAGGCCGGCAGCTGTTGGCTGCCGTCCCATCGGGAGTAGCGGAAGGTGCTCATGGCTCGCACCAGCCTAGGCCGATGGCGTTGCCGCGTCCATCGGCGTCAGATGGTGGCGAGGTCGCCGAGCAGAAGCTCCCGGTCGTCATCCTCGGCGATGGCCGCTGCGAGCTCTCGGGATCGCGCCAGCGCCGCATCGGCTTCCGCATGGTCGCCGGCAATGCGGGCGGCTCGCGCGACGGCCTCCCAGGCGAAGGCGATGTCGAAGTCGCCGATCCCGTGCTCCTCGCACAGGGCGAGGCAGCGTCGGGCATGCCACATCGCCGGCTCGGTGCGGCCCAGGACCGCGTACACGCGTGAGCACTGCCACTCACCGCGGGCGAGGTTCACCGGCTCGCCCACCTCGCCCCAGTGGTATCGCGAGGCGTGGGCGGCATGGAGCATCTCATCGTCCAGCAGCGGCGTCCGATCGGCAAGTTCGAGCAACGTCCAGACGTGGTTGAAGAGGTCGACCGCGAGGGCGCGTCGCGTGCCGGCGTCGACAGTGGTGGCTTCGGCTCGGGTGGTCATGATCGGCTCCTCGTGGTCGATGGCCTGGTTCAGCCAGTGGATCTGCCGGGTGGTGCGCGCCAGGAGCGCCTGGAGACGAGACCGATGCGCCGCCAGTAGCTGCCGGCGCTGGGTCGGATGGGCGTGGAGGATGGCTCGGACGGCGGGCAGACCGATGTCGAGCGCTCGCAACCGCGCGACCAGCCGCGCATCGTTGAGCTGGTCGCGTCGATACGAGCGATACCCGGTGTCGGGGTCGACGCTCGCCGGCTCGAGCAGTCCCTGCTCGTGATAGTGGCGCAGGGCACCGACGCTCAGCCCGGCGAGCCGGGCGAAACGGCCGATGGAGAGCCGCTCGTCGTCCATGGCGCGCAGCATGGGGTCTCGGGCAGGTCGAGAGTCAAGCCCCCGGATCGAGATCCGGCAGCGGAATCGGCAGCGGTGGCGGATCGGGCGGTTCGGCGAGCCGCCGGCCGTACCAGGCGACGTCGTGCCACGCGCCGTGCTTGAAGCCGACGCGTCGGTAGATGCCGACCGGCTCCATGCCCATCGACCGGTGGAGCGCGACGCTCGCGTCGTTGGGCAGCGTGATCCCGGCGTACACGTTCACGAAGCCCTGCCGCGCCAGGATGGCGAACAGCTCGCGGTAGAGCCGGCGTCCGATGCCCCGGCCGCTATGCCCCTCGGCGACATAGACCGAGACATTGGCGGACCAGCGGTACCCCGGTCGCGCGTGGTGCGGACCGGCGTATGCGTACCCCACGACGCGACCGCCGAGCTCCGCGACCAGCCACGGGGTCGAGGCCAGGATCATGCGCATGCGCTCCCCCACCTCGTCGGGCGTCGGGGCTATCTCCTCGAAGGAGGCGAGGCCGTGCTCCACCGACGGCAGGTAGATGTCGGCCACGGCCGCCGCGTCGCGAGCGGGATCAGCGAGGCGGACGGTCACGGGCTCCATGCGGCCATCATGCGCGAGCGGCCGCCTAGCCGGTGCCGACCCCGCGGATCACGCTCCCGTCGGGCCCGACGCGGACGACGGTCGGGACGAGGGCGACCCCGTACTTGCGGGCGAGGTCGGGCCGATCGCGCACGTCCACGCGCACGAACGGGTGCGATCCGGCGGCGAGCTCGGCCTCGACGGTGCGGCAGTCGGTGCAGAGCGGGTGGCTGAAGGCGACGATCAGCTCGCCCGCCAGCAGCGGCGCCCCGAGGTCGCCGAGCTCGAGTCGGTCGATCGCCCGCTGGCGGATGCCGCGCAGCCGAGCGCCGACGCGGTACATCTCGCAGCCGGCGCAGATGCCCGTGGCGGCGGCCAGCAGCGCCAGTCCTGCCACGAGGATCCCCAGCCCGGCGCCGAGCGTCGTCAGGCCGACGACATGGGCGGCGGTCGCCGTGGAGAGGACCGCCAGGCCGATCTGGTTCGCGAAGCGCGGAGGGCGCGAGTCCTCGATCGGGCCTTCACCGAAGCGGGGCTGGACGAGCTTGAAGTAGGCCACGCAGGCCAGGCAGTAGCGGCGGCCGAAGCGCAGGCCGATGCCGAGCTGAAGCGCCAGCAGGGTGAGCAGCGGCCACCAGCCGCTGACGACGGCGAGGAGCGAGACGAGACCGACGGTCGCCTGGTTGAAGCGAGGAGCGCGAGCGTCGATGACGTCGAGGTCGCGGTAGGGATGGGCGGTCCGAGGACGGGACATGGCTGAGGCTCCGAATGGGAAGGGCACGCAGCGAGGAACGAGAAGCTGCCGAGTGGCGGGAAGAGAGGCCTCAGGAGGCGCCGATGCGTGACGTCGCGCCGATCGAAGCGGGAGCGGAGCTCCTCCCGCCTAGCGACAGGTGCAGATGCAGCTGGTGCGATGCCGATGCGTCACGGTCGCTGCAGACTAGCGGCCACGGCCCCGACGGGCAAGCCCCTGCGCCGGTAGCGCGACGGCACGCTCGGGGTAGCGTCTGCGTCGTACCCTTTGGCGGTGCTGATCTGCCCGAGCTGCAGCCAGGCGAATCCGGACGGGTTCCGGCTATGCGGGATGTGCGGCACGCCGCTGACGGCTCCAGGCACCGAGCGGCGGGAAGAGCGAAAGGTCGTCAGCGCCCTCTTCTGCGACCTCGTCGGGTTCACCCAGCGCGCCGAGCAGCTCGATCCGGAGGATGTGCGTGCCATCCTCGGCCCGTACCACGCCCGCGTCCGCCAGGAGCTCGAGCGACACGGCGGGACGGTCGAGAAGTTCATCGGCGACGCGGTGATGGCCCTGTTCGGCGCACCGACCACGCACGAGGACGACGCCGAGCGTGCGGTACGCGCCGCGCTCGCGATCCGCGAGGTCGCGATCGACCAGGGGATCCAGCTCAGGGTCGGCATCACCACCGGCGAGGTCCTGGTCAACCTCGACGCGAGCCCGGCCGAGGGCGAGGGCATGGCCTCCGGCGACGTCGTCAACACCGCATCCCGCCTCCAGGGCGCCGCGCCGATCAACGGCGTGCTGGTCGACGAGACAACGTACCGGTTGACGCGGCACGCCGTCGAGTACAGCGACGCCCCGGCGGTGGAGGCCAAGGGCAAGGCACGGCCCATCGCCGTCTGGCAGGCCTTCCAGGTGCGGGCACGGCCCGGGATGGATGTCGCCCACGATGCGAGGTCCGAGCTCGTCGGCCGCGAGCGTGAGCTCGGCGTCCTGTGGGACGCCTTCGCTCGAGTCCGGAGCGCTCGGACCTCGCAGCTCGTGACGTTGATCGGCGTGCCCGGTATCGGCAAGAGCCGGCTGCTGTTCGAGCTCTCGGCCCTCGTGGAGGCTGATCCCGACCTCATCACCTGGCGCCAGGGACGCTGCCTCGCCTACGGCGACGGGGTGACGCTGTGGGCGCTGACGGAGATCGTCAAGGCGCAGGCTGGCATCCACGAACAGGATTCCGACGATCTCGCGCGCGAGAAGGTGCGTTCCGCCGTGCGAGATGCGGTCGCCGAGGAGGCCGATGCAGCGTGGGTCGAGTCCCACCTGCTCGCGCTGGTCGGCCTGGCGACGCAGAGTGAGCTCGGCGGTGATCGCCGCGGCGAGGCGTTCTCGGCGTGGCGACGCTTCATCGAGGCGATGGCCGAGCAGCGGCCCGTCGTCCTCGTCTTCGAGGACCTGCACTGGGCAGATGCCAGCCTGCTCGACTTCATTGATGAGCTGATCGATTGGGTGGCCGACGTCCCGCTCATGGTGGTCGCCACCGCGCGACCCGAGCTTCTCGAGCGGCGGCCCAACTGGGGCGGTGGCAAGCTCAACGCGACCACGCTGGCGCTCCAGCCGCTCTCCGACGAACAGACCGCTCGGCTGATCGGACAGCGGCTGGGCCGTCCCACGCTCGCGGAGACGCAGCGGACTCTGCTGGAGCGGGCCGGCGGCAACCCGCTGTACGCGGAACAGTTCGCGGAGCTCTTCCTGGAGCGCGGCGCGGCCGACCTGTCGCTGCCCGAGTCGCTCCAGGGCATCATCGCGGCCCGCCTGGATGGGCTCCCGGCCGGCGAAAAGGAGGTGCTGCGGGACGCCGCGGTGGTCGGCAAGGTCTTCTGGGCAGGCTCGGTCGGCGACGACCCGTCAGCCGCCCTCCACGCGCTGGAGCGCAAGGGATTCGTGCGACGGCAGCGGCGCACATCGGTGGAGGGCGAGACCGAGTACGCCTTCGCCCATGCGCTGGTGCGTGACGTCGCCTACGGGCAGCTGTCACGGGCCGACCGTGCCAGGAAGCATCAGCGGATGGCGCAATGGATCGAGTCGCTCGGGCGCCTGGACGACCACGCCGAGATGCTCGCCCACCACTGGCGCTCGGCGCTCGATCTCTGCCGAGCGGCCCGTGCCCCCACCGCCGACCTCGTCGAGCCGACGCGACTCGCCCTCCGCGCTGCCGGCGAACGCGCCTTCGACCTGAACGCGTTCCTGCCGGCGGAGCGCTATCACGCTGAAGCGCTGGAGCTGTGGCCGCAAGACGATCCCGAACGGCCCGATCTCCTGTTCCGCTGGGCGCGGGCGCTTCACCTGGCCGGCGATGACCGCGAGGAGGCAGCCCTCGAGCAAGCACGCGACGCCCTGCTCGCCGCCGGTGCGAGCGAGGCGGCCGCTGAGAGCGAGGCGTACCTGTCGGAGGCGCTCTGGTTCCGCGGGCAGCGAGACCTGGCCTACGATCACCTGGGCCGCGCCGAGGAGCTGCTAGCCGGCGCCGAGCGCTCGCTGGTGAAGACCAGGGTTTTGGCCATGTCCGGCCGCTACCGGATGCTGGCGGGCGACCTCGAGAGCGCCATCCGCATCTCGCGTGATGCCCTTGCCGCGGCCGAGGCGCTGGGGCTCGACGAGCTGCGCGTGCGTGCCCTGACGACGATCGGATCAAGCATCACCGTCCAGGACCGCGACGGGGGGCTCCGGACCCTGGAGCAGGCGCTCGAGATCGCCCGGGCGACGAACTCTCCCCTGCTGGCGACCGTGCTGAACAACATCGGCTTCCACACACGGGATGACGTCGCTCGCGCCAACATGTTCTACCGCCAGGCGGCCGAAGTCGCGGAGCGGTTCGGCGACCGCGCCATGCGGCGCTTCGTCGCGGGCAACATCGCCACCACCGACTTCCAGGTGGGGCGCTGGGACGAGGCCCTCGCCGCCGCCGACGACTTCATCGCGGAGTCCCGGTCCTCACCGCACTACGGGGACAGCAGCGCCCACGTCACCCGCGCCATCGTTCGCCACGGCCGGGGAGATGCCGCGGGGACCGTGGAGGACCTGGATGCAGCCGTCCGGCTGGCTCGCGCCACGAAGGACCTGCAGGTCCTGTTGCCGTCCCTCGTCCTGGCAGCCTTCACGCACGCGCTGCTCGGCCGACCCACGGCGGGCCGGCCATTCGCCGTCGAGGCCATCGAGCTGGCAATGGCCAACCCTCCGTGGGCGCTCGAGCTGTGGCCCCTCATCTGGTTCGGCGACCAGCTCGGCGTCGCGGAGGCTGTGCGCGCCGCCATCGAGGCGGCGCCCGACTCGCCGATGCGAGCTGCCGCACTCGCGGCGCTGGAGGGTGACGACGGGCCGCTGGCACGGTTCATGGGCGACATCAAGGACCGCGCCGGGGAGGCGTTCGTCCGCCTGATGGCGGCAGAGCGACTGATCAGCCAAGGGCGCCGCGCCGAGGGCGAGGCCGAGCTGGCAGAAGCGCTCGCCTTCTATCGCGAGGTCGGCGCAACCTTCTACGTTGAGCGCGGCGAGGCGCTGCGCGCCAAGACCGCCTGAGTTCGGGAGCGCTAGCGACCGATGCTGCTGCCGGCCGTCCGACGCGGGCGCCGCTGACGCTCGCCACCGAAGTGTCGGCGAGCCCGATCGCCACCCTGGCGACGCGGGCCTGATGGGGCGCCCTGGCGGCGCGCGCCGCCGTGCAGCCCCGAGCGAAGCTTGATCGGCTGTGCGGCGATGGCGCGGTTCGGCTCGAAGCCGGCGACGGTCTCAGAGGGAATCGGCGCCTTCAACAGGCGTTCGATCTCGCGCAGCAGCGGCGCCTCGTCGATGCACACCAGCGAGACCGCGGTGCCGGTGACGCCGGCCCGCCCGGTGCGACCGATGCGATGGACGTAGTCGGACGGGACCATCGGCAGCTCGAAGTTGACGACGTGCGGCAGCGCCTCGATGTCCAGGCCGCGGGCGGCGACCTCGGTCGCGACGAGGCACAGGACGCGGCCGGCCTTGAAGTCGGCGAGGGCGCGCACGCGCTGCGGCTGCGACTTGTTGCCGTGGATCGCCGAGGCGGCGATGCCGTCGCGGTTGAGCTGCTCGGCGAGCTTGTTGGCGCCGTGCTTGGTGCGGGTGAAGACGAGCGCCTGGTCGATGACGCGGGTGCGCACGAGGTGCGTCAGCAGCTCACGCTTGCGCTCCCGGTCGACCGGGTGGACGACCTGCTCGACGAGCTCGACGGCCGTGTTCTCCGGCGTCACCTGCACCGATGCGGGCCGATCGAGCAGGCCCTCGGCCAGGGTACGGATCTCGCGTGAGAAGGTGGCGCTGAATAGCAGATTCTGCCGGCGGTCGGGCAGCAGCGCCAGGACCTGGCGGATGTCGCGGATGAAGCCCATGTCGAGCATGCGATCGGCCTCGTCGAGGACGAGGAACTCGACCCCGCGCAGGTCGATCGTGCCCTGGCGGGCATGGTCGAGCAGGCGGCCAGGCGTGGCGACCACGATGGTCACCCCGCGGCGCAGTGCGCCGGCCTGGGCCGGGAAGCCGACGCCGCCGTAGATGGCGGTGGATCGGACGCTGCCGCTCGAGTAGGTGCGGACGGACTCCTCGACCTGGATGGCGAGCTCGCGGGTCGGGGCGAGGATGAGGACGCGGATACGGTGGTCGCGGGCGGGACGCTCGGCGAGCTGCTGGAGGATCGGCAGCACGAAGGCCGCGGTCTTGCCGGTGCCCGTCTGGGCGCCGGCGAGCAGGTCGCGTCCGGCGAGCACGAGCGGGATCGCCTCGCGCTGAACCGGGGTCGGATCGGTGTATCCCTCGCGCGACACGGCGCGAAGCAGGTCGGGGCGCAGCCCCAACTCAGAAAACGCACGGGCGGTGAACGTCAAGGAAGGAAGCTCCTGAGAAGGGCCCTCCCACACGCGAACGAACTCGGTGCGGGGCCCGGTCAGGGCGATGGGGTAAGCGAGGTCGGGCGGGGTTGAAGCCGTGGCGCTGACCGGAGCGCCAAATCGAACACGTGTACGAAGCGTACCACAGCGATGCGGTGTACGCTGGGTGCCCACCCAGAAAGGCGGCACATGTCAGACCGATGCATCCACGGGTTCGAGCCGCAATCCTGCGCCTCCTGCCGCCGATGTGCCCACGGACTCCTCGAATCACGCTGCGGCGTCTGCGTTCCTCGCACCTCTCGCGAGGCGACGGTGATGCTCGCGAACGACGCCGAACGACCTTCCGAAGAGCACCGCGGCTACGAGATCCTCTACGTCGCCGGCCAGCGAAGCTGGCACTTCCGAGCCGATCCCGACGGCCCGCTCTCGCAGCACTCCTACCGATCCGCCTTCCAGGCGCGACGCGCCGTCGACCAGCTGCTCGACGCCCCCGAGCCCGTCGCCGCCGGCAAGAAGGGCAAGCGCAAGTCGTAACAGGGTCAGTCCGGGCGCCGCATCAGCGGCGGAAGTCGAAGAGCGCGGAGACGACCGAGCCGTCGGTGAACCGCAGCGTGAGTCGACGGCAGCTGCCGTCCCACGAGCGTTCCGTCTTCCACACGTACTCGTAGGTGTCGCTCGAGTCGTCGTAGCGAAGACTGCTCTGGCCCGCGGTGAGCGTCGTCTCGATGACGTCACCATCCGCAAGGTCGTCGCAATCGACCACGGTCGTCGATGGCGACCCGTCCACGAAGATGTCGAGGCCCCGATCGCCGTCGAGCGAGAACTTCACCGGGACGGCACGACCGGCCTTCACGACGTTGGGGTGGTCCGCGTCGACCGGCTCGAGGAACCCGCCGAACGCATATGGAGGAACGATCGCCGCGATCCAGGTGCTCGCCTGGACGGTGAGCACGGTCAGCGTCACGGTACCCTCGCCATCGGTCGATCGTTCCGCGACACACGGCGACGGGTCGGCCGTTCCGGAACTCCCGGTGCAATCCGCGACGGCGACGCCGTTCCGGAACAGGACGATCGATTCGGCCGTCTCGCCTGCCGGGATGATCGACGCGTCGAACTCGAACGTGATCACGTTCGGCTGATCAGCGGACGGGGCGTCTGGCATCGTGATGTCGACCTGGTGACCGAAGAAGGCATAGCCGGCGGGCGGGGTGCCCTCGACGAGCGACTCCTCGATCGAGGCTGATCCCTCTCCCGTGGTCGTGATCGTCGCGGACACCGGGTCCTCAGGCGTCGTCCCGCCCGCGTCCGCGGTCGTCAGCGACTCCCCGGCGCTCAGCGTGCCGCTCACCGAATCGGCGAGCAGGACGACCACGGACCATTCGGAGAACGATCCGAGCGAATCGCCGCGGTGGCGGCTCACCATGGTGTCGGGCGCCGAGGTGTAGCTCACCTCCACCGCCGATGCGGGATCGATCACGGGTGTGGCCAGCGTGAGCTCGATGAAGGCCAGCCCGACCTCCGGATGGAGGTCCGTGACCGAGGTGACCGTACGCGGGACGTTGTCGACCACCACGGCGAACTGCGCGGCGTCGGCAAGCGATGCCGGCTCGATCGGGTCGGTCAGGACCAGCACGAGCTTGTCCGCGCCGTGGTAGCTGTCGACGACCGCCGTCAGGACATCGATCGCGCCGAAGTCCTCCGCCAGGACCTCCACGCCGGAGAGGGCGGCGGCGGGGGTGAGGGACAGATCCCGGATCGGATCGGCGCCGACTGAGGGCGTGTAGTCGAGGAACACCTCATCGCCGATCTCATAGGTGATGCCGGCCGGGAGATCAATCCGCATGAAGCTCACGCCATCCGCCGCGAACGCGAAGTCGTCGCCGGCGGCGCCGGCGTAGAGATGCGCCACCTGGGCCGGGACGTGGTCGATGTCGTTGATTGTCACGTTGAAGTCGCTTGCCGGCGGCACCGACGATCGATCGAGGATCTCGTCCCAGATCACCACGATGTGGTCGACCGGCGTGCCCGCGACCGTGAACTCGCCGACGAGCGGCTGGAAGCCGAGCGTCTCGATCTCGGGTGCCCCTCCGAGCGCCGCCGAGGTCGATCCCAGCGGACCGGGCGACACGAGCGGAGCAATGGAGATGACGCTCGCTCCGAGCATGGCAGCGATCCAGCGAGCGAACGACCGGCGACCGGACACAGGGCACCTCCCGATCAGCGCGGGTCGGGCTCGCCATTGGCTCGGCGCGGTCGTGGGCGACCGTCCTGGGCAGGCCGCGCGTCGACGCCTCCGCACGCAGAGCGCGATTCTACCCCCGGCCCGCAAGCATTCGATTCCCGCCCATCCGACAACCTCGTGGAGTTCGCGGTCAGTGGATGCGGGAGCCGCCTCCGCCTTCCCCGGGCCCCCCGCTGCCGCCGCCCTCGCGCAGGAAGCGCTCGATGTCGGCGATGAGCTCATCGCCCTCCGGGAGCCGCGCCTCGTCGGATAAGGCCTCGAGCCGCTCGACATAGGCCTTGGTCTGCTCATCGGCGGCGGTCGCGGCGTCGAGCATGCTGCGACGCTCCAGCGCCCGGGTCGCGAGCTGGCCGACCGGCAGCTCGACCCCCAGGTGGCGGCCGAGCGCCGTCAGCAGCGCGATCGACGCGGTCGGGTACGAGGCGCTGACGTAGTGCGGCACCTGGGCGAAAAGGCCGATGGCCGGGATCCCGCTGGTCGCTGCGGTCAGCTCGAACACCGAGAGGGCGGCGGACGGCACGCGCAGCAGCCCGTCAGGCCCCTGGCGAATGCCGGACGGCAGTAGCCCGTCGGCGGACGCGGTGGCCAGGATCGGCACCGGGCGGGTGTGGGCAACCGCGGCGGGGATGGCGCCGAGGCTCGCCCAGCTCGCCACGCCGAGTCGCTTCGCCAGCTCGACCACGTCGGTCGCGAGCTCGCGCCATCGGTAGTCCGGCTCCGGCCCGGTGAGGACGAGCAGCTCGCGCTCGTCGACGCTCGTGGCGGTGAGCGTGAGGCTCGGCCACTCGAGGGTCAGGGGCCGGCCGTCGACGATGTCGAGGGTCGGGCGACGGACGCGGTAGTCGTAGATCGCATCGGCGTCGAAGGTCGCGACCTCGGTGCCGCCCTCCGCCAGCTGGGCGGCGGCGGTCGTGCCGGCCCCTCCGGCATCCACCCAGCCCTCGAGGGCGGCCACCAGCACCGGGGCCGTGAAGCTCGGTTCCTGGTCGAGCCGATAAAGCGCCATCGGCCCCAGTCTACGCCGCCGAGGTGCCATGGCCTTCGCGCGCGATCGTGCCGCGCGGGGATGGCGGTATGGTTGACCCATGCCGAAGGCCAAGGCGCCGGCCGACGCCGGTGACCCCGACAAGCTCCAGCGCCAGGTGGCCGGCACGTACCGCACGGCCGATGGACGATTCGAGGTCCGTGGCGGCTCCGCGACCGGCTGGTTCGTGGTCGACTCCGAGCAGACCAACGACTTCGGCCAGGAGCTGATCCAGGGGCCGTTCGCCACGCTCGCCGATGTGCGTGCCGCGATTCCCTCCGCTCGCTCGGCGAAGATCACCCCGATCCGGCCATCGGCCACGCCGAGCCGGCGCCGGAAGAAGGCCGTGCCCCCGAAGCCCCCGCCGCCGAGCTGGATCGAGCAGCTGCCGCCGGCCGAGGCTGCCGCGGTCCGTCGCCTCATCCGCGCCCTCGAGGGGGAGGGCGTGCCCGACGCCGAGGCGCTCGTCCGTCGCGACCGCGACGGCATCGGTCCGGCAATCGCCACCCGGATCATCGAGCGGCGGCTGGCGGCCATCGTCGACGAGCTCC
>Ga0268386_10001371_pt1 | contig 16649 bp, 15 predicted proteins | sample RVTome_15_FD_200260 | JGI IMG/M metagenome (GOLD analysis project Ga0268386, IMG submission 200260) | Soil microbial communities from uranium-contaminated site in the Upper Colorado River Basin, Wyoming, United States - RVT150D86... ...
GACGGTCGCCGGAGTCACCGAGGTCGTGATCGATTCCGCCCTCGCCCCGCCCATTCTCCCGCCGCGTCCCGGCCGGTCTCGTGTCGCCATCCTCACCCAGCCTGCGGCCACGGACATCGCCCTGGACGTGGCCAGGCATTTGCGAGATGAGGAGGTGACCTGTGAGGTGATCGGGCTCCCCGATCGGGAAGAGGCCAAGACTCTGCCGGTCGCCGGGTCCGTCTACGAGGCGTTGGCCCGATTCGGGCTGGCGCGTGACGACACCGTGGTCGGAGTTGGGGGAGGGTCCGTCACCGATCTGGCCGGGTATGTCGCAGGGACGTGGCTGCGTGGCGTCGAAGCGGTGTATGTGCCCACGACGCTCCTCGGTGCGATCGATGCCTCCATCGGGGGCAAGACCGGCGTGAACATCGGAGGTAAGAACCTGGTCGGGGTGTTCTGGCACCCGACCCGTGTCGTGATCGACGTCGCCCGTCTCGGCTTGCTCCCCAGCTACCTCATCCGCGAGGGCATGGCCGAGGCCTACAAGGCAGGTTTGATAGGGAACGCTGATCTGGCCGCATCGATCGAGAAGTCAGGTCTCGACAGCGATCTGGAAGACGTCGTCACCAAATCGATCGGTGTCAAGGCGGATATCGTGGACCGTGACGTCACCGAGCGAGGAGATCGGGCATTCCTCAATTTCGGGCACACCATCGGCCACGCCATCGAATACGCCTCATCTCTCTCCCACGGGGAAAGCGTCGGCCTGGGCATGGTGGCCGCCGTCCGCATCTCCGAGAAGCTGGCAGGATTCGCCCATGCCGACAGGGTGATCGCGGCCATCGCCGGGCTCGGCCTGCCCACCCAGGTCGAAGGTCTCGAGTTGGCCCGGGTCATCGATCTCCTGGGCCGGGACAAGAAGCGCGATGCCGGCGGTGTTCGAATGGTGCTTCTGAAGGAGCTCGAGGCACCGTTTCTCGTCCACGTCGACCGGGCCGACATCGAGCTCGGCCTTGCCGCGATAGGGTTCTAGAAGGAGGTAGCGTCCCCGCTTCTCCACCGAGGAACCGCATGATCAGCACCAACGATGTTCGGCCTGGCATGGCCCTCGACCTCGAGGATGGTCTCTTCTCGATCGTCGAATACCAGCACGTGAAGCCGGGCAAGGGCCGCGCCTTCGTGAGGATGAAGCTGAAGAAGCTCGAAACGGGCCAGGTGCTCGATCGCACGTTCCGCGCCGACGAGAACGTTCAGCAGGCGATCATCGACCGGGCGGAGCACCAGTACCTCTACTCCGACGATCTCGGGTATCACTTCATGAATCTCGACGACTACGGCCAGATCGTGCTCACCGAACAGGACGTGGGCAACGCTGCCGGGTACCTCGTCGACGGGATGACCGTTGTCCTGCCCATGTTCGATGGGACGGCCATCGGCGTCGACCTTCCCGCATCCGTGGAGCTCGAGGTGACCTACGCCGAGCCGGCGGTGAAAGGCGACACCCGCACCGGCGCCACCAAGGGTGTGACCGTCGAGACCGGCATCGAGGTTCAGGTCCCCCTGTTCATCGAGCAAGGCGAGCGGATCAAGGTGGACACCCGCACCGGCGACTACCTGACCCGGGCATGACCGGGTTCCATTTGTGCTGATAATCCCGGCTCGAGTGACTGCATCCGAGCTGGCCACGGCGATCGAGCGGGACGTTCGCGAGGTCCAGGCGGCTCTCGATGCCCGGGAGCAACCCGACTCGCCAGAGGACATCCTGGGGGCCGACCTGGCAATCGCCGTGGCCAAGACTCTCGGTGTCGACGTCTCGGTCGAGCCACGCGACCTCGCTCTCGAGCGCCTCTACGAATTCGACACCAGGGGCGAGTTGGGCTCGGATGTGGGCGGTCGGGCTGGTGAGATCGTCGAAGGGGTCATCTCCGACATCGAGGGCCTCGACGAGATGATCGAATCGGTCGCCGAGCGATGGAGCGTCGCTCGGATGCCTGTGATCGATCGCAACATCGTCCGGATCGCCCTCCATGAGTTGCGCGCCGACAGGGCGACACCGACGGCGGTAGTGGTCTCGGAGGCGGTGCGGCTCGCCCAGACCTACTCGACCGAGAAGTCGGCCGCTTTCGTCAACGGAGTCCTCGCCACCCTTGCCAAGACGATTCGGGAGAGTTAGGACACAGCGGGCCGACTCGGTTATGGTCGGAGCGACCTTTAAGGACGGTCCTGTGAGGCCGGGAAGGAAGCGACTTGCCCCAGGTAATGACTGGCGATGACATCGGGCGCGTCATCCGCCGCATCTCCCATGAGATACTCGAGACCCACCGCGGTGCGGAGCGAGTGGTCCTCGTCGGAATCCACACCAGGGGAGTGACGCTCGCTCGAATGCTGGCCGAGACGATCGGGGCGTTCGAGGGTGTCACGGTCCCAATTGGCGAGTTGGACATCGGTCTCTACCGAGATGATCGCGATCTCAGGGACGACATTCCCCTTCGCAGCACCGATATCCCGGTCGACATCTCGGATCGTCACGTGGTCATCGTGGATGACGTGCTGTTCACCGGGAGGACGGTTCGGGCGGCCCTGGACGCCCTCTCCGACATTGGCAGGGCAGTGACTACCGAGCTCGCCGTTCTAGTGGACCGGGGCCATCGTGAGTTGCCGATCAGGGCTGACTACGTCGGCAAGAACCTCCCCACCTCACGGGATGAGACGGTGCGGGTTCGTCTTCCCGACAACGATGGGCGAGAAGGCGTCTATATCGAGAAGCTGGAGGTGGGCGTCAAATGAAGTCCTTCACCGGAGTCCGCGGGATGGGGAGAGGTGAGATCGAGCGGCTCGTGACCGAAGCCTGCGAGTATCGGGATGCACTCGACAGCGGGGATCTCATCGACCGGTCGCTAGAAGGACGATGTGTCGCCAACCTCTTCTTCGAGCCATCCACGCGCACCCGCCTCTCCTTCGACCTGGCTACGCAACGTCTCGGAGGCCACGTGCTCACCTTCTTCCCGGAGACATCGTCGTCACTCAAGGGCGAGTCTCTGCACGACACCGTGCTCACGGTGGCAGCCATCGGAGCCGACGTGCTCGTCGTGCGTCACAAGGAAGAGGGCGTCCCTGAGAAGGTTGGAGAGTGGACCGGTCTGCCCGTGATCAACGCGGGTGACGGCACCAACGAGCATCCCACCCAGGCGCTCCTCGACCTGGTGACCTTGAAGCGCCGATTCGGCTCGTTGCCCGGTCTCAGAGTCGGCATCGTCGGTGACATCGCCCACTCCCGCGTCGCAGGGAGCCTCATCCATGCCATGGGCCCACTGGGCATCGAGCTCGTCCTGGTCGGACCGGGAGAGTGGCTTCCGAGTGAGACTTCGGTGGCCCTGAGCCACGATCTGGATGCGACCATTCCCCATCTCGACGTCGTGTACCTGCTCAGGGTGCAGACAGAACGTGGCGGTGTCATCGACGACGACTACGTCGCTCGATTCCGAATGGACGCCAAACGCGCCTCCGAGCTGAGCGAGGACTCGGTGATCATGCACCCCGGCCCGATCAACCGGGGCGTCGAGCTGACAGACGAGGTGGCGGACTCACCTCGGTCATTGATCACCGAGCAGGTCCGAAACGGCGTGCCCACTCGCATGGCCGTCCTCCGCAGACTGGCAGCCGACCGGCGATGATTGCGATCCGGAACGGCGAGGTGTTGACCAGCGATGGTTGGGCCCGAGTCGATGTCCTGGTGTCAGATGGTCGCGTCGCCGCCCTCGGGGAGGTTCCGCCGGCTCCGATCGAGTTGGACGCAACTGGATTTCTCGTCGGGCCCGGCTTCGTGGATCTGCACACCCACCTCAGAGAACCTGGCCAGACCTGGAAAGAAGACATCGCGTCCGGGTCTCGAGCAGCGGCGGTAGGCGGTTTCACCGCTATCACCGCCATGCCAAACACCGAGCCACCCATGGACACTGCGAAGGTGGTCCAGGAGGTCATCGACTCGGCGAATGAGAATGCCGTGGTGGACATCGTTCCGTCGGCCGCTCTGACCATGGGCCGGTCGGGAGCCCGCCCTGTCGACTTCGTGGAGCTGTACGGGATTGGGGTCAGGATGTTCACCGATGACGGCGATTCGGTGGCAGATGGCGAGGTGCTCGCCGCCGCGATGCACCAGATCTCGCGCCTACCCGGCGCCTTCGTCGCCCAGCACGCCGAAGATCGCTCCCGGACTGTCGACGGCCACATGCATGAGGGAGATCTCTCCCGTCGACTCGGCATCGGAGGGTTGCCGGCTGAAGCGGAGTCCGACGTCGTCAGGCGCGATCTGGCACTCGTCGCCGAGAGCGGCGCCCGTTACCACTGCCAACACGTGTCGGCGAAGATGACCGTCGAACTCATACGTCGAGCGAAGGAGTCGGGATTGCCGGTGACTGCGGAGGTGACACCACATCACCTGACATTCGAAGTGTCCGCCCTTTCGGCTCTCGACCCGGACTTCAAGATGTACCCCCCGCTCCGCGGGCCCGACGACCGCGACTCGCTGGCCGATGCCCTCCGCGAAGGCGTGATCGATGCGGTCGCCACAGATCACGCCCCCCATCTCCCTGCTGAGAAGCAGACAGATTTCTCTGCCGCCCCGCGTGGGGTCATCGGACTGGAGACTGCAGCGTCGGCCACGTGGGAGGTCCTCGGTGACCGAGACCGGCTCTTCTCGGTGCTCTCCACCGGGCCGGCCCGCATCCTCGGGCTCGACGATCACGGTGGTCCTCTGCGGCCCGGGGCCAGGGCCAACCTGGTGGTGTTCGACCCCGACGCCTCGTGGGTCCCTCGAGTGTTCCAATCCCGCTCGTCCAACAGCCCCTATCGGGGCCGGGAGATGACGGGACGGGTACGGGCGACGCTGTGCGGGGGAAGGCTGGCGCATCAGGAGGTGGCTACTTGAGCCGCCGACCTGCCCTGCTGGTCACAGCAGACGGAGAAGTGTTCGCCGGGTACGCCGCCGGGGCCGAGGGGATCGCCACGGGCGAGGCAGTCTTCAACACATCAATGACGGGCTACCAGGAGATCCTGACCGACCCCTCCTACTCCGGTCAGGTGGTGGTGATGACCTCGCCCCACATCGGGAACTATGGAGTCGCGCCCGACGACGACCAGTCGGCCCAGCCCGCCGTCTCCGGATTTGTCGTCAAGGCCCTCTCCAGGAGGCACTCCAACTGGCGCTCCGAAGGCAGCCTCGCGGACTACTTCCGCCGCCACGGGGTGGTCGCGGTGTCCGACATCGACACCCGTAGGCTGACCCGGCATATCAGAGACCGCGGCGCCATGCCGGTGGCCATGGGAGCCGATGTCGACGAGGCCGAGTTGCGCACCATCGCGGCGGAGGCGCCGTCCATGGAGGGCCGCGATCTGGCCAGCACGGTCTCCACCAAGGAGCCCTATCACCTCGAGGCTGTAGGCAACAGCCGGGGGCTGGTCGTTGCCATCGACCTCGGGATGAAGAAGGACATCCTGGCGAATCTCACCGGACGCGGCTTCGACGTCGAGGTCGTCCCGGCACTCACCTCGTCCGAGGACGTGCTGGCGAGGCAACCCGTCGGAGTCTTCGTCTCCAACGGCCCCGGCGACCCCGAGCCTCTGGTGCAGACGACCGAGACACTCCGGGGGGTCATCGGGAACGCGCCTCTGTTCGGCATCTGCCTCGGACACCAGGTGCTCGGACTCGCAGTCGGCGCCCGAACTTACAAGCTCCCCTTCGGACACCATGGGGGCAACCATCCGGTGCGCCGTCTCGACGACGGCCGCGTCGAGATCACTGCCCAGAACCACGGGTTCGCCGTCGATCTCTGGAGTCTCACCGACTCACGACAACCGCAACGCGATGGCCTCGCCGGCACCGATCTCCTCCCTCAGCGGGCCGACACCGAGTTCGGCCCGGTGCGCCCCACCCACCAGAATCTGAACGACGGGACACTCGAGGGCATGCTGTTGGAGGACCAACCGGCCTTCTCCGTGCAGTACCACCCGGAGTCGGCCCCCGGCCCCCACGACGCGGCCGAGTTGTTCGACAGGTTCGCCGACCTCATCGAAGGAGGGCTCTGATGCCGGGGAGGCGTGACCTCCGCTCCATCCTGCTGATTGGCTCCGGGCCGATCATCATCGGGCAAGCCTGCGAGTTCGACTACTCGGGGACCCAAGCGGCGAAGGTGCTCAGGGCCGAGGGCTATCGGGTGATCCTGGTCAACTCCAACCCGGCGACCATCATGACCGACCCCGAGTTCGCCGACGCTACCTATATCGAGCCGATCACACCCGAGGTGGTGGCCGAAATCATCGCCAGGGAGCGCCCCGATGCCCTTCTCCCGACCCTGGGCGGGCAGACAGCGCTCAACGTCAGCACCCAACTGGCGCGAAGCGGGGTTCTGGAGCGACACGGTGTCGAGATGATCGGCGCCGGGCTCGATGCCATCGACCGCGCCGAGGACCGTGGTCTCTTCAAGGAGACCATGGAGTCCATAGGGCTCGAAGTGCCAAAGGCGGGATATGCCAGATCGATGAGCGAGGCCGTGAAGATCGCACGTGAGATCGGGTACCCGGTGATGGTCCGGCCGTCTTACATCCTCGGCGGCGGTGGCACCGGTATCGCCGCGGACGAGGAAGAGTTCCTGGACGTGGCCCGTCACGGGTTGGACACGTCGCCAGTCAGCGAGATCCTCGTCGAGGAGTCGGTCTACGGCTGGAAGGAGTACGAGCTCGAGGTGATGCGTGACCGATTGAGCAACGCCGTCGTCGTTTGCTCGATCGAGAACTTCGACCCAATGGGCGTCCACACCGGCGACTCGATCACCGTGGCGCCGGCACAGACTCTCAGCGACCGGGAGTACCAGGAGATGCGCGATGACGGGATCGCCGTGCTCGCCGCCATCGGCGTCGAGACCGGAGGCTCCAACGTCCAGTTCGCGGTCGATCCCGAGACCGGTCGCCGTCTCGTCATCGAGATGAACCCGAGGGTGAGCCGCTCGTCTGCCCTGGCTTCGAAGGCCACCGGGTTCCCGATCGCCAAGATCGCTGCCCTCCTGGCCGTCGGGTTCACCCTCGACGAGATCGCAAACGACATCACCAAGGCCACCCCCGCCTCTTTCGAGCCCGCCCTCGACTACACCGTCGTCAAGGTGCCTCGCTTCGATTTCGCAAAGTTCCCTTCGGCTCCGACCACGCTCGGCACTTCCATGCGCAGCGTCGGAGAAGCCATGGCCATCGGGCGCACCTTCCCCGAGGCTTTGCAGAAGGCTCTGCGCAGTCTGGAGAACGGGCGGTCAGGGCTCAACGCCGACAAGGCAGAGACTCCCCTCAGAAGTCTCGATGACGACGCTCTGGCGGACGCCGTGAGCACACCTACTCCAGATCGGGTCTACGCCATGGGCGAAGCGTTGCGCCGCGGTTGGGGTGTCGACGAGGTGGCCCGTCTGTCCTCTGTCGACCCCTGGTTCGTCGACCAGATGGCCGAGATCGTGGAGATCCGGCACGAGCTGGAGACCCATCGCGACGACTCCCTCTTGCGTGAGGCCAAGCGATACGGATTCTCCGACCGCCAGATCGGTCACCTCTGGGGCCTCCCGGAGGCCCAGATCCGATCTCAGAGGCTTCACGCCGGGATCGCCCGCACGTACAAGACCGTGGACACATGCGCCGCCGAGTTCGAAGCGCACACCCCCTACATGTATGGCACGTTCGAGGACGAGACCGAGGTGAGGGCAGCGGACAAGCCTCGTGTGGTCGTGCTCGGTTCGGGGCCCAACCGCATCGGCCAGGGAATCGAGTTCGACTACTGCTGTGTGCACGCCAGCTTCGCTCTCCGTGACGCCGGATACGAGACGGTCATGGTCAACTGCAACCCGGAGACAGTCTCAACCGACTACGACACGTCCGACCGTCTCTACTTCGAGCCGCTCACGATCGAGGATGTCCTAGGCGTCATCGACGCCGAGAAACCCGAGGCCGTGATCGTCCAGCTCGGAGGTCAGACTCCCCTCAACCTCGCCGACGAGCTGGAGAGGGCCGGGGTCCCTATCGCCGGCACCTCGCCTGCATCCATCGCCTTGGCAGAGGATCGCGAGCAATTCGCCGAGATCTGCCGCAACCTCGGCTTGAAACAGCCCGCCGCCGGATCGGCGACGTCTGCCGCCGAGGCGCAGGAGGTCGTCGACCAGATAGGGCTTCCCGTCATGGTGCGGCCGTCATTCGTTCTGGGGGGACGGAAGATGAAGGTGGTCTATAGCCTCGAGGAGCTCGGTGCCTACGTGCGGGAGATCTACGGCGAGGACGACCCCGAGGTGACCGCCAACCCGATACTCCTCGACCGTTTTCTCGAGTCCGCCGTCGAGGTCGACGTCGACGCCGTGTTCGACGGGTCCGAGTTGCTCGTCGGCGGAGTCATGGAGCACGTGGAGGAAGCCGGTGTCCACTCCGGAGATTCTGGCTGTGTCACTCCACCACCGACCATCTCCGACGAGGCAATGAAAGAGATCCTGCGCGGAACGGGGGAGTTGGCGAGGGCTCTCGGTGTCAGAGGCTTGATCAACATCCAGTTCGCAGTGAAGGGCGACGAGGTCTATGTACTCGAGGCCAACCCGCGTGGCAGCCGGACCGTCCCGTTCATCTCAAAGGCGAAGGCGATCTCACTGGCGAGGATCGCCACCCGCGTCATGCTGGGGACGACGATCGCGGATCTCCGAGCTGAGGGCATGGTGACCGAGCAGACCGGCGATGGCTTCGTCGCCGTCAAAGACGCGGTCCTCCCATGGGACCGCTTCCCGGAAGAAGACAACATCCTGGGGCCAGAGATGAAAGCCACCGGTGAGGTCATGGGGATCGGCCCCGATGTTGGCGTCGCCTACGGCAAGGCCCTCCTCGCCGCAGGCAACATCCTCGCCGACCGCGGCAGGGTCTTTCTCTCCTTCGCCGATCGCGACAAGCAGTTGGGCCTCGCCGTGGCTCAAGCATTCACAATGCTCGGATTCGACCTCATCGCCACCAAGGGGACCGCCCGATTCCTCCGCCACCACGCGATCGAGGCGGAGCCGGTGAACAAAGTGGGGGAGGGGGAACGTGACATTGGTGAGCGACTGGCCAATGGAGAAGTCCAGCTCGTTGTGAACACACCTCGCGGTGGTCGCGCCCGACACGACGGCAAGACGATCCGCCAGCTCGCCCGAAGGCTCAAGATCCCCTGTGTCACCACCGTCCAAGGTGGGCTGGCGGTGGCTCGAAGCCTGCGCGCCGGACCGGGGGCGATCAACAAGCCGAGGAGCCTGCAGGAATGGCACTCGACTCGCTGACCACGGCCCTCGGCCCACTCGAGTTGCGCTCACCACTCATCGCTGCATCTGGCACGGTCGGCTCGGTGTGGGAGTGGGCAGAAGTAGCCGACGTCTCTCCCTACGGGGCGGCCGTCGCCAAGTCGGTGTCTCCCACGCCATGGCAGGGCAGACCGGCCCCGCGGCTGGCTCCCACTACCGTCGGCATGCTCAACGGCATCGGCATCCAGAACCCTGGCATCGAGGAGTGGGCGGCCACCATGGAAGCGCGTATCGCCTCTTCCGATGTCCCTGTCTGGGGCTCAGCTGTCGGTGGAGACGCCGAGGGCTTCGCGCATGTCGCCAAGCGACTGGACGCAGCAGGGGTGACCGCTGTAGAGGCCAACCTGTCGTGTCCAAACCTCGAGGACGGTCAGATGTTCTCATTCGATGCCCGCCGCAGCGGAGAAGTCGTCGAAGCCGTGGTTGGCGCGGTGAGCGTGCCCGTCGGAGCCAAGTTGTCACCCAACACGCCCGACATAGTCGCCGTGGCCGACGCCTGCCGTGCCGCCGGAGCGGAGTTCGTGATCCTCACCAACACCGCCCTCGGGTTCGGACTGTCCCTCGAAGATCGCCGCCCCCTGCTCAGCGGTGGCGTGGGCGGGTACTCCGGACCCGGTCTGAAGCCGATCGCATTGCGGTGCGTCTACGAGGTGGCCCGCGCCCTGCCCGGTCTCCCCATCGTCGGCTGCGGTGGTGTGAGCACCGGTCGGGACGTCATCGAGTTCCTCGTTGCGGGTGCGACTGCGGTGGAAGCGGGGACCGTTCACTTCGCCGAGCCAAGGGCTGGGCGTCGGATAATGAAGGAGGTCCATGCCGAGATGCGACGTCTCGAAGTGTCATCCGTGAGCGACTTGGTCGGGACGGTCGAGCAGTGGTGAGCCCGGTCATCGTCGCCCTCGACGTTCCCACCCTGGAGGAGGCGACCGTCCTCGCCCAATCACTCGCCGGAGATGTCGGAGGATTCAAGGTGGGAATGGAGCTCCTCATGGGCGAGGGACCTCGAGCCATCACCACCATCGCCGAGGTCGGTCTGCCGGTGTTCGCCGACGCCAAACTCCACGACATCCCCAACACAGTGGGCAGGGCCGCCGCCAGGATCCGATCCGCCGGGGCGCGCTGGGTCACGGTCCATGGATCGGGAGGTCCGGAGATGGTGGAGTCGGCTGTCGATGCCATGGGCGGACAGGGGGTGCTCGCCGTCACCATGCTCACGTCGCTCGCACCTTCCGATCTTCCCAGGATCGGCATCGAGGCCACATCTACCGACTACGTGACCACGATCGCGGCCCTCGCTGCCGGCGCCGGATGCGAGGGCGTCGTCTGCTCACCGAACGAGATCGCGACAGTCCGCGACCACCAGCCCGGGCTGCTGATCTTCGCCCCCGGAGTACGGCCCGACAACGCGGAGGCCGGCGATCAGAAGAGGACGGCCACGCCCGAGAGCGCCATCGCAGACGGAGCTCATTACCTGGTCATAGGCCGGCCCATCACCGGAGCTCCGGATCCTGTGCTCGCTGCCCGCGAAATCGGCGCCGCTATCGGCGCAGTCGAGAGCCCGGCAGGGGCTATGGTCGAATCGAGCCGGCCCCAGACCTAGGAGGAGGAATGGCGCAGCCACCCAAGTTGACCGACGAGCAGAGAAAGGCGGCACTGGCCAAGGCGGCCGAGGCCCGGCGTGTTCGCGCCGAGGTCAAGGAATTGCTCAAGACCGGGTCCTTGCGGATCCCAGAGCTCTTCTCTCGTGCCGAGTCCGACGATTTGATCGCCGGGCTCAAGGTCGAGTCTCTGATCGCCTCTATGCCGGGGACCGGGAAGATCAAGGCCAAACGACTGATGGAGACACTGGGAATCGCCGAGAACCGGCGGATCCGTGGCCTTGGCGACAAGCAGAAGGAAGCGCTGATCGCCGAGTTCTCCTGAGTGAGGCAGACACACTCGAGGCCACTGACCGCGAACCCATGGTTTGGCCTGTCCTGCGGACAGGTGCGAGTTTCGAAGAAATTCGCTACCTCTCGAGCTCTGCTCGAGAGGCGACACCGCTGAGCGAAGTCTGCAAACCTGGGTTCGCTGTGTGGCAACGGTTTCCTCGATGATCATCACCGTTTCCGGCCGCCCGGGCTCCGGGAAGAGCGCGGTGGCCAAGCGGGTCGCCGATGCCCTCCAGATGCGCCACGTCTCGGCCGGTGACTTCATGAGGGAGATGGCCACCGAGCGTGGCCTCACCATTCTCGAGCTGTCCCGCTCCGCTGAGGACGCGGACGCTATAGACCGGGAGATAGACGACCGCACGGTCCGTCTCGCCGCGGAGAGTGACAGCTTCGTGATGGACGCCCGGCTGGGCTGGCACTTCATCCCGCATTCATTCAAAGTCTTCCTCGAAGTGCGCCCCGAGACCGCTGCCGAGCGCATCTACTCGGCGCAACGGGGTGCCGAGCACGAGAACGTCAGCCTCGAAGACACCAAGCGCGCTATTCGATCCCGAATGGAGTCCGAGAAGGCCAGGTACATGGCGTACTACGGGCTCGACTACGCCGATCACAGCCAGTACGACCTGGTTGTGGACACATCGGCCCGAACGATCGACGAGGTCGTGGCGGTAGTTCTCACCGCCGTCGAAAGCCATGGAACTGGCTAGCGGGGGCTATTGAGGTAACCTGAGTGCTTCCAACCCCCTTCTCCAAGGAAGACATGAAGCTCGAAGACGTCATCGACCAGATCGGCAATCGATTCGCCACCGTGGTGGTCGCATCACGGCGCGCCCGCCAGATCAACAGTTACTTCCACCAGCTCGGCGTCGGCTACGGCGAGTTCGTGCCCCCACAGGTCCACTCCCTCTCCCGCAAACCGCTCACCATTGCCATGGAGGAGATCGCCGAAGGCAAGGTGGCGGTAGAGACCGTCGAGGAATAGATGCTGGGCGGTCGGCGAGTCCTGCTCGCCGTCTCCGGAGGAGTCGCCGCCTACAAGTCCGCATACCTGGCACGGCGTCTCGTCGAGGCCGGTGCAGACGTCCGGGTGATCCTCACGGAGTCGGCCCTCGAATTCGTGGGGCCGCAGACGTTCGCCGCAATCACCGGAACACAGCCCTACACCAGGCTCTTCGGGCAAGATTCGGTCTCCCCACACACCGACTTGGCCCGGTGGGCCGATCTGATCGTCGTCGCTCCGGCGACGGCGGCCACCCTCTCACGTCTCGCCCACGGCCTTTCCGATGACCTCCTTTCCGCGACCTTGATCGCTTCGGAGGCTCCGATCCTGTTGGCCCCCGCAATGCACACCGAGATGTGGGAGCACGTCTCGACACGCCGCAACATCGAGACTTTGCGCGGCGACGGCCACCACTTCATCGGCCCGGACAGCGGGGAGCTCGCCGGTGGCGACATTGGCATCGGCCGCGTCGCGGAGCCGGACGCGGTAGTCGAGATGGTCGAGCGGCTGCTCACCCCCACCGGCGACGCAACCCGCTTCCTCGTGACGGCCGGCGGAACTCGTGAGCCGGTCGACCCGGTGCGCTTCGTGGGCAACCGATCCTCAGGAAAGATGGGCCATGCCATCGCCAACGAGGCGGCCCGTCGCGGCATGGACGTAACGCTCGTGACGACGTCCGATCTTCCGGTCCTCCCCAATGTCAAAGTCGTGTCCGTCGAGACCGCCCGAGAGATGCTCGACGCCGTCACCGCCATCGATACAGACGTGGCGGTCATGGCGGCAGCCGTGGCCGACTTTCGCCCCACCAGCCCGAGTGAGACCAAGCTGGCTCGCTCCGAAGGCCTCGACACCATCGCCCTGGAGCCCAACCCCGACATACTCGCGTCGGTGGTCGCACGTGACCACGCCCCGTTCGTCGTGGGATTCGCAGCAGAAACGGGCGACATCACCAGGGCGATAGAGAAAGCCCAAGCCAAGAACGTCGATCTCCTCGTCTACAACGACGTCAGCGAGCCCGGCTCGGGATTCGGCACGGACACCAACCGTGTCGTCGTCATCGAGCCCTCCGGCGAAACAGACCCGTGGCCGGTCATGAGCAAGGACGAGGTGGCCGTCCGGCTCGTGGATCGCATCATGGATCAAGTCACCGCCAGGGGTTAACCTCGCCCCTCCGATGCGAAGCCATTTCTTCACCTCCGAGTCGGTCACTGAGGGCCACCCCGACAAGGTCGCCGACGCCATCTCCGACTCGGTCCTCGACGAAGCTCTTCGTCTCAACCCGCTTTCCCGAGTCGCATGTGAGACGTTCGTCACAACCCGTCTCGCAGTCGTCGGCGGCGAGGTCCGCATCGGCTCGGACCTCGATATCGACCGCATCGTCAGGGAAACGGTGGAGCGCATCGGCTACGACGGCTTCGACTCCGGCTTCGCCGCCGACTCGTTGGTCGTCGAGAACCACGTCCATGAGCAGAGCCCGGACATCGCCGAAGGCGTCGATCGCGAGCTCGGAGCCGGAGACCAGGGGTTGATGTTCGGCTTCGCCGTCCGTGAGACCGAGCCCCTCATGCCGCTCCCGATTCAACTCGCACATCGCTTGGCGGAGCGTCTCAGCGAGGTGCGGAAGAAGGGCCAGCTCGACTACCTGCGGCCAGACGGGAAGACTCAGGTGATGGTGCGCTACGAGGGTGACCGGCCAGTTGCAGTCGAGAAAGTCCTCATCTCCACCCATCACGCCCCCGACCAGGACCAAGGCGACATGCGTGATGAGATCTTCGACACGGTGGTCAAGGAAGTGATCCCCGGCGACTACCTCTCCGCCGACGTCGAGTTCATCTTCAACCCCAGTGGACGCTTCGAGGTCGGCGGGCCGGTGGCAGACACCGGCCTCACCGGGCGCAAGATCATCGTCGACACCTACGGCGGGTATGCCCGTCATGGCGGTGGTGCCTTCTCCGGCAAAGACGCAACCAAGGTCGACCGCTCGGGTGCCTATGCGGCGCGCTGGGCTGCGAAGAACCTCGTGTCGGCCGAGCTTGCCGACCGCCTGGAGATCCAGCTCGCTTATGCCATTGGCAAGCCAGAGCCGTTCTCGATCCACGTCGAGACGTTCGGCACCGAGAAGATCGCCCCGGAGAAGATCGAGGATGTCGTCGTGCAAGTCTTCGACTTCCGACCAGCGGCGATCATCGAGCACCTCAAGCTGACCCAACCGGCATTCAGCACTACAGCCGCATATGGGCACTTCGGCCGTCCGGAGTTCAGCTGGGAGCTTCTCGATCGGGTCGACGACATCAAGTCAGCCGCAGGAGTGTGAACCCGGCGGCGCGGGTGGTCCCCGACGTCGCCTCCTTCGCTGTCGACGAGGGCTTTTGGTACATCGTGCCCGAGCATCTCTGCGACGACATCCACATCGGCTCGATCGTCCGGGTCCCGTTGTCTGGGCGTCGGGTTCGTGGCTGGGTCGTCGAGAGATCGAACGGCCGAGAGGGAAAGCTGAAGGAGATTGCCGCTGTGTCCGGGATGGCACCCGTATTCGACGAAGGGCTTCTCGGATCGTTGCTCTGGGCAGCACGTCACTACGTCGCCCCGGTGTCTGTCCTGTTGGGCCGCGCCACCCCACCGAATCTCCCCAGAAAGATCCCTGTGGGCGGGCTGGTGCCCGATCGCGATGCGCCGGAGACTGCCCTAGGGGAGGTCGTCGCAAGGTCCGCCGGCTCGGAGCGCGGTCCGACGATGGCTTTGGTGGGAAACTGGCGCAGGCTGTCATGGCTGGAGGCCCTGGGTCCGGTGCTGTCCGCGGGGCGCTCGGTTCTGGTGGTCGCAGCCTCGGCTGCGGAGGTCACCGAGATCGCCGACCACGCCACCGAGGTTTGGGGGGAGCTTGTGGTCACCATCGCCGGGGAGGACGACAAGACAGACACCAGATCCTGGCAGTCCGCCCAGTCTCCGCCCCGTCTCGTCGTCGGCACCCCCAAGTCGGCATCGTGGCGGATCGGGGACTTGGGACTGGCCATCGTCCTCGAGGAGGGAAGGAGGGCGATGAAGGATCGCCAGACACCGACGCTGCACGTTCGTGATCTGATGCGCACCCGGAGCCGTCTCGAAGGATTCAACCTCGTGTTCTACGGGCCAACCCCGAGCGTCGAGCTCTTGGCCGCCGGAGCCGAGACCGTTCACGAGGGCAACCGCGCCTGGCCACTCGTCGAGGTCGTCGATCGCACCGAGGATCAGCCTGGGTCAGGCTTCTTGTCCGAGCGTGCGCTGGCCGCCATCTCGGCGACGGCAAAGGGTGGGGACCGGGTGTTCGTATTCACCCATCGCCGGATCGGATTCGCCTCCATGCGGTGCACCCGGTGCCGCACCCTGCGGAGCTGTCCGAAGTGCGGCACACGTGTCGGTCGCGTCGATAGCTGCCCTCGTTGCGGCACTGCCATCGGCCCATGCCGCAACTGTGGCAACACCGAGTTCGAGGAGATGGGAACCATCCCCGAGCGGCTCGTCTCGGAGATCAACCGGCGCACGGGCAAGGGAGCCGCGGTGGTTCATCCTGAGGATGGGCCGGTGATCGTTGGCACCGAACGTGATCTCGCCGGCCTGCCGATGGTCGCCCTCGCCGTGGCTGCCGACGTCGATGGGATGCTGCTCGGCACTGGCTACCGGGCGGCCGAAGAGGCATTGCGACAGCTCGCCCGTCTCGCGCTGGCGGTGAAGGACGGGCGGGGCACGCGATTGATGCTGCAGACGTCGAGGCCCGACTCCCTCCTCGTGACCACTCTGAGACGGGGCGACCCCATTCCATATCTGGAGAGAGTGCTCGTCGAGCGAGCCAGGGAAGGAGCGCCGCCGTCATCGGAGATGATCGCAGTGGAGATCAGGGGTGAGACTCCCGAGACCGCAGGCTCGGATCTCGCCTCGCTCGAAGGAGCGGTTGTGATGGGCCCCATCGACGTTCCCGAAGGAAAGCGCTGGCTGCTCACCGGATCACTCGGCAAGGCTCGCAGCGGGTTACGCCCGCTGGTGGGGCGGTGGAGAGACGGGGGAGCGACGGTGCGTGTCGACGCCGACCCCATCGACGTGTGATGGCAGTGTCGGTCAGAACCGGGGTGGTCGCTCTCCCGCCCGGATGAACTCGAGTCGTGTTTCGTTGCCATGCCAGGTCATCTGGTCGCCCTGGATCGTTACTTCGAGTCCGTCCGGGCCGAGCACACGGCCGAACGCCGCTTCGGCGTCGTTGGGCTCACAGCCCACCATGTCCTGATAGACCTCGGCGGGATAGAGCATGTCTCCATCGACTCGATACGCGGGGGCGCCGTCCTGGGGAGCAGCGGAGAAGTTGTTGCAGCCCGTGTTGCCTTCGAAGACCTCGGCGATCTCTACCCAAGGTGTTCCTGTCGTCGT
>Ga0268386_10001372_pt1 | contig 16646 bp, 16 predicted proteins | sample RVTome_15_FD_200260 | JGI IMG/M metagenome (GOLD analysis project Ga0268386, IMG submission 200260) | Soil microbial communities from uranium-contaminated site in the Upper Colorado River Basin, Wyoming, United States - RVT150D86... ...
GCCTTTGCGCTTTCCACGCACGTGAGTGCGTGGCCCAATTGAAGCGAGTTCCAGGAGTTCTCGAACTCACTCATCGTGCCTTTTAGACCGAGCAACAAGCGGTCGTTAACTAGAGCCGGATCATATAGAAGGCGACGAATTTTGGGTCGAGAGTCGGAGCTCTCAGCGCCGCCATCTGTCGGAAAAGTGACTGTTCCTGCAAATCGCTCGAATCCGCGTTATGGCCGGCCGTGGGAACATCTCTATCACTTACAGCCGATTCGGCACATGGTTGCGCAGGAGCTGGGGCATGCGCAGTTACTTGACCGGACTCCCACGACAGATCGACAAAGTAAGAATCCGGATCGCGGGGAAGCCCTTGATGTTCTTTGCACAAGTAAACGTGTGTTCTTTCTCGGCCGAAGCGTGACACCTCACGCAGTAGAGTCCGAATCCTGCACAAGGTACGGCAAATGGGGGATTGTTATTGTCAACACACTGAGCATCCCAGATTTCCGCCCAGTACCAACCGTCCTGTGATCCCTTGCTGTCTTTGATCGTGATGGTCCAGCCGTTTATTCCTTTCGGTGGCTGAAGTTGGTATCTGGCTGCCGGCGCAGAGTACTGTTCCTTTACGATCATCGCCCCATCCGGAATTGTCTGGGCTGGATCTTTACGTATGAGCCAATTGATGACAGCAGGCGAGTAATAGATCTTGACAGTCGGGTGAACACCGTAGCTGACGCCGTTAATAAAAGGCCCGGTGTCCCGAAGCTTTTTGTCTTCACACCAGTTTAGAGTTCGGTATTTTCCGCTGCTGAGAAATGACTTGAGTTTGAGCTTGAAACTCCGGAAGTTTTGCCGGGAGAAAACCACCAGGCAGCGGCAAGCTGCTTTCCTTTCCACTGGCGCAAGGTGACGTTTGGCCTGGGATTGATTGGGTAGTGGTGCGATTGTTCGCCGTGGCGGAAACTGTCAGCTCTACGAAAGTGGAACCGCAAAACACCAGCATCATACTTGGAACCAGAATGTTAGCCGGCAATCGGAGTTGCATGTTCTAGCTCCTTCAGTGGGCGCGTCACTTACATCACCAGTGATATAAGCGAAACCGGAATGGCCCGCGTATAAGACTCCTGGCAGAAAGCAAGTGATCGCGTCGGAATAGTTGTCGGTTGAGCAAGTGTCTCGATAAGAAAGAATGCCGCCCTATTTTTGAGCGCTGGCAAGCGCAATAGCAACACTGAAGAGCGAAGCGAAGTGAAGCTTTTGTTTGTGTCTTCGTGTCTTTTGTGGTTAAGATTTCTTTCCGGAGGTTTTCTTAAGAATCCAAGGAGCCAAAGTTTAAATGACCTACGTCGTGGCTGAGCCGTGCGTTAACTGTCGCTACACCGATTGTGCACTTGTCTGTCCCGTTGACGCTTTTCATCTCGATGATGACATGCTGGTCATCCATCCCGAGACGTGTATCGATTGCGACGCGTGTGTTCCGGAATGTCCCGTTGAGGCAATATTCGCGGAGGCTGCGGTGCCGGCGGAGTGGGCGAGCTTTACACCACTTAATGCCGAGCGCGCACTTAGCGGGTTGCCGACGATAAGCGCCAGGCTTGACCCTCTTTGCGAATAGATTACGCGTTATGAAGAAGAGGACCAGGTGGCTTCTTGGCGGTTTGGCTATTGGCGCGGGAGCCATCAGCGCCGCCAGCGCTTACTGGAGGAGAAAGAACGTGCAAGCAACGAAAAGAGTAGGGGATGTCTGGGCGAGACCGGGCATGCAGGTGACGTTTAGGGCCGAGTTAATGCCCGGGCGCGAGCGGGATCAACGGACGTTCCTGGTGAAAGAGTTGCTCTCGAGGGGACGTGTTTCGCTCCACGGTGCGAACGGCGAACACGCGGAAAAGGAATTTGAACCCATCCAGTTTGACCGGCCGGCCAGTTAGATTGCCAATTGGCAATCGGCAATGAACCGACTTCACCGCGCTACCACGAATAAACCCTTCCCGGCTCCATCACGCTCAACTTTGGAATGTTCAGGGCTTTGAGTTGTTCGATTATCTCTTCCCGATAGGTGGGCTTGAGATGGACCGCCATTATGTCCATGCCGTTGTGATTCAGTTTCTTCAACTCCTGGTTAAGTGAGGCTGGCGTGAAGTGACGCGAAACATGAGCCAGTTTCGCCATCCGATCGGGAAACGAGGCCTCAATCAGTAAAGCATCGAGGCTCTTCATCTCATTAACAATCTTCCAGAACTCCTCGGTCTCAGCAGTGTCTGAACTGAAGGCGATGCTTTTTTGGCCGTCTGAAACTACCAGACCAATCGTCGGCACAATATGGTTCACCGGCACCGCGATGACGCTCAGATGGGCCACTGAGAATGGCTCTCCGAGTGGAATCGGAACATACTCCATTACTAGACCATAGTCGTTTTTTAAGTCAGAAAATCGTGGATAGACGTTCCAATTGAAAACATCTCGCTCGAGCAGATCGATCACTTCCTGCGTGGCGTGCACACGCATCGGTTCCGTCAGTGTGGGATAAAGATCGTCAATGAAAATAGGCAGACTTGCGATATGGTCCAGGTGAGGATGAGTGACGATTATGTCCTTGACTTTGAATCGTTGCTCGTTTGTCAGAGCAATGGCGATGCTGCCGGCATCAACCGCCACGCAGTCGTCGATCAGAAAACAGGTCAAGCGTTGCTCCAGGGTCGCCACGCCCCGGGCGTCAAAACTGCTGTGTAGAAGTTGGATTCTCACGAGCTTCCAGCTCTGATGAAATGTGGCTTGCGCAACCCGCGCCAAGTATAAGCCAGAACCAGACAGGCAGCGAGCGTAGATTTATTGCCAATTGCCAATTGGTTTTGCCGTTCTGAAAATCGGCAATCGGCAATCGGTATTCACCTGACCCGTCCTCTGAGCTCATTGACCAGGCTCTGCAACGCGTCCAGGTACGCGGACTCCTGTGCCGACACATCATGGTTTGCTGAATGTACACCTCTGGACACACGACTGCGATGAAACGCCAGCTCACTCGCGAGTTGATTGAAACGCATGCGCGCACGCCAGCCCTTTACACCACTCCGAGAGAGGGCGTTGAACGATGAACCCATCCTTCCAACAATCGAACCGAGTTGCTTGTATTCTTCCTGGGTCAGGATTCCACGCTCGAGATCAATTACGAGGAATTGTCGTACCACTTGTCCCTCACGTCGAAGTGCGAGTGAGATCACGATGAGTAAGATGAGGAAAGCTGGAACCATCACGACTATGTAAGTAAGTATGAAGATACCGCCACCACCAAAGACAGCCGAGCCATTCCAGATGCTATGCATGAAGATTGCCATCAACAGGCCAACAATCGGAGTCAGCGCTTTGACCGCGATGTTCGTCGACTGTCTTGCCAGGCCCAAACCGATTCCCGTTAAGCTCGTGAACAGCGGATGAGAGAACGGTGCAAAGAATCCGCGGATGATTATGGTCAGCGTCAACGCTCCACCACCGCCGAGCGCTGCCGCTTTACCGTAGTAAAGAATGTTTTCGGTCATCGCGAAACCGAGAGCGGCCATTGAGGCGTAAACGATTCCATCAACAATCCCGTCGAATTCATCCTTTTTCCAGAAGAAGAAGATGAAGAGAACAACTGCCTTACCAATTTCCTCAACTATCGGGGCCGAGACCACTGCCGCAAATGCCTCACCGGCGCTGGTATCTGTTGTTAGAGCGACAACGATTCCCTGGCTTGTCGTGTTAAGAAGGAAGGCGAAGAAAGTGGCGATCAGAGCGCCCCAAAAGAAAGCCGTGGCCAGCATCCAAAGTGGTTCGGCCTCATACCGATCGATCCACAGGACCAGGGCGACATAGAGTGGAACGGGAATCGTGGCCGTCACAAAACCAAGCATCAGTGCCACTGGTCCGGTCTCGATACCGATCACGAGCAGGACCAGTAGTCCCAGAACCAACGCGATTAGCACCGCGACGATCGCCAAAACCAGTCTAATGGCGCTGATCTGTGGCGACGACCGGATCACGATCGTCGGCGCCTGGTTTGCACCAGCGAGGTTTTGGAAATATGGATCAGGAGTACTCATTGGGAAGTGGCAGTATATCCAGTTAGTAGTTGGTGTACTAGCTGTTTCGAGAGTGTATTGTCCCATTTTCACTCTGCGTAATCTCGGCGCTCTCCGCGTCTCTGCGGTGAACTTGTTTTTGCGTCCTTTACCGCAGAGTCGCGGAGAGCGCAGAGATTACGCAGAGAAGAGTTTCCCGAACTTACCCGGCAGGGCGCGTGTTAACGCGCGCAGGTTTGCCCGCGGCCGCCATCGATTGAATACGTTGCGCCTGTGATCCATGAAGCCCGATCTGACGCCAGGTATAAAACCAGCGAGGCGATCTCTTCGGGTCGTCCGGTCCGGCCGAGCGGATGGGTTTGTTTCGAGTGTTCGAGGAAAGCGGCATAGGCTTCCTCACTCATCCCACCTCGTTTGTGAATTTGCGTGACCACCACACCCGGATTCACAGCATTCACTCGCACGCCTTTTGCCGCCAACTCCAGCGCCGAACATCTTGTTAACTGGTCCAACGCGGCCTTCGAAACGCAATAGGCGAGCACACCCGGAAACGCGCGAAGACCGGTGACACTTGAAACGTTGACAATGTTTCCTCGCCGCTCAATCAAGCTTGGCAGGGCCTTTTGCATCAACTGAAACGGAGCCCTGACGTTGACATTCATCATATCGTCCCACGCCTCCAGCGAAGTGTTTTCGATTGTCCCGTTGCTGAGGTGCCCTGCGGCATTAACCAGAACGTCGATGCCGCCAAAGACTTGTATCGCCTGTTCGATGGCCCGCTCCGCTTCCTGCGGGTCAGTTAGATCGGCTTTGCTCGTTAGCGTCTCACCTCCAAGTTCGCGAATCTTCAGTTCCACATCTCGCAGGGCTTCTGCGTTTCGCCCTACGCAAACGACCTTCGCTCCCGCAGTAGCAAAAGCAATTGCGCAGGCCTGTCCAATTCCTGAAGTTGCGCCGGTAACAAACGCAACTTTGGCGGTGAATTGTGTCTCATTCATCTTCTCTGATCCTTATTGGGCGATGACTATTCTTTTGCAAGGGAATCGTATATTGACAGCACAATCCCAAAAAGCCGACTATTATGACTCTGAGAGCCTTCTGAGGCTATCCCCCGGACACTACTTTTTTCGGACCTTGGTTGGGCGTGCTCAGGCTGGAGGAAAGTCGTTGGGAAACAACTCAGCCGATCAATTTTTCCCCAGAAGCTCGCGATCTCATTCGCGTCCGCCTGACGACTTGCGCGGTCGTCCCGCTCGCGGGCGAATGCCGTCGAGCACGGGCTATCTCATGGCGGCGATCATTATCGCGGTTGGGCTGTTCTTTGGGCTTTGGTGGATTCTCGTTAGTGGCGGAGACGAAGCTCCATGGCTGCCCGCAGGACTCGCGGCGAGTGTGGTCCTATTAGTTGCGTTGTCCGCGCGGGAAGTAGTTATGCGGCGGGCGTGGACACGTTATCTCCTGGAAAACGGTATTAACCAGAAAAGCACACATCGCTCTCGTGAAGGCGGGCGCAGCCAGAAGCGAAGTTTTTCCGCATCGGTACATTCATCCGCGCTGCGTGCGATTCAAAAACAATCCACGGCCGCTGACGCTCCAGGTTCAACACCCGAAGCGCACCTGGAGGTTGCGCAACTTTGTCATGACTATCTCTCGAGCACTGACGAGGCCATCAGGTCGGGCAGTTTTGGAAGTGAAAAAGGAATCGCGATTCGGGCGGGTCAGGAACGAGTCCGCGCACTGCATAGACATCATCTGCTGACTTGGGCTCGTGGGCAATCGCAAGTTCTAACTCACGAGGCCCAACAGCGCGCACGGACGTTTGACAAAATCGAGACCGCAACGAGGGCAATGGATTGCATCGATTCGGCGTTAAGAGCTTATCCGGATGAAGTTGAACTTAATGAATCCCGAGTCGCAATCGGGGAGTTCATTGCATCGGTTAAGGTCGCTCACTGGGTCGAATTGGCCGAACGATCGGCTTTTAAGGGACACCACCGTCGCGCCATCGACCGGTACCGGGATGCGCTCTTTTATCTAAATCAGGGTATGGTAAAAGATGAAATGCGCATTGCCGGAACAGAAAAGATTGAACGCGAAATTGAGAAGCTGAGATCGCGGCTTCGGCCAAATAACGGCGGACATCAGAGGACGGCTCATTCGGCTGGTCCAGGACCTGAAGAATGATTTCTTTGAAGTGCCCCAAATGTGGCAGCTCGCGAGTCCGTAGAGGGTACAGAAGGACTCCTTTGCCAATGCGTCTGGTTGGCATCTACCACCTTTTGTGCGATCATTGCAACTTGCTCTTCACGGGTTTTGTGGTGCCTGGGACCTTGCACCATCGGAGAAAACGTCGTCGCCATAAATATTCGAAACACCAAAGGGAATCGCCGATCTCTTCGCGGCAAAACTAAAATTCCGGGCCACGTTTCATTCTTCGGACACCGGTTAATGCCCCCGGGAAAGAAAAACTTCAGCTTGAGGTGGTGTTATGAAAGTTAAGCAATTTTTGGTTTTGGCAATTGGGTTCGCGTTCATGGTTGTTGGTGTTGTTCAGGCGCAGGAACAACAGCAACAGACTTCGACGCCAACGGTGTCTGAATCGCCTGGTCTCGACATACAGGGAATTAAATCCTATTTGCTGGGTCCGGGAGATGTCCTCGATGTCAGGGTGTTTGGACAGCCTGAGTTGACAACCAGCGTGCAGGTGGACAGTGACGGCAATCTCAGCGCGTTGCCGTTTCTTGAAACACCAATCCTGGCCAAGTGCCGCAGTGACAAGGAAGTGCAAAAGGATATCGCTAAGGCTTACGCGAAGTTCATCAACAACCCGCAGGTAAGCGTGCGTATCGCGGAACGTAATAGCCGGCAACCGGCCACAGTCTTTGGCGCGGTTCGCCAGCCGACCCGCGTCGAGATGAAACGTAAGGTGCGCTTGAATGAATTGATTGCCGTGTCGGGTGGATTCACCGAACGTGCCGCCGGTACGATTCAAATACTTCATACCGAACCATTGATGTGCCCCGAACCGGGAGAAGAGGCCGAAGCCGAACCGATCGATGGGACGAAGATCCCGCTCCAGATTGTAAAAATCTCAGAACTCCGGAGTGGCAAAGCTGAGGCCAATCCGGTAGTCCGTCCAGGAGATTATGTATTGGTCACCGAAGCGGAGCCCGTTTACATAACCGGCGCCGTGTTGTCACCGGGAGGCATCTACCTTCGTGATCAACTCATGCTCAGTCGTGCACTTGCAATGGTGGGCGGCGCTCGCAAAGAGGCGAAGCTAAATGACGTGAGGGTATATCGTCAGGTTCCCGGCTCCGCGGCTCAGGAAGTCATACGCGTAGATGTAGCAGCGATCAAGAAGAACCAGAAACCCGACTTTTTGCTGCACGCTTACGACGTTATTGAGGTATCTGAGTCGGGAATGTTCTCCTCAAATCGAATTGGATCGACCTTGATGGGTGCTCTCACCGGAGGTCTCAGCGGGGCGATCTCTACGACGGGGACTTACTTGCCCAGCCGAATCATCTATTAAGTCCTACGGTGGTGGGTTTAGTTTGGCTAGTTTCGCAGAGTCAAGAGAATGAACCGAAAAACATTAGCCGGCGATCGCCGGCGCCGAAAACTTATCACGGCCCTCTGGGCACTGGGCCTTGCCGCAGTCGTCATCACTCTGATTTACCTCGAGAGGACTGCCATCCTTTATATTCTTTGCACCCTCAGCGTGTGCGTGTTGCTCATTATTGTGGCCTTCTCGGACCTGGCCCATGGGGAAGGGAAGGGTCAAGCGGTGGTCCAATCGACTGGTGCACCAGGTGTTGCAAACAAACTAAGTTGAAGCAGCCCAGAGAAGAATTATTTCTTCACGACTCAATTGAAGTTGCTTATATGTTCTATAAGTTTTGCTCCACTTTACACTCGCTGCAATGAGTGTTGTGAGTCGCGCGAAAAACAATAAGCGGGTTGAAACTTTAGACGGACTATTGCATAATCCGCTTGCGTTCACCTCCCCGGTGGACGAAGTGGTCGCGTGGGGTGAGGACACGTGGCCTTAGGGTGGGGGCTGTGGGAGGCCCCCGCCCGCTTTTTTTGTCCAGGTAATAAAGAGCATTTGGCAATCGGAAATCTGAACTAGATGGGGCTGCTCCAGAGATCACGACGCCGGTTCCAGCTCTGGCTTTATGAGGGCAGAAGACGAGGCGGCTCAACGCGCGATTCGTCCAGGGTGCACAAGCAGCATTCCTGGTGGCAGGTAATGTGCCTCACCGGAGTGGATTACTTCTCCACTCTCGGTTACCAGCCTGGCATTGCATTTTTGGCCGCGGGCGCACTGTCACCCATTGCAACGCTGGTCCTGATCTTTCTTACTCTCTTTGGCGCGCTCCCCATGTACCGTCGCGTCGCAGCGGAGAGTCCTCATGGCGATGGCTCAATCTCGATGCTCGAGAATCTGCTTTCGCGTTGGAAGGGGAAACTCTTCGTCCTTGCTTTACTAGGTTTCGCAACCACCAGTTTTATAATCACTATTACGCTCTCCGCAGCGGACGCTACGGCACATATCGTCGAGAATCCGTTTGTGCTGGAGCACCTAGATTTCCTCCATCACCGAATTATTGTCACTCTGATCTTACTCGCGGCCCTTGGCGCAATCTTCCTTCGTGGCTTCAAGGAAGCGATCGGAATAGCAGTGTTTCTGGTTGTGATCTATCTTGCCCTCAACCTGATTGTCGTCACCGTTGGCTTCTACGAGATTTTGACGCATCCCACCGTCTTCTGGGACTGGAATCGCTTACTCTTTCAGGACTACCCGAGCCCCTTCTTTATGATTGGAACGGCGCTGTTTGTTTTTCCAAGGCTTGCGCTCGGGTTGTCGGGTTTTGAAACTGGTGTGGTGGTCATGCCCCTCGTGAAGGGCGATGTTGATTCCATCAAATATGAAGCGGTTTCCCCGCATCTGACTCGTGGCACTGAATCAGCGGCCGAGCTTGGCGGTCGCATTCACAACACTCGCAAGTTACTCACATCCGCGGCTCTGATCATGAGCTTTATGCTTTTTGCGAGCAGCATCGTGACCACTATGCTGATTCCCGCTGAAGAATTTCGTCCGGACACCTTGACACAACAAGCGGGTTCCGCCAACGGCAGAGCGCTGGCCTATTTGGCCCATCACTACTTAGGCGACGTGTTCGGCACATTCTACGACTTGAGCACAATTTCGATACTCTGGTTTGCAGGATCATCAGCCCTCGCAGGTTTGCTCAATATTGTTCCGCGTTACTTGCCGCGATATGGAATGGCGCCGGAATGGGCACGGGCAACACGGCCGCTCGTGGTCGTGTTTACTTTGATCTGTTTTATCGTGACGATTCTCTTCCGAGCGGATGTCGATGCGCAGGGCGGAGCTTATGCGACTGGTGTTCTCGCACTGATGACGTCTGCCGCAATTGCGGTGACACTTTCGGCGCGCCGTCGAGGCCAACGCGTGCAATGGGCGTTTATGCTGATCTCTTTGGTTTTCATTTATACGACCATTGTGAACATTGTCAAACAGCCTGAAGGAATCAAGATCGCGTTAATCTTTATCATTGCGATTGTTGTGAGTTCGCTCTTCTCTCGCGTTTGGCGCTCAACAGAATTGCGAGTTGAACGGATAGAACTTGACGACATGGCGCGCGAGCTTATCCGCAAGGCGGCCAAAGGCACCGTCCGTATCATTACGAATCGAATCGATCGCGGCGATGCGCTTGAGTACGAAACAAAAGAGAAGGAAAAACGAACCGATAATCACATTCCTCCAGGTGAACCTATTCTTTTCTTCGAGGTTACGCCTGGAGACGCATCCGAATTCTCGGGCGTGCTTAAAATCAGAGGAGAGACGGTAGACAGGTTTCAGATTTTGCGAACTGAATCTCCAGCCGTGCCTAATGCGATCGCGGCGTTCTTACTCTTTCTAAGAAATGAAACGGGGAAATTGCCGCACGTTTATTTTGGTTGGAGCGAAGGGAATCCTGTTTCCTATCTGCTGAAGTATATTGCCTTCGGTGAGGGGGACACGGCGCCCGTAACGCACGAGGTCCTTCGTCAGGCGGAGAAGGATCCCGATCAAAGACCTATCGTGCACGTTGGAGGGTAAAATCCAGACAGGATTGTCAGAATGCACAGGATTAAAGAGAAGGCATCAGTGAGAGATTAGTCTTGTTTAATTCTGTAATCCTGTCTAAGATCGCAATCGTTGAAAATTTAATGTCTGCCGAAGTTGCTTGAGGTCGCGCATGACCCGGCAACACGGGGGAACCAAATGTTTCGTCTGACGAAACACGGGGCTTATCGTTGAGCATTTAGTTGCTTGCGACGAACACTTCCAGTTCGAGTCCGACAGCTAACCTCGTAGGCTAAAAGGAAGGGCAGGAATGTTCGATCGTTTGACTCGGCGAAGTGTCGGACGACGCTTCAAACTCTGGTTATTAAAAGGCTCCCCGCAAAAAGACGGCCCTCACCCTCCTCCTCATAAGCAACATCCCTGGTGGCAGGTGATGTGTTTGACAGGAGTCGACTATTTCTCAACCCTCGGTTACCAGCCCGGCATCGCGTTTTTAGCTGCGCAAGTCCTTTCCCCTGTAGCTACTTTCATTCTGGTCCTACTAACACTTTTCGGCGCTTTGCCGATTTATAATCGAGTTGCCGAAGAGAGTCCGCACGGGGAAGGGTCAATCTCGATGTTGGAACACCAGCTCTCACGCTGGAAGGGCAAGCTCTTCGTCCTGGTGCTGCTCGGATTCGTTGCCACCGACTTCATTATCACGATCACTCTTTCGGCCGCTGACGCCACCGCTCACATCATCGAGAATCCATTCACTCCTGAAATGCTGAAGCACCAGATTGGAATAACACTGGCCCTGATTGCAGTGCTGGGTGCAATCTTTCTGCGCGGCTTCAAAGAAGCCATCGGAATCGCAGTCGCGCTTGTTGCGATGTATCTGTTGCTGAACACGATCGTTATCGTTCTTGGCGTGTATGAACTCTTAACTCATCCATATCACTTTCCTGAATGGAAACAAGAACTTTTCCAACATCCCGGTGTTCATGGAAATGCCTGGCTCATTGTCGGCGTCTCGCTAATGTTATTTCCAAAACTGGCGCTGGGACTTTCAGGTTTTGAGACCGGTGTCGCGGTGATGCCACTCGTGAAGGGTGAGGACGATCTGAGTGAAGACGACTGGGCAAACATTCAATCGACTCGCACGAGCCACCGCGAAGAAGCCAAAGCACGCCACTTGCTCCGGGGACGAATTCGAAACGCTAAAAAGTTGCTACGATCCGCGGCTTTGATCATGAGTGTGATGCTTATCAGCAGCAGCTTCGTGACATCGATACTGATTCCCCCTGAAAAGTTTGCCGAAGGTGGAGAAGCGAACGGGCGCGCAATCGCATACCTGGCCCATGAGTTCTTTGGAGATATCTTCGGAACGGTTTATGACCTTAGCACGATTCTTATTCTGTGGTTCGCCGGCGCTTCCGCAATGGCGGGTTTGTTAAGCATCGTGCCTCGATATCTACCACGCTATGGCATGGCTCCGGAGTGGGCCAGAGCCGCACGTCCCTTGGTTATCGTTATCACTGCGATAGCCTTCGCTGTCACTCTCATCTTCCGTGCAGATGTCGATGCTCAGGGCGGCGCTTATGCGACTGGAGTACTTGTGTTGATGACCTCCGCGGCTATAGCTGTAACCATCGCCGCGCGAAGGAAACAAGCGAACTGGCTTGTGTATCTCGTTATCGCCTTGATCTTCGTGTACACGACCATCCAGAACATTCACGAGAGGCCTGAAGGGATCAAGATAGCGTCGTTCTTTATTCTCACAATCATTCTCGCTTCGCTTTTTTCGAGAGTGTGGCGCTCGACTGAACTTCGCGTTGAGCGTATTGAGTTAGACGATCAAGCGCGGCAGTTTATTAAGGATGTGGCGAAAGGGACCATTCGGATTATTGCCAACCGCAAAGACAAGGGCGATGCCGTTGAATATGCGCACAAGGAGGACGAGAAACGAACCAGCAATCACATTCCCGGCGGAGAACCAATCCTGTTCTTTGAGGTTACTCCGGGTGATGCCTCCGAGTTTGCGGGCACACTGTGCATTCGCGGTGAGACAGTCGACAGTTATCGGATCCTGCGGACGGAGTCGCCTGCCGTTCCAAATGCGATAGCAGCGTTTTTACTGTACCTGCGAGATGAAATGGGAAAACTGCCGCACGTTTATTTTGGTTGGAGCGAAGGAAATCCTATTTCCTATTTGTTGAAGTATGTTGCGTTTGGAGAAGGTGATACAGCTCCGGTTACCCATGAGGTTTTACGCAAAGCAGAAAAAGACTCCAATCGACGTCCCATCGTGCACGTGGGTGGGTGATTATTGTGGACGTGGGGCGGAGTGCCACCCCTGACAAATGAGGTATCGGAGATTATTAAATCTGTGTGATTTCTCCGTCGGCAGTTTTTCCCGCAAGAAAGCAGGCGCGGCAGTAAACCGGACGTCCCTGGGATGGGTAAAAGGGAACGGTAGTCTGTTGCCCGCACTGGGCGCACTGTACTGAAACTTCGATGCGTTGTCGCACTCCGGACGATTGCGCGGCTGCGATAGCGGCTAGTCGCTCATTTTTGGCTTGCTTGCAGGGCTTGCATCTCTTCGGTTCATTTTTGAGGCCCTTGTCGTGGAAGAATACTTGTTCGCCCGCGGTCCAAATAAAGTTCTCGTTACAGTCTACACATCTGATTGGGCGGTCCTGGTATTCACTATCGTGATTCGTTTCCAATGCGGTAGCGGCTTCCGTCTGTGCCATATCTATTCCCTCGGGTCCGTTAGCTCAGAAACAACCTTCCGGCGGGCGAATAAAGAACTACGCGTCAAAGACAGGACGCTCTTTGGTTTGTCCACCAATGAGGCAAAACGTCCAGCCGTCAAGCGGCTGCTGTGTGGTCAATTGGTATATAACTATGGCGAAAATGTGTCAAGGTCAAACCTGCATAAAACAGGGGGGATTCTTGACAATGGTTCTTGCCGGATGGGAGCATCCGCACTCGAATAATGAGAAGAATACTGATCATTGGGTCTGGCGGACGAGAACATGCCCTCGTCTGGGCGATTCGAAAAACTTCACCTTCGCCGGTTGAGATTTTCTGCGCGCCGGGCAATGCCGGGATTGCGCAAACAGCCCAAATTCTGAATGTATCTGTAAACGACCATTCTTCCCTGGCTGACTTTGTGGAAGCTCAAAAGATCGACCTCACATTTGTCGGCCCGGAAGCACCCCTCGCGTCTGGGATCGTGGATCTGTTCGCCGAAAGGGGACTACGGATCGTCGGGCCCAACGGTTCTGCAGCGCGACTCGAGGGAAGTAAGATCTTCGCGAAAGATTTCATGGCTCGTCATCAAATCCCGACGGCGGCTTATCGTGTTGCTGACTCGTCTCAACAGGCAATCGAGCATCTCAGAAGTGGAGTATTTGGTTCCGCTGAATCTCCCGCAGTGATCAAGGCCGATGGTTTGGCCGCGGGGAAGGGAGTCGTTGTAGCCAGAAACCGGTCGGAAGCGGAAAGGGCGATCGAAGACCTTATGGTCAATCATGCAGCCGGACGCGATGCGGCCGGACGCATTGTGATCGAAGAGGCGTTAACAGGAACTGAAGCTTCGCTTCTCCTCTTTGCTGATGGGCGCGACTACGCCTTGATGCCGGCGGCCCGTGATCACAAGAGAATCGGAGAGAATGACACTGGTCCAAACACTGGCGGAATGGGGAGCATTACTGATGCCTGTGTTTTGGAGAGGAGTGTTCAAAATAGAGTTGTTAGTGAGATCGTGGAGCCGACGTTGGCGGGCGCGCGTCACGAAGGTTTTCCGTTCCAAGGGGTTCTCTTTTTAGGTTTAATGCTGACGGAAGAAGGACCAAAGCTACTTGAGTATAACGTGCGTTTTGGAGACCCTGAGACTCAGGCAATTCTGGTCCGCCTGAAAACGGACTTACTAACAGTATTCGATTCGATAGAAAGCGGGACGCTGGGTAGTTTGAACGTTGCCTGGTCTGAGGGCTCGTCAGCTTGTGTCGTAGCCGCTAACAAGGGCTATCCCGGAAAATATGAAACCGGAGCTGTTATCAGGGGCCTTGATGAAATCGATCAAGATCTTGTTCAGGTCTTTCACGCCGGAACATCGCGGTCCGGTAACGGCAGTTTTACCGCCACAGGTGGCAGGGTTCTGGGTGTCACCGCCTCTGCGGCAAACCTGTCGAGCGCTCTGAGTCATTGTTATGAAGCGCTCGAAATGATTCATTGGACAGGAATGCAATTTCGGCGCGATATCGGACGTTCGGCTTTGATGTAACGGGTACCGACATTCAGTTTATCTCTGTGCAATCTCTGTATTCTCTGTGTCTCTGTGGTTATTTGATCGCGGAAAGAGCTAACCACAGAGACACAGAGAGCACAGAGGCGGCACAGAGAATTCAAAATAAGCAACTACCACGCAATGGGCCTGTGGAAGGCTTTCAATAGTGCTGTTATACTCCTAAGTCAGTTTTCGCCGGAATTGAAACCGCCTGAGCGTATGAGTCGTAACATCAGAACGGATCAAATGGCCGAAAACGGCAATAATGGGAACTGGAATTATCGTTTTGGGATTTCACATTTCGCTGTCGGAGGATGAGCGGAAATGGGACTTTGGACAAGAATGAAGCGCTCAATGCGCGCCTTCTTCGGAGGGATAATCGAGAAGACTGAAGACCCGGAACTCCTTCTTCAGCAAACTATCCGTGACATGCGCGATCGCGTACCGGAGTTGAATAACTCCGTCGCGCAGGTCATGGCCACCGAGAAGCTTCTCGCCAAAAACAGAGAGCGTCTGGAAACACAAGTAGTCGATTTGGATTCAAAAATCCGAGCTTCGGTGAAGATGGGCCGCGACGACATCGCGACCGCATACATCGGCCAATTGCAGCAGGCGCAGCTCGATCTTCAGAAGACTTCACAGCAACTGGAGCATGCGAATCTGGCATCGAAACAGGCACTTAAAGCGCGCGACAATTACGTGCTTCAGATGCAGCGCCGCACGGCCGAGGCAATGCAGTTGATAAGCCAGTCGAAGCAAGCGAAGCTTCAGGAACAGCTTGCGCAGACGATGGAGTCATTTCAGATTGGCGATGATGCATCGACGTTCAATGAGATGCGCGACAAGATCGACCGGCGCGCCGCGGCAGCGGAAGCAAAGATGCAGTTGGGCGCCGCATCGGTAGATACTCAAATGCAGGACATCGAGCGTGAAGCGATGGACATGCAATTGCAAGACAAACTTCTCGCTTATAAGCGCGACATGGGACTGCTGGGTACGGGAGATGGCGCACCGACTCCTCAGGCCCTTCCCGCTGAAGGCGAAACTACCGGCGGTGGGCAGAACGGCACCGGCGGCAGCCAGGCTGGTTAAAGAAAGAAACGGGCTTGACCCGCGGAGTTTCACGTATGTTGCTATGCCCGAGTTTCCCAAGATCGATCTGAAGTATCTGAAAGAGGCCTTCAAAGAACCCATAAACTTCTGGGGGATGGCTGGGTTTGCAGTTGCCGCTGCATACGTGCAGGACGTTACACCGCTGGCAGCCGCACTAGTTACAGAGACGCTTTACCTGGCGACGGTTCCTGCAAGTTCAATTTATCGCCGATTAGTTGATCGCAGGGAAAAGCAACGCTTATTGAAACTGCGCGAGCAACAGCGCGAAGCTCAGATTAAGCTTTTCGATCCGCGCGAGCGTGAGGCAGTTGAATACTTGCGCTGGATGAAAAACCAGATCTATTCAAACTACAAGAAATTCACCGGCACCAAACAGATTCCTCAAAATATCCAGAGCCTCGATCAGCGTTGGGAAGACTTTGTGGATCTTCTCGATGTCTACAGGCGACGCAAACATCACCTGCGCTCGATCAACCGGCAGGCGGTGCAAAACCAGTTGGTCCAGGCTGAGCGATCCGTAGAAGCCTCGAAAGACGATCGTGAGAGACGCATTCAGCAGGCGAATGTGGAAATACTCAAACGCCGCGTTGCTGCTTTCAACGATATCGAGCGTTCAGTGAAGTTGGTCGAAGGGCAGCTACAGTCAATTGAAAACTTCTTCGGACTTGTAAACGACCAGGTTGTCACATTGCCGACTCCGGAACGTGTTTCCTCTTTGGACTTCGAGCAGCTAAGCGATTCGATCGCCATGACCAAGCAGATGCTTGAAGAAACCTCCGATACGTTTGCCGCGCTCGACAGCCACAATCGGGATATCGGGAACTACGAACTGCTTCTCAACAGCGGGTCTTCAAAATAAGTTCCCACACGTAGTGTCGCTCCGGAGGAGCGAGATGTTTATAGTTTTCAATCCCGCCACTCTTCTGGCTCCGTTAGGAGCCACATGTGTTTGACTCCGAAACAGTAACCATCGCGCTCCTAACGGAGCGCCGATCCCGGGGATAAAACTATAAACATCTGGTCCCTCCGGGACCCATTTACAAAAACCGCTCCAATCCCAAAAGTCCAACTATTGCACAGTCTTAAGTTGTTAACGAAGAGGCCCGGCAAATAC
>Ga0268386_10001373_pt1 | contig 16636 bp, 14 predicted proteins | sample RVTome_15_FD_200260 | JGI IMG/M metagenome (GOLD analysis project Ga0268386, IMG submission 200260) | Soil microbial communities from uranium-contaminated site in the Upper Colorado River Basin, Wyoming, United States - RVT150D86... ...
GGCCCGCTCCCACAGGTCACGTACCACGGACTTCGGCCGCAGCGGATGGTCGGCCACCCAGGGCTGGGATCGGGCGTAGATGTCGTAGGCGGCGCCCAGCAGCTCGGCCAGGGGTTGCGGGTGGGTCACCTCGGCGAGGCGCTCCATCCGCTCCTCGTACTCGACGCCGGCCGCCTTCAACTCGGCCACCAGCTCACCCCGCGCCTTGTTGACCTGGCTGGCGATCACCGGTCCCGGGCTCTCGAGGATCGCTTCGACGACGGAGATCACGTCGAGCGGGTAGGTGTCGGCCTCCGGGTCGAGCAGATCGAAGGCGGCGAGGGCGAACGGCGCCAAGGGCTGGTTGAGGGCGAAGTCGGACTGGAGATCCACCGTCACCCGGACCAGCCGACCCTTGTCGTCGGGCTCGGCCAGCCGTTCCACCACGCCGGCGGCCAGCAGGGCCCGGTAGATCGCGATGGCGCGCCTGATGTGGCGGCGCTGCGCCGGCCGGGCCTCGTGGTTGTCGGTGAGGAGCGCCTTCATGGCGCCACAGCCATCGCCGGGGCGGTCCAGGACGTTGAGGAGCATGGCGTGGGACACCTCGAAGCTGGACGTGAGCGGCTCGGGGTCGGCACCGACGAGGCGCTCGAAGGTGGCCTCCCCCCACGTCACGAAGCCCTCGGGTGGCCTGCTGCGCACGACCTTGCGCCGCTTCTTCGCATCGTCGCCGGCCTTGGCGAGCGACTTCTCGTTCTCGACGACGTGCTCGGGCGCCTGCACCACGACGGCGCCACTGGCGTCGAAGCCCGCCCGGCCGGCCCGGCCGGCGATCTGGTGGAACTCCCTGGCGCTCAGGTGGCGGTTCCTCGTGCCGTCATACTTCGAGAGGGCGGTGAAGAGCACGGTGCGGATCGGGACGTTGATGCCGACCCCGAGGGTGTCGGTGCCGCAGATGACCTTCAGCAGACCGGCCTGGGCGAGCCGCTCCACGAGCCGCCGGTACTTCGGGAGCATCCCGGCGTGGTGCACGCCGATGCCGTGGCGGACGAACCGCGAGAGGGTGCGACCGAACCCGGCGGCGAAGCGGAACTCGCCCAGGAGCTCGGCGATGCGCTCCTTCTCCTCCTTGCTGCAGACCTTCACGCTCATGAGCGCCTGCGCCCGCTCGACCGCAGACGCCTGGGTGAAGTGGACGACGTACACCGGTGCCTGGTCGGTCTCGAGCAGCGCCTCGATGGTCTCGTGCAGCGGCGTCAGCCGGTAACCGAACGACAGCGGCACCGGGCGGGTGGCCGACCGGACCGTGGCGGTGGGTCGTCGCGTGCGCAGGGTGAGATCGGCCTCGAAACGGGAGACGTCGCCGAGGGTCGCCGACATGAGCACGAACTGGGCGTCGGTGAGGGTGAGGAGGGGCACCTGCCACGCCCAGCCCCGTTCGGGCTCGGCGTAGAAGTGGAACTCGTCCATCACCACCTGGCCGACAGCCGCGGCGGCGCCCTCCCGGAGGGCGATGTTGGCCAGGATCTCGGCGGTGCAGCAGATGATCGGCGCATCCCGGTTGATGGCGGCGTCGCCGGTCATCATCCCCACGTGCTCGCGCCCGAAGGTGGCGCAGAGGTCGAAGAACTTCTCGCTCACGAGGGCCTTGATGGGAGCGGTGTAGAAGGTCCGCCGGCCGACGGCCACCGCGGCCAGGTGGGCACCGGCGGCGACGAGGCTCTTGCCCGAGCCGGTGGGGGTGGCGACGATGACGTTGGCCCCCGAGAGGACCTCGAGCATCGCCTCCTCCTGCGCCGGGTAGAGGCGCAGGCCCCGGCTGGCCACCCAGTCGGTGAACGCGTCGAGCACGACGTCGGGCTCGCTGCCCGCCGGGACGCGCTCGAGGAGGGACATGGCGGTCCGACCGTACCGGTCGGGTGGCCTTCAGCCGCCGGGCGGGAAGCCGTCGCCGGGCCGGGTACTGCTGTCGAGCGAATCGTCGTCGCCGTCGAGCGGGCCGACGGTGAGCAACGCCTCCTCGTCGGGGCGGTCGGCGAGCACGCGCTGCAGGAACGACACCACCGCGTCGAGGAGCGGCACCTCGGCGCCGGCTGCCTCCGACAGGTACCACCGGTGCTCCAGCACCTGGTGGTACAGCTCCGCGGGCTCCAGCTTCCGGCGGAGCTCCGGAGGCACGGCCGCGACGACCGGCTCGAACGCCTCGGCGAGCCAGCGATGGGCGACGATCTGCTCGTTGGCGCCGGCGACGCCGTGGGCGAGGCCGAACGAGGCGAGGTCGCGCAGCAGCACGCGAGCGTGGTTCTCCTGGACCTCGAGGCCGGTCAGGGCCAGCATCCGGCGATGGTGGTGGTCGGGCTCGACGACCCTCGGCTTGAAATCGAACCAGGTGCCCTCCGCGTCGGTGAGCAGTTCGACCTCCTCGACGTCGAAGCCGAGGTCGTTGAGCCGGCGGACGCGCGCCTCGAGGCGGTGGGGCTCGTCGGCGGGGACCCGCTCGGGTGCGTACAGCTCGTCCCACAGGCGGAGGTAGCGCGCTTCGACGTCATCGCTGGTGCGGATCGGATCCACCGACTCGTGCAGCAGGCCACCAGCGGCGAGGTCGAACAGCTCGCCACCGATGTTGGTGCGGGCGATCTCGATGTCGTGGAGGCGCTGGCCATTCGACAGCCCTTCGGGGTGGAACTCGCCCGTCTCGGCATCGACGAGGTAGGCGGCGAAGGCGGTGGCGTCGCGGCGGAAGAGGACGTTGGAGAGCGAGCAGTCGCCCCAGTGGAACCCGGCGAGGTGGAGCCGCACCAGCAGCAGCACGAGCGCGTCGAGAAGGCGATCGTTGGTGTCGGTGGTGAGCGGTCCGCAGAAGAGGTGCCGGTACGGCATCGAGAACGGCAGGTGCCGCGTCACGAGGACGGGCAGGAGATCGGCTCCGTCATCGGACTCCCGACCGACGACGACACCGACCGGGCGCACCGCCGGTTCCTTCTCTCGCTCCAGGACGCGCAGCAGGCGGAACTCCCGCTCGACGGCGGCCTGTGCCGCCTCCTTCACGGCGTACACCACGTCGTTGACGAGCACGAACCGCACGACGTGCCTGGAGATCCCGCGCGGCAGGGCCACGGTGTCCTCCTCGGGCCAGCCCTCCAGCGGGACCGACCAGGGGAGCCGCAGCAGCGAGGGGTCAGCGAGTGCTGCGGTGAACCGGAGCGCCATCACGCACGCTGCCTGGTCGGACGGCTGCCAGGACGGGAGTCGGCTCGGCGGCGGCGGCGCTCGGCGCGGTGGCGGCGGCCAGCGCCACCAGGGCCACCTCGAGCTGCGCGTCGTCAGGCTCGATCACCGTGAGCGACTGCAGCGCCATACCGGGACGCAGCAGCAGTTGTCCCACCAGGGTCGCCGGGGCCCGCTGGGTGAGAAGCAGCGCCTCGTAGGCGATGGCGGCCGCCACCGGTACGAGCACGGCGCGGCCCGAGAGCAGCAGCCCGAGGGGGATCGAGCCGAAGGCGGCGAGGCCGGCGTGGGCGAACGCAGAGACGAAGATGACGATCACGAAGAAGGTCGTGCCGCAGCGGGCATGGGCGCTGGGCTGGACCCTGGCGATGGCGACCTCGGGGCGAAGCCCGGCTTCGTGCAGGGCTACGACCTTGTGCTCGGCGCCGTGGTTCGCGAAGAGCCGGCGGGCTTCGCCGAAGCGGCGCAGGAGCCTCAGGTAGGCGATGACGAGGCCGATGCGTCCCGCCGTCTCCAGTATCGAGACCAGCACCGGTGCCTCGGTCGGGACGAGCCAGTGGGCCACCGCTGCTGGCCCCACGAAGAACAGGGCGATCGAGATCACCAGCGCCGGGACCAGGTTGGCGATCAGGTAGCGACGCGGCACCCGATCGGGATGGGGCGTGTCGGGGCTGCCCCTGCTGATCGAGGCCGACCACAGCAGTGCCCTGACGCCCAGGCCGAGCGATTCGGCCAGCGCCACGATGCCACGGGCGAGCGGAACCCTCGCCCAGCGCCGGTACCAGGTGGGCAGCTCGCCACTGACCACCGCGACGGCGCCATCGGGCCGGCGGGCGGCGGCAGCCCAGCGATGGGCGCCGCGGAGGAAGACTCCATCGGTGATGGCCATGCCGCCGACGCGGCGCGGCTCCTGGTCCGCTTCCACGGATGCCAGGGTAGGACCGCACGCGGCTCACCCCCACTCAGGGTGAGTGGGGATGAACCGAAAGGGTCGTTTGGCTCAGAAGAGCAGGATGAGGATGAGGATGAGGAGGATGAGTCCCCCGATGCCGATGTACATGCCCCCAACTGTGCCCGACGCTCCGACATCCAAACCTGGAGCCTGACGTGTGGGCCGCCCGTTCCGACCGCCGCCACCGCTTCGCCGCGCCGCCCGAGGAGGTGTGGGCGGCCTTCATACGGATCGACGCCTACCGGCGATGGTGGCCCTGGCTGGCCGACTTCGACGGGTCGGCATTCGCCGAGGGCGAGCGGTGGGCCTGCGTCGTCCGACCGCCGCTGCCCTACGTGCTGCGCTTCGACATCGTCCTCGAAGAGGTGGAGGCTCCCCGGTTCGTGACCGCGACCGTCGCGGGAGACATCACCGGCCACGCCGCGCTCGACGTGTACGCCGTCGACGGCGGCAGCGAGCTGCGCCTGGTCTCGACGCTGTGGCCGGCGAACGCCGTCCTGCGAGCGGCGGCCCGGGTGGCTGCGCCCATCATCAGCCTCGGCCACGACTGGGTGCTCGACACTGGTCTACGCCAGTTCCGCGAACGGGCGTGGTGACCGGACCGTGGTTCAGCGCAGACCGACGTCGAGGTGCTCGAGGCCCCGGAGGTTGATGCGGCCGTTGTAGACCGGCTCGCCGGCGGCGACCAGCGCAGGGAAACGCGCCACCAGCGACCCGATGGCCACCTGGGCCTCCATCCGGGCGAGGGCGGCGCCGAGGCAGTAATGGACCCCGCCGCCGAATGCGAGGTGCTCGGAGGCCCGCTCGCGGCCGAGGTCGAGCTCGGCGGCGTCGGGACCGAAGTGGGCTTCGTCGCGGTTGGCCGACGCCAGGGCGGCGACGACGAAGCTGCCGGCCTCGATGGTGCGGCCCTGCACCTCGATGTCGGCGATGGTGATGCGCCGGGTCATCTGCACGGGGGCGTCGAACCGCAGGAACTCGTCGACGGCGTTGCCGATGAGATCGGGATCGGCCTGCAGCCGTGCGAGCTGGGCCGGGTTGCGCAGCAGCGCGAGAACGCCGTTGCCGATGAGGTTGACGGTGGTCTCGTGGCCGGCGATGAAGAGCAGGAGCACCTGGGCGACGAGCTCCTCGTCGGAGAGAGCGTCGCCGTCGTCCTCCGCCTCGATGAGCTGGGTGAGGATGCGGTCGTCGGGGTGGCGCCGCTTCCAGTCGATGAGCTCGGTCATCAGGTCGGTAAGGCGCGAGGCCGCCTCCTCGATGGCGACCAGGAGATCGGGATCGGTGACCGGCTCGAGTCCCCGCACCACCACCCCGGACCAGGCACGGATCTGGTCGCGGTCGGTGTCGGGGAGCCCGAGCATCTCGGAGATGACCTCGAAGGGCAGCGGGAAGGCGAGCTCGCCCACGAGTTCCATCGAGCCGGTGCCGGCAGCGACGTCGAGCTTGGCGTCGACGAGCTCCTGGATCCGGCCGCGCAGCGCGCCGATCCGCTTCGGGGTGAACGCACGGGAGACGAGGCGCCGCAGCCGCGTGTGGTCCGGGGGGTCGCGGTCGAGCATCGACAGGTTCCGGGGCCGGTCTCGGTCGGCGCCGAGGACCTCGTCGGCGAACGCGGCGAGAGGCGTCGGCTTGGCCATGTCGTCCGACACGCTGAGCGCCGGATCGCGCAGGAGCCTGAGCACGTCGTCGTAGCGCGTGAGGTACCAGATGCCGAAGGGGGTGAGGTGCACCGGATCGGACGCTCGCAGCTGGGCGAACTGCCGGTACGGGTCCTCGATGTAGCCCGGCTCGAACGGGTTGAACAGCACGGTGTCGGACATGGCGCCCCCCTTGGCCACGAGGATGCTGACACTCGCGCCGTGCCCCGGTCCTGTGCTTCTGGTCACACGATCCGTCACGACCGGGACGTTCGCCCCTGGACCCTGCAGCCGCTCGGGTCCACGATGATGACGTGACCGAAATCACAATCTCCAGCGGCAGGCGGAAGGCGCTGGCGGCCGTCATCCGGCCCTTCTCCTGGTTCCAACCCACCTTCGCCGCCATCGGCGCCGCCATCGGCGCCGTCGGTCGAGCCGCGGTCCGCGTCGTGGCCGCCGACGATCAGCGCCCGACACCGATCGCGCCGGTCATCGACCTGCGGACCGGTGCCATGGACGTCGGCGAGGTCCAGGCCCTCCTGGAGGAGATCGCCGCCGAGCTCTCGATCCTGTCGTCGACCGCGATGTCGTCCGGCGACTTCGCCGAGATCACGCGGCTCGTCGAGGCCGCCCAGGCCGTCCATCTCGCCCTCGTGTCCCTTCGCGAGGACAAGGTCGCGGCCACCTGCTGAGCCACAACCGCGCAAACTCGAGTCACGCCGACCCGAGCAGGAGCTCCTCGCCGGGGTCGCCGCGGTCGGGCCACCCGCCGGTCAGCAGCAGACGATCCACCGGGATGCGCCAGCTCGGGTGCCGCCGGCCGGCCAGCCACGCCGCGCCGCTCGCGAACGACGACGGGTCGAGGCCGCGGTCGAGGAGCGTGATGTGGGGGGTCCACCATTGCGGCGTCGTCCAGCCGGCGAGCTCTGCGCCGGCCTCCTCGAGGGCCACGCAGGCGGCCTGGTGCAGCGCGTCGAGCGCGGGCGCTCGCACGACAGGGACGTGGAGGTTGAGCGAGTTCGGACCGTCGCCGGTGAAGAAGCCGAAGCCGTGGGAGTGCAGGACGAACGGCGCCGTTGCCGCAACCACCGGCTCGAGGGCGAGGCGCGCCGCGGCCGGCCCCAGGTCGGTGTAGCCGACGACGGTCACGTGCGGTCGCGCCACCTCGGCCGGCGCCACGAGGCCGGCTGCGGCGACGACGGCGTCGACGATCAGCGACCGGGCGACGATGTGGTCACGGTCGAGGGGGATCGAGACGTGGTCCATGGGTCACGTCGTCGAGGCGGCCTCGACGTAGCTCACGAAGCCCCCGATCGTCGACAGCGACGGGTAGTCGCGCTCGGGCACGTCGATGCCCGTCTCGTCGTGCAGGGCGGTGACGAGGTTGAGGAAGTCCATGGAGTCGAGGTCCATCTCGTCCTGGAGCGGCGCGTCGGGATCGACCTGGTCGAGGTCGACCTCGGGGGCGATGCGGTGCAGCAACCGGCCCAGCAGGGCGCGGGATTCGTCGAGGTTCACAGCTCCTCCGGAGTTTGCAGCAGGCGGTCGACGGCGGCGAGGAAGCGGCTGCCCTCGTGGCCGTCGGTGGCACGGTGGTCGGCGGCCAAGGTGGCCCGAACGGTGGGATGCACGCCGAGCATGCCATCGGACGCCCAGGGCCGGTCCTTCACCCTCCCGAAACCCACCATGGCCACCTGGGGTGGGTAGATCACGCCGAGGACCTCGTCGGCACCCTGCTCGCCGAGGCTGGTGACGGTGATGGTGGGATCGGCCATCTCCGAGGCCCGGAGCCGACCGGCTCTCGCTCGCTCCACCAGGTCGCGGAGGGCGGCCATCAGCTCGCCTACCGCCAGCTGCTCGGCATCGTGGATCGCCGGCGCCACCAGCCCACCGCCGCGCAGGGCCACGGCCACGCCCAGGTGCACGGCTGCCGACGGCTCGAAGCCCCCCGCGCCCCAGAACCCGTTGAGGGTGGGCACCTGGCGCGCTGCCAGAGCGGTGGCCTTCAGCAGGAGCGCGGCCGGAAGCAGCCGCTCGCCCACCGGACGTCGGTCGTTCTCGGCCGCGAGCCAGGCCGTCGCCGCGGCGAGGTCGACGGTGGTGGCGACGTAGTAGTGCGGGATCTCCCGCTTCGACCGGGCCATGAGGTCGCCGATGGCCCGGCGCATGGAAGCCTGGCGCCCGCCCTGGTCCCGGCCGGCGGGCTCGGGCGCCGCGGCCACGGCTGGTGCCGCGCGGCCCGTCGGTGGGGTGCCCACGGTCGGGCCGGTGAGGTCGGCGACGACGACGGCGCCGCCAGGGCCGGTGCCGGCGACGGCGGCCAGGTCGATGCCCTGCTCGGCCGCCTCCCGGCGGGCCAGCGGCGAGGCTCGCAGGCGCGTCGTGGCGGGCTGTGACGCCACGTCGTGGCCCGCGGCCCGCTTCGGGGACGGCTTCGCGGCCTGCTTCGCGGCCTGCTTCGGGGGCGGCTTCGTGGCCCGCTTCGTGGGCTTCGCGGGCTTGGTCGGCGGCGGCGCCACCGCCCCTACCGGCGTCGCCTGTGCCTCGGCACCGGAGACGGCGGCGATGCGGGCCAGCGGTGCGCCCACGGACACCTCGCGGCCGGCCTCCACCAGCAGCGCCTCGATCACGCCGTCCTCGAAGACCTCGACCTCGATGTCGGCCTTGTCGGTGTCGACGACGGCGACGATGTCGCCTCGGTGCACGGTGTCGCCGGGGCCCACCCGCCACTCCACGATCCGACCCGAGTCCATGTCGGCTCCCAGCGACGGCATCAGGAAGTCACCCATCGCCGGCGTCTCCGAGCACCTGTCGGGCGGCGGCCACGATGTCGGGGACCTGGGGGATGGCCGCCTCCTCGAGGTGCTTGGCGTACGGGATCGGCACTTCCTCGCTGCACACCCGGGCAACCGGGGCATCGAGGTCGTAGAAGGCCTCGCCGGCGATCCGGGCGGCGATCTCGGCCGAGATGCTGCCCGTGCGCCAGCCCTCGTCGACGACGACGGCCCGGTGAGTCCGGACCACGGAGGTGAGGATCGTCTCGTCGTCGAGCGGCCGGAGCGACCGCAGGTCGATCACCTCGGCGTCGATGCCGTCGACGGCGAGCAGGTCGGCGGCCGCGAGCGCCTTGGCGAGGGTTCCGCCGTAGGTGATCACGGAGAGGTCGTGGCCGGGCCGCCGAATGGCGGCACGGTCGATGTCGACGGGGCCGGCGTCGTCGTCGAGCTCGCCCTCGACGGCGTAGAGGCTCCCGTGCTCGAAGATCAGGACAGGATCGGGGTCGCACAACGCCGTCCAGAGCATCCCCCGGGCGTCGGCGAGAGTGGCCGGCACCGCGATGCGGATGCCGGGGATGTGGCCGAACCACCCCTCCAGGCTGTGGGAGTGCTGGGCCGCCAGCTGCCGGCCGGCACCGGTGGTCATGCGGATGACGATCGGCACGTTGCACTGGCCGCCGGACATGTGCAGCAGCGTGGCCGCGTTGTTCATGATCTGGTCGAGGGCGAGCAGGCTGAAGTTGACCGTCATGACCTCGACGATGGGCCGCATGCCGCCGATCGCGGCGCCGATGCCGGCACCCACGAAGCCCGACTCCGACAACGGCGTGTCGCGGATCCGCTCGGGTCCGAACTCCTCGAGCAGGCCGAGGCTCACGGCGAAGCAGCCGCCGTAGGCGCCGACGTCCTCACCCATGAGGAACACCCGGTCGTCGCGGGTCAGCGCGTCGCGGATGGCGGCTCGAATCGCCTCCCGGTAGGTGGTCTTCACGGCTCGACCTCGGAGTACACGAAGCGGGTGAGCTCCTCGACCGGTTCGAGGCTGCCGGCCTCGGCGAAGGCCACGGCGTCGTCGATCTCGGCGGCCACCTCGGCTTCGATGGCTTCGAGGTCGCCGTCGGCCAGAACGCCGGCGTCGGCCATCTGGTCGGCGAGCAGCGTGATCGGGTCGCGTCGCCGCCACTCCTCGACCTCCTCCTTGGCGCGGTAGCGCTCGGGGTCGTACATCGAGTGAGCTCGGAAGCGGTAGGTGCGCAGCTCGAGGAACACCGGACCGCCACCGCCGCGCATCTGGAGGGTGGCGCGGCGCGCCGCGTCCTCGACCGCGTGTACGTCCATGCCGTCGACCGACCACGACGGCAGTTGGTACGCGGCGGCCTTCAGCGCGATGTCGGTCTCGGATTCGGATCGAGCGAGCGCCGTTCCCATCGCGTAGAGGTTGTTCTCGCAGCAGAACAACACCGGCAGGCCCCACAGCGCCGCCAGGTTCATCGTCTCGTGGAACTCGCCCTCGGCCACGGCCCCCTCGCCGAAGAAGCACGCCGTCACCCCGGGCCGGCCCTGCAGGTGATCGGCGAGCGCCAAACCGGCGGCGACCGGCAGGCCCCCGGCCACGATGGCGTTGCCGCCGTAGAAGCGGGTGGCGGCGTCGAAGATGTGCATCGAACCACCCCGACCGCGGCTGGCGCCCTCGACCTTGCCGTACATCTCCGCCATCACGGCGCGTGCCGAGACGCCCCTGGCCAGCGCGTGGCCGTGCTCCCGGTAGGTGGCCACCACGGCGTCGCCGGCCTCGAGGGCCTGCATCACCCCCACCGCGACCGCCTCCTCGCCGATGTACAGGTGCATGAACCCGCGGATGCTGGCGGCGCTGTAGAGCTCGACGCACCGTTCCTCGAAGCGCCGGATGCGCAGGAGCTCGCGGAGCAGCAGGAGATCGTGCTCGCCGTCGACGGCGGCGTCGGCCTCCAGGGCCTCCAGGTCGCGCGCTGCCGCTGGCCCGGTCACGGCGCGGACTCCAGGGTCGAGAGGTCACCCTCGGGCAGGCCGAGCTCGCGGGCCTTCAGCAGCCGCCGCATGATCTTGCCGCTGCGGGTGTGCGGCAGGTTGGCGTCGAAGACGATCTGGCGCGGCGCGACCGCTGCGCCGAGCCGGCTGCGCGCGAAGCCGATGAGGTCGAGCAGCAGTTCGTCCGACGGCTCGAAGCCGGCACGCAGGGTCACGAACGCCTTGACCACTTCGCCGGCGACCGGGTCGGGCACGCCGATCACCCCGGCCTCCAGCACCGCCGGATGCGCCATCAGCGCGCTCTCCACCTCGAAGGGCCCGATCAGGTGTCCCGCCGACTTGATGACGTCGTCGGCCCGGCCGACGAACCAGAACCACCCGTCCTCGTCCCTGCGGGCGACGTCGCCGGTGAGGTACCAGCCGCCGGCGAAGCACTTGTCGTAGCGGGCGTCGTCGTGGAGGTAGCCGCGGAACATCGAGGGCCACCCGGGCCGCAGGGCCAGTTCGCCGTCGATGCCATGCCCGGCGACGACCTCGATCTGCCCGTCGGTCACCGCAGCCCTCCCGTCCTCACCCCGCACGAGGAGGGTGGCCTCGACGCCGGGCAGCGGTCGGCCCATCGACCCGGGCCGGATGTCGACGCCCGCCAGGTTGGCGATCATGATCCCGCCGGTCTCGGTCTGCCACCAGTTGTCGTGCACCGGCAGCCCGAAGGCCTCCTCGCCCCACATCACCGCCTCCGGGTTGAGCGGCTCGCCGACGCTCGCCACGAACCGCAAGCGGGACAGATCGTGCTGCTTCGCCACAGCGGCGCCTGCCTTCATGAGCATCCGTAGGGCGGTGGGCGCCGTGTACCAGACGGTGACCCGTTGCTCCTCGAGCACCGAGTACCACCGCTCGGCGTCGAAGTCGGCCTCGTCGACGATGCTCGTCACGCCGTGGGTGAGCGGGGCGAGCATCCCGTAGGACGTGCCGGTCACCCAGCCGGGGTCGGCGGTGCACCAGAACACGTCGTCGGGATGGAGGTCGAGCGCCGACCACCCGGTGGCGTGGTGGGCGACCACGGCGGCATGCACGTGGATGGCGCCCTTGGGTGAGCCAGTGGTGCCGCTGGTGAAGTGCAGCAGCGCCATGTCCTCGGGATCGGTCGGCGGGATCTCGAAGTCGGGGGAGGCGTCGTCGAGCAGGGCGGCGAGCTCGAGGGTGCCAGGCACGGCGTCGCCCCCTCGACCATCGGCGACCAGGAGGACGTGCTCGAGGGCGGGCAAGCGATCACGGATCGCCGCCACCTTCCTTCGGTACAGCGTGGGCGTGGTCACCAGCACCTTGCCGTCGCCGCGCTCGAGGCGCTGGCGGATCGGCTCGGGACCGAAGGCCGAGAACAGCGGCGAGAACACACTGCCGCTCTTCAGCGTGCCGAGGGCCGCCACGTAGAGCTCGGGGATCCGCCCGGCAAGGGCGAAGACCCGGTCGCCCCGGCCGACACCGAGGGAGCGAAGCACGTTGGCGAACCGGCCTGTCGACGCAGCGAGGTCGCGGTAGGTGGCGTCGGTGACGCCGCCGTCCTTGCGCAGCCAACGCATCGCCACTCGGTCGCCGTGGGGCCCGGTGGCGTGGCGGTCGACCGCCTCGTGGGCGATGTTCAGGCCCCGGCCGCCGGGGAGCCCGTCGAGGAGGCCTCGGGCGTCGTCCCACGAAAACGCGGCGCGGGTGGCCTCGTAGTCGGTGATGTTCGGTACGACCCCGCCCGGCCAGCCCTCGACGGGCCCGCCCGGATCGCCCACACCACGTCCGGCCTTGCGGATGGTCGCCCAGCCCACGGCGCGCTCAGCCCGTTCCCACCGCCGGCTCCGCCGCGGCATGGAATTCCAGGAACGCCTCCCATGCCCGCGGGGCGTACACCGATGCCGTGCCACCGTCCATCAACAGGGCGACGCCGAGGAGCTCGGCGACCTCGCCTGGCGTCGCCCCTGCCTTGGCGGCGGCCTTGGCGTGGTAGGCGATGCAGCCATCGCAGCGCTTGGCCACCGAGATGGCCAGTGCCGTCGCCTCCTTGAGGCGGGCCGGAAGCTCACCCTCGGCGACCGCGGCTCCGTGCAGCGCCGTGAACCCTGCCCAGGTCTCGGGGATGGCGTGCCGCAAGGAGCGGGTGGGATCGCGCAGCTCCTGAAGCACGGTCTGGTTGTGTTCCATCATCGCCTCCTGGTCGCGTTCGGCGGGTTGCGATGGGCCGGCCGATCGTCAGTTTCGGGTGAGGCAAGTGTCGACCGGCCCGTGCCCGCGTAGAAGGGCCGAAGGTCCCCGGCCGGGCGGGGGACCTATGCCCCTAGGCGCTCGGCGACGCCGGACCCATCATTTGGGCATGCCAAGGTCGCCTGCGCTTCGGCGCGTGCCGCTGCCGGGCGATCGCACGCTGACGATCCGCCTCATCGGACCGGCCGACGTCGACGGGGTCGAACGGCTGTACGCCCGCCTCGACGACGACTCCCGCTACCGACGCTTCTTCTCGCTGCACCGGCCAGACCGCGACTTCTTCGAGCGGGTGGTCGCCGTCGAGGCCCGGGGCGGTGCCGGCATCGTGGCCGCGGTGACCCCCCGCCGCGGCGGGCGGGCGCGGCTGGTCGGCGAGGCGAGCTACGAGCCGCTGGCGAGCGGCAACGGCGAGCTGGAGATCACCGTCGATGCCGGCTGGCGAGGGTGGCTGGGGCCGTACCTGCTCGACGCCCTCGTCGAGGTGGCCGCGTCGCGTGGCGTCCCCGCGCTCGAGGCCGACATCCTCATGACCAACGGTCCCATGCTGGCCCTGGTGCGCTCGCGCGGCTATGCGGTGATGCCCGGCCAGGACTGGACCGTGCTGCGGGTGTCGATCGGCACCGAGACCCGCTCCCCGAGCTGGCCCAGCCTCCGCCGGGGCCTCCGCGTCCTGGTCGAGGGTCCGAGCGGCCGCTGGAGCGGGCAGGAAGCCGCCAGCGAGCTGGGGATCGACGTGCTCGGATGTCCCGGGCCCACGGTCAACGGGCGCTGCCCGGTTCTCGCCGGCCGGCCCTGCCCCCTCGCCGCCGCCGCGGACGCCATCGTCATCGCCCACCCGCCCGACAGCGAGGCGTGGCAGACCCTTCGGTCCGCCCATGCGGAGCTGCACCCCGGCATACCGGTCTGCGTCGTGCTCGATGCCCGCAGCGCCGCACCGATGGGCGACGAGCGTGTGTTCCGTCCCGAGGGCAGGCTCGACGTCGTGCGGTTCGTCGAGCGCCTGGCCCGAGCCCATGCCGACGGCGTCGGTGACGAAGACGAAGACGAAGACGAAGACGAAGACGAAGTCGAAGACGCCGGCGCTTCCGGCGTCCGCGTCGGCAGGGACGACGGCGAGGGCGGCGACGAGCATGCCGAGAGGAGGCGAACGCGAGGCGGCGGTCGCAGGACTGCCGCGAAGCCGCCGTGAGCAACGGCGGACTGTCGACGGCCGAGGCACAGAGCCGCCTCGCCCGCGACGGGCCCAACGAGCTGCCCCCACCGGTGCGGCCGTCGGCGATCCGCCGTTTCCTCCGTCAGCTGCTGCACTTCTTCGCGCTGATGTTGTGGGTGGCCGGGGGGCTGGCCTTCCTCGCCGGGCTCCCGGAGCTCGGCGTGGCCATCTTCGTCGTCGTCGTGCTCAACGCGGTGTTCGCCTTCGCCCAGGAGCACCGGGCCGACAGGGCGGCAGAGCGGCTCCGGGCCATGCTCCCCCGGCGCATCACCGTCCGCCGCGACGGCCACCGGATCCGAATCGACGCCGGCGAGGTGGTCGCCGGCGACCTGTTGTTGCTGGAGTCGGGCGATCGGATCCCCGCCGACGCGACGACCGCCGACGCCCACGCCCTGCTCGTGGACACCTCGCTGCTCACCGGTGAGAGCGAGCCGGTCGTCGTCGAGCGCGACGGCGCACTCTTCGCCGGCACCTTCGTGGTCGAAGGAGATGCCGAAGCGATCGTGACCCAGACCGGGGCGGGCACGCGGCTGGCCGAGATCGCGTGGTTGACCACGAGGACGGTCCGGCCGGACAGCCCGCTCACGATCGAGCTGCGCCGTGTGGTCAGGATCGTGTCCACCGTCGCCGTCGCGGTCGGGGCGTCGTTCTTCGGGCTCATGCTGCTCCTGGGCCGCCCCGTCTCGGACGGCTTCGTGTTCGCCATCGGCGTCACCGTCGCGCTCGTCCCCGAGGCCTTGCTCCCCACGGTGACGCTGTCTCTGGCCTGGGGAGCCGAGCAGATGGCCAAACGCGGGGTGCTCGTGCGGAAGCTCGACGCCGTCGAGACGCTCGGTTCGACGACGTTCATCTGCACCGACAAGACCGGCACCCTCACCCGCAACCAGATGACCATCGTCAGCGCGTGGACGCCGGACGGGATGGCCGTCACCGACCAGACGGGCTACGACCCGGAGGGATCGGTGACCCTCGAGGCGGGGTCGCGCAAGGCGACGGAGCGGGCCGCGCTCGCGGCCGTTCGCTGCTCGGTGGGCTACGTCCGCCGGGTCGAGGGGGCGTGGCAGGCCCACGGCGATCCGATGGAGGCGGCGATCGACGTGTTCGCCCGCCGCCTCGGCATCGACACCGACGAGGACCGGTCCCGCACCAGGATCCAGGCGCGGTTCCCGTTCGATCCGCGACGGCGACGAATGTCGGTGGTCGCCGCGGACGAGGTGCTCGTGAAGGGCTCGCCCGACGGCGTGCTCCCCCTCTGCGGGGATGCCGGCGACGGCGCGGCGTCCGAGTTGGAGGCACTCGCGGCGAAGGGCCTGCGGGTGCTGGCCGTCGCCGGCCGGCCCGCCGGCACCGCCGTGCCCGGCTCCGCCGGCGAGGCCGAGTGCGGGCTCGAGCTCTACGCGCTGCTGGGCCTCGAGGACCCACCTCGTGAGGCGGCGGGCGCAGCCATCGAAGCCTGCCGGCACGCCGGCATCCAGGTGGCGATGATCACTGGCGATCACCCGGCGACAGCCGCAGCCATCGCCAACGAGGTGGGGCTCCGTGAGCCCGACGGCCTCGTCGTCATCGGTGACGAGCTCCCGGCCGACGACGAGGCCCTGGGCGCGCTGCTCGACCACGATGGGATCGTCGTGGCCAGGGTGTCGCCCGAGGACAAGCTGCGCATCGCCCGATCGTTGCGCGGGCGGGGCCACGTGGTGGCGATGACCGGCGACGGGGTCAACGACGCGCCGGCCCTCCACGAGGCCGACATCGGCATCGCCATGGGAGCGTCCGGTACCGACGTGGCCAGGGAGGCGGCCGACCTGGTGCTACTCGACGACGACTTCGCCAGCATCGTCGCCGGTGTCGAGCAGGGCAGGACCACCTTCCTCAACGTGCGCCGGTTCCTCACCTACCACCTCACCGACAACGTGGCCGAGCTCACGCCGTTCCTCGTGTGGGCGCTCTCGGGTGGTCGGTTCCCGCTGGCGCTCGGCGTCCTGCAGATCCTGGCGCTCGACATCGGCACCGACACGCTCTCGGCTGTCGCGCTCGGCGCCGAGCCGCCTGCGGCCCACGTGCTGGACCGCCCGCCGGTGTCGGGCCACCTGATGAGCCGGACGGTCGTGCGCCGAGCCTTCGGCCTGCTCGGTCCGACGATCGCGCTCTTCGCCATGGTGGCGTTCCTCACGTCCTACCTGGTCGCAGGGTGGCGGCCGGGCGACAGCTTCCCGGTGGGCCACGTCGCCTTCGCGGCCTCCGGGGCCGCGTTCATGACCGTCGTGATCGCCCAGAGCGCCAACGCGTTCGCCTGCCGCAGCTCGACACGATGGCCGGGCGCGCTCGGTTGGACCACGAACCGGCTGCTCATCGCCGCCGTCTCGATCGAGTTTCTCTTCTCCCTGGCGGTGCTGCTCGTCGAGCCCGTCGCACGCGAGCTGGAGCACGCCAGCCCACCGCTCGCCGGCTGGCTGGTGGCGCTGCTCGCCGCCGGGGCCCTCCTGAGCGTCGACGCGGCCGACAAGCGCCGTCGCCGCCGCGGTCAGGGCGAGTAGAGCCAGGGATCGGTGACGTCGAGGTACGTGACGTCGAGCACCAACGAGCCCAT
>Ga0268386_10001374_pt1 | contig 16627 bp, 10 predicted proteins | sample RVTome_15_FD_200260 | JGI IMG/M metagenome (GOLD analysis project Ga0268386, IMG submission 200260) | Soil microbial communities from uranium-contaminated site in the Upper Colorado River Basin, Wyoming, United States - RVT150D86... ...
TCAGGTTGAGCCAATCCTGCGGTGGTCAGCCGATAACAGAACTCGTCAAAACCCGAATCCCAGACCTCACCCACAAAAATAGTGGTCTCCACATCCCTACCATCGAACATGTGTTCGAGACTACAACCACCCACCGACAGATTTCAAGACCCCTGTACTGAGGATGTGGCGACCGGGTACGCCCCACCTTGCGAACGCTCACTGCCCCCCTCAACCTTCCAACGACGCCTCGATCATCTCCACCAGACCAGGTGGGTAGACCGTGTCGTCGGTTGATCGCAGGTCCTCGAGTGACCACCAGCGGTGCTCCTCGACGACGTCGTTCTCGATTTCGGTCCAGCCGGACTCGGAAACGACGAAACGGGGGGTCCTGATCACGAAGTAGTACTCATCACTCCTCAAGAGAGAGTTCTGAAACATGAACTCGACCTCACGTCGTCGAACCACCTGACCGAGCTCGCCGATTTCGAGTCCCGTCTCCTCCAGGACCTCTCTCCGCGCTGCCTCCTGGATCGTCTCCCCATTCTCGACCCCGCCGCCGGGTAGGAACCACCAGGTTCCGTCAGATGGTCGGGTCGGGTCGCCTCCTCGAAATAGCAAGACGGAATCGTCATCGGCGATCAAGATGACTTTCGCCGCCTTACGGACCGATTCCTTCACCTTTTCGAGAGTAAACGACATTCAGCCCTGTCAACGGGTGAAGAAGAGAGGCACACCACTCCACGAATACGGGGCGTCAGGACACACCCCGTTGCTGCTGTGACACACAGCTAGCTTGAGCGAGTGCCTGATTGCTGCACCCCATCGGGTTATCGCCGCTTCTTCAACCAGAGGGAAGCCCGGCGGAATCTGAAGAGATACCGGAAGAAGGGTCTCGACAAGATGGAGCGCTCGATGGTCGGGTTCTTGATCGAGAGCGGGGTGGAGGGGAAATCGATCTTGGAAGTCGGTGGTGGCATCGGCGGGCTCCACATGGAGCTGCTCAGGGAGGGTGCGGCGCACGTGACCAATGTCGAGCTCTCGAACGGTTACGAGGCCGTGGCCGCGGAGCTCCTGGAGGAGAAGGGTTACACCGATCGGGTCGACCGGCGGCTGGGCGACTTCACGGAGGTCGGCGTCGACCTGCGGGCCGACTTCGTGGTGATGAACCGGGTCGTCTGTTGCTACCCGGACATGCCCAAGCTGATCGGTGCTGCCACGCGGAGCTCGAGGCGGTTCGTCGCCGCAAGCTTCCCCCGCGACCGGCTCGCCGCCAAGATCACCGTGGGCCTGGGGAATCTGTATTGCCGAGCCCGCAGCATCGATTTTCGCGGCTTCGTCCACCCAACGGCCGACATTATGGCCACGGCGAGAGAATCTGGCTTCGTCACCGCCTTCACCGATCAGGACTTCACTTGGAACGCAATGGTCTTCGAGCGGGCAGAAGCGGCCCGCCCTACCATCCAGGTGGTGCCGGCCGTGTCGAGTGAGAGGATCGGAGATTGAGGTTCGCGGGAGGCGAGACATTCATCATCTTCGTCCTCGCCGTTTTTGCCTTCCACGTGTGGGCCATACTGGACGTCGTCCGCAGACCAGCGAGCGAGTGGCAGAGCGCGGGCCAGAACCAGGTCCTCTGGGCGATCGTGGTGCTCCTCCTCTCGATCGTCGGGCCGATCATCTACCTGGCCATCGCCAGGCCCCAACTGGTGGCGGCTGAGTCGTCGAGCAACCAATAACGGACCACGCCTTCCCGCAGCACTCTGACGGTCTATTTTGCACACGTGCGATCGGTGACCGTCCAGTTCCTCAAGAATCCGGACGTCCTCCACTGGGGCTTCGACGCCGGCTATCTGGGTGAGGACGAGTGGGGTAGCTGGATCGCGGTGCCCAAGGGGACCAGACGCTGGAAAGGTCGGGAGGCCTTCAGACCAACCTCGGTATCGGCCGTCTTTTGTGCTCCGAGGGACGAGTGGTGGCATCTCCACTACAACGGTCATCCCGACGGATACACCAGCTACTCGCACTTCGTCGACATCGTCACCCCACCGGTGTGGGTGTCTGACGACCGTTACGAGATGATCGACCTCGACTTGGACGTGGCTCTGGCCCAGGACGGCACCGTGGAAGTGCAGGACGAGGATGAGTTCGCAGTGCATCAGCTCGAGTACCGCTACAGCGAGGAGATGATCCGGCGTGCCCTCGCGGAGACCGATCGGATCGTGGCCGCTCTGCAGCATCGCCAAGAGCCCTTTTTCGAGGTGGCGGCGGGGTGGCTGGCCAGGGTGGCGCGCACCTGAGGGGCGCTCCGCCCCAGATCTATGTCCGCATCAGATGGTTAGCCTCGGGCTCGAGCCAGGACAGAGATCGCACGTGGCCAAGCAGAAATCAACCAGCACGCTCCTGACCGAACAGGACATCTATCTGTGGAACGAGGGGACCCACACCCGTCTCTACGAGAAGCTCGGCGCCCACCGGATCGGAGATGCCACCCACTTCGCGGTCTGGGCTCCGAGTGCCGACCGGGTCTCGGTGGTTGGTGACTGGAACGGCTGGAACCGGGACTCCGATGTGCTCGACCCGCGCGGGTCATCGGGGATCTGGGAGGGAACGGTTGAGGGTGCCGCGCCGCCGGCTGCATACAAGTACCACATCGTCAACGGGCGCCATCGGGTCGACAAGGCCGACCCGTTCGGCTTCCATCACGAGACACCGCCGAAGACTGCCTCGAAGGTCTGGGAGCTCGACTACGAGTGGGGCGACGGGTCGTGGATGACGGAGCGAGCGGGCCGCAACGCTCTGGAGGCCCCGATGAGCGTCTACGAGGTCCACATCGGGTCGTGGCGTCGGGGAGAGGGTGGGCGTCATCTCACCTACCTCGAGTTGGCAGAGCAGCTCCCCGAGTATGTCGCCGGGCACGGGTTCACCCATGTCGAGTTCCTCCCCGTGATGGAACATCCCTTCTATGGGTCGTGGGGCTATCAGGTCACCGGCTATTACGCACCCACCTCCCGCTACGGGACTCCTCAGGACTTCATGACCCTGGTGGACGCCTGTCACCGCGCCGGGCTCGGGGTGCTGCTCGACTGGGTGCCATCGCACTTCCCGACAGACGAGCACGGCCTCGCCTATTTCGACGGCACCCATCTCTACGAGCATGCCGACCCGAGGAAGGGATTCCACCCCGATTGGGAGACATTGATCTTCAACTACGGGAGGAGCGAGGTCCCGGCGTTCCTGATCAGCAACGCCTTGTTCTGGCTGGATGAGTATCACGTCGATGGGCTCCGGGTCGATGCCGTGGCGTCGATGCTCTATCTCGACTACTCCAGGAAGGAAGGCGAGTGGGTGCCCAATGACCACGGTGGGAGAGAGAATCTGGAGGCAGTGGCCTTCCTCCGCCGGCTCAACGAGAGGGTGTACCTCGACTTTGCCGACGCGCAGACCATCGCCGAAGAGTCGACGGCCTGGCCGATGGTCTCCCGCCCCACCTTCCTCGGGGGGCTCGGCTTCGGGCTCAAGTGGGACATGGGTTGGATGCACGACACCCTCCAATACATGTCGTTCGAGCCGGTGCATCGCAGCTACCACCATCACGAGTTGACCTTTCGCGGTGTCTACGCCTTCACCGAGAACTTCATGCTCCCTCTGTCCCATGACGAAGTGGTCCACGAGAAGGGATCACTGCTCTCCAAGATGCCCGGCGACGACTGGCAGCAGTTCGCCAACCTGCGACTGCTCTACGGTCAGATGTTCACCCAGCCGGGGAAGAAGCTGCTGTTCATGGGTGGCGAGCTCGCCACGAGGTCGGAGTGGGCCCATGAGGGCGAGCTCGACTGGTCGTTGTCCCAGCACCCCGCCCACCAGGGGATATCACGGCTGATCGGGGATCTCAACCGTTGCTACCGCGACTACCCCGCGCTTCACGAATTGGACTGCCATCCCGATGGCTTCGAGTGGGCGGTGGTCAACGATTCCGCCCAGAGCGTCCTCGCCTACTTCCGCAAGGCCACGAACGGGGAGATCGTGCTGGTGGCGCACAACATGACACCGGTCCCGCGTCATCAGTACCGCATCGGTGTCCCGTCACCCGGGAAATGGGTCGAGGTCCTCAACACCGATGCCGACATCTATGGCGGATCCGGTCAGGGCAACCTCGGCGGGGTGGACACCGGGCCACTCCCGGTGCCCCATCACGGCCGTCCCGAGTCGATCGACCTCACCCTGCCCCCGCTCGCGACCGTGATCCTCAAGCAGTTCCCCCGTGATGATCCTGCAGCCGCGGAGGAGGAGTAGGCGGCTCTGCCAAGGGCCTGGTTTGACCCTCGGTAACGGTCTGTCACGCCTAATTTGGTGTCGACTTGAGTCAAGACGGATACATCTGCATCCACGGTCATTGGTATCAGCCACCCAGGGAGAACCCATTCACGGGTGCGGTCGAGGATCAACCGACGGCGGCTCCCTTCCCAAACTGGAACGAGAGGATCACTGCCGAGTGCTATGAGCCCAACACCCGGGCCGAGATCCTCGGTGAGGATGGGACGGTCCGACGCCAAATCAACAACTACGAGTGGGTGAGCTCGGACTGGGGTCCGACTCTCCTGACCTGGCTAGAGGGGAATCATCCCGAGACCTACCAGAGGATCGTGGAAGCGGACCGGTTGTCGATGAACCACTTCGGAGGTCATGGCACTGCGGTGGCTCACAGCTACAACCACACCATCCTGCCCCTCTCCAACCGACGGGACAAGAGGACCCAGATCCGTTGGGGGATCGCCGATTTCGAACACAGATTCGGCCGTCGACCTGAGGGGATGTGGCTCCCCGAGACGGCGGTGGACCTGGAGAGCCTGGAGCTGATGGCGGAAGCGGGGATCCGCTACACCGTCCTCTCCCCCTATCAGGCGGCGTCTGTCTTGCACGAGGGAGAGTGGGTCGATGTGGTGGGCGGCTCCATCGACACCAGTGTCCCTTACCTCGTCCATCTGCCCACCGGCAAGAGCATCAGTGTCTTCTTCTACAACGGCCCGCTTTCACAGGAGATCGCCTTCAACGGCGTCCTGGAGGACGGCTCGATCCTGGCCAAGCGGCTCATCCAGGCACTGGGCGAGTCGGTATCCGAGCCCTCTCTCGCCCATGTGGCCACCGACGGGGAGACCTACGGCCACCATCATCGCCACGGCGAGATGGCGCTGGCCAAGGCGATCGAGGAACTCACGGCGGACCCGGAGGTGCAGTTGACCAATTACGGCCAGTTCCTGGCCGAGCACCCGGCCCGACGGGTCGTGCGGGTGATCGAGGGCTCATCCTGGAGTTGCGTCCACGGGGTCGATCGCTGGCGAGACGACTGTGGGTGCTCGTCGGGGTTGCACCCGGATTGGAGCCAGGGCTGGAGGGCCCCGCTGCGCAAGGCCCTCGACTACCTGCGTGACAGTCTGATCCCCGAATTCGATACCGCCGGTGCCGACCTCTTCCAAGACCCGTGGGGGGCTCGGGACCATTACATCGAAGTGATCCTGGGCGGCTCGCCAGACGAGTTCCTGGACAGCCATTGTCATCCCGGGCTCGACGAGGGTGGTCGCTCCCGGGCCACGGATCTACTCGAGATCCAGCATCGGGCGATGCTGATGTACACCTCGTGCGGGTGGTTCTTCGACGACATCTCCGGTATCGAGTCGGTGTTGGTCCTCAGACATGCCGGACGGGTAATCGATCTCGCCAGGAGAACCCTGGGGATGGACCTCGAGCCCGCGTTCCTGGAGATCCTCGAAGCCGCCCAATCGAACGATGGGGAAGCCGACGGCCGCGATGTCTACGATCGTCACGTCAGGCCATATCTCGGGCCCTGGGCGCCGGCGTCCCATTAGGCGCAACCGGTCCCCTCGCTAGATTCACCACATGGCCAAACTGCGCGACCTGCACCGGCGTGTCGTCATCGAGTCGGTCTTCCCCGAGGTGGACGCCGGAAGATTCCCCGCCAAGTCTCCACTCGGTGATCCGGTGGAAGTCACCGCCGACGTCTTCGCCGACGGCCACGAGACGGTCGCGTGTGTCCTCCGTCATCGCAGGACCTCGACCAGGGGCTGGTCCGAGGAGCCGATGGAATCGCTCGGCAACGATCGCTGGACGGCCACGTTCACCCCCGATCAGCTCGGCGTTTGGGAGTTCGAGATCGAGGGTTGGGTCGATCACTTCGCCACCTGGGTAGCCGGCATCGAGAAGAAGTTCGACGCCGGCCTCGACGTCGCGGTCGAGCTATCGGCCGGGCAACACTTGGTGGAGCAGGCGGCGAGTCGGGCCAAGGGCAAGGCATCCAAGGACCTCACCACACTGGCCGCCCGGCTGGGCGACTCCTCGGTCACCCAGGAGGAGCGGGTAACCCTGGCCACGGCCGAGGAGGCGATTGCATTGGTTGGCTCCTATCCCGACCGCTCCCGGGCCACCCGTTCGGAGACGCGCTGGCCGGTGGTAGTCGACCGGGAGAAGGCGGTCTTCTCCACCTGGTACGAGCTCTTCCCTCGCTCCTGGTCGAAGAAGGACGGTGAGCACGGGACGTTCGCCGACGTCGAGGCTCGCCTCGACTATGTGGCGGGGATGGGGTTCGACGTCCTCTATCTGCCACCGATCCACCCCATCGGCACCACGAAGCGCAAAGGGCCCAACAACGCGCTCGTGGCCGGCGAGGGCGATCCTGGTGTCCCTTGGGCCATCGGCTCTGAGCTGGGGGGGCATACCGAGCTCGAGCCCCAACTGGGCACTATCGAGGACTTCCGCTCCCTGCGTGATGCCGCCGAGGCCAGGGGCATCGAGCTGGCGATGGACATCGCCTTCCAGTGCTCGCCGGACCATCCCTGGGTCACCGAGCACCCCGAGTGGTTCCGGCACCGTGCTGACGGGACGATCCAGTACGCCGAGAATCCGCCCAAGAAGTACGAAGACATCTATCCGCTCGACTTCGAGACCGGCGACCCCGAAGGTCTCTGGAGGGCCCTCAAAGGCATCTTCGACCACTGGATCGGGGAGGGCATCCGCATTTTCCGCGTCGACAATCCGCATACCAAGGCCTTCGGGTTCTGGGAGTGGTTGATCGGCGAGATCAGGGACGAGCATCCCGACGTGGTGCTCCTCGCCGAGGCCTTCACCAGGCCGGCAGTCATGCGTCGTCTGGCCAAGGTCGGCTTCAACCAGTCGTACACCTACTTCGCCTGGCGAAACACCCCTCACGAGCTAGTCCAGTACATGCACGACCTCGAGGAGATCGCCCACTACTTCAGACCCGCCTTCTGGCCCAACACGCCCGACATCCTCACCGAGACCCTGCAGACCGGAGGCCGCGCCGCCTTCATCGCCAGATACGTGCTGGCGGCGACGCTGGCACCGGTGTGTGGGATCTACGGCCCGGCGTACGAGCTCATGGAGAGCAAGCCGGTGCGGCCGGGATCGGAGGAGTACCTCCATTCCGAGAAGTACCAGTTGAGGAGTTGGGATCTGGACCGGGAAGATTCCCTGGCGCCGGTTATCGCCCAGGTCAACCGGGCTCGCAATGGTCACCCGGCATTGCAGAGACTCGACCGGCCGATCTTCCATCCCACCGACAACGACTTGCTCCTCTGTTACTCGAAGCGGCGCCGGGACGACGTCGTCCTGGTGGTGGTGAGTACCGACCCTCATCACACCCAATCAGGATGGGTGAACCTCGACCTGGCGGGCTTGGGGATGAGCCCGGACCAGGGATTCATGGTCCACGACCTGCTGACCGACCGTCGCTACATGTGGAATGGCCCGGGGAACTTCGTGCGTCTCGATCCAGACGGCATCCCGGCCCACCTGTTCGCAGTTCGCCCCAATGCCCGCACCGAGGAGGGCTTTGACTATTTCGTCTGAGCGGGCGGATTGGTATCGGGACGCCATCATCTACGAGGCGCACGTCCGGGCGTTCCGCGACGAGTCCGGGGACGGGATCGGTGACTTTCGAGGGCTCACCAAGAAGCTCGACTATCTGCGCGACCTCGGGGTGAACGCTTTGTGGCTGCTCCCCTTCTACCCGTCTCCGTTGCGTGACGACGGCTATGACATCGCCGATTACAAGTCGATCCACCCCTCGTACGGGACCATGCGCGACTTCAAGAGACTCTTGCGTGAGGCGCACGCCCGTGAGATTCGAGTGATCACCGAACTGGTGATCAACCACACGTCCGACCAGCACCCCTGGTTCCAAAGGGCTCGTCGGGCCGAGCCGGGCAGTGCCGAGCGTGACTTCTATGTTTGGTCGGAGACGCCCGACCGCTATCAGGCAGCACGGATCATCTTCCAGGACACCGAGACGTCGAACTGGGCCTGGGATCCTGTGGCCGGCGGCTACTACTGGCATCGCTTCTACTCCCATCAGCCGGACCTGAACTACGACAACCCCGCAGTGCACGATGCGGTGTTCGACGTGCTCGACTTCTGGCTGGACATCGGGGTCGACGGTCTCCGTCTCGATGCAGTGCCCTACCTGTATGAGGAAGAGGGGACGATGTGCGAGAACCTGCCGGAGACCCACGTGTTCCTGAAGCGTCTCCGGGCGCGGATGGACGCCAGGTACCGGGACCGGCTGTTCATAGCCGAAGCCAACCAATGGCCCGAGGACGCCGTCGCCTACTTCGGCGACGGGGACGAGTGCCATATGAGCTTCCACTTCCCCCTCATGCCCCGGCTCTTCATGTCCTTGCGGATGGAGAACAGGTTCCCCATCATCGACATCCTCGAGCAGACGCCCGAGGTCCCGGAGTCGGCGGCGTGGGCGATCTTTCTCCGTAACCATGACGAGCTCACTCTCGAGATGGTCACCGACGAGGAACGGGACTACATGTACCGGGTGTATGCCCACGACCCGCAGATGCGGATCAACGTGGGGATACGACGCCGGCTCGCCCCCCTCCTGGGCAACAATCGCCGGGAGATCGAATTGCTCAACGGGCTCCTCCTGTCGCTACCGGGCACCCCGGTCATCTACTACGGCGACGAGATCGGGATGGGTGACAACATCTACTTGGGTGATCGCAACGGTGTCCGCACGCCGATGCAGTGGTCGAGTGACCGCAACGCGGGATTCTCCGAGGCCAACCCACAGAGCCTCTACCTCCCCGTGATCACCGACCCCGAATACCACTACGAGTCGGTCAATGTCGCCATGCAACAGGACAACCCCAACTCGCTGTGGTGGTGGATGAAGCGAGCCATCGCCCTGCGCAAGGCTCTGCCCGAGCTATCACGTGGAGCCCTGGAGTTCGTCACCAGTGACAACCCGAAGGTGCTCACCTACTTGCGTCGTCTCGAATCGACCGCCGTCCTGGTGGTGGCCAATCTCTCGCGGCACGTGCAACCCGCCAGCATCGACCTGGCCGAGTTCTCCGGCCTTCACCCGCGCGAGGTGCTGGGGCATGCGACGTTCCCCGTGATCGGGGATGCCCCTTACCTCCTCACGGTGGGGCCGCATGACTTCTATTGGATCTCGCTGGCACCGCAGGATGAAGACGCCGCCCCCAGGGACGAGATGCCGAGGATCACGTTGCGAACCGGCGACGTGCGCGGTGTGTGGCGGGCGCGGGCACAGCTGCAGCGCGCCTTGATCTCCGACATCACAAACCGCCGGTGGTTCCGGAGCAAGGCGCAGACGATCAGGGACGGGGAGATCCTCGATCTGGTCGAGATGCCGCAGTCGGGCGCCCGTCTGGCCTTCCTCCGGCTCGAGTACGTCGAGGCGCCCGGCGAGACCTACTTGATGCCGCTCGCCATCGCGGTTGGCGAGGACGCATCCAGGATCCAGGCCGAGCTGGCTCCGAGTGTCATCGCCGAAGTGATGGGTCTCTCGTCTCCGGCGGTTCTGTACGACGGCATGCAGATGCCCGAGCTGGCGTTGGAGTTGCTCCGCCTCGCCTCCAGCCGGCGCAAGGTCGGTGGCCGTGACGTGAAGCTCTACAACGGTCGGATCAGGGGCTCGGGTGGCCTGCCCAAGCTCGTTGCCGACAGCCAGATCAGGATGGGCGCCCTGGAGCAGACCAACAGCTCCGTCTTCTTCGGGGAAGAGCTGATGATGAAGCTCTTCCGCAAGGTGGAGCCGGGTCTCAATCCCGAGGTGGAGGTGGGGCGCTTCCTCACCGAGCAGGCCAGGTTCGCCAACACGCCGCGAGCACGTGGCCTGGTCGTGGCTGAGCATGATCGATCCGAGTCGGCGATCGCCTTCTTCCAGGAGTACGTCCCGAGTCAGCGAAATCTCTTCGATCACACCTTCGACGGCGCCGTCCTGACCCTGGAGACCATCCTGGCTCGGAGGGACGAGCTGGGAGCTGCACCGCGGTCGCGGCATCCGCTCGACATCTCCGAGAAGGACCTCGATGGCGCCAGGGAGTTGATGGGTTCATATCTCGTCGAGGCCGCACTGCTGGGCCGCCGGACCGCAGAGATGCACATGACGCTGGCTTCAGACCCCCTGGATCCGGTCTTCGCCCCGGAGCCGATGTCCGCACTCCAGCAACGCTCGCTCTATCAAGCCATCCGCTCCACGGTCCGCACCAGCATCTCATTGCTGCGCAGGCGCCGTGGCCATCTTCCGGTCCTCGGCTCCGAGCCGGCTGATCGAGTGATCGCCGCCGAGGCCGAGTTGCTCGACTTGCTGCAGGGCATCACCAGGGGGCGAATCGAGTGTGATCGGATCCGCATCCACGGTGACTATCACCTCGGTCAGGTGCTGTTCACGGGCAACGATTTCTACATCATCGACTTCGAGGGGGAGCCGCAACGCCCGCTGACGCAAAGACGCCTCAGGAGACTGGCGCTCCGGGACGTGGCCGGCATGGTGAGGTCATACCACTATGCGATGGTCATGGCGTTCCACCAGGTCCAGGAGTCCGGGCTCGACGAGGAGCAGCGGGCCGGCCTGTTCGACTGGGCGCACGCCCTCCACCAATGGATGTCCTCTTCCTTCCTCGGCGGCTATCTCGAAACCGTGGAAGGAGCTTCGATCCTCCCGGCTGACCCGGCCCAGGTGCGGCTACTTCTCGATGCCCTGGTGTTGGAGAAGGCGGCATACGAGCTCGAGTACGAGATCAACAACAGGCCGGACTGGGTGGAGATCCCGCTGCGGGGGATTCTCGACACGCTTCCCTGACGGCTATTCGAGGCGGTAGACCCTCTCCTGGTAGTCGCGGAGCATCCGGGCAGAGGTGACCCTGGGGCCGAGTGTCATCCAGGCGTGTCTGATCCTGCCCGAGAAGACGTGCTCTGCCGTGTGGTACTCCGAAGCGATCATCGCGATGGTCTCCAGCATGGCTGTCGCCTCTTCGAGGTTCTTCACCTCCGGGTCGTGCGCCGAGCTGGCGGGGATCTCCCATCCATTCTCGCCGTCGTACATCTCCGCCCACCAGCCGTCGAGGATCGAGCAGTTGAGGGCCCCGTTGAGAACGGCCTTCTCCCCACTGGTTCCCGACGCCTCCCGGGGGCGTATCGGGTTGTTCAGCCACACATCGGCTCCCTGCACCATTGCGTGGGCCACGTCCATGTCGTAGTCGGGGACGAAGGTGATCCTCCCATTGGCCACCTCCGACGATGCAGCCTCGATCACCTCGGCGACCAGAGACTTGCCGGCGTCATCGAGTGGATGTGCCTTCCCGGCGAAGACGAAGTGAACGGGCCGGCGCTCGTCGGCCAACAGCTCTCCCAGCAACTCGGGCCGGCTCAGGAGCAGCGTTGCTCGCTTGTACGGTGCGAATCTTCGGGCAAACCCGACGATGAGTGCGTTCGGATCGAGGGTGTCTCCGGTCTGCGCCTCGACCAGATCGGCGAGGAGCCTGGACGACTGCTTCCGCGCCTCGACCAGCCGCTGGTCGTCGATGGCTGAGACCCGCTGCCAGGCGGCGTGATCCCCGGCGGCCCACGCCTGCCCCAACGTGTCGTCGAACAGCTCCTGGAGATGATCCCCGGTCCAGGTGCGGGCATGTACCCCGTTGGTGACGAAGCCGATCTCGTCGCCGACCCCAATGCCGGCGAACAGCTTTCGGCTGACGTCGCCGTGGAGCTCGGACACCCCGTTCGCCGAGCGGGACGTCCTCAGGCAGAGCGCGGCCATGTTGAACTTGTCCGGCTCCTCGGGGTCGACTCCCAGCCCCCACAGCTGCTCGGTGGGGAAGCCCCATCGCTGCGACCAGATGTCGAGGTACGGGCCGATCAGGTCGGCGTCGAAACGGTCGATGCCGGCGGGCACTGGCGTATGGGTGGTGAAGACGAGGCCCCGGCGCAGCTCGGCGAGCGCATCGTCCCAGCTCGAGCCGGCGAGGGCGCGGTCCAGCAGCTCGAGGACGATGAAGCCGGCGTGGCCCTCGTTGAGATGATGGAGCTCGACTTCCCACCCCAGTGCGGCCAGGGCTCGAGCCCCGCCGACACCCAGGACCATCTCTTGCTCGAGGCGGTGCTGACGCTGGCCGGCGTAGAGCCGGTCGGTGATCCGTCGATCCTCCTCGGTGTTGGCGTCCACGTCGGTGTCGAGAAGAGCTAGCGGCACGCGGCCGACATCGAGCCGCCAAACTCTGGCCGCGACGTCCCTTCCGGGCATGGGCACCTGGACGGTCACGCCGGTGTCGGTGGCCCCAACCAGCGGTGGGTTCGACTCGCGATAGGTCTCCGATTGACCTCCGTCCACGATGACCTGGCGGAAGACCCCCTCCCCGTAGAAGAGGCCTACTCCGGCGAGGGGTAGCCCGAGGTCGCTGGCGGACTTGAGGTGATCACCTCCCAGCACGCCCAACCCCCCGGCGTATTGAGGGAACGTGGCGGAGAGCCCGAACTCGGGTGAGCAGTAGGCGATACGCGGTGGCGGGGTGCCCTCCAAGAGCGCCTCGAGTGCTCCTGTCTCGTCGGCGACTCTTGCGACGAAAGATGGATCGGCAGCGAGCTGTTCGAGCTGTGCCTGCTCGAGCAGCGCTACCGCCCCTGCTGGGTGTGCTCCCGGCGCGGCCGTGGGCAGGCTCTGCAGGAGCCGCCGGCAGGAAGGTGCCCACGTCCACTGATAGTTGGCGGCCAGCCGCCTCAGATCATCACCCAGCGTTTCAGGGCTCAACGGCTCTCACTCCTCTCCCAGGGTCAGGACGTGGCGATGCGCTCGGCCAGGGTTCCCAGCATCGCCATCGCCACCTCGGGTCTCTCTTCGAGGATGGCCTGGAACTCGGCATTTCCCAACGCCAGGGCAGTGGCCCCGTTCGGACCGGCCACCACATCGGACACCCGGGGCCGGCTGCGGAGCAGCGCCAGCTCACCAGCGTGGTCTCCGGGCCCGAAGTGCCTGAGCACTCTCACCTCGCCGGCCCGCGTCTGACTGGCCACGGCACTACCCCTCACCAGGATGATCATCTCATCGCCCTCGTCACCCTCTCGATAGATGAGCTCGTCAGGATCGAATCTTCGCTCAGCGGTCACGGCCGCCAGCTTCTCCAGGTCCTCGGGATCGATGTCGCTGAACATCGGGACGTGGCTCAACGACAGGACGCATTCCATGGTGTCGAGGGTGCGGGCTATCTGCATCTCCGGTGGATCCCATCTTGACATGCCCGGATCCCTCGGTGAACCCTCGACGGCGATGCTCAGTTTGGCCAGGGCACTGATCCACTCGTCGAAATCCGCGGCCAGGTCCCTCAGTGCAGCGCCCCGATCACGGTCATCTGTCGTGTCTCCCTCCATCTCGATGAGCGAGGTGAGCTCGCGTGCCTCGGCTCTCGAGGTGAGGCTGTCCAGGGCCTCCAGCGCCTGGCTGCGGGTCTCGGCGTCGTCCTGCCAGATGCCCCTCATGACCGTGGACATCGCCTTCTCGGAGCCTTCTCTGGTCAGCGCCATGATCGCCCAGCTCTCGAGACGCCGTTCCCGGGCAGCCAGTAGCCGGGCGAGGTAGGCCTCTGCAGGCGAGGCAGGCTCTTGACGCTCCAGGACGACTCTCTGGGCACGCAGGAATCTGGCTCGCGCCACCTCTCGGGATGCCCACGCTGCGAGGTGCTCGTCGGCCATGCCGGCATCACGCAGAGCCCTGACGGCTGCGTCGGTGGCCCGCACCGAGCCGTCCTCCAACACCTGAAGCAAGATGTCCACCCCCTCCGGGATCACACTCAGGGCGACGCCGGCAGCCCTCCTCACCAGGACCGACGGATCGTCCAGGAGGCGACGCAGGCTCCCGGGCTCTCCGCGATGTAGCTCGGGGCGTTCACGCAATGCCTGTAGGCCGGCGACCACCTCGTGCGGCTGATCGGAGCCGAGCAACCTTTGCACGACCTCGCGTCCTGTGTCGCCACCGATGATCGCCGCCGACATCGCTCGGACACGGGGGTCGCGGTCGCTCAGGGCCACCGATGTCCCGACAGGCAGCTCGAGACCCGAAGCGATGATCAGTCTCAAAGCCTTCTCCTTGACGCCGGCGTGATCGTCCGACAGGAGGGTCGCAAGGGTCTCAGGGTCCACCGTGGGCCATCTGCCCATCGCCTCGACCGCGGCGATCCGCACTGCGGGATCCGGGTCCCGGAGAGCGCGATCGACCAGGGACTGCGCCTGGGTCTGGTCGAGACGAGCCAGGATCGAGACGGCGGCCGCGCGCGTCTGGGCATTGTCGTCGTCGAGGCTCCTCGCTATGGCGGCGGTGGCGTCGGCGTCGAGCGATGCGCTGGGCACAGCCGCGATCGGCCCGGTGAACACCTCGACCATCCCATCCCGTACTGCGCCGACCAGGGCCTCGCCGTACGCAGTTCTCATTCGCCAAACGATGGCGAGAGTCACCGCGGCAACGAGGACGCCAAACACGATCGTGACCTCGCGGGCCAGCGCGGCACCGAGGATGAGGATGCTCCCGGACAGGACTGTCCCCAGCTGGGCAGGGCCGGCCGTCATGAACGCCATGACCTGACCGCGTCTCTGTTTCGGGAGCACGTTGAACAAAGAGCCCCAGGCCGCCGCCCCCAGTGCGTTGACCGCGACCCACTGGGCACCTCTCACGATCGACAAAGTGGGCAGGTCGAAGAAGAAGAGCCAGGAGACGAAGCCGACGACGTAGACGAGCGGCACCATGGCCATCGTTGGCACCACCCCATACCTGGAGAGCAAGCGATTGGTTATCAGGAGAGAGACGGCGAAGGTGGCGGCCGTGGCGACCGCGGAGAACGTCCCCAGAAACCCTGCCACCTCTTCCTCACTTGCGAATGAGGCGGTGACGGCCTCGCTGAAAGGGAACACCACCATGAAGAACAGGATGTTCAGCGACAGACCCACTACCGCGACCATTCGCAACATCCGGCTGTTCGCCGTGACCCGCAGACCCTGTCGCAGGTCGGAGCGGACCGAGCCTGGGTTCGTCGGTCTCGGGCGAATGTGTCGGCGGCCGACGGATGCTGAGATGATGGCGCCAACGGCGAGAAGGGTGCCCTGGGCCAGGAGCAGGTCCTCGGCCCCGATCAGACTGGCCAAGGGGCCGGTGGCCGCGTTGCCCACCACGCCTCCTGCGATGCCCGCCGATGCGAACAGGGGGAACAGCCTCTTGGCTTGACGCGTGGTGCATATCTCACCAGCCAGCACCCACATCACCGTGAACGTGACCATCAGGATGGCCTGCCCGATCAGCCACACTGCGGGGTATATGCCCTCGATCTCGGCCGCGATCCCGATCCGCTCCAGACCGAGCAGGAGCGAAGATCCCGTCAAGACCCATGGGATCCACGCCCGGGGCCCGACCCGCCCCAATCCGGCAGCGAAGATCAGGGTGGCCACCATCACCACCGGCCCCGACAGCATGATCATGAGAGGCAGCTCGTCGACCCCGAAGCGGAGGAAGAAGAGCGTGTCGGCGGCATTGGCCCCGAGGCTGATGGCGCCCACCGAGACGGCGAAGAAGACGACGGTCCGGGTCACGGCCGGACCCTCCCCGGCTCTGACGCCCAATCGTCGACCGACACGGTGGAAAACACCGGTCTGATCGACGCGAGAGGTCACTTAGCGAGCCTATCGGGTCGGGTGTTGCCCCCCTTCGTTATCGTTGGCGGGAGAGCCGGCGTCACGCCGGGAGGAGACAAGAGTGTCGGACACATTGGTCGAGGCCCGAGAGGCCTATGCGCGTCACGAATGGGATCAGGCTCGTGAGGCGTTCGTCGATGTCGACCAGAACGGCACATTGTCCCCGGAGGACTTGGAGATGCTGGCCGACGCATCCTGGTGGGCTGGGTTCGCTGACGATGCCGTCGACTTCCTGGAGCGGGCCTACAAGGGGTATGTGGACGACAACAGGCGTCGGGAGGCCGGCATGGTCGCCGGCCAGCTCGCCTATCTCGCCGCCCGGCGGGTGAACTCGGCCGTAGCCTCCGGTTGGCTGGCCAAGGCCGAGCGGCTGATCGAGACCGAGCCCGAGTCCGACGCCAATGCGTGGCTCGAACTGCTGCACGCCGCCCTCGGCGTGTTCGACGGCATCGAACATGAGCGGGTGCCGGAGCGTCTCGAGAATGCCCTCCGACTCGCCGACCGACATCGGGTCCCGGCCGTTCGCGCCCTGGCCCAGAGCTTCAAAGGCTTTGGCCTGGTCAATGCCGGGTCGTGGCAGGAGGGCCTCATCCTCCTCGATGAGTGCACCGCGGCTGCTGTCTCAGGTGAG
>Ga0268386_10001375_pt1 | contig 16625 bp, 14 predicted proteins | sample RVTome_15_FD_200260 | JGI IMG/M metagenome (GOLD analysis project Ga0268386, IMG submission 200260) | Soil microbial communities from uranium-contaminated site in the Upper Colorado River Basin, Wyoming, United States - RVT150D86... ...
AGGAGCGCCTGGACGACGCCATCGCCGCGTTCCACCGCGGCCTCGCCATCGACCAGTTCAACGACATGCTCCAGTACTACCTGGCCATGACCTACGAGAAGAAGGACATGGTCTTCCACGCCATCGACCACTACGAGCGGGCGATACACATCAACCCGGAGTTCTACGACGCCATCACCTCCCTGGCGAACCTCTATCAGCGGCAGGAGTTCTGGCGCAAGGCGGTGGAGATGTGGGAGCTGGCGCTGCTGGCGACCAAGGACCAGGCGGTCCGGGCCCGCATCAAGGACCACCTGCTGAGCTTGTTGTAGGCACTGCCAACCAAGCCACCGATTCTCGCGAGCGCGAAGCGCGAGCCAGACCCGGAGAGCCGACCGTCTTTCTTCTCTCGATCGGCCCAACTCCGCGGCTTCCGCCGGCGGTCCCCTCGTTTCCGGCGGAAGCCGCGGTGCTCGTGCTAGTCGAACACCTTCTCGAAGTCGGGCTGTACCACGATCTCGCGGCCTTCGACGTGGATCAGGCCCTGCCGCTCCAGGTCCTTCAGCATCCGCGTGACCGTCTCCCGGGTCGTCCCGATGCGGTTGGCGATCTCCTGGTGCGTGGCCCGGCGGAAGGCGATACGGCCGTCCTTCAGCCGCTTCCCCTCGTCGCGGGCCATGTCGACGATCACGCGGGCGACGCGGCCGTACACGTCGAGCAGGGCGAGGGTGGAGATCTGGTGGTTGGCGCGCCGCAGCCGAGCGGTCAGTACCTTGATCAGCGCGGCGGTGATGCTGCGGTTGTCGGTGAGGACGCTCTGGAAGTCGGTGCGGTGCAAGGAGAGCAGCTCGCTCTCCTCCACCGCGATGGCGGTGGCGGAGCGGGGCTCGTTGTCCAGGAGCGCCATCTCGCCGAAGAAGTCGCCGGGGCCGAGCACGGACAGGATGATCTCGCGGCCGTCGTCCCCGAGGATGGTGACCTTGATCCGCCCCTCGACGATGGTGAAGAAGAAGTCGCCTTCCTCGTTCTCGAAGAAGACGACCGTATCCTTCGGGTAGCGGCGGCGGTTCGTGAGCCGCGACAGGCTGGCGATGTCGCCGTCCGTGAGCTCCGAGAATATCGGGACGGTTCGAAGGAGTTCCTGGTCGTCCATCGCGGCCCTCCAGGCGGCGTCATCCTACCAGGATTCCCGGGAGGACCCAACGACCGCGCGAAGGGCGCCTCATCCCCCCACCAGGCGCGCCAGCGACTCGACCACGTTCACCGCTTCCTGGCCGGAGACCGGCCGCCAGGCCTCGAACGCGCCGCTGGCGCTCAGGTCCATCAGCCCTGCTCCCACCACGCGGGTGGCCGCCTGGTGGTTGAGGTTCGTCGGGGACATGTCGGAGAGCTGCGGCGCCGCCGCGGCAGGATGGTCGGCGAGGTCCAGGACGCGGCCGACCGCGCGCGCGAGGTCCGCCCTCCGGACGATCGCGCCGGGCTGGAAGGTGTGGTTCGGGTAGACGTCCAGGATGTCCAGGGCGAGCACCTTGATGATGTGCTCGCGAGCCCAGGAGCCCGAGATGTCCACCGCCACCCTGGCCGCACCCGGACCGAACCGGCCCAGGCTCGTCACCTTCACCGCCACCAGCGCGGCCAGGTCGGCGCGGGTGATCCGCGGAGCCCCGGAGATCCTCCGGTACTCCTCCGGCATCTGGAGCATCTCCAGCGACTCCCGGATCTCGGCCACGCGCAGGAGGGCCTCGGCGTCGCGGGGGTCCCGGGCCAGGATCCGATGGTACGCCTCCAGCGCCCTTTCGTGCTGGCCGTCCTCGGCGAGGAGGTTTCCGAGCCGGGCGAGCACGCTCAGGTCCTCGTCCGGGTCGGCGGACAGCACGGCCACCGCCCCGGATCGTTCGCCCTGCGCGGCCAGCAGGTCGGCCAGCTCGACCCGCAGACCGGACACCTCCGGTGCCGCGTCGAGAGCGGCCCGGTACTGCGCGATCGCCTGCCCCGCCTCGCCGGCCTGGAGCAGGTCCCGGGCCCGCGCCACGCGGCGCTCGGTCACCTGCACCTTCACCTCTGCGAGTCGTTTCCGGACGCCGGCGTCGCGCGGATCGGCGGCGGCGGCCCGGCGGTAGAAGCCCAGCGCGGCCTCGGAATCGCCGCGTCGCCGCGAGGCGGTGGCCGCTCCGACGAGGGCCGGCACGTAGTCCGGACGCCGCGACAGGACCGCGTCGAAGCCGGCCGCCGCTTCCTGGAGCCGGCCGGCGCGCATCCGAGCGTAGGCCAGGCCGGTCTCGGCGGCTGCGAGGCCCGGCCGCCGCTGGAGGACCTTCCGGAACTCCCGCTCCCCGGTCGTGGTGTCGCCGGCGAGCACGTGCCTCCAGGCCCTCTCGATGCGCCGCGCTTCCTCGGGCCGGACCTCGCCGGAGCCGGATCCGGGGAAGGTGTACTCCGTGGGGTCCGCCACCGGCGGAAGCTGGCGGGTCGCACAGCCCCCGGCGAGAGCGGAGGCCAGGAGCAGGCCGGCGGGGGCCCGCCCCCGCAGGGGGCGACTCCTCACACCAGGTGCTCCCGGTACCGCTCCACGAGCCGGGCCGGGATCTCGGCCTCGATCTCGACCTGATCGTCGAGGACCTCGTGGGCGACCACGCGCCCGGCGTTGTAAACTCCGGCGATCGCCCGCCCGTCGCTGGCGGCGAAGCGAAGCCGCACGCTCTGCGGCACGAGGTCGAGATGGCGCGCCAGGGCCGCCCGGAGGGAGTCGAGGCCCTCCCCCGTCCGGGCGGAGACGAGCACGGCCTCCGGACGAGCCGACCGGAGCGCGGCCGCCCGGCCGCCGGAGAGCCGATCGGACTTGTTCAGGACGACGATCCGCGGGCGCCTGGCCGCTCCGACCTCGTCCAGGACCGTCTCGACCGCGGCCTCCTTCTCCGGCAGGTCCTCGGCGGAGGAGTCCATCACGTGGAGCAACAGGTCGGCCGCCACCAGCTCCTCCAGGGTGGCGCGGAAGGCGGCCACGAGCGCATGGGGCAGCTTCTCGATGAACCCGACGGTGTCGACGAGGAGCACGTCCCGCCCCGCGCCGAGGGAGGCCTTCCGGACGAGCGGGTCCAGCGTGTGGAAGAGCTGTTCTGATGCCGCCGCTTCCTCCCGGGTAAGCGAGGTGAACAGCGTCGACTTCCCCGCGTTCGTGTAGCCGACGAGAGCCACCACGGGGGCGTCGGAGCGGCGGCGGGCCTCGCGCCGGGTGCGCCGCTCCCGCCGGACCTTGTCGATCTCCCGGCGGACCGCCTGGATCCGCTGCCTGATCCGGCGGCGGTCGGTCTCGAGCTTGGTCTCCCCCGGCCCCCGCGTCCCGATGCCCCCGCCCAGCCGCGACAGCAGGACGCCTCGTCCGGTGAGCCGGGGCAACATGTAGTCGAGCTGGGCCAGCTCGACCTGTAGCCGGCCCTCCCGCGAGCGCGCCCGGCGCGCGAAGATGTCCAGGATGAGCTGCGTGCGGTCGAGGGTCTTGCGTCCGACGCCCTTCTCGATGTTGCGCTGCTGTGCCGGCGACAGCTCGTCGTCGAAGAGCACCAGGTCCGCACCGCTGGCATCCGAGGCGCGGGCCACGTCCTCGACCTTCCCGCGGCCGATCAGCGTCGCCGCGTCGCGGCGCTTGCGCTCCTGGACGAGCCTGCCCACCACGATGGCGCCGGCGCTGCGGGCCAGGAGAGCCAGCTCTTCGAGCGCGGACTCGGTGCGGCTCCGGCCGCGCTCGCCCACGGCCACGCCCACCATGAGGGCTCTTTCGGCGTCGTCGACTGGCGGACGGATGGTAGCCGGGCCTCCCTCGACCATTGTCTACCAGCCTCCGCCGGCGCGCAAAACCCCGGCCACCTGGTCCCACGGGACGGCCCCCTCGCGGAGGAGCCGCGGTGCCGCGGTCAAATCCACGATCGTCGAGGGCAGAGGCCGGCCGGGCCCCGAGTCCAGCGCCAACCTTGCGGCGGCTCCCACACTCGCCAACGCCTCGGCGCAGGTGAGCGGCGCGGGCGACCCGGAACGGTTGGCGGAAGTCGACACGAGCGGCCCTTCCACGCACAGCCGTCGCGCCAGGACGAGGCCCGGCACGCGCACCGCGACGGTGCCCGTTGCCGAAGTGACCTCTGCCGGCACCCCCTGGGCCGCGATGAGCACGACCGTCAGGGGACCGGGCCAGAAGCGCGCGGCCAGCGCGGCGAGGGCGGCGGGACGACGGGCGCTGAGGCTCTCGACCTGGGCGAGGTCCGCCGCGATCAGCGGGAGCGGGCTCCCCGGCGGGCGGCCCTTCGCCTCCAGCACCCGCGCCGCCGCGGCCGCGTCGAGGGCCCGTGCCCCGAGCGCGTAGAGGGTATCGGTCGGGTAGACGATCAGCCCTCCGGTCCTCAACACGGACAGGGCCCGCTGGACCGAATCGGGATCGGGCGACCCGCCGTCGACGGAGAGGACCTCCAAGCGGTTCCGCGCGGCGGGCGGCTAGGCCGGGGCGCTGGGATCGGAGGGAGCCCAGGACGTGTCGACGTTGTTCTTGCGGAACATGTTCAGCAGGCCGGCCTTGTCCACCGCCTTCGCATAGGCCTCCTGCGGATCCACCACCTTGCGCCTGACCAGGTCGGTGAAGCTCTCGTTCATGAGACACATGCCGTGCTTCTTTCCGGTCTGCATGATCGACGGGATCTGGAAGACCTTGGCCTCCCGGATCAGGTTCGAGACCGACGGGATCCCGATGAGCACCTCCAGGACGGGGACCCTGCCTCCCCCGATCTTCTTGCAGAGCACCTGGCTGATCACGGCCTTCAGGCTCTCCGCCAGCATCACCCGGATCTGTCCCTGGCGGTCGGCCGGGAACTGGTCGATGATCCGGTCCACCGTCGACGGGGCCGAGGAGGTGTGGAGCGTGCCGAACACCAGGTGCCCGGTCTCCGCCGTCTCGATGGCGATCGCCACCGTCTCGAGGTCCCGCATCTCTCCCACCAGGACGATGTCCGGGTCCTCACGGAGGGCGGCACGGAGGGCGCCCTTGAAGGAGTCCGTGTGCTCGCCGACCTGGCGCTGGTTGATGAGGCACCTCTTGTTCTCATGGACGAACTCCAGCGGGTCCTCGACGGTGATGATGTGGTCGGTGCGGTTGCGGTTGACGTAGTCCACCAGGGCGCAGAGCGTCGTGGACTTGCCCGATCCGGTGGGACCCGTCACCAGGACCAGCCCCTTGGGCAGGTGGCAGAGACGGAGGATCTCCGGGGCCAGCCCCATCTCCTCCGCGGTGATGATCTTGCTCGGGATGACGCGGAACACGCCGCCCATGCCCTTGCGGTCCCTGAAGAAGTTGCAGCGGAACCGCGCCACCCCCGGCATCTCGTAGGCGAAGTCGGTGTCGTGGCGGCGCTGGAACTCCTGGCGGTTCCGCTCCGGGGCGATGGGCCAGAGGATCCGCTCGGTGTCCGCCGGACCGAGCACGGAGCGGCCGGGGATCACCTTCATCTCGCCGTCGTGGCGGACCATCGGCGGCGACCCGACGGACATGTGCAGGTCGGACGCGTTCATCTCGATCATCGTCGCGAACAGCTCGTCGATCTCCGCGGTGGCGTCGTTCGCCCGCCGCGGCACGGCGGGCGCTGCGGTGGACGCGGCCGCAGCGGGAGCCGGCGGTGGCGAACCCGGGGCGGCCGACCGCGCGACCGCCGCCGGCTCGGGGGGGGCGTCAGCGGGCGGGGTGCCCCCGTCGCGCAGGACGAAGCTCGCCCGGGTGCCGGCAGGACCGGCCTCCGCCAGGGCGCGCACGGGCCCGATCCCGGCGACGTCCAGGGTCCACTCGGCGCGGCCACCCTGCAGGGACTCGGCCGCGGCCGGGGTGAGGAACGCGGCCAGGAGCTGCCCGATGCTGGCACCGGTCTGGGACGCCCCCTGCACCTCGCGCTCGCCCACGCCAGTGACGATCACGACCCGCCGGCCCGGGATCAGGCGCAGCTCGTGCCCCCCGTTCTTGGCCGCGGCCTGCAGGAGCCGATCGAGGGGAAGGGTGCTCATCGGCCCGCGCCGACGCTCACGCGGGAGCCTTCTCCACGACCCGGGCGATCCGCGCCTTCTGGACCAGGTGGTGCCGCGCGCCCGCGCGCAGCACCAGGAACGGCTCCGGCCGGTTCAAGTGATCCAGCACCCGTCGCTGGTTCTCGGGAGCGTCGATCATGACCGTGCCCTCGAAGCGGCGGTCTGCGCACTCCACCGACAGGCGGCGTTCCGGGACCTCGACGTCCTCGACCACGTCGCCGCTGTCCGCCTCGGCCGCGACCGTCAACACCAGCACCTCCAGCTTGTTCACGATGACGGCGCTTCCGCTGTCGTCCGGCAGGAACGGGAAGAAGGGGCCGCTCTCGTTGATCCACTCCGCCGGGCGCGACGCTCCGGCGTGCCGCGGGGCGCACGCGGGAACGAAGATCCGGCCGCGCATCACGCGTCCGTCAGCGCAGAAGACCTCGGCGGCCAGAGCGACCGTGGGTACTCGAAGCTCGGCCATGTGCTCGTCCTCGCATGTGCTCGTCCTCGCCAGTCACCCGCTGTTCAGGGTCCGTCGCTCCGGCGGGGAGCGCCCATTATCCGCTCGATCCCTCGCCGCGTGCAATGCGTGCGGCGGCCCACCGGATCTGCCGCGCCACGCCCCGCAGCAGCGAGACCTCGCGCGGTTCCGGCGAAGCCCGCACGAGCAACGCCCGGAGCTCGCCCAGGATCGCGTCCGGCTTGTCGGGGTTGAGGTAGCCGATCCCCAGGAGGCCGGACCTCAGCTCGTCGAGAGCCTGCTCCACTTCGCCGGCGGTGGCCCGCGGGACGACCCCGGCCGGCGCCGGCCCGGCACCGGACAGACGGATCTCGTAGGCCATCAGCAGAACCGCCTGGGCCAGGTTCAGCGAGGGCTGTGCGGGGTCCGAGGGGATGTGCACGCGGACGTGGCACAGCTCCAGCTCGGGATTGGTGAGGCCTGACGCTTCCGGGCCGAAGACCAGCGCCACCCGCCCGCCACGAGCGAGCGGACCTCCCTCCTCTGCGAGCCGCCGAGGCGTCCAGGCGAGCGCATCGGGCCGGCCGGAGGTGCCGGCTACGAGCGTGCAGCCCGCCACCGCCTCCCGCAGGTCGGCGGCCGCCGACGCCCCGTCGAGGACGTCCCAGGCGCCGTATGCCAGCGCCCGCGAATCGGGCCGGTCCAGCCCCTCGACCGGCCCGACCAGGCGCAGGCGCCTCAGGCCCATGTTCTTCATGGCCCGGCACGCGGCGGCCACGTTCGCCGCCCGCGACGGCCGCACCATCACCACTTCGACCGCGGCGGGATCCATTCGCGCCGCGAAGTCTAGCAGGGGCCGCTCCGGAATGGCGGGCGGCCCCGGCGGGTATAATCCGCGGCAATGCCGGTGACAGCAGTCCTCCCGCGACCCTCGTGAGGCTGGCCCACCCGCTGCCCCGGATCCTGACCCGTCCGCTGGCCTGGCTCGTGGTAGCCGGCTGGGTCGCCCAGATGGCCGTGCTAGTCGAAAGGTCGTACCTCCGCGCGTCGACGGTGAGCCTCGCCGGGGACCTCGCGCGCTACGGCTCGACCGCCCAGTGGAAAGGCGTCTACTACCGCGGAGAGAAGATCGGGTACACCGTCGCCCAGACCTCGCCGGTCGACGGCGGGTACCAGATCGAGGAGGACGGCCAGCTCCAGATGTCCCTGCTCGGGGTGACGACCCCCGCGCGGCTGCGCACACGGGTCCGGGTGGACGAGACCTTCGCGCTCCGCTCGTTCTCGTTCTCGCTCGACTCGGGGACGGGCGCGGTGGAGGTCGAGGGGTCGCTCGCGGGACGGAGGCTGGACCTCACGCTGCGCAGCGCCGCCGGCTCCCGCTCGGAGAGCCGCGCGCTCGCCGAGGTGCCCGCGCTGGCGCTGAACCTGCCACGCCGGCTCGCTGCCCATGGGTTGGCGCCGGGCCGGACCTTCGAGGTCCAAGTCTTCGACCCGGCGACGCTCCACAATGCGCCCATGTCGGTCGAGGTGCTCGATCGCGAGCTCGTCACGGCGGCGGGCCGGCCGGTCCCGGCCTTCAAGGTGCGCGCTCGGTTCGCCGGCTTGACGTCCACGTCCTGGGTCACCGACGTCGGGGAGGTCGTCCGCGAGGAGAGCCCCACCGGGCTCGTGGTGCTCAAGGAGTCGCGCGAAGTGGCCACGCGCATGGCAGTCCCGGACCGGGTCCGCGCCGACATGCTCGAGAGCTCGGCCGTGGTGCCGGTCACGCGCCGACCCATCGACGACCCGGCCGGCGTGAAGAGGCTCCGGGTCCGCCTCGAGGGCATCGACCTCGGCGGCAAGGATCTCGCGGGGGCCGGCCAGTCGGTGTCCGGCGACGTGGTGGAGGTGCGCGACAGCCGCGACACCGCGCCGGGGCCTCCCGACCCGGACGCGGGCCGGCACCTCGCTCCCGAGCCCTTCGTCGAGAGCGACGCCCCGGAGATCGTCGAGGAGGCCCGGAAGGCCGTCGCCGGCGCGGCCACGCCACGCGCCGCGGCCGAGAGGCTCGTCCGCCACGTCAACGCGATCCTGGAGAAGAAGCCCACCCTCAGCCTTCCCTCCGCCCGCGAGGTGCTGCGGACGCGGGTGGGCGACTGCAACGAGCACACCGCGCTGTACGTGGCCCTCGCCCGCGCGGCGGGGCTGCCGGCGCGGATCGCGGTCGGGCTGGTGCACCTGAACGGCGCCTTCTACTACCACGCGTGGCCGGAAGTCTACCTGCAGGAGCGGGCGCGAGGACTGTGGATGCCCGTCGACCCCACCCTGGACCAGTTCCCCGCCGACGCCACGCACATCCGCCTGGCCCGAGGAGGCCTGGACAAGCAGGCCTTCCTGATGGGTGTCATCGGCCGCCTGAAGATGACCGTCGTCGACTTCGAGATGCGCGAGGGGTTCACGCCCATCCTGGTGGGCGCTCCGGGGGAAGCGCCGGCCGCGCTGCTCGCCATCCCCCGGCGGGACGGCACCGGCCCGTGGTGCTGGTCGCGGCCGGCTTCGGGGCCGGCGCGGTGATCGAGGTCGAGGCGCTGGTCAAGAAGTATGGGTCGTTCACCGCCGTCCAGGGAGTGAGCCTGGCGGTCCCGGCCGGCGAGATCCACGGCTTCCTCGGCCCCAACGGCGCCGGCAAGACCACGACCATCCGGATGATGGGCGGCCTTCTCCAGCCCACCGCCGGCCGGATCGTGATCGGCGGCCATGACATGGCGCGGCACCCGGAGGCGGCGAAGGCGGCGCTCGGCTTCATCCCCGACCGGCCGTTCCTCTACGAGAAGCTCACCGCGGGCGAGTTCCTGCGCTTCCACGCCGGCCTGTACGGCCTCGACGGGGCCGGAGTGGAACCGAGGGTGGACGGGCTCCTCGACCGCTTCGGCCTCCTGGCCTGGAAGCAGGAGCTGGTGGAGAGCTTCTCCCACGGGATGAAGCAGCGCCTGGTGATGTGCGCCGCGTTCCTCCACGAGCCGCGGGCCGTGCTCGTGGACGAGCCCATGGTGGGGCTTGACCCCCGCGGCGCGGTGCTCATCAAGGAGGTGTTCCGGGAGATGAGCCGGGCGGGGGTGGCGATCCTGATGAGCACGCACACCCTCGAGGTGGCCCAGGAGATGTGCGACCGGATCAGCATCATCCAGGGCGGCCGCATCATCGCCCACGGCACGGTCGAGGAGCTGCGCAGGATGGCCGGGAGCGAGGACGCACACCTCACCCCGGTCTTCCTGAAGCTCACCGGCGGGTCGGGGCTGCGCGAGATCGAGGGACCGTGACGCCCGGCGGCCTGGCGCCCCGCGCGTTCCCCTACCTGCTCGCGCCCTCGCTGTGGTCCGCCCGCAACCGCGCCCGCCGGCGCGAGGCCGGCGACGCCGCCCGAGCCGCCGTGTTCGCCGCCATCGCGGGGGCGGTCGCGTCCTCCATCTTCGCGGTGGTCTTCTGGCTGGCCTGGCGTCTGCTGGATTACGAGGAGCTGGGCGACTACCTCGTCCGGTTGGGGCTCTCCTGGCTCTTCCTCACCTTCCTCTCCTTCCTCGCCTTCAGCGGGATCGTGACCGCGCTGTCGACCTTCTTCCTCTCCGAGGACCTGCGCCTCCTGCTCGCGGCGCCAATACGCGCCGACCGCCTCTTCTACTCCCGCTTCGTCCGCACCGTCGTCCAGGCATCGTGGATGGTCGTGGGCTTCATGGTCCCGGTCCTCCTCGGCCTCGGCGTCGCCCGGTGCGCGGGGCCGGCCTACTACGCGGCGATCCTCCTGACCCTCCCCCCCTTCTGCGTGGTCCCGGTGGCCCTCGGGAGCCTGGTGACGCTCGGGCTGGTCAACGTGTTCCCGGCCCGGAGGGCTCGGGACGTCCTCATGCTGATGGGCCTGCTGTTCGCCGTCGCCCTGGTCGTGCTGCTCCGGCTCATGCGGCCCGAGCGGCTGATGGACGTACGCTCGCTGCCCGACGTGACGGCGTTCTTCGCGACGCTCCAGTCGCCGGTGACTCCCCTCCTGCCTTCGTTCTGGGCCGGGGAAACCCTGTTCGCCGCCCTCCAGGGGCAGGCCGACCTGCTCCACGCCGGAGCGCTCTGGACCACCGCGCTGGCCCTCGCGGTCCTGGCCCGGACGGCCTTCGGAAGGCATCACTACTCCGGCTGGAGCAAGGCCCAGGAGGCCCGAAAGGCGCGCTTCACCCGCCTCGAGGCACTCGACCGTCTCATCCGCCGGGCGCCGCTTCCGGTGGCGCGCCGGAGCCTCCTGGTCAAGGACGCGAAGGTCTTCCTGCGGGACACCACGCAGTGGTCGCAGCTGCTGCTCCTGCTGGCGCTCGTGCTCGTGTACCTCTACAACTTCCGAGTCCTCGACCTGGAGCGGATCCCCTACATGAGCCGGGTCGTCAAGGACGCCTACGCCTTCGTGAACCTCGCGATGGCGGCCTTCGTCCTGGCGGCCGTCTCGGTGCGGTTCGTGTTCCCCGCGGTGTCCGCCGAAGGCAGCGCGTTCTGGATCGTCCGGTCGTCTCCGGTGACCATGAAGGCGTTCCTCTGGTCGAAGTTCTGGACCGGGCTCCTGCCCGTGCTGGTCCTGGCCGAGAGCCTCACGATCGCCTCGAACGAGCTGCTCGGGGCGGCTCCCCTGCTCAAGGTGGTCGGGGCCGCGGCCATCTTCTGCATGACGTTCGCTCTGGTGGGCCTGGCCGCGGGGCTCGGGGCGATCCATCCGCGTTTCTCAGCGGAGAACGTGACCCAGGTCGCGGGCTCCTACGGGGGCGTCGCCTACATGGTTCTCGCGGTGGCGCTGATCGTGGCGGAGATCGCGCTCGTGGCCTGGCCCTCCTCGAGCTGGCTCTGGTACCGCTGGCGTGGCATTCCCATCCCACCCCGCACGCTGGCCCTGATGGTCCTTTGCTTCACCTCCGCGGTGGCGCTGTGCGTGGTCGCGCTCCTGGTCCCGATGCGGGCCGGCATCCGCGCACTCGAGCGCCGTGAGGCGTGACCGGCCTCCTGATATGATCGACGTGGCATGACGCGGTGCGACCGATGAGGCGAAACCCCACCCGCGCGGTGCGCATCGGCACCGCCGTCCTCGGCGGCGGGCATCCGATCGCGGTCCAGAGCATGTGCGCCACCCGCACCCGGGACGTGGACGCGACCGTCGAGCAGGCCGAGGCCCTCCGGGCGGCGGGGGCGGCCCTCGTACGCGTGGCGGTCGACAGCGCCAGGGACGTGGAGGCCCTCGCCGAGATCCGGCGCCAGACGCGGGCGAACCTGGTGGTGGATCTCCAGGAGAACTACCGGCTGGCGTCCACGGTGGCTCCCCACGTCGACAAGCTCCGGTACAACCCGGGCCACCTCCACCACCACGAGAAGGAAAAGCCCGTTCGGGAGAAGGTCGCCTTCCTCGCCGACGTCGCCCGCGCCCACGACTGCGCGATCCGGGTGGGGGTCAACTGCGGGAGCGTGGACCCGGAGACCCGGGCCCGCCATCCCGGCGACGACCTCGCCGCGATGGCCGAGTCGGCACTGGACCACAGCCGGATCCTCGACGACCTGGGCTTCGAGCGGTTCGTGGTGAGCCTCAAGGACTCGCACCCGCGGAAGGTGATCGAGGCCAACCTGGCCTTCGCGGCGCGGCGGCCGGACGTCCCCCTCCACCTGGGCGTGACCGAGGCCGGCATCCCGCCGGAGGGGATCGTCAAGACGCGCGTGGCGTTCGAGCAGCTCGTCTCGCGCGGAGTCGGCGACACGCTTCGGGTCAGCCTGACCCTCCCGAACCCGCGCAAACACGAGGAGGTCACGGCGGGGCTCCAGATCCTCGCCGACATCGCGGCCGGGCGCTTCCGCTCAGTCCCGGTCTTCGACGACGACCGGCTCAACATCATCTCGTGCCCGTCGTGCTCGCGGGTGGAGAACGAGAGGTTCGTCGAGCTGGCGGAGGCGGTCAAGGAGATGACCGCCTACGCGGAGGCTCACGCCCTGACGATCGCGGTGATGGGCTGCCGGGTGAACGGCCCGGGCGAGACCGACGACGCGGACCTCGGCCTCTGGTGCGGGCCCACTCACGTGAACCTGAAGCGGAAGACCGAGACCGTTGGCGCGTTCACCTACGACGAGATCCTCGGCCGCCTCCGGGGTGAGCTCGACCGTCTGATCGGCTCGAGGCAGGAGCGGCCGGTCGGGGCACCGGCGGCCGGGGTGGACTGACCGGCGGCGGCCCGCTAGCGACCCTGGCCATTCAGGTCGGCGTCGACCATCAGCCGGACCAGATCGCGGAAGCCCACCTTCGGCCTCCAACCCAGGGCCTCACGCGCCTTGCGAGGATCACCCAGCAGCAGGTCGACCTCGGCCGGGCGGAAGTACCTCGAGTCCACCACCACGTGGTCCTGCCAGCTCAGGCCCGCGTACGAGAACGCCTCCTCCAGGAACTCGCGCACGGAATGGGTCTCCCCCGTCGCCACCACGTAGTCGTCAGGCTCGTCCCGCTGCAGCATGAGCCACATGGCCTCCACGTAGTCCAGGGCGTAGCCCCAGTCCCGCTTGGCGTCCAGGTTGCCCAGCCGGAGCTGCCGTGCCTTCCCCTGCTTGATGGCCGCCACCCCCATGGTGATCTTCCGGGTGACGAAGTTCTCGCCGCGCCGGGGCGACTCGTGGTTGAAGAGGATCCCGTTGGACACGTGGATGCCGTAGCTCTCCCGGTAGTTGACCGCCGTCCAGTGCCCGAACACCTTCGCCACCCCATAGGGGGAACGCGGGTGGAAGGGCGTCTTCTCGCTCTGCGGGGTCTCCTGGACCAGACCGTACATCTCGGAGCTGCCGGCCTGGTAGATGCGGGCCGGCAGCCCCAGCTCCCGGACGGCGTCGAGGAGGCGGAGCACGCCGAGGGCGGTGACGTCCGTGGTGTATTCCGGCATCTCGAAGGAGACCTTGACGTGGCTCTGGGCGGCCAGGTTGTAGACCTCGTCGGGTCCCACCGCCCCCAGCGTGCGCACCAGGCTGTTCTGGTCGACCAGGTCTCCGTAGTGCAGGGCCAGACGGTCGCGGATGCGGTCGATCCTCCACGTGTTGAAGGAGCTGCTGCGCCGGACGAGACCGTGGACCTCGTATCCCTTGTCGAGCAGCAGCTCGGCGAGATAGCTGCCGTCCTGGCCGGTGACGCCGGTGATGAAGGCTTTCCTCGATGCCAACCGCCCCCCCTGGACTACGATCGGACGAAAGAGTGACGAAAGCGCGACTCTACACCGTGCCGGACGAGCGGGTCAAAGCTGGAGCTGGCGCGGGGATCGAGGCTGTGTCTGGTGTCGGCCGCTGGAGAATGGGCCCGAAGGAAGAGACGAAGAAGAGGGATCGCGCCACCCTTCGGAAGCACCACCGGACGCCGACTCTCCCCGACCGGCCCCTCAGCCGGCCGTTCCCGGCACCGGCGACGTGATTCCCTCCAAACCCCGTCGACGGCCACCGGAAGGCTCGACGCAGCGGCAATGCCACCGCCGGTTCTCGCGATCCCTGTCGGGCTCCGTCTCTAGCAGGAGCCGTGCCAGCTCCGGCGGGCGAAGGCCTCTGGCTAAGTGCCCCTTTCTCCACTCAATTCGCGGCGCGCCGCGCGCGGGTGGCGTGCTCTCGATGCGAAGAATGCAACGGTGCTTGTCGGTTTTGCAACGGTGGTGCGAGGACACCGGCGCGGGCCCGACGCATTCAGGCCCGGCTGCGTGACGACGGCGCCTGGATCCCGAGCTGCTTCATCTTCCGGTAGAGGTTGGTGCGCTCGATGCCCAGGTCGCGGGCGGTGCTCACCAGGTTCCCGCGGTTCGCGGAGAGGCGATAGAGGATGTACTGCCGCTCGAAACGCGCCCTCGCCTGGCGCAAGGGCAGCGGGCCGCCATCGTCGGAGCCCACCGCGGGCATCTGGAGGGCGTCCATCACCTGCTCGTGGCTGACCACCTCCTGGGGGACCAGCACCACCAGACGTTCCATCAGGTTGCGCAGCTCGCGGACGTTACCCTGCCAGGGGAGCTGCACGATGAAGTCGAGGGCGCGCGGGGACATCCGCTTGGGCTTCACCCCGTTCTCGACGCTCGACAGACGGAGGAAGTGCTCCGCCAGCTCCGGGATGTCGCCGCGGCGGGCCCGCAAAGGGGGAACGGCGATGGTGAGGACGTTGATCCGGTGGTAGAGGTCCTCCCGGAACGTCCCCCGGGCGATCTCCTCCAGGAGGTTCTTGCTCGTGGCGGAGAGGATCCGGACGTCCACCGGACGGCTGTCGGAGGCGCCCACGGGCGTGACCTCACCCTCCTGGAGCACGCGGAGGAGCTTGGCCTGGGTCATGAGGCTCATGTCCCCGATCTCGTCGAGGAACAGCGTCCCTCCGCTGGCGGACTCGAACTTCCCCTTGCGGTCGGAGACCGCTCCGGTGAAGGCGCCCTTGACGTGCCCGAACATCTCGCTCTCGATCAGGTCCGCGGGGATGGCGGCGCAGTTCAGCTCGATGAACGGGCGCTCGCGGCGCGGAGACAGCGCATGGATCGCCCGCGCGATCAGCTCCTTCCCGGTCCCGCTCTCCCCTGCGATGTACACCCGGCACTTCGTCGGGGAGGCCATCTCAACGAGCTGGAAGATGCGCCGCATCGGCTCTGAGCGTCCCACCATGCCGTAGCGGGAGCCGTCGGCCACCTTCTCCAGATCGGCCTCGTTCCCGGGCAGCGACGGCCTCAGGATGCGGTCCAAGATCTGGAACAGCCGGCTGCGGGAGACCGGCTTCTCGATGAAGTCGGTGGCCCCGACGCGCATGGCCTCGACCGCGTCCGTGACGCTCCCCGCCCCGGAGATCACGATCACCGGCGTCGCCGGGGCCAGTCGCTGCAGCTCCCGGAGGACGTCGATGCCGGTCCCGTCGGGCAGCCTGAGGTCCAGGAGCACGATCGCGGGCCGCCGCTCTCCGAAGAGCCGGATGCCCTCCCCGACGGTGGCGGCGGCCAGCGTCTTGTGCCCCCTCGCGTGGAGCAGATCCAGGACCGTCTTGCGAACGGCGTCGTCGTCGTCGATGACGAGGACGAGGGGGAGGGAGTCCGTCATTGGGGCCGCATGGTATCATCGCAGCGAAAACGTCGCCAGATCGGTCAGGCGCTCGTGTGCGGCGACGGGGAGGGGGCATGCTCTCTGCGGCTCGGCGTCGGCGACCCGCAGCCCGCCTGCTTGTCGCGGCCGTGCTCGCGTCCGGCTGCTACGATTTCCACCTGGAGGGTCCGGAGGACCCGAGCCCGGTCCCGATAGTCCGGCTGGTGTCGGTGTCCGTGGAGTACCGGCAGCCCCGCGGCTGCATCAACACCGCGACGCCGTGCGACGAGCCGGTGGTCTTCTTCGGAAGCTGGATGCGCGACGGCGCGGAGTTCGCGCTGACCCCCGTCCCCGGGACCTTCCTCTGGCGCGGCACGGCCCGCGGCGTGCCGGTGAACTTCCCGCCGAAGGGCGAGCCCTACCTGGTGCGCGTGTTCGACCCCTTCCTGCGCGAAAGTCCCACCGGGGGCGTCTCCGCGGAGCGCCTCAACGTCGGAAGGGAGTTCCTGGTCCGCTTCGATTCGCCAGGGGGGCCGCGGGAGTCCGGCTTGGTCTACATCGACGAGAACGGGTTCGGACACAGCCCGTTCTAGCGTCCACCCCTCAGCGGCCGGACGGCCGGCGGATCTCTCGCAGCCGCGCCTGATGGTCCTGCACCTTCAGTCCCTGGGGCGAGTTCCGGTCGCTGATGTACTTCTCCGCGTCGGCGAACCGTGCCTGCGCGGCCGCCCACTCCTTCCGCGCGTAGTGCTCCATCCCCATGCCGATGTAGATGTCGGCCAGCTTCGAGCGCGTGGCCTCGTCGTCGGGCCGCCAGATCAGCGCCTGGCTGTAGGACTCGATGGCACCCCGCCGGTCCTTGAGCTGGCTCACCAGGAAGTCCCCGAAGCGCACCAGCGGCTCCGGGTTCTCCTTGTCCCGCCTGACCAGCTCTTCGTAGCCGGACCGGGCGTCCTCGAGGCGGCCCATGCGCATGGCGAACCGGATCAGGGCCTCGACCGGCTGCGGCGAGGGGTCGGAATCCGCCGCCGCGCGGTAGGAGGCCAGGATGCGGTCCGCATTGAGGTCCGGCTCCCCCTCGACCGGAGGC
>Ga0268386_10001376_pt1 | contig 16625 bp, 12 predicted proteins | sample RVTome_15_FD_200260 | JGI IMG/M metagenome (GOLD analysis project Ga0268386, IMG submission 200260) | Soil microbial communities from uranium-contaminated site in the Upper Colorado River Basin, Wyoming, United States - RVT150D86... ...
GACTGCGCTATACGCAGGATTGAAGAAGAAGGGTGCGCTGTAGCGATCGGCCTCGGCGCTGGCGAGCCCGCGGTGCAGTGCGGCGACGTACCGATCATTGGACCAGACCTGGACGATGTCGCCGATGTTGACGACGAGCGCGTCGGATCGTGGCTCGACGAGTCGCCAGCGGCCGGCATTGAAGACTTCGAGACCCGGCTGCTCGTCCTGCAGAAGCAACGTGATCGCGCCGGCATCGGTGTGATGATTCACGCCCAGGTATCCCTCTGCAGCGACCGACAGATCGGCAGGGCGCGTGGGTTGCGGGCATCGCGGGTAGTAGTTCAAGCGCAGAAAGCTCGTGTGCTCTGGCCTGAAGAGTGGATCGAGATAATCCGCAGGCATCGCGAGATTGACGGCGATCGCACGCAGCAACCGCACCGCCACCCTGCCGCAGGCCTCGTAATAGGCTTCGATCGCAGGCCGGAACTCCGGCAGCAGCGCCGGCCACTGCGGCACGAGCGCACCGCCATCCGGCGGGCCATAGTCGTACACCTGCTTCCAGTCGGGCGTGCGCCGCGTCAGCTCGCGATCGTAGAAGCCCCAGGCATTCTCGGCCGTCCGCAGAATCGTTTGCTTGGCTGCGAGCGTCTGGTCGAAGAACGCTCGCATCTGTTCGCGCAACCGGGCGATGATGCCGCCGTCGATGCCATGGGCAATGACTTGAAAGAAACCCCATTCGCGACAGGCAGCGTCGATCGCGCGACGCGTATCCGGTCGCTCGAGGTCGGTGATATCGATGACGGGCAGCGCGTCAGTACTCACGATCAGACCTCCTCAGGCTGATTTGCGGGGCTGCAGCCATTTTGGCAGGAAAGCGTACGGGTCCACCTGGGCGTCGACAGCGAATTCGACGCCCTGGTCGATCAGCAGCCGTTGCACCGAGCCGTCACGCCACGCGTCGAACAGATCGGTGCAGCCGCCCATATGCTGGCCGCCGATGAAGATCTGCGGGATCGTTCTGGCGCCGGTGCGCTCGGCCAGCACCGCGCGGATCCTGCCGCCGAGGTCGTTCGCCTGATATTCGACGGAGTCGAGATCAACGCTGCGGAACGCAATGCCGAGACGAGTGAATAGTTTGCGTACCGACCAGCAGAACTCGCACCACTCGAGCGCAAACAGCAGCACAGGCTCGTTGCGAATCAGCTCGGCGACGTACCGGTCCGCGTCCGCATCGATCTCGACCGGAACCACTGCCGGCGCGACCGGGACGGCAGACGGACTGTCGAAGCGGTACCCCGGCGTGGAGCGCGACAGCGCGAGCTCCTCCTCCGTCATGTCCTCGCCGATGTGCTCGAACAGCGGGGTCGTCAGGTAGCGTTCGCCGGTGTCGGGCAGCATGCAGACGATGTTCGTCCCGGGCGGCGAGCGCCGTGCAATCGCGAGTGCCGCCGCGAGCGTCGCGCCGCTCGATGTGCCGACGAAGATACCTTCCTGGCGCGCGAGCTCGCGCGCGAGGCGCAACGCTTCATCGCCGGCGACCGGAACGATCTCGTCGATGTGACCAGCGGCGACCGCGTCTTCGGTGAGCCGCGAAATGAAATCGGGCGCCCAGCCTTGCATCAGATGTGGCCGGAAGCGCGGATGGCTCTGCGCCGGCGCGCCACTGGCGTCGCGCTGCTGTGGAATGCCACTGCCGAGCACCTGAGCGTTGTCGGGCTCGGCTGCCACGATCCGCGTCGTCGGCCGCGCCGCCTTCAATGCCTGCGCGACGCCCTTCAGCGTACCGCCGGTGCCGAAGCCCGAGACCCAATAATCGAGCTGCTCACCGGCGAAATCCGCGAGGATCTCCTGCGCCGTCGTCCGCGCGTGTACCTCGGCGTTCGCCTCGTTCTCGAACTGCCGGCAGAGATACCAGCCATGAGTGTCGGCGAGCTCGATGGCTTTCGCGAGCATGCCAGTGCCTTTTTCCGCGGCGGGCGTCAACACGACCTTCGCGCCGAGGAAGCGCAGCAGCTTGCGACGCTCGATGCTGAAGCTTTCGGCCATCGTGACGACGAGCGGATAGCCCTTCTGCGCACAAACCATTGCGAGGCCTATGCCGGTGTTACCGCTCGTCGCCTCGATCACGGTCTGCCCCGGCTGCAGCTCACCGGTCCGCTCGGCACGCTCGATGATCGCGCGGGCCATCCGGTCCTTGACCGAGCCCATCGGATTGAACGACTCGATCTTGACGTAGATGTTGACGCCGGCGGGTGCGAGCTTGTTGAGCCGCACTAGAGGGGTATTCCCAATCGTTTCCAGGATGTTGGCGTAGCGAGCCATGTCGGCCTCCGCGGGTTGGTTTTCCCGGTTCGAGACGCATCCTGTCCCGGCAGCGAGGAAGTCACCGTGGAAGCGAGCGTGGTTTTCGCTCCGCCAGCGCGAGAGTCGGCCGTTGGCCGGGCTGTACCTTCGGACCTACAATCAGACCATGGCAGCACTCGAGCTCAAGTTCCTAGGCGACCTCGCGGTCATCCGGGATGGGCAGAGCGTTGCGCTGCCCCCGTCGAAGAAGACGCGGGCGCTGCTCGCCTATCTGGCCCTCAATCGTCGACCCTTTCGCCGCGAGCGCCTGTGCGAGCTGCTCTGGGAAGTGCCGGACGACCCGCGCGGCTCGTTGCGCTGGAGCCTTTCGAAGCTGCGGCGGCTCGTCGATGACGAGTCGCGCCAGCGGATCGTGGCCGATCGCGCCACGGTCGAGTTCGACGCCACCGACGTCGCGATCGATGTCGCGACGCTGAAAGCGTTGGCGGACGATACGCTCGAGGACCAGCCGCTCGAACGCCTCGAGCACGCAGCCGTGCATTACCGGGGCAACCCCCTCGAAGGACTCGAGCTGCCGAACTTTCACGAATTCGATGCCTGGTGCGTGACCGAGCGGGAACTCGTCACTCGCGCCCAGACGCGCGTGCTGACCGCGCTGCTCCGGCGGCTGCCGCAGGATCCGGAACGCGCACTGCCGCATGCGCGCGAGCTCGCCCGCATTGCGCCTTACGATGAAGCCGCACGCGCCGCGCTCGTACGACTGCTGCTGGCTCTTGGTCGCAAGGATCAGGCGTGCCGGCAGTACGAAGTGGGTGTCCGCATGCTGAGGGAGGCTGGCGCTGTTCCGACCGGCGTATTGGAGCGCGCCTGGCGCCATCGCCCGGAGACAGCGGCACCGACGCCGGCGGTTCCTGGCGACGAGGTGACCCACTCACGTACGGAGCTCGCTAGTGCGGCACCGGGCTCTGGATCGGTCGTGCAAGCCGGATTGATCGGCAGGGATCCCGAGCTGCTGCGCATTGCGGCGGCGTTGGCTGACGCCGCCGCGCAACGCGGCGCGAGGGTGGTCCTCGTCAGCGGCGAGCCCGGGATCGGCAAGAGCAGTCTGCTCGAGGCAACTGCGGCGCTCGCACGCGAGGCCGGTGCCGTCCTGATCGAGGCCTGCGCCTACGAGTCGGAAGCCATCCGCCCGTTTGCGCTCTGGATCGATGCACTGCGCAAGTTCGAGCCTGATGCGGTCGACACGATCTTCGGCGAGGGCGCCGAAGCGAATCGCGATCGTCTGTTTGGTGGCCTGGGCGAGCTGGTCGCCCGATATGCGCAGACACGGCCGGTTGCGATCCTGTTCGACGATCTGCAGTGGGGCGACGAGTCGAGTGCCGCCGCGCTGCATTATGTGGTCCGCACGAATCGGGAACGACGTGTCGTGTGCATCCTCGCCGCCCGCGAGGACGAGCTGCGCGACAACACCCGGATGCTGCGCGCGTTGCGCGAGCTGCGCCAGGCTGGGCTGCTCGAGGAACTCAGGCTCGGGCCGCTCGATGCGGAGGCCGTGCAGGAGCTGATTCGAACTCGCTCACCGTCTCTCGACAGCGATCGACTGAGCAGGGAGTGTGGCGGCAACCCGCTGCTCGCGATCGAGCTCGCACGTGCTGAAGCAGCGGGTGACAACGCCCTGTCGCTCAGCGAGCTCGTGCAGGAGCGGCTGGCCAGATTCGACTTCGAAGGCGGTGAGGTGCTGCGCTGGGCCGCTGTGCTCGCGCCCCGCATCGACGCAGGCACGCTCGCGCGTGCCACCGGCTTCGACTGGAACCGGATCGGCGAAATCCTCGAAACGGCAGCCCGTCAGTCAATGCTGATGCCCGTGCACGGCGGCCTGCGCTTCTCGCACGATCTGATCGCGCGCAGCATCTATGCCGGCCTGTCGCCTGCGCGGCGCCGCACGATGCATCGTCGAGTCGCCGAGCTGCTCGAGCAGGAGGCGGCCCTCGATCTCGAGCGTGCGGCGGATCTCGCGCATCACGCCGCGCAGAGCGGCGATCCCGGTCTCGCGGCGCGCGCCATGGTGTCGGCGGGCCGGTTGAGCCTGCGCTTTTTCGCGAACGAGGATGCGCTGGCGCTCGCTCGTAAGGGCCTGCACTGGGTCGAGTCGTTGCCGGCCGCGGAGCGCGTCTGCCTGACGCTCGAACTGCGGGAGGTGATGCTCGCCGCGGCGCCCCTCGATGACTGGCAGGCCGCGGCGCGCGAGTATGCTGCGCTCGCCGAGCAGGCGCTCGATCTCGGTGCGCTGTCGCACGCGCGGCGCGGCTACTACATGGCGAGTTACGTGCACTGGATGCATGGTCAGCCGGGCGGCGCACGCGAAGGGATTCTCGAATCCGAGCGCGTGGCCCGCGGTGCCAGCGACGAGGAACACATCGTCGGTATGGCCGAGGCCGCACGTTGTCTTGCGCTGCTGGAGCGTGACCTGCCTCAGGCAGAGGCGATGCTGATGGAGGCACGTGCGCTCGCACTGCGTAAGCGCTTGAATCATTACGCAATCCCTGCTGCGCTCGGCCTGCTGCGGTTTCACGCGAATCAGCTCGACGAGGCGGTCGAATGGTTCAAGGAAGCACGTACGCTCGCGAAGTCGGCCGGCGACAGGATCAACGAGTATCAGGCCAACGAGTATCTCGTCGTAATCGAGTTCGAACGCGGCCGCCCAGAGTCCGCGCGGGCCCGTTGCGAGGTGCTGCTCGAACTCGGCGACAGGCTGCGCGAGGGCAGCGAGCGGCCGTTCGCGCGCACGATGTACGCGTTGTGCCAGTACGCGATCAGCGGCGTGAGCGAATCGCTCGAGGCGGCACTCGAGGAACTGCGCGTGGTGGATGCGAAGCACCGGCTGGCCTACGCGCTGACGCGCGCCGCCCTGATCGATCTCGAGCACCGGCGCACGGAGCTTGCGATCGCACGGGCGGGCGAAGCCTTGCGTCACGCACAGGTGCTCGATAGGCCGAGCGAAATCATGCTCGCGCACGTGGCGCTCGCGCACGCCTACCGCGTCCGCGACGACGAGCCGCGCTATCGCGAGCACGCGACTGCCATTGCCGAGCTCGAGACTCTCCGGGTGGCGCGGTGGGCGCGCGATCGGGCCGCCGCGCTCCTGCGCGGGCCGGCCGAGGTGCTGGCGTGAGCGCCGATCTCATACTCGAACGCCGCTTCGAGCCGCCGCTTTCGCCGGTCGACGTCCTCGAACGGGCGAGCGACAGCGGCTGGTGTTTCAAGATGCACCGGGTGCAATGGGAGGCCAGCTATCTCGCGTCGACGGGACGCACGATGATCTGCTGGTTTACGGCGCCCGACGCCGAAGCGGCGCGACTCGCGCTGCGTCGTGCCGGGGCAGAGATCGCGCGTCTCTGGCGCGGCACCGTCCACGACGCGCCCGTCGCGGCAAGTCCGAACGTGGTCGTTGAACGCTCCTTCACCGCGCCAGTCGTGCTCGACGACATCCAGGCCATCGAAAGCGCGGCGGCCTGGTGCCTCGAGTCGCATCGGGTCCGGTTCGCCCGAACGTTCTTTTCCGCGGACCGCAAGCGGATGCTGTGCCTGTATGAAGCGCCGGATGCCGAATCCGTAAGACTTGCGCAGCGTGAAGCGGCGATGCCGGTCGACGCTGTGTGGGCATTTCGCACGCTGGGCCCCGAAATGCTGCCGGCCGACGCGGCCCGGTCCTGAAACCACGCAGATTCCACGGTCGCTCTCACGCTCGGTTCAACGGGCGCAGCGCAATCTCTCGTCTACACCGATCATCGGTCGGTACCAGCCACACAGACGGGAGAGACATTGAAATGAACGTGACCACGACCAGAGTCGACAATGGAGTGAACGTCGAAGCGTTGCTCGGTGCCCGCGCTGCACTGACCGAAGCCCCGGAGGCTGCCCGGTTCAAATGGCGCGCCACCTGCAGCTGGGTCAACGGGACCCACAGCCGTTCGACGGTGCAGGGCTTCTTCGGCCTCGGCGCGGAGCAGTCCCACAAGACCGAGTTCGCCTATGACGCCGATCACCCGGAGGTTTTTGCGGCCGAAGACAACGGCGCGACGCCGGTCGAGTACGTCCTGGTCGGGCTCGCCTCCTGCCTGACGGCGGGCATCGCCACGGTCGCGCAGAATCGCGGCATCCAGCTGCGCTCGGTCAAGGCGACGCTTGAAGCCGGCATGGACCTGCAGGGTATCCTCGGAATCGACAGCGAAGTCCGTAACGGCTTCGACGGCATCAAGGTTGCTTTCGAGATCGATGCCGACGCTTCGCATGAGGAGATCGCCGCGCTCGTGGCGCAGTCGCAGCGACGCTCGGCTGTGTTCGACATCGTCACGAATCCGACCAACGTCTCCGTAGTCGTCAAATGACGCGTACGGCCGGCAAGGTCGGCCCGGTGGCTCGCTCCGTCGACGTGATCGTCGTCGGCGCGGGCCATTCCGGGCTTGCGATGAGTCGCTGCCTCGCGGAGCACTCGATCGATCACGTCGTCCTGGAACGCGGCGAAATCGCGAATTCGTGGCGCCGTGAGCGGTGGGACTCGCTGCGGTTGCTGACACCGAACTGGCAGTGTCGTCTGCCGGGCCACGTTTACGACGGCTCGGATCCGGACGGCTACATGACGATGCCCGAAGTGATTCGGTTCATCGATGCGTATGCACGTCGCATCGATGCCCCCGTGCGAACCGACACGACTGTGAACTCGGTCAGGAACGCTGCGGGCGGATACGAGGTCGTCACCGATCGCGGAGTCTGGCGAGGCCGGGCCGTGGTCATCGCAAGCGGCGCACACGGCATCCCGGCAGTACCGGCATGCTCGGCGGCGCTGCCTGCTTCGGTGCGGTCGCTGACGCCGTTCGATTATCGCAGCCCGGCGCAGCTCGACGACCGCGGCGTGCTGGTCGTCGGCGCTTCTGCCACCGGCCTGCAGCTCGCGGACGAGATTCAGCGCTCGGGACGGCACGTGCTGCTCGCCGTCGGTGAGCACATCCGGATGCCGCGCACCTATCGTGGTCGCGACATCCAGTGGTGGCTCGACGCCGTCGGCATTCTCGATCAGCGCTACGATGAGGTCGACGACATCGTGCGAGCCAGGCGGATTCCGTCGCCGCAGCTGGTCGGTACGCCCGAACGTGCGACGCTCGATCTCAACGCGCTGTCGGACCGAGGCGTCGAGCTCGTCGGCCGCCTGGTCGGCATCAACGACGGCAAGGCGCTGTTCTCCGGGTCATTGCCCAGTCACTGTGCGATGGCCGATCTGAAGCTCGGTCGGCTGCTGCAGACGATCGACGCCTGGACCGAGAGTGCGCAGTTGTCGAGCGCGGTGGACGCTCCGGAGCAGTTTGCGGCGACACGGGTGCCGCAGTCCCCGCGGCTCAGCATGGACCTCGCGACTGAACGGATTGGCACTGTGCTCTGGGCGACCGGCTTCCGACCTGACCACCGTTGGCTGCATGTACCGGCATTCGACCGCAAAGGCCGCCTGCGTCATGACGGAGGAGTCATCCCCGATGCCCCGGGACTCTACGTCCTTGGTCTGAACTTCATGCGGCGGCGCAAGTCGAGCTTCATCCACGGTGCGCACGACGACGTGCGTGACTTGAGCCATCACCTGGCCGCCTACCTCGGCGGTCGGACACCGCTGCGGGTCGCGAGCTGACGACGATTGATCGGGATGGGCACGCACGACGGGAATACCCTGAGCGAAGTGATCGCCGAGCTCAGCTTCGAGACGCCGGTTGCGCGCGCGGAACTCGAGTCCGTCGAGCACTCGTGCGCGGCCTGCTTTCTGGTCCATCGCGTAGCGCTCGTGCGCGTCTTTCTGACGCACAGCTGTACACGCGCGGTGCTGGTGTTCCGCGCGCCCGATGCCGAATCGGTACGGCTGGCCTGTCGCCCCGCCGGGCTGCGATTCGAACGTGTGCGTGCACGACGTCATCGCGCGTCGCTTGCGATCTGACGGGTGCTGCGGCGGCGACTTGAGTTCAGCGGCCCGGCGCCGTGAACGTGTCGCGCGCTGTGGCGCGCAGCACAGCCTGTACCGGGAGGAGCGCGCTCGGCTGTGAAATCGTGGCCACGACCTGCCAATGGCCTGCACGACTTTCGTCGCGCATTCTCGACCAGAGGAGACCGGCTCTCGGTCGCAGGAACCAGGCGCCGCCCGCCATCAGGCCGAGTGCGAGCCCGAACCAGATGGACGCTGTCCAGAGACTTGCGGGGGGCAGGTTCGCGAGGACGGCGTTGTTCCGCGCCAGCGCTGCCAGAAGCATTCCCGCGACAAGGCCCAGACCGCCGCCCACCAGATGGCAGCGAACCAGTGACGCAGCTGCCTCGCGGTGATCCGATGCATCTTCGAGCCGTTGGGGTGCGCGGCCCGGACTCAGAAGCTCGACACGCGCCGCCTGCGGTAATCGCGCAAGATCCGACTGGATGCGCCGCAACGCGTCGTGTGCTCTGGCCGCGGTCTCGTACACGCCGACGTACATCCGTTGCCCGTTCATGGCGGACCTCCTTGGCACGGGCACCGCAGCCCTCCTTAGACACCAGAACGGACGCAAGCCGGGACCGGTTCCTACGCCCGGCTATCATGGCGAGAGCATTACTGTGGAGGCATCACCATGCTGCTGACCGATGAGCAGGCCCTCGTCCGCGAGGCTGCAGCCACCTTTGCGCGCGAAGTCGTCGCCCCGGCGGCCCGCGACTGGGAGACGGCCGGACGCATTCCGGAGGACGTTTTGCGACAGATGGGTGAACTCGGCTTCATGGGGATGACCGTTCCCGAAGCACAAGGCGGAGCGGGACTCGATTACGTGTCGTACGCCGCCGCACTGATTGAGATCGCAGCGGGCGATGGCGGTCTGTCGACGTTGATGAGCGTTAACAATGCCCCGGTCTGCGCGATCCTGGCGAACGAAGGTACGGCGCAGCAGCAGCAGGATTGGCTCGCGCCGCTGGCGCGCGGCGAGATCATAGGTGCGTTCGCGTTGACCGAACCGCAGGCGGGCTCGGATGCTGCCAATCTGCGCACGACTGCCCATCGAGACGGTTCGCGCTATCGACTGTCCGGTACGAAGCAGTTCATTACGTCGGGCGAGACGGCGCAGGTCGTGATCGTGTTTGCGCTGACCGATCCTGCGGCGGGCAAGCGCGGCATCTCGGCGTTCATCGTGCCGAAGAATCTGGCGGGGGTACACGTCGCTCGTACCGAACACAAGATGGGGCAGCGGTCCTCGGATACGTGTCAGCTCACGTTCGAGGAGGTCGAGGTCGATCCGTCCCTGCGTATCGGCGAGGAGGGCGAGGGTTACCGGATCGCGCTCGCGAATCTCGAGACGGGTCGGATCGGCATCGCGGCTCAGAGTGTCGGCATGGCCGAGGCCGCATTGACTCACTCCGTTGCGTTCTGTCGGGAGCGCTCGTCATTCGGCAAGACCTTGATCGAGCACCAGGCGGTGGCATTTCGGAGCGCGGAGATGGCCACTCAGCTCGAAGCGGCTCGCAGTCTCGTATTGCATGCCGCCGCGATGAAGGATGCGGGTCGACGGTGCCTCAAGGAGGCCTGCATGGCGAAGCTGTTCGCCTCCGAAGCCGCCGAGCGGATCTGTTCGGCTGCAGTCCAGAATCTCGGCGGCTACGGTTACGTCGACGACTATCCGGTCGAGAAGATCTACCGCGATGTGCGTGTCTGCCAGATCTACGAAGGCACGTCGGACGTTCAGAAGATGCTGATCGCGCGCGAGTTGTGAGCGCGCAGCCGTTCTGCGCTCAGTCCCTCGCACGGCGGGACAAGTAGTCCTCGGCCAGCGTACAGGCCGACTCGAGCAGCATTGGCGTGAGTTCCCGCGCCGTCTGAGTTTCGCTGCGGGTGTGCACCCAGCCGACGTACGTGAATCCGCGCGCGACCAGATGCAGCGGGAGCTGCTCCAGTTGTTCGTCCGACAGCGCGCGATGTCTGCGGTAGCCGTTGATCAGCGCGTCTCTGGCCTCATCGAAGTACGGTTCACTTTGAATGAAATAGAGCGACGTCGCGATTTCAAACAAATGCCAGCCGGGCCCCGCGTCGTCGAAATCGATGAGGCGCACGCGATCCCCTTCGACGAGCAGGTTCTCCGGCGCGAAATCGGCGTGGATCATGCTGTAGCTCGCGGGCGTCGTGTCGAGGGCGCGCAGGTCGCGGTGAATGCGGTCCCGGATCCTGTTCATCAGATCCCGTTCCGACGGTGAGGCAGCGGCGACCTCCCAGAAGCGGCCCCAGACAGGCTGCTCGCCGGCGAGGCCCTCCGCATCCCAGGCGCGTCTCCTGAATCCGGGCGGCGGCTGCCATTGCGCTGCCTGGTTGTGCACTCGGGCCGCCAGCTCACCGAGCGTTTCGTAGATCGTGGCGACCCTGGCCGGATCCGAGATGCCCGCTTCCACGCTTCCAAGCTGTTTGCCATCGATCCATCGGAACAGGTCGACCTGAACTTCACCCGGCAGATCTGGCGAGCCCTGTTTCACGAACAGGTCGCCGGATTCCGCGGGCACGACGGTCGGTACGGCGATCCCCGCATCCTCCAGGGCACGGATCCATTGCAGCTCCGAGTGCAGCTCGGCGTCCGAGTGGTAGCCGTAGCGGTGCAGACGCAGTGCCATGCGCGAGCCGGCGTGCTCGATGCGAAATACCGCGTTCTCACGGTACTTGATCAGATCCAGAGTTGCATTCTGGACACCCCAGTGTCGCAGCGCCGCCTGGCCGGCCACGGCGAGCCGTTCGACCTGTTCGCCCGGTTCGAGTGCAAAGAAGTCCGTCATGCGATGAGCCTGCGAGACCTGTTACAACGCGGCGAGCGCTTCATCCAGCGTCGTCATCAGCAAGTCCGCATTCTCCTCGGAGAACGGCAGGGGCGGACGCAACTTGAGTACGTTGTCGTGCTCACCGATTTTGCTCATCAGGATTCCTTTGTGCCGCATGCGATTGACGATCTGTCTCGCCTCGGCACTCGCGGGGGTTTTCGCCTTTGCGTCACTGACGAGGTCGATGCCGAAGAAGAGTCCTGTGCCGCGTACATCTCCGATGATCTCGTGCTTCACCTCGAGTTCCTTGAAGCGGCGCAACACGTACTGTCCGACCCGCGCCGCATTGCCGACCAGGTCCTCCCCCTCGATCACATCGAGCACGGCGAGCGCGACCGCGCAGGACACCGGATTGCCGGCGTAGGTGTTGAAGTACATTTCGCTGCGGCGGAACGTGTCGATCAGGTCGCCACGGCCGACGACACCCGCAATCGGATGCCCGCCGCCCATCGGCTTGCCCAGCGTAAGCATGTCCGGAACCACACCGCTCGCGGCATGGCCCCACCAGTGGCCCGTGCGCCCGAAGCCGGATTGCACTTCATCGGCGATGTAGAGGCCACCGGCCTCCCGGACATAGCCGATCGCCTTTGCCATGTAACCCGGGGGCACGTTCGGCAGGCCTTCGTTCGCGAAAATCGGGCAGACCATCATGCCCGCGAGGCGAATCCCGTTCGCTTCGAACGACGCAATCGCGTTTCGGACCTCGTCGGCATATGCGTCCGCGAGCGCCTCGCCGCTCAAACCGTTCAATGCGCGATAGGAATCCGGCCAGGGCACCATGCGCACCGCTTCCCCATAGCCTTCAAAAGGTCTGAAGATCGAACACAGCTGGTAAACAGCCGCCGTGTTGCCGTGATAGGTCGCGTTCGTGCAGATGAAGCCTTCACCCCCGGTGTTGAACCGCGCAATCCGCAGCGCCAGATCATTCGCCTCGCTGCCGGTGCAGGTGAGGATCAGTCGATCGAGTGAGGCATCGAATTTGCCGAGCAGCCGCTCCGCGTAATCGAGAATGTGCTCGTCGAGGTAGCGCGTGTGCGTATTGAGGAGGCCCGCCTGTCGGCACAGGGCTTCGACCACGGCCGGATGACAATGCCCGACACAGGGCACGTTGTTGTAGCAGTCGAGATAGCGCTTGCCGTCACGATCGAAGAGCCAGACGCCCTCGCCGCGGACGAGGTGCACGGGATCGTCATAGAAGAGGGGATTGCCGGGCCCGAGCAGCCGCTCGCGCCGTTCGATCATCGACTGGATGCTTGGCCGCGTGCTCAAGATGAGCCACCGAGCTCCTTGATGCCCTCGAGCTCTTCGAGAAATACCGGACTCTCCGGGAGCGTCGAGCCACCGTCGACGCAGATCGTCTGGCCCGTCACATAGCGGGCTTCGTCACTCGCGAGGTACAGCATGCAGTAAGCGATGTCGTTGGGATGACCGATGTAGCCGAGCGGCACGTACTTTGCCATCTGCGCCATGCCTGCTTCGTCGGCGAGCAGTTCCATCGCCGCCGTGCGGATGTAGCCCGGCTCGACACCGTTGACCGTAATCCGGTCCTTCGCGAGTTCAATCGCCGCGGTCCTGATGAATGCGTTGATGCCGCCCTTCGACGCAGCGTAGTAAGACGTGTTCGGCATCGCAACACGCGGCCCGGTCACAGACGATGTGAACAACAGGCGTCCGCCACCGCGCTTGCGCATCTGCGGGATCACTGCTTTCGACAGCCGGAAGCAGGCTTTGAGATTCACCGACAGCACGGTCTCGAGATCGTCCTCGCTGTAACGCTCGACAGGCCCGCCCAGAAACGACGCGGCGTTGTGCACCATGATGTCGATGCCGCCCCAATGGCTCACCGTGTCGGTCACGGCGCGTTCGATATTTGCGAGCTTGCCGATGTCGAGCTCGCAGACTGCGGCCGTCCCGCCCGCTTTTGCGATGTTGCCGGCCGTTGCCTCGCCGTGGCGCGCGGTCCGAGTGGCGATCATGACCTTCGCACCGGCGTGCGCGAACACCTCGGCGATCCCCGCGCCGATGCCGCGTCCGCCGCCGGTCACGAGGGCGACTTTGTCCTTCAGATTTCCAAACATCGTCCTAACCCTCGCTTTGCAGCGCGACAGAACCGTACGATTTCGCCCGCGCGATTACGGGCGGCAGAATCAGCACGAGACTCAGCACGAAGAGCCCCGCTCCGAGCCGGTTGACGTTCAGATACTGTCCCTCGGATATCACGGACGCGGCAAGTCCCGGCCCGACGGCGAGCCCGACCATCTGCATCGCGACGGCATACACGACGACACGTCCCCGCCGGTCGAAGCTGGCCATTGCGGCCAGCAGAAACGGATGGGTGAGATTCCAGGCAAAGTTGTACACGGAGACGACGGCCGCAAAGTGCGGGAAGTCGAACTGCCCGGTCAGAAAATAAAGACATAGTGCGCCGCCGAGAATGCCGATCGTTAGCGGTACGACGCGACCGAAGCGGTTCGCGATCAGCGCCGCGAGGAAGGCACCGGCGATGCCCGCAATCTGCGACAGCGTCAGGCCGTTCGCGACCTGCTGCTCGGCGAGACCGCCGGCCATGCCGATCAGGAAGAGATAAGCCCAGACGACTCCCTGCGCCAGAAAATAGGCAAACATCGACAGGAGCGCCAGCGCCTTCAGTCGGCCTGGCAGATTCACGGCTTCCGCTTCGACCTGCGCGACGCTTTCGCCGGTGACGGGCAGGAAGCGAATGACCGGGATCGCCGTCAGCGGGAAGAGTGCGAAGAACCACAGTACGGCGTTCATGCCCCCGAGCTCGTAGGCCGACGGCATCAGCCACAGGACGATGGCCCCATAGGTCAGCACCCACATGATCAGCAAGCCGAAGTTGCGGTCGGGATTGCGGGTCAGTCCGATCACGGCGAAGCTCAGCGACACGAGGCTGCCGGCGCCGAGCCCGGCAAGGAATCTAAGCGCGATGAACGTGTTCAGGTCGCGGGTGAAGGTACAGAGCACGTTCGCGGCGAACATCACGATCAGCGACCAGAAGATCACGACGCGCCAGTTCACGCGATGCGCGGTGAACGTCATCAGGATCGTCGTCAGCGCAAGCCCGAACATCTCTGCGGACGAGGTGTAGCCTGCACCCTGATCGCTGAAACCGATATGCTCGACCAGTCCCTGGACGAAGCCCGGTTGGACGATGAACACCTCGGGCGCGATGACGCCGACCAGAAACGTCGACCACAAGGTGCTTTTCGAGTCGATATTGAGACCCCGCTCCTCTGCAAACATGCGCGAGAGAATCATCCGGGCCTCTCCTTCTGCGCGTCTTGCGACGTCAAGCGCGTTGGGGCGTGTGCGCAGCCGCGAATGCAGCTGCGCACCGCCTGTGCCAGCGGGTGGGATATCAGTCGTCGGCTGCGTACCCGCGCAAGGTCACCAGCCGTAGCGGAAACCGACGCCCCACCAGAGCGGCGGACCAAAAGCCTGCTGGTTGAATCCGAAAGGAATCGTGAAGTCGAACGTGTAGGTCTTGTATTCCTCGTCGAACGCGTTGTGCACGAAGGCATAGAGTTCCCACTGGTCGTTCTCCGTCAGATACGACGCGCGGAAATTCGCAACCGTGTAACCATCCTCGCGCGACACGGGGTGGTTCAGAATGTCGAAGTAAGTCTCGTCCTGGTAATTCGCCCATCCCTGCACGGCCAGCCGGCCGCCGAGAGCCGGCCACTCGTAGCGGATCAATGCGTTCAGCGTCCACTCCGGGGCCGAGACCGGCGTACGGTCCTGCACGCCCGGGGATGCGCGATTCGGGATGTCCTCGACAGTCGCATCGAGATAGCTCATACCGAACTGCAGGTCGAGACCTTCGACGGGGCTCGATTGCAGCTCGATCTCCGCCCCGTACATCGTTGCGTCTGCGTTGAAGATGATCTGGTTGAAGAACTGGAACGCGAAGACCTGCATGTCCGAGTAGTCGTAGTAGAACGCCGCCGCGTTGAAACGCGTCGTATCGTTGAGGATCGTCGATTTGAACCCGACCTCGAAGGCATCCAGTTCCTCCTTCTCGAACGGCAGGTCGGTGCAGGCGATGTCGTTAGCAAAAGGCAGTTCGGCACACAGGGGATCGCCAGCCGGTACGACGATATTCGCCGCGAACAGTCCCGTCGTATCGATGAAGCCGGAGTTGAAGCCCGGTGACTTCGCGCCGAGCGAATACGAGCCGTAGATCATGACGTCGTCACTGACCCGGTAGTCGAGCTCGAGCTTGCCTGTGACGTATCCCTCGTCGTGTTGGGCGAGGCTGCCGACGGTCGACTCGCTGAACAGAAGCGCATGATCAGCCGTCGGGCGCCAGCTGCTGATCGGCGTCGGCGGGACGCCGCATTCACCCGTGGTGCTGCAGAAGCCGATCGTGCCGAACGTGTCGATGTTCTCGAAATCCATGGTCTTTTCTTCGTCCGTGTAGCGCAGTCCCGCGATCAGCGTCCAGGCGTCGGCGAAATCGAGCTCCAACTGCCCGAAGACCTGCCAGGACTCGGTGTCCTGCGTGTAGTCCGTGTCCAGGAAGACGAACTCGAGGATCTGGGTCGTATCGAGGTCGTAGTGACCCTCGACTTCGTTGTCGAAATAATACGCACCAACCATCCAGCGGAACGGACCAGTGGTACGTGCGAGTCGCAGCTCCTGCGTGAACGTGTCCGTGTCCGCCGCAAACGTCGGCACGATGAGCGGCAGCGGACTCATTTCCGTGTCTTCTTCCTGCAGCCGCTCCACGTTGCTGTCCGACGTGATGGACGTGAGCAGCAGATCGCCGATTACCCAGTTCAGCGTGGCGGCAACGGAACGATTCTCGGTTTCGACCCGGCCGTTGCGGTCGTAATTGCCTGCCCAGGGGTCGCCATCGGCATCGATGCCAACCTCGTCGACGCCGAAGATCTCCCCGAAGAAGCCCATGCAATCGGTGCCGGGGCTGAACTGGTCGAACTCGAATATGCTGCACCAGGGATTGAATTCGCCCGGGCCGAGCGGCCTGCTGACGTCCAGATCGGCATCGTCAGGGTCGCCGCTGCCCGGCCGCGTGGATTGATGCTGCCAGGCGCCGACGATGCCCTCGTTCTCCGTGAACTGGCCGGACAGGAGCAGGTCGACCGTCGAGCTGGGCCGGATCAGAAGCTGCAGTCGCGCTGCCGTGGAATCGGCTTCCCCGTAGTCCGGAGCGTCCTCGGACGCGAACTCGTTGGGTGTAAAGCGGTTGTCGACGTAGCCGTCGTGCTGATTCACGGCAAAGGACAGCCGACCCATGAACGCGTCGGAGAGCCCGCCGCTCAAGGCCCCCTCGACCTTGATCTGGTCGTACTCGCCGTACATCGCATCGATATAGCCTTCAGGCTCTGCGGTCGGTCGCTTCGAGACGTAGTGCACGACCCCACCGGTCGTGTTGCGTCCGAACAGGGCGCCCTGGGGACCCCGCAGGACCTCCACGCGTTCCATATCGAAGAGCTGAAAGTGCAAGC
>Ga0268386_10001377_pt1 | contig 16622 bp, 19 predicted proteins | sample RVTome_15_FD_200260 | JGI IMG/M metagenome (GOLD analysis project Ga0268386, IMG submission 200260) | Soil microbial communities from uranium-contaminated site in the Upper Colorado River Basin, Wyoming, United States - RVT150D86... ...
CGTAAGATGCCAAATCTCCGAGCTCCATCAGGCCAGACCGAACCGTGCGGGTGGATCCAGGCGTGACCGGAGGTTTCTGAACCGTGTCGACGATCTCTTGCGCTAGAGGCCCGGTGTACAGCGCATCAACACCGCGGCGGGCCAGTAGGTCGTACGTTGCTGCGAGATCGCGGTTCCGGAACACGCTGCCGACTGCGGGCGGCGCCCCGTCGGGCAGGTACAGCTCGGCAGTCGAGGTGAAGTCCGCGAACCGAGCGGCGTTGGAGGCGGTCTGGTCGAAGAAGGTCTGATCGACTACAAACCCCCGACGGGCGACTTGAGTCCCGCCGCGCAACGCCTCACGTAGCGTGATGGTTCCCCACCGGTCGAGCGCGACCTCCCAAGTCATAGGCGTACCAGGGACTCCCACGGACAGCCCGGAGGTGACGGCTTCGCCGAACGGGATGGGCGTGCCGTTTTCGATGAACGCGTCCTCCTGCATGGCCGCAGGAGCGGTCTCCCGGCCATCAATCGTGTGGACTTCGCCGGTCGCGGCCTCGTAGAACACGAAGAAGCCGCCGCCGCCGATTCCAGCCGAGAAGGGTTCGGTTACTCCCAAGGTTGCAGCCGCAGCTACGGCAGCGTCCACGGCATTACCGCCCTTGCGCAACACCTCGAGCCCCACCCGAGTGGCTTCGGCATCGACGGTCGCGACCGCTCCGCCAGTGCCGACCGCCACCGGAACCTTCTCGGTGCTCCTTGGTGCTCCGACGGCGGGCGAAATCGCCCCGACGAACGTCGTGATCAAAACACCGCTACCCATAACCGCGACGAGACGGGCCGAGACGCTCCGCATGGCTACCTCCACAACGACACGTAGTCGTCCTACCCCATCGACGCCGCGGGTAATCGGTGTCGCGTTGGTGAATCGTCGCCGCTCCTTCGCTGCAGCCTCTTTGCCAGCGACGAAATGTGGCGGTGTGCCGCCTGACCAGGCGCTCGCGGCCAGGCTCAATGAGTTCGGGCTGTTCCCGAACCGCTGCGTGCCCATTTCGCCGAGTACCTAATGGAGTACTGTCTCAGCGGGACCGACCCGGCCGTGTTGTGGGACGAGACGCTGAAGTCGGTCCTGACCGCAGCCGAGTGGGAGGCGCTGCTGCCCCGGGTCTAGTCGTGACGTACCCGCGACCGATCATCGGCCGACGACCTCGTCGAGCGCGTAGGTGGCCGCCTGCTCGTGGGTCATCGCGCCTCCCTCGTGCCGCGATTCCTCGAAGACGGCCTGCCCGAGGTGCGCTCTGGCCAGGTCGGCCCAGGCACCGAGACGTGCACGATCGGGTGGGGAGCCGCGGAGACCCAGGGTCTCGCGAGCCGCGTCGACGGCCCCGACGAGCCGGGCGGCGGCGGTCCAAAGGCGTTCTGACACAGCGAGTCCAACGGCCGACTCCAGGGTCTCGGTGAGGCCGTTCGGATCCTGCCACTCCCGGAAGGCCTGCATGGCATCGCGGATGAGTGGACGCGCATCGGCGGCCCGTCCGCCGAGCAAGTACGCAAGGGCCAGGTTCAACGCGGAGCACGCCGCTCCCCAGTCGTTACTCATGGCCCTGTCCTGCAGAAGGTTCTGCCGGAAGAGGTCTCGTGCGTTCTCCCACTTGCCCTCGTGAAGGTGGACCAGTCCGAGGGTGTTCAACGCGTCCGTCTTGCCCAGGGTGTCGCCCCGCTGATCGAAGATGGCCACCGCCGCTTCCAGCTGGCGCTGGGCCTTTGCAAGGTCTCCTGCGGAGTCTGCGACGATTCCCGCCCCGTTGAGGCAGCGCGCTTCGCTGATGTGATCTCCTGCCTGCCGGGCGAGCTCTCGGCCCTGTGTCAGCAAGTCCATCGCACGGTCCAGCTGCTCGCGCTGTTCGCACATCATGCCTAGCGTCAGAAGGGCCAAGGCCCTTGTCGCCCGGGGGCCACCCGACGCACTGGCGAGTGCCCGCTCCAGCCAGGCACTGCCCTCCATCGACTGACCGTGGCTGTACCAGTACTGGCCCATGGCAGCCGCCAGGCGGAGCGCGCTCGCGGCAGCCCCGGGGTCGTCACCCCGCTCGTCGAGCCAGTAGGAGAGAGCTGCACGCACGTTGTCGTAGTCGCGTTGCACTCGCTGCATCTCGTCTCTGCTGGACGGCGACCTCGTCGGCATGAGCTCGGTGACGAGAGCGAGGTAATGCTGTGCGTGACGCTCAGCGATGCCCTCGTAGTCCGCAGGCTCTCCCCTGAGCAGTCCCATGGCGTAGTCGCGGAGGGTCTGCAACATCCTGATTCGCAGCTGGCCATCGGTGTCCTCGCGCTCGAGCAGGAGACTGTGGTTCACGAGGGCCGTGACCAGGGCCAAGGTGTCCTGCTCCGGTGCGATCACCGCCTCGACGCTCTCGAGACGAGCACCTCCACTGAAGATGGCGAAGTCGCGAAAGAACTGACGCTCGGCTTCGGAGAGCAAGGCATAGCTCCAGTCCACCGTGGCCCGCAGAGTACGGTGCCGGGTGGGAACGTCCTGCGTACTGCTTGTCAGCAGCCTCAGGCTGTCACCGAGCCTGCCGACAAGTGCCTTCGGTGAGAAAAGCCGGGTTCTCGCGGCGGCAAGCTGGATGGCCAGGGGCAGGCCGTCCAAGAGCCGGCACACCTCGGCGACCGCCGCCGCGTTCTCCTGAGTCAACCGGAAGTCCTGCCGCACAAGCCGAGCTCGTGAGACGAACAGCTGGACAGCCTCGGACTCGCGGACCTCGACCAGGCTTGTTCCTTGGGGCAGGCCCATCGGCGGGAGAGCATACGCGTGTTCGTCCCGCAGCTCTAGGAGCACCCTGCTGGTCACCAACACGTACAACCTGGGGCACTGCTGCAAGAGACCGGCGACTGCGACAGCGCTACCTAGGACCTGCTCGAAGTTGTCCAGAACGAGCAGCATCTGCTTCTCGCCGATGTGCTTCGCCACCCCCTCGAGTGCTGACTCGTGGCCTTCGAGAGGTACTTCCAGCACTCCGGCGATCGATGCAACGACAAGGTCGGCCTTGCCGACGTCACTGAGATCCACGAAGTAGACGCCGTGCGGGAACTGCTCTACCAGCTCGAGCCCCACGGCGGCGGCCAGACGCGTCTTCCCGGCGCCCCCTGGCCCGATGACCGTGACGAGGCGGCTCCCAGCTGTCACCAGCGCATGGACATCGCTCTTCTCCCGATGCCGTCCGATCAGCTCCGCGGCATGCTGCGGCACATTGGTCGGCGGCCGCAGGGACCTCAGGGCCGGAAAGCTGGTGGGCATCCCCTCGATCAGCAGCTGCAGCACCTGCTCTGGCTCGGGCAGGTCCTTCAGCCAGTGTTTGCCAAGGTCACGAACGGCGACGCCGACCGGCAGGCGACCATCGACGAGATCCAGTACCCGGGCGGAGACCAGCACCTGTCCCCCGTGTGCCGCGCTGCAGATACGTGCCGCGCGGTGCACGTCCATGCCCACGTAGTGGTCGCCCACGACGACCGGCTCACCCGTGTGGAGGCCCATCCGCACCAGAACCGGTTGATCCTCCGGCCATGGATAGGCGAAGAGTGCTCGCTGTGCGTCTGCCGCTGCCGCAACCGCTTGGTGAGGCGACGTGAAGCAGACGAAGAAGGCGTCCCCCTGCGTGTCGACCTCCCAGCCGTCCTGGGCGCGGAAGGCGTCCCGCAACAGCTGGTTGTGCGTTCTCAGCACGTCGCTGTAGCTGTCACCAAGCTTCCGGAGCAGCTGCGTGGAGCCCTGGATGTCGGTGAACAGGAAGGTGACAACGCCCACGGGCATCGACCGGCGGGACGCACTCGACAGACCGTCGGTCGTCACGTTGTCACCCTAGGCCGATTGGTAGTCGCCATCCACTTGACTGATTGTGGCTGGTCCGGACTGACGGGACGTCGCAACCTACGACCAATGCCACCGATTCGTAAGAAATGCGGGCCTTCTGCCGGACCGCTTGCCTGGGTCCTCACGGCATGCGACTCTCGCCACATGCCGAAGCGATGGAGAGTCCTCTTGTCCGGCGACGCGCACGCCGACATCTCGTCAGCCGAGCCCGACGCGTTCAGGGACGCCGGGAACCTGGGTGAATCGTACGCAGACATCGTGGCGGACACGCTGGAGGTGAGCGCTGGTGCACTCGTCTTCTGGCGGGGCGGCGCGGTCGAGTACGTCTTCTCCACCCGGTCCTACTGGGTTGTGCTGCCTTCATCGGTGAAGCCTGACGGCGCTTCAAGGGGGGACGTCCACGACGCCGGTTGAGCACTCACTCCGCGGAGACCACCTGCTCCTCGCGACGATGGCTCTCCGACAGCTGGCGGAGCCGGTCGAGGTCAATCTGGTCCTTCGCCGCGACAGCGACCCTGACCGGGGTGACTGCCGTGACCGTCGAGGTCCGCAGCCCGCCCTCGAGCAGGGCCCGTTCGCCGAGCACGGCACCGGGACCAACCTGGGCAAGGGACCGCCCGTCGACGTCGACGGAGAGGACACCGTCGAGCACCAGGAAGACCTCGCTTCCGCGCTCACCTTGCTTCGTGAGGTTCGCGCCCTCGGGGAGCCGGCGGATCTCGGGCTTCTCGCCCCCGCGCATGATCTCGCCTGACATCTGCCGCTCGAGCTCCGACTCGACCGCGAGCACGAGCGCCTCCCGGTCGCTGTCACCCCAGGGCGTCCGCTGGCCGAAGGAGTGGCTCATCCACTCGGTTTGGTCGGCGAGTCCCGTCTTGAAGGCGACCCGGCCGCCTGTGTCGTAGACCCAGTGCCGCGGGAACGCGCTCGCGCCGGTGAGCTCGACGTCACTGCTGCCGTCCGTGCGGATCGTCAATGCGAGCGTCGTCCAGACAATGGGCGCCTGCCACTGCACGAACGGAGGGTGTGGCACCGGACGCGGAAGCGGTACGCCGGTGGCGCCGCCTACCGTCTGGGTGAAGGTGACCCGGTCGTCGTCGCGGTGCGGCTCGCCCCGGAGGACCGGGAGCGAGACCGCGCGGAACGTGACTCCCAGCTTGCCGACCCGCACCGCGGTCGAGCCCATCACCAGGTCGGAGTCGTCGCCGAACCCCGCGGCGACGATGCGTCCACTTTCGACCTCTGCCCATCCCGAGAGCAGGTTGGCGAAGCGGAAACGGTCCTGGTCACAGAGCTCGTGGACCGCCGGCGCCCCGGAGACCTGGTCCGGCAGCGGCTGGTCCCAATGGGACAACCTCAGCTTCATCCCGAGCTTGAGTGGGCCGGTCAGTGATTCCGATGGGATCCAGGACATCGTCAGGCCTGTTGCGTCGACGCGCATATGCACCCTCCCTGTGCCTAGTCAGTCACCTCATTGAACGCCGTACCGAGCGGCAGGCACAAGGAGTTCGAGAAGGCCGATCTCCGGCGACACCATCCGCCGGGTCAGGGTCTGCAGATCATGAGCCCACCCGGCGAGGACTGGCTTGACCTGCGCCAAGAGCCCACGTCTGGGTGAGCCGACTGACTCCGGGTACCGGGCTGTCCCGGCGCTTCGACGGACCGTCGCGGATGACCCGATGGAGTTGATCGTCATCGACCTTCGTTTCCAGTACGTCGGGGTCTGGGCCCAACAATGAGGTCGCTTCGGCCCGGAACCTGACGTCGGTCGACGTGTCCGACAGCACGCGGCACGTCGGCGGATGCGTCCACCGGCAACCCCAACGTCAAGGCACTCGTCTTCATCGCCGCGTTCACTCCGGACGCCGGTGAAACCATCGGCGGCCTGACCGGCTCTACGGCACCGCCGCCGTCAGCCGATTCAATCGCCCGGTGGACATCGTCTGACCGGCCGGCGCGACCTGCGAGTGACCGTTCAGACGCAGCCAGCCTATGCCGCACAGGCGCCCCGCGGGCCGATCGTGCGTGCTTCCTGGTGGTCAATCGGACGCCCGAGTACTCGGTCGTCTTGACGCGCCGGGACGAAATCGGTGCCAGCAGTGATGACAAATCGCTGACAAACGATCAAGAGGCCGGTGTCCGTTCGGGACAACCGGCATCCTGTCCGCGATTTTCACAACCTCGATGGACGATCAGGTCACGTTCCTTCACCCGTGCAAAGGCGTACGCACGCCACCCGTGCCGAGGAAGCCGCTGCAGATCATCACACCGGAACAGTTCGACCAGATCTACCGGGCCCTGCCGGTTGCCGACTACCAGCTGCTGGTCGAGACCGAGATCGAAAGCGGCCTGCGCTGGGGAGAGCTGACCGAGCGACGAGTCAAGGATCTCGACGGGACCAGGGTGCTCACCGTCAGCCGCGCGGTCGTCGAGGTCAATCCGAAGTACCACCCGACCCAAGGCCGGTTTCTAGTCAAGGACTACGTGGGCGAACCGTCCGGTCTTCTCCAACTTCAGGATGAACAGGGCGCCGGGCTGTTGGCCGACGCGCGCCCTGTCACAGCCGAAGCGCCGGCAGCAGCGACCGGGGAACCTCTTGCACAGGCCAGAGCCCACATTGAGGCCGCCGCCGGCCTCGGCTACGAGGTCGAGGACGGAGCCCTCGTCGGCGCCGCGCTCACCTTGCGGCCTACCCGGCACCGATTCCGGCTGCGCGGCCACGACCTGTACACCTGGTGCGGCTTCGACGCCCTGTTCCTGCCGATCATGCTAGGTGAACAGGCCGAGGTCGCCTCGACCTGCCCGATCACGGCACCGACATCACGCTGACAGTCGAAGCGGATGGGACGCCATCCGCCGCGTCACCAGAATCCACGGTCGTCGGCATCGTCGGCCACGACTTCACATCCTGTTGCACAACCACCGGCCCACAGTCCGATGTCTGCACCCAGATGCCGTTGTTCGCATCACGCCAAGCGGGAGAGCGGTGGCAGGCTGGCAAACCCGGTGTGGGCATCGTCGACCTGCTCGACGCACGCGAGATCGCCCGCGCCTACGTCGCCGCACGCTGACCCAACATCACAGCCCTAAACGCCACATCGGCCCGGAGGCCTGGCCGCGCGCAGAAAGGTCCGTGAACTATCTTCTGCCGATCTGCATGTCCGCGGGATGACTGATCCAGGATTCGACGGCTGCACGGCGAGCACGGCACAACACGCCCTCGGCATCTCGCTTGCCGACAGGCGTGATGTACCGGATGATCTGCTCACTGACGCTCGTCGTGCGCGTTCGGCGGCGTAACGCCGAAGAAGCCCTGTAGAGAGGCCAGCCGTCCCGTCTTCGGCGACCCGTCCGACGTCGATCCCCGACATGGCCACATTCCCATCTGGGTCGACGATCTCCCACGAGAAGCGTAAGACATCGTGGTGCGTTTCCACGGCGCTACTCAATCTGAACCCGTAGCCGGGGTACTGCTGCTGAACTGCAGCCACCATGTCACTGAAGCCGGCGGCGCCGGTCACGTCGGTGTTCGGGTCGACGTACCGTGAGTCGGGAGTCCAGGTCTGCTCGGCCAGAGCCAGCCGCTTGCTGTCGTCGGTTTCGTTCCATACGTCGAAGTACTTCTCGACGATCTCCGTGCTCATGTCGTCCCTCCATGGGTTGTCCGGTGCTGTCCATCGAGCGTGGCCGGCAGTAGGTGGGGCAGCAACTACCTCGTAGGTAGGCAAACCGGCACGGAATCAGCCGCCTCGGCACTTACCTCCGAGGTAGGTGCCTCGCCGAGCCACTTAGCATCCGACGCAATGGCTATAGCGGAACCGACGTCCACGCGATCGGCCGTTGGACGACTGCTTCGTGAGTGGCGCAAGCAACGGCGTCACTCGCAGTTGGATCTTGCACTGTTAGCGAACGTGTCGGCGCGTCATCTCGGGTTCCTGGAGACTGGGCGAGCCCGCCCCAGCCGCGAAATGGTGCTGCGACTCGCCGAGCATCTGGACGTTCCGCTGCGGGAGCGAAACGCCATGCTGCTCGCAGCCGGATTCGCCCCTGAGTACTCTGAGCAGAACCTCGAGGCCCCGGATATGGCCGCCGTGCGGGCGGCACTGGACCTCGTGCTCGATGCGCACCATCCCTACCCTGCGGTCGCGGTAGACCGGTACTGGAACATCGTCGCTGCAAATCCCGCAGCGGCCGTTCTCAGCGAGGGCGTGGCCGAGCGACTGTTGACTCCCGAGCCCAACGTGTACCGCATCAGCCTGCATCCAGAAGGCATGGCGAGCCGGATTCGCAATTTCGCCGAGTACGCCCCCCACCTGCTCGCCCAGCTCCGCCACGACCTCGCGACCACAGCCGACCCGCAGTTAGGAGAACTCCTCGAGGAGGTCGAGTCGTACAGCACCACCAAACGGCTGACCCGGCCGCGCACTCCACAGCGACCCGTGGTGGTTCCACTGCGGTTCGGTCACCCCCAGGGCGAACTGTCCCTGTTCACCACCATCGCAACGTTCGGCACTCCCGCCGACGTCACCGTCTCAGAGCTCGCCATCGAATCGTTCTTCCCCGCCGACAGCGAAACAGCCAGCCTGCTGCAACAGATCGCAGTGCACCAGACGGTCAACGCGACTACCGCCGAAACACGAGCGGCGACCGGACTCCAACCCGGCGCTTGACCAAAGTGCAAGCCCCGGATGAACACCGAGATCTACGAGGCCGCCGTCGTGGTATTGCAGGCACCTACTCGGTGTGCCACGCGCCATGCCGACGCTCGGCCTCGGTCTTGACAGCGTCGAGTGATGAGGCGACCGTCCGTTCCCAGGCACGCGCCACCAGACGACCCCACCACGCGCCGAGCCACCACAGGTCGGTGCCGAGCTCGCCGCGGTACTCCAGACGCGTCGAGTGTTCGTCACCGGTCAACACGAACTCCTCGACGACGTGCGGCACCGGGCCTCGGACCAGCCGGAAGTCGACCCGCTCCGGCCTGGTGAACCGGACGGTTTCGACCGTTGTCGCCGTCAGTGGGCCCCGGACAGGTGTGCGGTGCGCGGCGAGCACCATGTCACTACCCCTCTCGAGCACGCGGATCTTGTCGGCGACCGCCCGTGGTTGCCGGCGGAGGTATGGCGCGGCGACGATGTCGAACACGAGCTCACGGCTGGCCGAGATGTCGACGACCAGCGGCCCAAGCTGGCGCATCCGGCGGCCGATCCCGATATCGATGGGCACTGCTCCGGTAACGAGGCCGACGTACACGCCGACGAGGAACACAGCGACGAGAGCGAAGGTGATCACCCAGGCCATCGCGATCGCCCCACGAGATCCAGGCCCGGACAGGGCCTGGATCTCGTCAGACCAGGGGCCGGGGCGAAGGTTGCCGGCCAGGGCGGTGCGACTCAACTCCGCTGCATCATCGAGCGGATCAGCAAGACGCCAGCGCCCAGGATGAGCCCGTAGATGAGGTGACCGAGCAGGCTCCACCACGCGTTGGTGTTCACCACGAAGATCATTTCATTCATGCCGAGCCATGCCGGCATGATCAGCAGCGCGCCGAGTACCCACCAGGCCAGGCCGTAGAGCAGGCCCAGTGCGATCGTGACGGCGGGCTTGGCGAACCACCTGGCGAACAGCAACGCGAAGATCGCGCCGAACAGGGCCGAGTTGAACAGGTGCACCAGCCAGCCAACCCCGACCGACGCCTGGCCGATCAGATCACCGACCATCGGAATCATGTCGCGAGCTTGCATGATGATGCCAAGCGGGATTCCCGCAATCACACCTGCGGAGGCTCCTGCCATCGCGCGGGCGGGCGCTGCCACCGCACCTGGAGTTGCTTCTGCCGAAACCATTGGTATCCCTTCGTCGCGATGAAAGACACGATCGTGGGCGAAGCTAGCGGCGTCCTCGGGCGCGTTCGGTGATCCAGCGCACACATCGAGCACGCTTCGTGAAACCTCACCGACCGAGATACACCCGCCTTGCGGCCGGTTATCTCTCGAGATCGCGCAGCGCGTCCTCGATGCCGCGATGGAATGTCGGGTAGGCGTAGATCATGTGGCGCAGTGTGCCGATCGGGACGCGCGCATGGACTGCGACGGCGAGCGCGGACAAGACTTCACCGCCGGCCGGGCCAGCCGACGTGGCGCCGACAAGAATTCCGCGCTGGGTGTCGGCGACGAGTTTGATGAGCCCGTCATTGCCCGCTTTGTGGATCCAGCCGCGCGCAGACGAGGGCACTCGTGCGACACCTGTCGCGGTGTGCACGCCGGCAGCACGCGCGTCGGCCTCGGTCATGCCAACCGCACCCACCTCCGGATCGGTGAACGTGACCCGGGGCAATGCACGGTAATCGGCCGGCGGGCCGGTCTCGCCGAGGATGTCGCGTGAGGCGATCGCTGCCTGGTATGTCGCCACGTGCGTGAACGCGCCATGCCCGGTGACGTCGCCGACGGCCCACAGCCCTTCGCCGGCGCGCATGTGCTCATCGACCGTGATGGCCCGAGCGTTGGGTTCGAGCCCGACGGCGTCGAGGCCGAGATCGGCAATGTTGACCCGGCGGCCCACGGCGACCAGCAGTCTTTCGGCAATCAGCTCGTTGTTCCCGGCGGTGATGGTAAATCGCTCGCCGTCATGCCGTACGCCGCTCGCCCGCGTGCCGGTGTGGATGCTGATGCCGTCCGCAGCCAGCGCGGTCTCGACCAGAGTCGACGCGTCCGATTCCTCCATCGGCAGCAGCCGGTCCATCGCCTCGACCACGGTGACCTTGGCGCCGAACCGGGCGTACGCCTGCGCCAGCTCCAAGCCGATCGCTCCTCCGCCGAGGATCACCATGGAGTCCGGCACCGATTTCGCTTCGACTGCGTCACGGTTGGTCCAGAACGGCGTGCGTTCTAGGCCGTCGATCGGTGGCACCACTGGCTCGGTGCCGGTGGCGATTACGATCCCGCGTCGGGCTTCGAGAGTTTCTCCGTTTATTTCGACGACACCGGGCCCGGTCAGCCGCGCCCGCCCGCGGATGAAGTGGCCTCCTTTGCCGGTGAAGCGGTCGACCGCCACCTGATCGTTCCAGTCGTCGGTCGCTTCGTCGCGGATCCGGGCGGCCACCGGCGCCCAGTCCGGCGTCACCTCCGCGTGTCCGGCCATCCCGTCGACACGGCGCGTCTCGGCGATCAGGTTGGCCGCGCGGATCATCATTTTGGTCGGCACGCATCCCCAGTACGGGCACTCACCGCCTACCAGTTTGCTCTCGATCCCGACGACCGACAGGCCCGCCTCGGCGAGCTGCCCGGCCACCGCCTCACCACCGACGCCCATGCCGATGAGGACGACATCAACCTGCTGTGCCATGTCTCAGTTGCCCTTCTGATGCGGAGTCTTAACGATCTGGACGCCGTTCCAGAAGGCCACGTGGTTCTTGATCTTCCGGGCGAGCGGTGACGGCTTCGGGTAGTACCAGGCCGCGTCCGGGTTCGTCGCCCCGCCGACGGTCACCGTGTAGTAGGAGGCCATGCCCTTCCAGAAACACATAGTTCTCGCCGAACTGCCGGCGAAATACTCGCGGCTGAGCGACTCCGGTGGGAAGTAGTGGTTGCCCTCGACCATCACCGTCTCGTCAGCCTCGGCCAGCACCGCGCCGTTCCACACTGCCTTCATCGTCATAACAGGGACGGTAGCCACCGCAGCCGGGGCGAACCGTGTGCGCGATCACGTTGCGGTAGACCGCTGCGCCTGGACAATGACGTCGTCGACGTTCCAGTGGTCGCTGGCGTGCCGGCCGTAGTTCACCGCCACCACCCGACCGTCCAGCCCAATCAGGAAGTCGGCCGGCAAGCCGAAGTGGCCGCCGGCCCCGGCCCGCAGCCGCGTCCGGCGCGACCAGCCCCGTGCGGCAGCAAGCCAGGTCACCGGATTGGCCAGCGATCGCCACGAGCGTTCGACGCCGAACTCCCGGTAGAGCTCCCGGCCGGGATCCGGCACAAGATCAAAAGACAGGCCGGAGCCGTACGCCAGCAACTGGGCGCGATCGGAGTGGAACACCACGACCTCGCGGACCTTCGCCGCGGCGAGCTCGTCGAGGCGCGCGGCGAACTCGCGCAGGTGCAGGGTGCAGATCGGGCATCCGGCGTACCTGCGAAATTGCAGGTGGACAAGTCCTTCTCGGTCCGGTATCCGAACCGGCGCACCTGTCACCGTCGGCAACTGGCGCGCCCTGATCACATCACCGGGCTGCACCCTGCCCACCCGAGCCTCGCTCAATCAGGCCGCTGCCGGCCGGGCGTCGAGATCGACCTGGATGGCGGCAGTGCTGCACATCATCACCCGCCCGTTTGGGCCGCGCCGCCCACCATGCGAACGTGGTCCCGTCTTGAAGCAGATCCGCTCAACGTAGCCGTGCACGTCGGGCGGTTCCCGGTGAATCTCCACGGCGAGCACAGCGCCTCCTCCGTCACTAGTCTCGCCCAAGCGTCGACGGGTCACCGTGGAGCGGTCCGTGATCCAGCACACCTAGCGGCCATCGGTCGAGTCATGACGGCATAACCTTCCAGTACGCTGGAAGGATTGGAGAGGAGGTTGAACCCGTGCTTATCGGCGAACTCGCGAAACGAACCGGCACCACCGCGAAGACGCTCCGGTTCTACGAGGACGAGGGGTTGCTCCCCGAACCGACCCGCACCTCGGGCGGCTACCGCGACTATCCCGCCGAGTCCGCCGATCGAGTGGAATTCATCCGCGGCGCCCAGCAGGCCGGGCTCACGCTTCGGCAGATCGGTGAGGTTCTCGACATCCGGGACGGGGGGCGACCGCCATGCGAACACGTCGGGCGTCTGATCGATCAGCGGCTCGTCGATGTGGAGCAACGCATCGTAGGGCTGGAGCAGATTCGCAGTCGGCTACGCGAACTGGCTCGCCGCACCGCCGAACTGGATCCCGCCGACTGCAGCGGTTACTGCGACATCATCGAGACATAGCGCCGGATCGTGGCGGTGCGGTCGCTCAGGCGAACGTCCCGAGCCACGTGGTCAGCGCGTAGAGCGAGGCATAGGTCGCCACGGCGACCGCCAGCGTCCCGGCCAGCCGCCACCGGACCCGGCGGACACCCGCCACGGAACACTGATTGCGCCGGCGCAGCGTCAACCACACCAGCGCGGCGATCACGGCCAGCCCGGCCAGCCGGAACCACCACGCGTAGTTGTCGTACAGGTCCGTGGCCCAGACGAACGCCGTGCCAGCGCTGACGATGCCGAGCAAGGCCATGATCGTCGGGCCGACGCAGCACATGATGCCGATCAGCCCACCGGCCAGGCCGATGCGCCAGGAGGGCAGGCGATCGGCCTGCTCGCGGGTTTGAGTCGTCGCCATGCCTTCGCCGTCGGTCGTCGCCTGCTGGTTGCAGCTAGAAGGTGATCACTTGATGGCCGGACACCAGCACGCTCCGGATGCTCGGATGGTCGTGGTACTCCTCCAGCACCTTGACATCGGCGTGAGACACGCCCTCTTCGGCGTCAAAGGCCCTCGCGCACTAACCGCACGCCCCGGACACGACATCTCGTACCTGCTCGAAGAGCGGATGCGCCTTGTGATTGGAATCGGAGAGCTCACCCAGCCACTGGGTGCCGGCGCCGTCGAAGATGATCTGGACCTCGTCACCTGCGTCTTTGAGCTCCTTTGCGACCACCATGGCGTTGACCGCTGCGACGGTGATAGTGAGCGCGGTCACTGAGTGGCTCCGGAGTCCCGGGCACGCTGAACGTGGCAGAGCTGGCCGTATCGTCCGGCCACGCTGGGAATCTTGACGAAAGGAACGCAGAACCGTGGGCGCAATCAAGAAGGTGACCGACGCCGACTTCGCTGAGACTGTGCTCGACAGCGGCAAGCCCATACTCGTCGACTTCTGGGCCGACTGGTGCGCGCCCTGCCATATGATCGCCCCGGTGCTCGATGAGATCGCCGGCGAGCAAGACGGCATGACATCGCCAAGCTCAACATCGACGAAAACCCGGTGACGACGGCGACCTACCAGATCACCTCGATACCGGCGCTCAAGGTGTTCTCCAGCGGCCAGGTTGTCAAGCACATCGTCGGCGCCAAGCCGAAGGCGGCGCTGATGCGGGACTTGGCAGAGTTCCTCGCCTGAGCGTGCCGTTGGCTTACATCAAGTCACGCAGTCGGGCGTACCCGATAACCGTCGACCAGGCCCGTGAGCGCTATACGGAGACCGCCGCTGCATACGTGATGGGCCGTGTGCGGAGCAGCTTCTATTCAGCGCGCAGGAGATGGCCGGTCCGATGTGATCGTCTCTAACAACAAGAACCACGACTCGGTCACCTCGCTGCTGAACACCACGCCATAGCGCAACATCGGCACGAGCATCGCCGGAAGACGGCCCTCCTTTACGGGAGATCCGTCCTCAAACTGATCAACGCCGCCTATTTTGTAGAGGCAGGTACCGCGATGATGGGCAAGGACGACACGATGAGTGATGCCGCTGCCAGACTGAGCCAATGAGCAGCACGCCGATCGCCGATCACGCGTTGCTGGCGGACTGCCATGGCGCCGCACTTGTCGATAGCGCTGGATCGGTGGAGTGGTGGTGCGCGCCCCGGTTCGACAGTCCCTCACTGTTCGGCCGGCTCCTGGACGACCGGGCGGGGCACTTCAGCGTTCGACCGGTCGGAGAGGCGCAGGTGCGGCGCCGGTACGTCGACGGATCTCTGGTCCTGACGACCACCTTCGTCACCACGTCGGGAACGGTCGAACTCACCGATGCATTGGCCATGGGCGACGGCGTGCGGGGCCACGACCTGGGCGTCGACTCGCCCGGGGTGCTGCTGCGCCGCGCGGCCTGCACCGACGGCCTAGCGGAGATCGACATCGACTTCACGCCGCGTTTTGAGTACGGCCTGACCAGCCCGGTGCTGCATCCCGCCGAGGGCGGGCTGCTGGCCCGCGGGGGTCCGTCCACCCTCCGGCTATCCACCCCGGTCGCCCTGGAGGTCGCCGGGTCGCGCGCAACGGGTCGCGTGGTATTTTCCGCTGGGCAGGCCGTCACGTTCGCTGTGGAGCACGCCTCTAGCTGGGACGGGGTTCCCGCCCCGTGGACCCCGCGCCAGGTCGCCGGACGGCTGGAGGACACCGCGGCCGCTTGGCGATCCTGGGAAGCCGAGCACCAGCGCTACGACGGCGCCTTCGCAGACCTCGTCCGCCACAGCGGGCGGGTGTTACAGGGCCTGACCTACCAGCCCACCGGGGCCATCGTCGCAGCACCGACCACCTCGCTACCCGAATCAGTCGGAGGCGAACGCAACTGGGACTACCGCTTCGCGTGGGTTCGCGACGCGAGCCTGACCCTCGATGCACTGTGGGTCGCCGCGTGTCCCGACGAGGCTCGCGGCTTCCTCACCTACCTCACGACTGTGGCGAGCACCTTCCACGAGTCCAGGCAGCTCCAGATCATGTTCGGCGTCTGCGGGGAACGTGACCTCGCCGAACGGAACCTTGACCGGCTCGAAGGGTGGCGCGGCAGCCGGCCGGTGCGAGTCGGCAACGGCGCGTGGCAGCAACGCCAACTCGACGTGTACGGCGAGCTTCTCGGCGCGGCGCACCGGCTACGCGATCAGCTCGGCGAGTTCGACGACCTCGACCGCCGGTTCCTGGCCGGCCTCGCCGACGCAGCAGCAGCGAGCTGGCAGCAGGCCGACCACGGAATCTGGGAGATTCGCGGAGAGAAACGCCACTACCTGCATTCCAAGCTGATGTGCTGGGTGGCACTGGACCGCGCCGTCGAGCTTGCGCCGCTGATCGGCGCAGACAGCAACGTGCAGGCGTGGAAGCAGGCACGGGATGAGATCCGCGCGGCGATCCTCGAGAACGGCTGGAACGACAAAATCGGCTCGTTCACCCAGGTGTTCGGCGGACGCGACCTGGACGCATCGAGCCTGCTGATCTCCACCCTCGGCTTCCTGCCGCCCGACGACCCGCGCGTGCTCGCCACCATCGAAGCGACCGAGCGACACCTGACCGACCCGCACGGCCTGGTCTACCGCTACCTGAGTGCCGACGGGCTGACCGGCGACGAGGGAACGTTCCTGCTGTGCACGTTCTGGCTCGCCGAAGCAATCGCCCGCGCCGGCCAGCCGGACAGGGCACGCGAAGTGTTCGGCCGGGCGGCTGCCTTCGTCAACGACGTCGGGCTCCTCGCCGAAGAAGTCGATCCCGACAGCGGCGAGTTACTCGGCAACTTCCCCCAGGCGTTCAGCCACATCGGGCTGATCAACGCGGCCTGGGCGATCCAGCAGGCCGAGCAAAGCCGGCCCTTCGTGCGTGCCTCGTAGGCACCAAGGTCGCACTCGACGCATCGGATCCGGGGCGCCGGTCATCCGGCCACTCAGTCTCCGGACGTGTCTGGGCGTAGCGGACGAGAACGCGCTGGTTGAAGCGCTCGGTGCGGTCAACCGTTGCGCGGTTCTCGGGTCGCCTGCCGCCATGCTGCTGCGCCGGTCAGCCCGGCGTCGTCACCCAACTCGGCCACCAGCACCTCGATGGGGACCGGTAGACCTGCGGGGCCGTGCACGTCGAGGTGACGCCGCACGGCGGGAACGAGCAGATCGCCGTTGCGGCCCACCCCGCCGCCGAGAACGACCGCTCCGGGTGAGAACAGCACGGCCAGGTTCGCCACCCCGATAGCGATCACGGCGACCAACTCGTCCCACACCTTGGCCGCGCGGGGGTCGCCAGCGTGGACAAGCTCGACGATCCGTGCGCCGTCAGCCGG